>UMFG01026742.1_pt1 | contig 32158 bp, 35 predicted proteins | sample 1964961 | NCBI WGS metagenome assembly UMFG01 (sample SAMEA4836041, study PRJEB28245) | human gut metagenome | biome: gut microbiome; material: fecal sample | place: Denmark | collected 2008
CATTCATTTGAGGTATAACTTTCATACTAAGTAAATGTTCAATATTGTCCGTACCCTTTTGGAAGCCGACAAATCTTTCTAAATGAGCAATTATAGGAATTAAATTACAATTATAAATTAAATCCTCAACTTCTTGAAAAACTCTGCTGTTCCATTTGTTAAAAGGCATTTCCAAAAGCAAATATTTACTATTATTAATAGTAAGTTTTTCAATATTTTCCATTTTGCTTATACCATTAAAGAAATAGACTTCTGCACCTAAATATATATCTGGAATATTTTCTTGACCCTTCACAAAATCCATAAGTTTGTTATAGGCATTGTTTCTTTTTTCCAAAAAAACATCTATTGTATTTTCTTTAATATAAAAGTGTGGTGTTGCCACAACAGTATCTACACCCTGATTGTAGCTTTCCTTAAGCATTTCCAATGACATATTAACATTTTTGCTACCATCATCAATTTCAGGCAGTATATGAGAATGTATATCTATCATAAAATCACCCCACATTTTAATCCTTTGTAATAACTTGTACACTCATTAGCAAGGTTATTTTATATTATACAACATTTTAAATATTAAATCAAGATTCTAATAAAAAAGGACCAGTATTAACCGGTCCCTTCATTAATTAATATTCTTCCTCATAAGTATATTCTGAAGTTGTATCCATAATTGCAATATTATATTCATCTTCATTAAGAATATCATATTTATAACTATAAATTTTTGTAAATCTTTCATAATCCCTTGGTGATACTCTTAAAGTACTTTCAATATCATCATAGCTAAAAGCGTTGTAATTATAAATTTCTTTGTTCTTTAAGTCATTTAAAATATCCTTTAAAACAGTTGTTCCTGTTTTATTACTTGTAGAATTGGAATAATAATGATGCAAATAATTAACAGGGTACTTAGAATAATTATAAGTATCAAGATTTTTTAAATAATAATTTTCATTAATTTCAACAACTGTTTCAGCATATCTCATATTATTACAACTTGTTTCAACAACAGCTTTATTTTCTGCTACACTATCATCAGACACAATTTTAAAATTATAGTCATCAAAATAAACTATTTTGCTGTTATTATTAGGCAGTTCTATTTCATTTCTATAAACAACTGCTTTTTGACCAACATCATATTTATCCCCCTTGTATGTAAATGTACTAACATCATACACAGTAACAGCTCCACCAATACCAATAAGTATAAGACCTGATATAAAGCAAGATACAGCTATTTTATAAAACCTCTTCATTTTTAATCTCAACTCCTCTTTTAAAAAATATAAATTTAATAATAATTGCCAATATTGAAATACCAGCCATATTAAAACCTAATAAACCAAGTATTGGACCAACGACCGGATAACCTAAAAAAAGCATAACAATTAAAGCACCTAAAGCAATAATTGTAAATATTAGAGTAAATCCACAAGGAATAAGACACATTAAGACAATAGCCTTAACAGAAAATACAACAATTTTTTTAATTATATTCATAAAACTATAGCTACTATCTTTTACAGTATTTGAAATCTTGTCAGCTTTTTCTTTTACAATTTTTATAGTCTTGCTTTCAGTTTTTGGAGTTTCATTTTCTTTATCATCTTTACTTTTTATTTTACTATCAATACCTACACTATGTGCAAAAAATCTAATAAAAATATAAACAACTGTAGGAAGTGCAATAATTATATATAACATCATTAAAATATCATTAATAACATACCAATTCAAAAAGCTAGAAATCATTCCACCAAATATATTTACAATACCAAAGCCTGCCATAAAACAAATCCAAAGTATAAAAAACATAATAATTGTTTTAATAACAAGTTTAAGAAGAGAAATAGCTTTTTGCCCTAATATATAATCACCAATACCCTTAATAGTAGCAAAAAATTTGTCAAAAAAGGTAGTAACAACAGCCTTTACTTCATTTTTGACTTCGCCTTTTTTTACATTATTATAATCAGGATTAACATTATAAGCTGACAATATTTCTCTTACAACATCTTCAACATTACCTAAAGTAGCAACGGCATCTTTTTCACTCATACCCTCTGCCAACTTGTTGTCAATATGTTGTGTGTATTCACTTATAATATCAGTTATTTCATCACTGTTAAGTATAGATAATCTTTCTCTCATATAGCTTATAAATTCTTTTTTAGTCATTACAATCACTCTCCTTAATAAAATCATATACTTTTCCAAAAAATTCAAGCCATTCGTTTTTTAAATTTTCCATATATAGTTTGCCGGCTGCTGTAAGGTGATAATATTTTCTAGGTGGACCTTCAGTTGACTCCTTAAGATAAGTTTCAAAATAATGCTCATTTGTAAGTCTTTTAAGCAAAGGATAAATAGTCCCCTCATTAACATCTACAACTTTTGAAACTTCAGCCACAAGTTCGTAACCATACATATCTCTTTTAACAACCGAAAGAAGCACCACAAGTTCTAAAACACCTTTTTTAAATTGTACATTCATACAATCACTCCTTTCACTATTATATTACATCAACTACTATGTAATGTCAAGTACCTAAATATATTTAATACCAAAATTAAATATTAATTAAAAAAAGAATACTCTTAAAGGGAGTATTCTTAAAATATATGTATTTACTTATTAACAAGTACCGTCTTCTTTACAAAATTCAACCTTCTTGCCGTCTAAAATCATATTAGTTGTTCTAACAGCACACATTTTACCACACATTGAACAACTATGTCTTTCAGCTGGTGGAACACTCTCATAGTATTCTCTTGCCTTTTTGCCATCAACAGCAATTTCAAACATCTTTTCCCAGTCAAGAGCGTGTCTGGCATCAGACATAGCATTATCTAAATCTCTTGCGTGAGGAATTTTGTTAGCAATATCAGCAGCGTGAGCAGCAATCTTACTAGCAATAATACCTTCCTTAACATCATTTTCATCAGGAAGTCTTAAATGTTCAGCTGGTGTAACATAACAAAGGAAGTCAGCACCATTAGATGCAGCAATAGCACCACCAATAGCAGATGTAATATGGTCATAGCCAGGGAAAATATCAGTTACAATAGGTCCTAAAACATAGAAAGGTGCATTATGACATAATCTCTTTTGTAACTTCATATTGGCAGCAATTTCATCAATTGCCATATGACCAGGACCTTCAACCATAACTTGGACATCTTTTGCCCACGCTCTTTCAGTAAGATAACCAAGTTCAATAAGCTCTGCAATCTGACCTGCATCTGTAGCATCATCATTACAACCTGGTCTTAAAGCATCACCAAGAGAAATAGTAACATCATACTTTCTTAAAATTTCAAGAACATCATCATAGTATTCAAAGAAAGGATTTTCGTTACCAGTCATTTCCATCCAAGCAAAAAGTAGAGAACCACCTCTTGAAACAATGTTCATTCTTCTCTTATCTCTCTTAAATGCCTCAACAGCTCTTCTGTTAATACCTGCGTGAATAGTCATAAAGTCAACACCCTCTTTAGCGTGAGCCTCTACAACCTCTAAAAATTCCTTAGCAGTAATTTTCATTAAATCCTTTTCAAGGTATCCAATAGCATCGTACATAGGCACTGTACCAATCATAGCTGGTGACATAGCAACAAGTTCTTTTCTAAAAGTGTTAGTCTTGCCATAATTGCTAAGATCCATAATAGCCTCTGCACCATAATCAATAGCCATTTTAACCTTATTCATTTCCATTGTGTAATCTTTACAGTCACCAGAAATACCAAGATTAACATTAATCTTAGTTCTCATACCCATACCTATACCTTCTGGGTCTAAAGATGTGTGATTAATGTTGGCAGGAATACACACAACACCTTTAGCTACAAGCTCCCTAACTTCTTCAGGAGTTTTATATTCCTTTTTAGCCACAATTTTCATTTCCTTAGTAATAATGCCTTTTTTAGCTGCATCCATCTGAGTTGCATAATTTCTCATAATCTTTCCTCCAAGATATTGAATAAAATTAATAAATATATGCAGAAAAAAAGACCCTCAGCAGAAAGCCAAGAGTCCTTAGAAACCGTTTTTGCTCCCTACCACGGTATTAACCGTCAGGTTCAAAGGGTATTTCTCAACCATAATGGTACCCCTGCAACATATTCATTTTAAATCATTATAATACCTTTAATTGCTTTTGTCAACAAAATATATAAAATGTGATTTAATTATTATTATAACACCTTATCAAGAAAAGCCTTTAATCTGTCACTTTTAGGGTTATTAAAGAACTCATCTGGTGTATTTTCTTCAAGTATTTTACCATTTTCCATAAATATTACTCTTGAGCCAACTTCTCTGGCAAAGCCCATTTCGTGAGTAACAACAACCATTGTCATATTTTCTTTAGCAAGTCCTCTCATAACCTCAAGAACTTCACCAACCATTTCTGGATCAAGGGCAGATGTAGGCTCATCAAAAAGCATAACATCAGGCTCCATACACAATGCTCTGACAATAGCTATTCTCTGCTTCTGACCGCCAGAAAGCTGATTAGGATAGCTATTAGCCCTGTCACCAAGACCTACTCTTTCAAGTAACTCCATAGCCTTTTTTTCAGCATCAGCCTTACTCTTTTTAAGCAACTTCATAGGACCAATAGTAAGATTTTTCATAATAGTCATATGTGGGAAAAGGTTAAACTGTTGGAAAACCATACCCATTTTCTGTCTATGCTTATTAAGGTTATTTTTAGGGTCAGTAATATCTATTTCTTCAAAATAAATGTGACCTGATGTAGGCACTTCAAGAAGGTTAAGACATCTCAAAAATGTAGATTTACCAGAACCAGATGGACCAATAACAACTACAACCTCACCATTATAAATATTGTTATTTATATGGTCAAGGGCAAGAGTTTTATTACCAAAATCCTTTGTCAAATCTTCAACCTTAATTAATGGCTTAGTATTATCTTTCACCTGAACTTAACCTCCTTTCAAGACGAGCAGAAATGCTTCTTAAAATAGAAACAATAATAAAGTAAATAATTGCTACTGCTAAAAGTGGCAAGAAGAAATCGTAAGTTCTTCCCTTTATAAGCAATGCCTTAGAAAGAAGGTCATCTAATGAAATCATACTTGCAACAGATGTTTCCTTTAAGAGTACTACAAGTTCATTACAAAGAGCCGGAAGTGAGCTTTTTAATGCTTGTGGTATAACAATGTAAATCATTGTGGCAACATATCCAAAACCTAAACTTCTGCCTGCCTCCATTTGTCCCTTGTCAACACTATTTATTCCACCTCTTATTATTTCTGCAACATAAGCACTTGAATTAATAGTGAAACCAAGTATGGCTACGCCAATTTTATTAGTAGAATTAGCAAGTATAACAAAGTAAATCATCATTATCTGCACAATAGTAGGTGTACCTTGAATAATATTAAGGTATAGCTTGCAAATTCCATTAAAAAAGCCAAGAATAAATCTGGCTATTTTTTGAGATGTACTTTGAGTTGGAGTATCAACTCGTCTATCATAGCTTACTCTAACAATAGCTATAACCATACCAATTAAAAGACCTAAAATAAAAGCAAAAAATGTAAGCTTAATTGTAACACCTAAACCTTGTACAAGCCAAGTCCATCTATCATCTGTTATAAAGTCTGCTTCAAAGTTATTGGCAAACTTCTGTGCTTTTTCAGGTGTAGTGAAAAAATCAGCTATTTTATAAATTATATCTTTCATATCAAATTTCCTCAATAATAAAGGTGTGTAAAAACACACCCTTATTCATTAAATTACTTATTTAAATACTTATCTAATATAGCCTGTAATTCGCCATTTTCCTTCATCTCTTTAAGAGTAGCGTTGATAGCATTTAAAAGTTCTTCATTTTCCTTAGGAACAGCAATAGCATACTGTTCAGAAGTTAAGTTTCCATCTAACTTAACAAGACCTGTTGCATTTTCAACAATCTTCTTAGCAGGTTCATTATCAATAACAACTGCATCAATCTTATCTGATAATAATGACTGAGCAGCATCTGGACCATTAGCAAATCTTTCAACACTTGCTACACCAACGCCGTTTTTATCATCAGAAAGATAAGTATCTCCTGTTGTACCTCTCTGAACGCCAACTACCTTACCCTTTAAGTCCTCCTTAGACTTAATATCTGAACCTTCCTTAACAATAATGGCCTGACCGGCTTCAACATAAGTATCACTAAAGTTTACATTGTTAAGTCTTTCTTCATCAATAGTCATACCTGCAAGACCAATATCAACCTTACCTGAAGTAACTGCTGGAATAATAGCATCAAAGTCCATATTTTCAACTTGAGCCTCAAGACCAAGTTTAGATGCAATAGCCTGTGCAATTTCAGCATCAATACCAACTACTTCACTGCCTTCCATATATTCGTAAGGCTCAAAAGCTGCATTGGTACCCCAAATGAGCTTACCTTCCTGAACAGTCTTAACTGTGCTAGAATTTGTTCCATTGCTATTATTAGTAGCAGTTGAATCAGTAGAACCACAACCTACTGCACCAACAAGCATAGTACCAGCAAGTAATAAACCCATTAACTTAGCAAATTTCTTCATTGAAATTCCTCCTTAAATTATAGTTATATTAATAATATCAAATTTTTGTAAAATCGTCAAGGAATATGACATAATGTTGTCAATTATTTAAAAAAATAAAGAGAGTTAATACATAAAAATATTAACTCCCTCTATTAATTATATTTATTTACTAAACTATTAGTTTAAAGCTTTGCCTAATTCTTCACACTCAGCAATAGTGTCATCACTTGGAGAATCAGCACAAATTACACTAGATACAATATTTGCACCAGCATTTTTGCAATCTTCTTCCCAAGTTTTCATCCATTCTCCATCACCCCAGCCATAAGAGCCAAAAAGACCAATTTTCTTGTCACTAATATCACAAGCATCAAATACAGGCTTAAATTCACTATCTTCAAGTTCTTCAGCTCCCATTGCAGGACAACCAAAAGCAATAGCATCATACTCAGCTACTTTTGCTGAATCAAAGTCACTAACAGCAAATACAGAAACATCTGCACCAGCATCACCAGCACCTTTTGCAACAGCTTCTGCCATAGTCTGTGTATTACCTGTACCACTCCAATATACAACTGCAATTTTACTCATTTTATTACCTCCAAAAATTTAATATTTTTTTATTATTTATGCAGAAATTGTAAGTCTTAATATAGATAAGCCTTCATTTAATTTCTTGCAGTAAATATCTGTGCATTTTTTATACTTTTCAAATATTTTTTTTGCCTCACATTCATTGCCATATACTTTCCAACAACCTACACATTTGCAATTCTTTCCTTTATTTAAAATAAACCCCTTAATATCCTCAATAGGATAACCTAAAAACAAACCAATTTCGTGAGGAAACTCTGAACACTTTTCAATTCTTTCTGACAAGTGCATAATATCACCATATAAACTTTTCCCTTCATAACCTGTTTTATTCAATAATTCATCTGCTTCCTTGCGCCTTAAATCCCTTATTAACCTGCTGGGTCTAAACACATATATTAATGCTCTTTCAGCACACAATTTAAGCAAACACACATACACGCCTTTAGAATTAAGCATATTGTTCATATATTCAATTTTATTTTTTAATTCTGTTATGCTTTTCACCTTATAACTAAACAAATTGCCGGTTTTTAATCCTGCAAGTGTAGGTGAACAATGTCGAACAATTAATTCATCAGACATATAAAATACCCTCCTTAATTAACAATGTTGGTCTAAAATTGACTTTAAAGCTGTCATAGAGCTAGAGTGTGAACGAGCGACTACAGTATTTTTGCCCTTAGTTTCGCTTATAGCACAATTAATCATTTTGTGGGAAACTGTGCCTGTAAAAAGTACCAACAAGTCTGGTGTGCCAATTTTATTTTTAAGAGTGCCTTTCATCTGAGTATACACTTTTGCTCTACATTTATATTCTTTACACAAATCTTTATATTTAGTAACCATACAATCATTTCCACCAATAATTACAACACTCATTTTTAACCTCCTTTAGTTAGCTGTATCTAACTCTATATCTAAAAAAATAATAAAACTTATTAGCAAAGGCTAACTTGTTATTTATTTTTAAAAGTTAGCCTCAACTAACTTCAAGATTATTTTACTATACCTACCTCTATTTGTCAATAGTTAATTTGAATTTTTTTAAATTTGTTAGTTTTAGCTAACTAAAAAATTATTATAAAAAAACTACCTTATCTAAATAAACAAGGTAGTTAAAACAAATTTATTGATTTATATTGTTTAAAAGTTAATTTTCAATATAAAATACAAGAAATACAATTTATTTATCACAAGGCTGTTAAGAACAACCTAAAATTTATTTGTAATTCTAAGTCTATTCATTGCCCTAGCCAATGCAGCCTTAGAACGATAATATTCATTGGTGCTTTGATGCTGACGCATTCTTTCTTCTGCTCTTTCCTTAGCTCGTTCAGCTCTCTTAACATCAATCTCCTCTGGCCATTCAGCTGTATCAACAATGATAACTACGCTTTCAGGCTTAATTTCAGCAAATCCTTCACTGACAGCTACTTCTAAAACCTTACCGTCTACAGCAATATCAACTTCACCTGTTACAACAGCTGTAACCATTGCTTCGTGTCCGTATAATACACCATATTCACCGTCAATGCCAGGCAATACAAGACTTTCAACTTCGTCACTAAAAAAGTGTCTGTCACTGGCTATAATATCAAGCTTAAATTTATCTGCCATAAGCTACACTCCTTTTACTCCTTGTCCTTTATTGCCTTTGCCTTTTCAATTACATCATCGATTGTACCAGCCATAAAGAATGCTTCTTCTGGATAATCGTCCATTTCACCATCAATAATAGCCTTAAAGCCTCTTATTGTTTCTTTAATTGGCACATATTTACCTTTAATGCCAGTAAACTGCTCGCCTACTGCAAATGGCTGTGAAAGGTACTTTTGAATTTTTCTTGCTCTAAATACAGCAAGTTTATCTTCTTCATCAAGTTCTTCCATACCAAGGATAGCAATAATATCCTGAAGTTCCTTATATCTCTGAAGAATTTCCTGAGTCTTTCTAGCAACATCATAATGCTCCTGACCAACAATATCTGGTTCAAGAATTCTTGAGTTAGACTCAAGAGGGTCAACAGCTGGGTAAATACCCTGTTCAACAATCTTTCTTGATAAAACAGTTGTTGCATCAAGATGGGCAAATGTTGTTGCTGGAGCTGGGTCAGTAAGGTCATCAGCAGGAACATAAACAGCCTGAACTGATGTAATAGAACCATTCTTTGTAGAAGTAATTCTTTCCTGAAGTTCACCAACTTCATTAGCAAGTGTAGGCTGATAACCTACAGCTGATGGCATACGACCTAAAAGTGCTGATACCTCAGAACCTGCCTGTACATATCTAAAAATATTGTCAATAAAGAGAAGTACATCTTGATGCTGCTCATCTCTAAAATATTCAGCCATTGTAAGACCAGTCTGTGCAACTCTCATACGAGATCCTGGTGGCTCATTCATCTGACCAAAAACTAAAGCAGTCTTTTCAATAACGCCAGACTCTTTCATTTCGTTCCATAAATCGTTACCCTCACGAGAACGCTCACCAACACCAGTAAATATAGAATAACCACCGTGCTGTGTTGCAATATTATGTATAAGTTCCTGAATTAATACAGTTTTACCTACACCAGCACCACCGAAAAGACCGATTTTACCACCCTTTGCATAAGGTGCAAGAAGGTCAATAACCTTAATACCAGTTTCAAACATTTCAACTACTGGGCTTTGGTCTTCAAAACTAGGTGGGTCTCTGTGGATAACCCACTTGTCATTACCTTCAACAGGTTCGCCGCCGTCAATAGCCTCACCAAGTACATTAAACATTCTGCCTAATGTTGCATCACCAACAGGTACCTTAATACCACTACCAGTAGCAATAACCGGCATATCCTTTTCAAGACCTTCACTGGCTGCAAGCATTATACATCTTACTATATTGTTACCCATATGTTGAGCAACTTCCATAACCTTATTTTTACCGTCAACTTCAACGGTCAGAGCATCTTTAATAAGGGGTAATGAACCATTGTCAAACTGAACATCAACTACCGGTCCCATAACCTGAACAATTTTACCTTTATTCATCACAATCTATGCTCCTTTCTATATACTTTTTTTATTAAGAGATTTAGCACCACTAACAATTTCTGTTATTTCTTGAGTAATGGCAGCCTGTCTGGCTCTGTTGTAAACAAGGGAAAGTTCCTTAAGCATATCCTTTGCACTTGATGTAGCAGACTCCATAGCTGTCATTCTGGCATTTTGCTCAGTTGAAAAAGCCTCAACTAAAGCTGAGTATATGATACCCTTAACATAATTAGGTGCTAAATTGTTAAGTACCGCCGATGGTGACGGATAAAATGTGTTAAGCTCCATATATTCATCAATACTACATTCCTGCTCTATTCTTTCAAAAGGAAGAATTTTAAGCACATCAGGCTCTGCAGTAGTTGAATTAATCATTTTGTTATATATTATGTAAACTTCATCAATATGCTTTTTGAGGTAAAGCTCAATAACACTTAATGTTATATTTCTTGCAGCAAATAAAGTCGGATTTTGGGCTGTATATAAGAACTCGCAATCAACAACCTGATTGTTTTTTCTAAAATAATTTCTACCCATTTGTCCTATTAAGAACAAAGTGTTATTATCGCCTTTTGCAAGAAATTCATCACTTTTCTTAAATATATTGTGATTGTACGCACCTGCAAGACCCTTATCAGCAGTAATAATAATATAAAGTCTTTTTATACTTCTATCATCGAAAGTATCCCTGCCTCTGTTACCTATATAAATATTATCAGTTTCAGGCATATGAGCAAGAATATCCTCAATTGTACTATTAAGGGCATTAAAATATGGCAAAGTTTTATCAAGCTTCTTTTTAGCCTGCTTAAGCTTTGATGAAGATATAAGATACATTGCATTGGTGATTTTCATAGTATCCTGTATACTTTTCATTCTGGTACGAATTTCTCTCATATTCGCCATATTATCACCTGCTCTTAAATTCTTCTACATACTTTTTAATTTCCTCAATCATTTCATCACTAACAACCTTTTCCTCATCAATTTTCTTAACAAGGTCAGGTGCAGCGTTTTCAATGTAATCAAGCATATCTGACTGGAACTGCTTTAACTCTTTAACTGGAACATCCATATACATTCTACTATTAGCTGCACAAAGAGAAATAATCTCTCTATGAAGATTCATTGGATTGTATAATGGCTGTTTTAAAAGCTCTACAAGTCTATGACCGTGGTCAAGAAGGTCTTTAGTAGACTTATCAAGGTCAGAACTAAACTGAGTAAATACTTCCATTTCTCTAAACTGAGCTAAGTCGATACGCAATGAACCAGCTACCTTCTTCATAGCCTTAGTCTGGGCAGCACCACCAACTCTCGATACTGACAAGCCAACATTAACAGCAGGTCTAATACCAGAAAAGAATAATTCACTTTCAAGGAAAATCTGACCATCTGTAATAGATATTACATTTGTAGGTATGTAAGCAGAAACATCTCCTGCCTGTGTTTCAATAATTGGCAATGCAGTAATAGAACCACCACCAAGTTCATCACTTAATCTTGATGAACGCTCAAGCAATCTTGAGTGAAGATAGAATACATCACCAGGATATGCTTCTCGTCCAGGTGGTCTTTGTAAAAGCAATGACATTGCTCTGTAAGCTACAGCGTGCTTTGATAAGTCATCATATACAATAAGAACATCCTTACCCTTGTACATAAAATATTCAGCAATAGCTGTACCTGAATAAGGTGCAATATATTGTAATGGTGCATAATCACTAGCTGTAGACGAAACTACAATAGAGTAGTCCATAGCACCGTATTTATTTAATGTTGAAACAATCTTTGATACTGTTGACGCTTTCTGACCAATAGCAACATATATACAAATAACATCTTTGCCCTTTTGGTTAAGAATAGTATCAATAGCAATTGAAGTTTTACCAGTCTGTCTATCACCTATAATAAGTTCTCTCTGTCCTCTGCCAATAGGGAACATAGAGTCAATGGCGAGAATACCTGTTTCAAGAGGCACATTAACTGACTTTCTATCAACAACACCAGGAGCATCGTTTTCAATAGGTCTATATTCTGTAGTATTAATAGGTCCCTTACCATCAATAGGAGCACCTAAAGCATTTACAACTCTGCCAAGCATTTCGTCACCAACAGAAATACCAGCCTTCTTGCCAGTTCTTACAACTCTTGAGCCTTCAGTAAGACCTCTGTCAGAACCTAAAAGAACGACACCTATAGTTTTCATTTCAAGATTTTGTACGATACCTCTAACACCGTTTTCAAATTCAACGATTTCACCGTACATAGCGTGGTTTATACCATAAACAGTAGCAATACCATCACCAACCTGTATAACATAACCAGCCTCTAACACTGAAGATTTTTCGTCATAGTTATCAATTTCACTTTTAAGAACTGATATAATCTCATCAGGATTAATATTACTCACCTTGCTCACCTCCACTCTAATTTTTTAACAAGGTTATTAAGTGAGCTTTTTAAACTTCTGTCGTACTCATCATCTCCAACTCTAAGTACAAAGCCACCAATAAGCTCAGGCTTTTTAATAACCTTAAGCACAACCTTATCCTTGTTGTACATTGTTTTAATTTTGTTTTTAATACTCTTTATTTCATCTTTATTTGGCTCAGTTACACAAAAATACTCAGCCACAATACCACCTTTACTCTCAAGCAATAAATTGCTATAAGAAGTATAAATGTCATTTATAATACTTATTATTCCATTATCGCAAACATACTTAACATAATCTTTAACTTCATTAGGAAAAACTTTGTCAATAACATTATGCTTTTCTTTATTAGAAACTGCCGGATTATCTAACATCATTTTAAGTTCCCTACTGCTGTTTATAATATTAATTGTGTCCTCTACAACAGATTTGTCAATATTTTCTTCAAACAAAACCTTTCCATAGCTATCTGCAATTAATGATGTTATCATTTAGCCCCACCTGCCTCAGAAAGGAAATCATCTAAAAGTTTTTTATTGCTTTCATTATCTGTTTCCTTTTCAACTATCTTAGATGCAGCAGCAATAGCAAGAGAAGCAATTTCATTCTTTGCACTTCTTACTGCTTTTTCCTTTTCAAGTTCAACAGCCTTGCTTGCATTTTCAATAATAGTCTTAGCATCCTTATCAGCAAGATCTATTTTCTTTTCATACTCAGCTTCAGCTCTAACCTTAGCATCTTTAACAATAGTGACAGCCTCATTTTTAGCATTTTTTAAAGCAGTTTCGTACTGATTTTTAAGTTCTGCCGCTTCATTTTTGCTGTTGTCAGCATCTTTTAAAGCTTCTTCAATAAGGCTTTTTCTTTTTTCCATAATATCTGTAACAGGCTTAAAAAGGAACTTCCTTAAAAGCAAAAACAAAACTATGATATTTATAATATTATAAATAACACTGAGGTTTATATTCAACATATATATTCACCTCTTTTTCTTTTATTATTTTACAAATAAAATTAAAACTGCAATAACGAAACCGTAAATAGCAGTTGCTTCGGCAAGGGCAGCACCAAGAAGTAAATTCTTAGTAATCTTACTTTCTGCACTAGGCTGTCTAGCTATAGCGTCCATTGCCTTAGAAGTAGCAATACCAATACCTAAACCTGCACCTAAACCTGTTAATACTGCAATACCTGCACCAATTGCTGTCATCATAATTAAACATCTCCTTAAAATATAATTTTTAATTTTTTGATTATTCTATAGCTTCCTTTAAGAAAAGTGAAGTTAAAAATACAAAAATATAAGCCTGTATAAGCCCATCAAATACATCAAAGTAAAAACTAAATGGTATTGGCACAAATAACGGAACAACAATTTTTATTAATTCCATTACTATAAATCCGCCTAAAATATTACCAAATAATCTCATACAAAGGGAAAGAGGTCTTATAAAAATCTCCAATACATTAATAGGCGCTACTATTGCTATTGGCTCTGCAAAGCTCTTTAACCACTTTTTAGGTCCTTTTGCAAACAATCCACCAAATTCAATAAGTACAATACTCATTATTGCAAGAGCAGCTGTTGTATTGAGATCCTTTGTAGGCGGTGTAATACCAAATATACCTATTACATTTGCACAAGCTAAATAAATAATAACTGTGCCAAGATAAGGTATAAATTTCTTACCTTCTTCTCCGAGAACACCCTCAAAGAAAGAATTAATAAAGCCTACCAAAGCTTCAACATAAAGCTGAGGCCCCTTGGGGACTATCTTAAGATTATGGGTAAATATTATAGAAACCACCACTACAAAAGCCATAATACACCAAGTAACCACTACCGACTCTGGAATTGGAATACCATTTCCAATAGGTATAGTAAAGGCAGTGCCATTATCCAGTGTTTTAACTAGCTCTTCACCTAGTGACTCCATAAATCCTCACCTCCATATTAATTTTGCTTTATTGTAGAACTTTGTTCAGAATTTGTCAAGTAGTAAGAATAATCAAGGATAATTAAATAGGTATAGATATTTTTTATTCACTTTTTATTTATGCTTTAATAATCATTATTATATATTGTTATATTTTGTTAATTTATGTCATATATTTAGCAGATTTTTAGTATATTTTGACAATATATTTATTTATTTTTAATTAAACCTTAATGCAAATTTTAAACAATTAATTTTTTGTGAAGAAAATATTTCAAACATATTAATTTTATGAAAACAATTCTAATAGTATATAAGTTATATGCTATATAACTTTATTATATTTAGTCAACTTGTTGAAAATATATAATAAATTAAAAATATTTCTTGTTTTATAAACTATTTTACTATATTTAATAGTAAAATAATTAAAAACAGACTATGATAAAAGCATAGTCTGTTACATTCTGTTCACAATATTAAATAATTAATTAGCCACCTAAATAAGCCTTTTTAACTCTATCATCATCAAGGAGTTTGCCGGCATCACCCGACATAACAATTTTACCAGTTTCAAGAACATAAGCTCTATTTGAAATAGATAAAGCCATTTTTGCATTTTGCTCAACAAGAAGTATAGTCATACCTTCGTCATTACAAGTCTTTATTATTTCAAAAATATCTTTAACAATAATAGGTGCAAGACCCATTGATGGTTCATCAAGTAAAAGCATCTTTGGCTGACTCATTAAAGCCCTACCCATTGCAAGCATTTGTTGTTCGCCACCAGAAAGTGTACCAGCAAGCTGCTTTCTTCTCTCTTTTAATCTAGGAAAAAGTTCCATAACTCTTTCATACTCATTTTTTATAAAGTTTTTATCCTTTACAGAAAAAGCACCAAGTTCAAGATTTTCGTGAACTGAAAGCTCCTGAAATACTCGTCTGCCTTCAGGTACATGACCTATACCAAGTCTTACAATTTTGTCAGCAGTTAAGCCTGCTATGTTTTTACCTAAAAATTCAACTGAACCTCCACTTGATTTAAGCAAACCAGAAACACTGTGGAGAGTCGTAGTTTTACCAGCACCATTAGCACCAATAAGTGAAACAATTTCACCTTTATGAACCTCAAATGAAATACCTTTTATAGCGTGAATAGCACCATAGTACACATTTAAATCATTAACCTTAAGCAACCTTTCTCCACCTCCTTAATCACCTAAATAAGCAGATATAACTCTAGGATTATTAATAACCTTTTCAGGTATATCATCACATATTACTCTGCCATATTCAAGAACAACTATTTTTTCACAAATACCCATTACAAGTGACATATCGTGTTCAATAAGCAAAATAGAAATCTTAAACTTATCTCTTATAAGGGCAATAGTATTCATTAATTCTTCAGTTTCAGCTGGATTCATACCAGCAGCAGGTTCATCTAAAAGCAATAACTTAGGATTTGTTGCTAAAGCTCTAGCTATTTCAAGTTTTCTCTGTTTACCATAAGGCAAGTTACTTGATAAATAATCAGCCTCACTATCCAAGTCAAATATCTTTAATATTTCCATTGCTTTTTCTGCCATAAGCTTTTCGCCTGTTTTATGTTTAGGCGACCTTAATATACTATCAAATACAGAATAATTATACTGATTGCTTAAACCAACCTTTACATTATCAATAACAGACATTTGTGAGAAAAGTCTTATGTTCTGGAAAGTTCTTGCAATACCACTTTTATTAATCTGAATAGGAGATTTGCCTGACATTTCTTCACCATTAAACTTAAATGAACCATCTGTTGGCTTATATACTCCAGTAAGTAAATTAAATATAGTAGTTTTACCAGCACCGTTAGGACCAATAAGACCATAAAGCTGACCATCTTCAATAGTTAAACTAAAGTTATCAACAGCTCTAAGACCACCAAAGGAGATGCCTAATTCTTTAACCTCTAATAAAGCCATAATTACTTACCTCCTTTTTTCTTTTTTCCAAACAACTTTTGTCTAAAAGCAACAAGAGTTGGATTAGAACTAAATAACATCATCACTATAAGTGCAATGGCATAAAGTAACATTCTATAGTCTGCTAAAAATCTTAATACCTCTGGCAATATTGTAAGTATAATAGCTGCAATAATACTTCCTGGGAGACTACCCATACCACCTAATACTACCATAACAAGTATTTCAATTGATTTGTTAAAGTTAAATGTAGCAGGCTTTAATATAGCTAAATTGTGACCATATAAAACACCAGCTACACCAGCAAAGAAAGCTGAAATTACAAAAGCAAATATCTTATAATAAACTACATTGATACCTACTGATTCTGCTGCAATTACATTATCCCTAATTGCCTTAATTGCTCTACCGTGCTTAGACTTAATAAGATTGCCAATTACTAAAACAGTAATAATAACAAGAACATAAGCTGTAATATAATTACTAGACTTATCAATACCCTTTAAACCACCTGAACCACCTAAAAAATCAAGGGAATTGAACACTGAACGAATTATTTCTCCAAAACCAAGTGTAACAATAGCAAGGTAGTCACCTTTTAATCTAAGAGCTGGAATACCAATAATAAGTCCAAAAACTGCTGCAACTAAACCACCAATAATAAGTGCCAATGGCAGCTCTACTGCTGTTGGCAAATTGGCATGTACCGTAAATAAACAGCCAGCATAAGCACCAACTGACATAAAACCAGCGTGACCTAATGAAAGTTCGCCTAAAAATCCAACTATAAGATTAAGTGATACAGCAAGCATAATATTAACACCGATAGGCACTAACAAGCCCTGATATTGTCTGCTTAAAACTCCTGCTTCAACTAAGGCAAAAAGGGCTATAAATACAACTACAGCAATAATTGCATAAACAATATTCTTTTTATTCTTCATAATAACCACCCTTTATTAAACCTTTGTTATTTTCTTTTTGCCAAGTATACCAGTAGGCTTAACAAGAAGCACTACAATAAGTACACCAAATACAATAGCGTCTGATAAATTAGTTGAAATATAAGCCTTTGACAAACTTTCTATAACACCTAATATAACACCGCCAAGCATAGCACCAGGTATAGAACCAATACCGCCAAGAACAGCGGCAACAAATGCCTTGATACCAGGTAAAGCACCTGTATATGGGTCAACATAGCCATAAGAGCTAACAAAAAGTACACCTGCAACAGCAGCTAAAGCTGAACCAATAGCAAAGGTAAGAGAAATTGTAGCATTAACATTAATACCCATTAACTCTGCTGCACCCTTATCCTCTGACACAGCAAGCATAGCCTTACCTATTTTAGTACAATTAATAAATAAAGAAAGTCCAATCATAATAAGTATTGTGACACCAATAACAATAACAGCAATACCTGACAAATCAACATTGCCTACCTTAATACTATTAATTGAAACAACTGGTGGTACTTTTTTAGCATTAGAGCCAAATATAAGTAAAGCAACACTTTGTAAGAAAAAGCTCACACCAATGGCTGTAATAAGGACAACAAGTGGTGATGCACTCCTCAACGGCTTATAAGCAATTTTCTCTATGGTAACACCGAGAACTGTACATATAACTGCACTGGCAATTACAGCAATTACAGGAGAAAGTCCCATTGTAGTGCAAACTACAGATACTGTATATGCACCAACCATTATAATATCACCGTGAGCAAAATTAAGCATTTTAGCAATGCCATAAACCATTGTGTAACCAAGAGCCATTAAGGCATAAACACTACCTAAGCTCAAACCATTTATAAACTGTTGAATAAATGTAATTAAACCTTGCAATTTATTTCCTCCTTTCTAAAATTAAGATGGGACTGTCACATTAAGCAAGTTAAGAAATGAATCACCTTAGTCACAATGTGACAGCTCCCTTTACAAAAACAAATTTAGCCATACTTATCTTATTAAAAGAGGTAAAGCAAATTCTCACCTTTGCAGGGAAGATTCTTATTTTAACTATATTGTTAATGCGACAGCCCCATAAATAATAAATCAAAATATCATTAATTACTCAACTGTATAAGCACCGTCTTTAATAACAGCAAACTTAGCAGACTTAATTGGCTCACCATTTTCATCAAATGTCATTTTGCCAGTAAGACCATCAACAGTAATCTGAGTCATAGCTGGAATTAAGGCTTCACTAGAAGTATCTCCAGCCTTTTCAATAGCAAGCTTAATAGCATATACAGCATCGTAGCTATCTGCTGCAAACTGATCTGGCTCAACATTGTATAAAGTCTTATATGTTTCTACAAATTTCTTAACCTTTTCATCAGGGTCAGTTGAAACAAAAGGTGTTAAGAATGTAGCACCATTAATCTTAGAAGTATCACCGTTTAACTGCTTAATAACACCGTCCCAACCATCACAACCATACAAAGGCAAAGTTAAGCCTAAAGCAGCTGCCTGGTCAGTAATATAAGCCACTTCTGTATAATAAATTGGTAAGAAAAGACAATCAGCACCAGATGACTTAATCTTTGTAAGCTGAGTATTAAAGTCTACATCACCAGAAGTAAAGGATTCATCAGCAGCAATATTTCCACCAAATTCCTTAAACTTAGCAACAAAAGCATCGTGAACACCCTTACTGTATTCATCACCATTATCATAGATAATAGCAACATTTTTAAGACCTCTTTCAGTCATAGATTTTGCCATTGTTTCACCTTGAACAGGGTCAGTAAAGCAAATTCTAAATGTGTTAGATTCCTTAGTACAATCGGCTGCAGAACCACTAGGTGTAATCTGGAGAATACCATCATTTACACTAGCTGCACTTACAGCAATGGAACAAGTACTTGTTGTAGCACCAACAATAGCATTAGCCCCCTTGTCCATAAGTGTATTATAAGCGTTTACAGCCTTTTCAGCATCACACTGGTCATCTTCAAACATTAATTCAAACTGCTGACCATTTACACCACCTGCTGCATTAATCTCGTCAACAGCAATCTGAGCACCATTCTTAACAGAAGTACCATAGCTGGCAGCATCACCTGTAAGAGGTCCAATACCACCAATCTTAAATGTGGAAGCATCTGCACTGTCACTGTTGCCTGTTGAATTGCAACCAACAAAAGACAATGTCATTAAACCTGCAGTTAATAAAGCTAAAACACGATTTAACTTCATTATTGTCACTCCTTTAAAATATATAGTTTTTAAAAGTTACAAAATAATTAATTACTCAGCATCTTCAGCCTTGTTAGCCTTAGCAGGCTTTTCAAGAGTTTCCTTAATACTTAAGCTAATCTTCTTAGCATCTAAATCAAGCTCTGTAACCTTAGCCTGAATTTCCTGACCGATAGTTAATTCGTCCTCAGGCTTTTCAACGTGCTTGTAAGCAATCTGAGAAATGTGAACTAAACCGTCAACACCTTCTTCAAGCTCAACAAAAGCACCAAAAGGAACCATTCTTACTACCTTACCTGTTACAACATTACCAATAGCGTACTTAGTGGCAGCATCTTTCCAAGGGTCAGCATTTAAGTCCTTAAGAGATAAAGAAATCTTGCCCTTTTCAGGATTTACATCAAGAACTGTAACTGTAACATCATCACCAACACTTAATACATCAGTAACCTTCTTTACTCTACCCCAACTCATTTCAGAAATATGGATAAGACCGTCAACACCACCAAGGTCAACAAAAGCACCGAATTCTACAATTCTGCTAACCTTGCCATTAATCTTGTCGCCAACCTTAATTGCAGAGAATACTTCAGCTCTCTTAGCATCAATTTCTTTCTGAGCAAGAGTCTTTCTACCTACAACAATTCTTCTCTTTGACTTATCAAATTCAAGAACTTCAAAGTCAAATTCCTTACCAATGAAAGAAGATAAATCTTCAACATATCTGTTAGAAATCTGAGAAGAAGGAACGAACACTCTAGCACCATTAACAATAGCAATTAAGCCACCCTTAACCTGCTCAGTAACTTTACCCCTAACAGGTGTACCATTATTAAATGCTTCTTCAATAACAACATAATTTTTATCAGCATCAACTTTCTTCTTAGAAAGCTGAACATTGCCGTCACCATCATTAACTCTAACAACGAACACTTCAATTTCGTCACCAGGCTTAACAACATCAGCTGGCTCAACATTTACATCGTCAGAAAATTCTGATCTAGCAATTATACCATCAGACTTATATCCTAAATCTACAGCAACCTCACCTGTAGCTGATACACTGATTACCTTACCCTTAACAATCTGACCTGTTCTTAAAGTAACTAAAGAACTATCAAGCATTTCTTCAAAAGATTTGTTTTCCATTTCACTCATAGCGTTTACTGCCTCCTTTATTATAACCGATGGCGTAGATGCACCGGCGGTTATTCCCATTGTACCATTATTTTTTATTTTTTGCAACTCTAAATCGCAAATTCTTTCACATAAATAGACATTTTTGCAATATTTTTTACTTATTTCGTATAATTTTCTTGTATTGGAGCTGCTTTTGTCACCTAAAACTATCATTTGGTCGACAACTTTAGCAATTTCAACAGCTTCCTTTTGTCTATCACCTGTGGCTGAACATATTGTTCTAAATATTTCAATATTATCACTTTTTTTATTTAAGCAAGTAATAATACTTTCAAACACATCAGTCTGAAAAGTCGTCTGAACGACTAAAGCATAATCAACTTCCTTTTCAAGTTGAGCATTTTCTGCCTCATCAAGAGAATTAATAGTAATAGCAGAATTTTGACACCAACCATTAATTCCTATAATTTCAGGATGTGACTTGTTACCCACAATTATTATTCTCTTACCCTTATTATAGTTATCTTTCACTATATTATGAATTTTTTTAACAAAAGGACAAGTACAGTCAGTATATTCAATACTTCTTTTTTCCAAAGCCTCGTACACACTTGGCGGAACACCGTGGGAACGAATAATTACTTCACCGGATTTTACATCATCAAGGTTTTCAATTACCCGGACACCTTTTTTATCAAGGTCACAAGTAACTTCCTTGTTGTGTATAATAGGTCCATAGGTATATATATCACCTTTTCCAGCCTTGCTGTAAGCATAATCCACAGCCCTTTTAACACCAAAGCAAAAACCGGCAGACTTAGCAAGAATAATTTCCATAATTACCTCCGTTATTCCCTCTTTATAATCTCCAAAATTTTGTTTTTAACCTGTTCTATTGACAAGCCCGTTGTATCAACAACTACAGCATCACCTGCAATTTTAAGAGGATTTGCCTTTCTGTTTTTGTCGTGTTCATCTCTCTGGATGATTTCTTTTATTATATTATTATAATCGAAGGAAATTCCCTTCTCGCTAAGTTCATTACAACGCCTTTTGGCTCTTTCCTCAACTTGAGCATCAAGATAAATCTTCACTTTAGCATTAGTGAGAACATTTGTACCAATATCTCTGCCATCCATAACAACCTTTTTGTTAGAGGCAATTTTTCTCTGTAGCTCTACTAGTAAATTTCTAACCTCTGGAACAACAGCAACCTTTGATGCTGCCTCTGCAACAGGTTGAGTTCTTATATCATCTGTTACATCATTAGAGTTTAAAAATATCTTTTGTATGCCACAATCAAACTCAATATTTATATCAATTAAAGGCAAAGCCTTAACAATACTTTCACTATCATCAAGATTAATACCATTGTTAATGCAATACAAGCCAACTGTTCTATACATTGCACCAGTATCTACATATATATAGTTTAGTTCCTTTGATATTAATTTAGCAACAGTACTTTTACCAGAGCCGGCAGGTCCATCAATAGCAATAGCATCTATTTTACTTTTTTTTACTATATCAGGTCTTAATCTTTCTGCACCCTTTAAGTAAATGTGGTTCATATCTTTCTGTTTTTTATCAGTTTCAACATTAACAGCAACCCTTATGCACATTTCAAGGCTACCCTTAACATAAAGTTCTTGAACACACATTAATGCAGCATCTACAATACCAAGTTCTCTAGCTGCCACAGCAGGATATGCTTCGTCTAAATCTCTAGTGCAAGTAAAGAATATAGAAACAATATCATCAATATTCAGATTATTTTGCTTAATAATTTCATTAAGCATTATTTTGGTATTTTCCCAAATACAAGCCTTACTGTTTTCTTCAGCAGTAATAGCTCCTCGAATACAACAAGTCATTTGTATTCTCCTCCTTAGCAATTAATTCCGGCAAGGTAGCCTGTTGAAAAAGCTATCTGAAGATTAAAGCCTCCAGTAAAACTATCAACATCAATAACCTCTCCGGCAAAGTACAGACCACTTACAATTTTAGACTCCATAGTTGAAGGGTCAATTTCATCAACAGAAATGCCACCTCTAGTAACTACAGCCTCATTGTAGCCATTTGTGTCTGTAATATTTATTTTAAGATTTTTAATTAGTTCCAAAAGTCTAGTTCTTTCCTCTTTAGTTATGCTATTTACCTTTTTATTTTCATCAATATTTGACAATTTAATAATAACCGGTATTATCTTTTGAGGAAGAAGGTCATCAAGAGCATTTTTAAAATCTTTATTTACATATTTATGAAAATCTTTCAAAAGTCTGTTATCAAGTTCTTTATCACTTAAGGCAGGCTTTAAATCAATGTGTATAACAGGCTTTTCATCTAATCTGTCATTTATATATCTGCTGGCTGAAAGTATAACTGGACCTGTTACACCAAAATGAGTAAACATCATTTCACCAAAGTCAGAATAAACTTCTTTATTATTAATAGTGACTTTAATACTAATATTTTTAAGGCTTAAACCCATTAAGCTACTTATCCACTTTTCACTAGCCTTTAAAGGAACTAACGATGGATAGCACTTAGTAACAGTATGTCCTGCCTTTTTAGCAAACTTGTAACCATCACCAGTTGAACCGGTCATTGGATAAGAAAGACCACCAGTAGCTATAACAACACTATCACAATTTAATATAGTTCCATTTTTTAATTTAACACCTTTGACACTATTATCTTCTACAATAATATCACTAACTTCTGTTTCGTACATTATTTTGCCACCACTATTTTTAACAAAGTTTTCCATAGCCTTTACAATATCATTTGATTTTTCAGACTTAGGGAATACTCTGTTGCCTCTTTCAACCTTAACAGGAACTCCCTGTTGTTGAAAAAATTCCATAGTATTATCACTTGTAAATGTATAAAAAGCACTGTAAAGAAAATAAGGATTACCTGGTGTATTAGCAATAAGCCCCTCTGGGTCAGATGCATTTGTTACATTGCACCTGCCCTTGCCTGTTATGTAAAGTTTTCTACCTACTCTATTCATTTTTTCAATAAGAGTAACCGAATTACCTCTTAAAGCTGCTTGTCCTGCTGCCATCATTCCTGCAGGACCTCCACCAATAACTATGACTTTTCTCATAACAACACCTATAAATATTTCTTCTTTATATTAGAAGAATAAACTTTGTATTCATCCCAAAGGTCCTCAAGTTGGTCAAGACCCTTTGCTATATAATCTTTTCTTTTCATACTGATAGCAGCAAGCAGAGCATTAATAAGGCTTAATGGTGCTACTAAACTATCAATAAAACTTAGCATATCACTACTTGCAATTAGGCTAATAGTAGCATCTTTAACAAGAGGTGACTGCTTACCATCAGTTATAGCAATAGTTTTAGCTCCTCTGCTGTGGGCGTATTCAATAGCTTTAACAGTTTTATTGGAATATCTAGGAAAACTTATGCCAATAAGCAAATCTCCTTCTTCAATTCTAAAAATATGCTCAAAAGTTTCAGTTACAGCACCAGTAGAGGCATTAATAACATTATCCCTCATTAAATTAAGGTAGAAATCCAAAAAATGAGATAAAGCCGATGAACTTCGTCCACCTACAATATAAACTCTCTTTGCATTAACAATATAATCAACAGCCTCGTCAAACTCTCTTTGATTAATATTTTCAAGAGTAGATGTAATTCTTGCAGAATCACTTTCTAAAACAGTTTTTAAAATATGTTTGTCAGTTTTAGCAATTCTATCAGAAGAAACCTTCATTCTTTGAGATGCCGTAAGTTCATTTTTAACAAGCTCCTGTAAAGCCTCTTGAAGTTTAGGATAGCCGTCAAAGCCCAGTTCAATGGCAAATCTTACAACTGTAGACTCACTAACTCCAGCAATTTCCCCAAGTTTTGAGGCAGTCAAATAAACAGCATTATCATAATGTTCTTTTAAAAAATTAGCAATTCTTTTTTGACCCTTGCTTAAGCCACTCATTTTTTCGTCTATAATTTTTAACAAATCGTTGTTCACTGACATACATTCTATCCTACTTTATACTTTATTTAAGAAAAATCAACTAAAACTACCACAAAAAGGCAATCAATTAACTTTTCTTACACTTTGCATAATATTATAACCATATATTATCACAGTTTATTTTCTTAGTCAACAAAAAAGTCAGTGATAGTATTAAAAATAATTAAATTTCCATTGACAAATAAATAAAAATATGTTAGATTTACTATATAGATATTTGGGGAGTAATCAGCATAATTTATTATGCAGTAAAATCAACAAGCGTGAATGTTTATAACATTCTGGTTTTACTTTAAATGACCAGACCAATATTCCGAAAGGAGTATTGGTCTTTTTTTGACCCCAAAAATAAAGGAGGATTAAAAATGGAATTTTTGTATGAAGGAATTTTAGCAGTAACCTGGCAACAAATTGTAATGTACTGTGTAGGCTTATTTTTAATATATATTGCTATTAAAAAGCAGTATGAGCCGTCACTTTTGTTACCAATGGGCTTTGGGGCAATACTTGTTAATTTACCTCTTTCAGGTGTTGTAGACAGAGTAACTGAAGGAGTCGGTGTAAGCCACGGCATAATACAATGGCTATTTCAAGCAGGTATTGAAGCATCAGAGGCATTTCCACTACTTTTATTTATAGGTATTGGTGCTATGATTGACTTTGGACCTTTGTTATCAAATCCAAAAATGTTTTTGTTTGGCGGAGCAGCACAGTTAGGTATATTTTTAACTATAATTATTGCAGTTATTTTAGGCTTTGATATTAAAGACGCAAGTTCAATAGGTATTATTGGTGCTGCTGACGGTCCTACATCAATACTTGTGTCACAAGTATTAAAGTCAAACTATATAGGTGCTATTGCTGTTGCTGCCTATTCTTATATGGCTCTTGTGCCTATTATACAGCCTTTTGCAATAAAGCTGGTAACAACTAAAAAAGAAAGATTAATACGAATGGAATACAACCCAACTAATGTAACAAAAACCACAAGAATTATGTTTCCTATTGTTGTAACATTTATTGCAGGCTTTGTAGCTCCGGCATCTGTTGCCCTTGTTGGTTTCCTTATGTTTGGTAATCTTTTAAGAGAATGTGGAGTACTTAACTCCCTTGCTAAAACAGCTCAAAACGAACTTGTTAATCTTGTTACTCTTTTATTAGGTATAACAATTTCATTTTCAATGGAAGCTGATAAATTTGTAAGTATTGATACTATTATGATTATGGCTCTTGGTCTTGTAGCATTTGTAATTGACACAATTGGTGGTATAATGTTTGCTAAATTTTTAAACCTGTTTTCTAAGAAAAAGATAAATCCAATGGTTGGTGCTGCTGGTATTTCAGCCTTTCCAATGTCATCAAGAGTTGTAGAAAAAATGGGTATTGCAGAAGATAAGCAAAATCACCTTTTAATGCACGCTGTTGGTGCTAATGTTTCTGGTCAGATTGCCTCTGTTATTGCAGGTGGTATTATATTAGGTTTCTTTATGTAAGGAGGAATAACAATGAGTGAAAATTTAATTCAAGCCATTAATATGCTTTGGCAAGGTATGTTAGGTGTGCTTTTTGTTATGGCATTAATTGGCAGCGTGGTATATTTAATGGGAAAGATTGGAAATAAGTAAATTAATATTTATTATTCATAAAGTTAAAGGGGCGATTACTATCGCCCCAATTATATGTTATCTATTATTTGAGAAAATTATATTATTACTACACTATAATTCACCTAACAATCAAGTTTCTCATTTCATTTATAACAGCTCTCATATTTTCTCTACCAACAGTAGCATTTATTTTAACACGCATTTCAGCACAATGAGGCAAACCTTTAATATACCAGCCAATATTTTTTCGCATTTCCCTTACACCAATTACTTCACCTTTATAGTCAACAAGCATATCCAAATGTCTTTCAGCCATATTAAGTCTATCTTCCCAGCTAGGTTCAGGCAAAAGTTCGCCAGTATTTAAATAATGTATAGTTCTTTTAAATATAAAAGGATTACCTTGACAACCTCTACCAATCATAACAGCATCACAATTTGTGTAGTCAAGCATATTCTTAGCATCTTCTGGTTTAAAAATATCACCATTTCCTATAACAGGTATAGTTTTGACTTCACTTTTAACAGCCTTAATAATATCCCAATCAGCCTTACCAGCATAATACTGTTCTCTAGTTCTGCCGTGTATTGTAATAGCCGATGCCCCATTATTTTCAGCTATTTTGCCCATTTCAACAGCATTAATATGGTTATCATCAAAGCCCTTTCTAAACTTAATTGTAACAGGCTTATTAGATGCCTTTGAAACAGCCTCAACAATTCTCGCCACAAGGTCTGTATTTAAAGACAAAGCAGAACCCTCACCATTTTTTACAATTTTAGGAGCAGGACAGCCCATATTAATATCAATAATAGCAATATCTTCGTATTGGTTTAATTTTCTTGCCATATCAGCCATAGTTTCTGGTTCTGAGCCAAATATCTGGATAGCACAAGGCTTTTCACTAGGGTCAACTTGTAAAAGCTGAGTTGTATTTTTATTATTATACTTCATACCCTTTGCACTAACCATTTCAGAATAAACAAGTCCACAACCCATCTCTTTGCAAATAGTTCTAAATACCTTGTCAGTAACTCCTGCCATTGGAGCTAAAAAAACATTATTTTCAAGTTCTATATTTCCAATATTTAATCCCATTCTTTAACACCCATTATAAAAGTTTTGTACCACAATGTAAGTTCCTGTAAAATTTCTTCGTGGACACATTGAACATAACTTACCTCAAGTCTTGCCTCAATTTCATCATAAAAGAAGTCATCAGCCTTACTTTTAACTTCAATAAAAAGGTCACCACTATCTCTATAAAAGCCTAAAACAGCAATACCCTTTGTAGTTTCAGCCAAATAAACAGTAATATATTTAAGATGACTTCTAACCCTACTAGGCAATCTTTCAAACTTAGCCACAAGCAAATATCCGTGATTATAGTATGATGCAGCACTTAATATATCCTTATTATCTGGAAATATAGGTTCTCTTTCTTCTATCATATTAAATATTACCCTCCTAAATATATTTATTATTACTTAACCTTAATGAAACCTCACCTGCAAAAACTGTTGCAAGTCCACTATTGGTTTTTACAACGAGTTCTCCTTTTGAATTTACACCTTTTGCAATGCCTTGTGTTTCATTTTTGACATTAATAGTTTTAACTTCCTTACCTACATTAGCACAGTTTTTATTGTACTCGTCTACAAAAACATTAAAACCACTTTGACAAAATATACCATAACTAGGCAAAAACTCCTGAATAAACTCATTTATAACATCTTTTCTTTTAAACTTAATGCCAGTTTCAATAAACATTGATGTTGCCTTGTCCTTAAGTTCTCCATCATAGGATTCAGTATTTACATTTATACCAATTCCCAAAACTATGTAATTGACTTTTTCCATTTCAGCACTCATTTCAGTAAGAATACCAGCAACTTTTTTACCATTTATAATAATATCATTAGGCCATTTAATTTTAACAGTACAGTTAGTAAATCTTTCAATAACTCTCCTTAAAACTATGCCTGCCACAAGAGTAATTTGAGATGCTTCACTAGGCATAATTTCAGGTCGCAAAACCATACTCATATAAAGCCCCTTGTTACTATCACCAGTCCAAGACCTGCCAAGTCTGCCCTTGCCAGCAGTTTGATTATCGCAAGTTACAAGCAAGCCTGATTTACAACCTTTGTCGGCTTGACGCTTACACTCGTTATTAGTAGAATCAATTTCAGCATTAAATATAACATTGTCATAATTTATTTCATATTCATTAACAATATCTCTGTCATCAACAAGTCTATAGCCCTTGTTACTTACAGACTCAATGTTGTAGCCTATATCCTTTAACTTTATTATGTTTTTCCAAATTGCAGTCCTTGAAACTCCAAGGAAAGCACCGATTTCTTCACCGGAAACATAATCATTCCTATTTCTAAGCAAATCAAGTATTTTAAATTTCATAATTTCACCCTCTTATAATATAATATCAAAAGTTTTATATTTTTGCAATTATTTATTATTGTTTTTTTTGAATTATTAAGTTATACTAAAAATAAAGGGAGGTATTTTATGATAAAAGGAATAGGCACAGATATAATAGAAATAGATAGAATAAAAAAAGCTATAGAAAAACAGAGTTTTTTAGATAAAATATTTACTAAAAAGGAACAAAGTCTATATCACAAAGTAAATCCACAAACTTTGGCTGGTAACTTTGCCGTTAAAGAAGCAGTAGCTAAGGCTTTAGGCACCGGTTTTGCAGGCTGTTCACCAGTTGAAATTGAGGTCTTGAGAGAAAAAAGTGGTAAGCCTTATGTCAATTTATATGGTAATACTCTTGAAATATTTAAGTCTGTTAATGGAAATAGCATACATATTTCAATTAGCCACAACAACACAAGTGCAATAGCTTTTGCAATAATAGAATAGGAAGTGAATATATGTATTTATTAAGCAACAGCCAAATGAAAGAAGTTGAAAGAATAGCTATAGAAGATAAAAAAGTTCCATCACTAATATTAATGGAAAATGCTGCCATAGGAGCTACTGATGTTATACTTTCATACAAACCTAAAAGTGTAATTATATTTGCAGGAAAAGGCAACAATGGTGGTGATGGTTTAGCTATTGCTAGAATGTTAATGGCTAATAGCATTAAAACTAAAATTGTATTTATTGGTGAAAAAGAAAAGTCAACAAAAGATTGCAAAACAAATCTTGAAATACTGGAAAACTATAACAGTAATATTATTTATGACACAGAAAGTATAAATATATTAGATTATGACATAGTTGTTGATGCCTTAATTGGTACCGGACTAACAAGAAGATTAAATGAAAAGTATATAAACCTTGTTAATATAATAAACAAGGGCAAATTTATTGTGTCAATTGACTGCCCTACCGGTGTTGACAGTAACAGTGGTAATGACTATGGAATTGCTGTTAATGCCAATGTTACTGTTACTTTCCACTTGCCTAAAATTGGCTTGTTATTGTATCCTGCTTATTTACACATAGGCAAATTAATTGTGAAAAATATCGGTATACCTTACATTGATGATTTTAAAACATTTACACTTGATAATCCTATTGATTTAATGCCTAAAAGACCAAAAAATTCTAACAAAGGAACTTATGGCAAGGCTATGTTTATATCTGGCTGTGACACAATGTCAGGTGCAGCTGTTATAAACGGAACATCTGCTTATAGAGTAGGCTGTGGACTTGTAAATATATGTTCAACTCAACACACAATTAATGTTATTCACAACACTTTACCAGAAGCAGTAACAACAAATAGAGATAATATAAACTTATCTTACAGTAATGTTATTGCTATTGGCTCTGGTTTAGGCATAAGTGAAGAAAGTAAAAATATTGTTGAATATGTTTTAAAAAATGCCAAATGTCCTGTTATTGCTGATGCTGATGCTCTCAACATAATAGCTGAAAATGATAAACTTAAAAACTATACATCAGCTATTACTCCACATTTAAAAGAAATGTCAAGATTAACTGGTAAAAGTGTAGAATATATAAAAGAAAATATAATAGAAACAGCAAAAGAATACGCCAAAAAATATAATACAGTTGTAGTATTAAAAGATACCCACAGTGTAATAGCTTCACCTAATGGCTGTATTTGCATTAACACTACAGGTACTTCTGCTATGAGTAAAGGTGGCAGTGGTGATTCATTAACCGGTGTTATTACGGGACTTATTGCCCAAGGTGTTAATGTTTATGATGCCTGTTGCTTAGGTGCATATATTAATGGCAAAGCCGGTGAAATAGCTGAAAAAAAGACAAGTAAATATAGTGTTCTTGCCCTTGACATTTCTAACTGCATTGGAGATGTTTTAAGAGAACTAAGCGAAAATTTATAGAAAATTAAGTATCATAAGCATAATGAGAGGGCGATTATTATCGCCCTTTACCTATTTTTACTAACCATATAAATTAACTTAGCAGCGTGGTTTTGTTCATCAGTAATAATTTCTGTCAAATAATTTTTAAACTGCTTATTTTCAAGAGCAAAAAGAATTGGTCTATAAGCCTCAACACCAGCAAATTCCCCATTTATAGCCCTTTCAATATTGTTAATAATATTAGTATCAAGAGTTTTATACTCAACATTCTCTGGAGAATATTCCTTATCATTTAGCTTTTTATAAATATCTGCAAACATTTCATAATGTTTTTTTTCATCAAGGCTCATTTGTTCCAAAGTTTTTTTATCATCAATATCCTTTACAGCCTTAGCAAGGTCAGCATAAAACTTATTGTCAGACAGCTCATCATTAATTGCGTCTTTAATTAATTCCAAAACAAATTGATTAGAATACATAATAATCTCCTTTAGGCTTTATATATCTATATGACAAAAAATTAAAAATGTGCATATAACACAATGTCGATAAATGAAATAAAAAAGGTTAATAAATATATGGTAAAAATTGGTAAATATGTTATAATTATACCATAGTTTTGGGAGGTACTTAAAATGAGAAATAAAAGCTATAATTGCGAAAATAGGCTTGTTTACTTGCCTGTAGATAAAATATTGCCTAATCCATATCAGACCAGGTCAAATATTGACAAAGGCAGTTTAGACCAGCTTGCTAAGTCAATAAAAAATTACGGAGTATTGCAGCCAATAGGTGTAAGACTAATAAACAAAAAAGTATATGAACTTATATTTGGAGAACGCAGACTAATGGCTTGTAAAATGGTAGGCATTGACAGTATACCAGCAATAGTAACAGAAATTGGTGACAGAGAGGCTGCCGCATTAACAATAGCTGAAAACGCACATAGAAAGAGCCTGCACTATGTAGAAATGTCAGATGCAATAAACATACTCTTTAAAGGCTTTGGATACAACAATGACGAAATAGGTCAAATATTGACAATGCCAATAGATGATATAGATATGTATATTAAGCTAAACACTTTTACCAGAACAATTAAAACAATGTTAATAAGAGATAATATATCATTAGATAAGGCTCAATTACTTATAAAAACAAATGATAGTCAAATACATAAGGAGATAATAGAAAAAGTGAAAGAATATAACTTGAATACAGAAAAAACAGAAATATTTGTTAATAGCGCTTTAAAAGAAAAAATGATTGGCAAAGTTGAAAGTAATCACCAAAATATGAAAAAAAGTTTTACTGATTTACGATTATTTGCCAAC
>UMFG01009623.1_pt1 | contig 32010 bp, 33 predicted proteins | sample 1964961 | NCBI WGS metagenome assembly UMFG01 (sample SAMEA4836041, study PRJEB28245) | human gut metagenome | biome: gut microbiome; material: fecal sample | place: Denmark | collected 2008
AACTCTTTTTTGGAGTTTACACAGAATTATTTACAGTCTCGGTCATTGAAAAGTCAGAAAAAAATTTCATTACATTTTTTCTTCGATAATAGTTATCGTGTCCTACCATTGTAATCTCATAATTTTCTTCTAAAATTTCTTCCTCCGCCGGTGAAAGATGCATATATTCACACAGCAGATTTAAAACTTCCAGACTCGGCGGTTTCCGCTCTCCACGCATTACTTTATAAAGATTAGCTCTGTCATATCCACAATATTTTGCCAGACGGTATACGTTGACATCTTTCTCTTTCACGAACCGCGATAATACAGTTGAAAATTCGCTCATATTTTCCGTTTCCCCTCTGATATATTTTCTTTCTTAATTTTTTCTTCTCTATCAGATTTTTTCTTCTGTTTCTCTTTTGTATCTCTGATTTTTATAAATCCATTTTTGCAAAGTCACTTATACATAATACCACGCTCCCTTATTTTTTACCATCTAAAAACTTATCCCTTGTCCTTTACACTTGTTATTTAAACATACTTTTATACTTTCATCTTTCTCTAATTTTCCATAAATTGAAACTCTCCCATCTTAAAATTGAAACTCTGTTCTTTTAAAATTGAAAATCTCTGATTATTAAAAAAATTTTAGAAAGGTCAGATATCTGATGTACTGTAATATTATCACATTTATTATTTTTTATCATTAGTCTTATTAACTTTATTTATAACAGATTTGATTTTTATATTTTTTATTTTTGATATAATATGATTCATTTTTGGCATTTTTTCACATTGAACTCCTGTCGTACCAATGATATGATGAAAATAGTTATACTTCTTTAAATTTTTATTATTGGGAGGAACTTTTATGAACTCTAAATCTTCAGATAATTCAAACGGAAATCAAGATTATAATTCCCTTGTAAAGAAACGATTATTTAAATGGAAGAGAGATTTTGAACGGGCTCTCGGGGAACAGACTTTAAATTATTCCGGTATCGCAGATATGATGTTTCAACGGTTTAACATCAAAACCTCACCCAGTAAAATACGCGCTATGCTCGATGGTGAATCTGACAGAGAAGTAAAACTTCCAGAGCTTGTCGCACTTGCGCAGATTTTTGATATTCCTTTATGGAGTATCTGTGAGCTTCCGGAAACAACAGAGACTCCTTCTTCATCTGACTTTAACTTTTCCCGTATTACAAAAGGGAAACTTAAAGACTCTGGGATTCATCAGCTTACCAATCCGTATCATGCTTATGACTACTATTGTTATTATTTTAATCCCAAACACCATCAAGAACATTTAAAACCTATTAAAGATGGCAAAATTCAAGAGGCTAAAATGAATGTTAACATAACCGAAGGACGCACCATCGTAACTTTTGAAGAAATAAAAACAAATACAACTTTTTATGGAGACCCTATGCCTCCGTTTAAACTCACTGGTGATTTGAAACTTCTTGAAAATCCATCTATAGCATATAGTTTCATTTCAGACGATACTGGTCGCAGGGCTATGGCTCTTATGTTTCGATATTTAAATTTAAATTCTGATATTCGATATTATATTCCTGCTGGTATGCTGACCTTTTCCACTAACAAAACTCATGAACCACTCTTTCAAAAAATGGTATTATTCCGAGTCCGACAAAATCTTGATAATCTTAATACAACCAATATGCTACGTGGAATTTTATCACTAAATTCTACTCCAATCGTCATAGACCAAGATACTCTGGAAGACCTGCGTAAAGACGAAACACTAAAAAGACTTTTAGCACCTGATAAAGCTGTATTTACTAATTGTTCAGTATTCCTTGAATCTTTTATAAGCAGTAATTCTTATTTTATTCCAGATGAAAATGAAAGAATGAACATACTTCTTCAAATACGCAAAAACAGTTTATATCCATCACAGGAAATCATAAGTGAACCAGAACATTTTAATCTTTTCATAAAGAACCATCAAACGCACCAGAAAGAATATCCTGAGTTCGTTAAGAGTTTCAAACAACAACAAGAATCGGTGTCAGACACCACCCAAAATCACTCAACATCCTGACTGACTTTGACCGATGTCAGTAACCAAACAAAAGACGCCACCCCATAGAAAAATCATCCTCTACGGGGCAGCGTCTTTTTATAATTTAATCACATCATATCATGCAATCCTTATCACCTGCTCATACAACAATATTTCTTTTTCTGTCACGTTCTGATTATCATGATAATGCCCGAAAAACCATTTCTTAAAGTTTATGTTCTGTCGTATCTCCTCCAAATATCTTGTCTCAATATCATCTTCAAATCCCTCTCTCCCCAAGAGCTGCTGAGTACTCGAAGCACAGCAATGCGTCACAATAAAATCCACCGTATTATTATGCTCTGCAAGATTTCTTCGTCCCTCTTCCATCTCTTCTTTGGATGGCAGTTCCTGTGCCCACCAACTCCAATGATTAATACGGTACGGTATCCCCACTCGATTTAAACGCTTTATCTCTCTGCGAAAATTCGGTGTATCCATTTCTAAAATTCCACCGCTGATATCATGACTGCTTGCTCCGCCAAAGGTAAAAATACTTCTATTACAGATTTCAAAGACCTGTCCACGCATTAAATGCAATACCGATGGTCTGATTTTATGCACTTTTCCACCCTGCCAGTTTTCAATCGGATATCCATAAAGCCGGTCAAAATTTTCGTGGTTCCCATCCACGTACAGCGTCGTAAATGGTTTTTCTTCCAGCCAGTCGAGCAGATGTTTTTCTTCTTTATCTTCTTTTTCAAAACTCCATACCCCGCCAAAATCCCCACAGACAATCACATAATCCTCTTTGGTCATTTCTTTTTGTTCCGGAAAATTTTGAGTATTAAATCTCCTGTATTCACGATGACAATCTCCTGTAATGTAAATCATCCGAAATTCTCCTTTCTGAAATTTCTGTAAAGCAGACTTTCACAATCCGTTTCGCTACTTGCTCATGAACGCAGTATTTCTACTTCCTTTGATTCTTCACTATCCGACTGTAAACGCCTTGCCAGACAGGTATTTCTTCTGGTCGTCGTTTCATTTCTTATCGCATAATAAATTGCTTTCTTTTCACCAACCAGTACCAAAATTTTTTTCGCTCTGGTCACTCCTGTATAGAGAAGATTTCTCTGCAGCATCACAAAATGACTCATCGTAAATGGCATGACGACTATCGGATATTCACTTCCCTGTGATTTATGAATTGTAACTGCGTAAGCAAGCATCAGTTCATCCAGTTCTGTCACATCATAAACAACTTCCCTTGTTTCAAATAAAACGGTCAATTCCCGCTCTTCCATGTCTACTTTTGTAATTGTACCGATATCTCCATTAAATACTTCTTTCTCATAGTCATTTCGAATTTGCATAACTTTATCATTCAGCCGATACTGCGTTCCACCCCTTCTCAAAAAGATTTTTGATGGATTCATTGCTTCTTGCAGTACCTGATTCAGATTAATCGCTCCACATTCTCCTCTCTGCATCGGAGTCAATACCTGAATGTCCTGCAAAGGATCTACATGATAATATCGCGGCAGGTTTGTCTTACAATATTGGACAATCGTATTTACGACATCCTGATTACTTTCTTTTGGCGCAAAGAAAAAATCTGCATCTTTTCCGCCACGCATATCAATCCCTTCCCCTTTGTTGATTCGATGTGCATTCATAATAATCCGACTTCCCTGTGCCTGACGGAAAATCCGGTTAAGACGTACCACCGGAACTTGTCCCGAATCAATAATATCCCTTAAGACATTACCTGCTCCTACACTTGGAAGCTGGTCAATATCTCCAACCAAAATCAAAGACATCTGCTCCGGCATCGCTTTTAAAAGATTGTACATGAGCATGATATCAATCATAGAACACTCATCTAAAATCAAAACATCCCCTTCCAACGGCTGGTCTTCATTTTTCTGATAGCCTTCCGGTGGCTTATATTCCAGCAGTCGGTGAATGGTCTTTGCCTCCATGCCCGTTGCTTCGGACATTCGCTTTGCGGCTCTTCCTGTGGGCGCAGCCAAAATAATCTCACACCCTGCCTGTTTGTATGCGGAAATAATTCCTAATGTTGTCGTTGTCTTACCGGTTCCCGGTCCGCCGGTCAGCACCATAACTTTAGATGAAATGGCTGTTTTCACCGCCTGCCACTGAATTTCATCATAAGTAATTTGAGATGATTGTGCCACTTTCTCCAAAATTTTTTCCGGATTCTCACACTTTTTTTGTCTGCCTGACATCAAATGAACCAGTCTCTTTGCACATCCACTTTCCGAAAAATAATAAGGTGGAAGATATATCGCTTCCTTTTCTTCAAACTTTTCTTCAAACACATCTCGAATGATATCATTCGTACGGAGCATTTCGTCTAATGTAATCTCCAGTTCCGGCTGTTCTACTTCCAGAAGGACACTGGCTTTTTCAATCAACTGTTCTCTTGTAGCATAACAGTGCCCCAACTCTGCAAGTTTATTTAAGGTATAAAAAATACCACTGCGCAGTCGGACAAATTTTCCTTTCTCAATTCCCATCTTTTGCGCAATCGAATCCGCTGTCTTAAATCCAATGCCCCAGATATCATCTGCCAGCCGATACGGATTTTCTTTTACAATTGCAATGCTCTCACTTCCATATGTTCTAAAAATTTTCGTTGCATGAGAAGTGCTGACCTCATGACCTTGCAGAAACAGCATAATATTCTTGATTTCTTTTTGTTCCTGCCAGCTCGTTTTTATCCGATCCACTCTGACTTTTCCTATTCCCGGCACTTTCAGCAGTTCGTCCGGTGTCTCTTCTATGATATCTAAGGTATCTTCTCCAAATTTTTCCACGATTCTCTTTGCAAACTTCGGTCCAACACCCTTAACTAAACCAGAACCCAGATATTTTTCTATTCCATATACGGTTGCAGGAAGGGTTTCTTCAAATTTCTGTACAGAAAACTGCCGTCCATATTTGGCATCCATCTTCCACATACCGTCGAGCGATAATACGGAACCAACATGAGTATCCGGCATTGTGCCAACCACAGTTACAAGGTCATTATAATTTTTCACAGCACATTTCAAAACTGTGTAGCCATTCTCTGTATTTTGATATGTAATTCGCTCTACTACACAACGCAAATGCTCCATAAACGTTTCCTTTCTACCATGGGTATCTATAGACATTTGCAAAATACCACAAGCCGCATGACATCCTTTCGTTTGTCGTACTTTGGCTTATTTACCTTGCAAACGCAAACCTTATTATCCTAAGTATAGTCTGTTTTCGGAATTATATCAAACAAATTCAGAATCCTATCAAAACAAAATAATGTAATGCAAAAAGAGGTGCCGCTTTTTGCGAGCACCTCAAACTTTATCCTATAAAAAAGATTCTGTTTTTTGATTTATTGGCTTAATTTCAGCTCTTTTTTTTCTAATAAAAAGAACCGATAAAATCAGAACTACCGGAAAGACACAGGCAGCCAGCATGCCGGCTTTCAGGTTATCATTTGCATTCTGAGTCACAACCCCAATCACACCAGGTCCAATGGAGCCACCCAAATCACCTGCCATTGCAAGTAATGCAAACATAGCAGTTCCTCCAAGCGGAATTTTACCGGAAGTAATACTAATTGTTCCCGGCCACATAATTCCGACTGAAAAGCCACATACGATACAACCTGCAAGATTTAAAATCGGAAATGGACCTAATGCTGCAAGCAAATAGCAAACAAGACAAAGCACTCCTGAACCAATCATAAATTTTATCAGATCTAATTTTTCACCGTATTTTCCATAAAATGAACGACTAATTCCCATCATGACTGCAAACAGACACGGTCCTACAATATCTCCGAGACTCTTTGGAATATTAAGTGCGGACTCTGCATAAGCAGATGCCCACTGTGCCATAGAAATTTCACTTGCTCCGGCACAAACCATAAGAATAATTGCGATCCAAAAAATAGGGATTTGGAACAATTGGCTGATACTCATACCTTCTCCTTCTTCCGTCAAAGATTCAATCGGACAAGAAAGAAAATTAAAGATATTATACAATGGAATCACTGCCCAAATACATGCAAGAATTTTCCAATTTTCAATTCCGAAAATTGCAAAGAATAAAGTAGAGAGCAAGATTACTCCAACTGAACCCCAACAATAAAATGAGTGCAAAAGACTCATAACACTCTCTTTATTATCAAACGGACATGCTTCTACAATTGGACTACCAAGTACTTCAATAAGCCCACTTCCAATTGCATAAATCATAACACTGACTAAAATTCCAACATAAGGAGAAGGCAGCAGCTCCGGTAAAACAGCCAGCCCAATCAAACCTACTCCGGACAATACTTCAGATACAACAACACTTCTGCGATATCCAATTTTATCTACATACTTTGCACAAAACAAATCCACAAGCAACTGTGTAAAAAAGAACACTGTTGAAATAAAAGCAATCTTACCAAGTGAAATCTGATAAGTCCTGTGAAACATCAAAAACAACAGCGGCACAAAGTTTGCGGTGATTGCCTGAGTGATAAATCCTAAGTAGCAGGCAATTAATGTTTTTCTATACTTGCTTTTCATTAAAAAATTTCCTTTCTGCTTATTTTTTTATTCTACGTTCTTTTTCACAAAAACGTCTACTGTACAATAACACAATCTCACTCTTTTTTCACTGGAATATATCAGATATTTATTGTATAATATCGTAAATTTAAAAATTATGGAGAAGAAATACGGAGAAAAAACATGGATTATAACACCTACTACAATAAAATTTTGACAGATGAAAATATGATGGAAACAATTCAGCATGGTCGTAGCGATTATCCATTTCACTTTTATTATGACAATCTGTCTTTATTTGATTTTAATTGTATCGAATGGCACTGGCATAACGAATTCGAATTTGTGTTTGTTGAAAAAGGAAATGCTATATTTTGGGCAGGAGAAAAACAGTTTTCCATAACTGAAGGACAAGGATTCTGGGTTAATTCCGGAATTCTTCATCGCTTTTATTCTGAAAAAGGAGCCGTCATTCCAAATTTTCTCTTGCTTCCAACATTTATTGCAGCTTCAAACAGCCGAATTTATCAAAAGTACATTGAACCCATTAAAAAATCAGCATTAGATTGTTTGTTTTTTTCACCAGAAATCCCCTGGCAAAAAGAAGCTTTACATGTTATGAAAAAAATAATATCACTCCAAATAGAAGAATGCGAAATGGAACTACTCACCTCTTGTCTTGTACAGGAACTTTGGCATCTGATTTATTCCCATGTAAAAGAAGATTTATCAAAAGAAAAACAAATAAATATTGTCTCATCACAAGGTCGACTGCAACTTATGATGCAATACATTCACCGAAATTTTGACCAAAAACTTTCTTTAGAAGAGATTGCCGAACAGGCCATGGTAAGCAAAAGCACGGCGTTAAACTTGTTTCACAGATATCTTCATGATACACCTGTGCATTATTTGCTAAAATATCGATTGCAGGAAGCAGCAATTCTTTTGACTACAACAAAGAAAAAAGTAATTGTTATCGCTGAAAACGTTGGATTTGAAACGGTTGATTATTTTTGTAAGCAATTTAAAAAATATTATGGAGTGACACCTACTGAATATCGAATTCAAAAAACAGCTACTCTATAATGCTGTAGCTACACGAACTTTAGAATTTGAACTTTTTTGTTTCAAAACCGAATAAAAAGCATAATCTCCGAGTAGAAAGCTATCGGCTGCTTCCTGAAAATAATACAGAAAGCAGCCGATTATTTTTTATCTGTACGAAGAAGGTGTTTTACCGGTCTTCTTTTTGAAACAAGAACTAAAGTAATATTGGTTTGAATAGCCTACTTTCGCACTTATCTCTTTCAATGGAAGACTGGTATTTTTTAATAAACTACACGCTGCTTCAATCCGAATGTCTGTAATTACATCCGAAATATTTTGCTGGCGCTGCTTTTTAAATAGCGCACTAAGGTGCGCCGGACTAATATGTACATTTTCTGCAATTTCGTTCAAGCATAACGTGTTCTCCGGATAATGCTGCTGTATATATTCCAGCGTTGCAGCACAAACATGCTCTTGATGGCTTTGTGTGGAAAGGTTCATTTCATCCGAAATTGTTTGACATAAGTGAAACAGCCATTGGAAAATTTCTGTACTTGTCGAGAATGCATCAAGCTGTTGATACGTCTTAACAATGTCTTTTTCCATATCATTGATGTTAAGCCCCATGTCACAAAGAAATTTCAGTAAATGCCCCAAAAGCTGATAGACACGCAAAAAGATAAATTGTTTGTTTTTATAGCTTTGCGTCAATTCTTCTGAAAATGAAAGAATCCATTTTTTTACTCCATCCAAATCATTTTTACACAACAGCTGGATCAGTTCTTCATTTCCGGAAACCTCATATAACTCTACAGTATAATCTTTGTCTACTGTATCACTGATTGTAAAGATATCTTTCTGTGGAAAGAAAAAACGATATTCCAGTGATTTTAATGCATTTGAATACGAAGCCGACAACGACCACAAATATTTAACAATGCTGCCAATTCCAATATTTACTTCAAAAAGATGATGCTTATACATCTGTATTAACTCTGTCAACAATCCATATGACGTACTGTAGAAGTACTTTGAATTTGAATAATTATGCCCAAGCAGCAACACGATTTCATCAAAGGTTGACAAAGTATGCACCAAAGCAAAGTTTTTATCAAAAAGTTCTCTTATCGTATCCGACATGCTCATTAACTTTATATGATACTCTTCAATTCCGTTTTTTTCTTTGATTTCTACTGCGTTTTGTATTCGAATGACAATCGCCTGATAGTAATGATATTCCAAGTTTAATTGAAGATAATTTGCATAATCTGAGAGTGTATATCGCGCTTCATCGCTTGAAGATTGTATTAATTTATGGAAAAAATTGTCAACCATGATTGGACGACTCTTTTTTAAGATTGCAAGATTCTTCTGCTCTTTATCGAGCATATCAAGCGCATTACGAATGATTTCTTCCAGATAAGCATAATCAAGTGGCTTCTCTATATAATCAAATGCTCCCAGCCGTATCGCTTGTTTGGCATATTCAAATTTATCAAATGCACTGATCAGGATAATTTTTATAGAGGAATTCAGTTTCAGTGCATTTTCGGCAAGCGATAACCCATCTAACTGCGGCATTTCAATGTCTGAAATAATCAAATCTACCGGATTATTCTGCAAATAATTAAGTGCCTGCTGCCCATCATAAGCTTTACAAACAACTTCTGCATTTAAATCAGACCAGCCAATATTATGACAAATCCCATCAACTGAGATATGATTGTCATCTATAATCATAATTTTGTACATTACTAATCCTCCAGTAACTGCGGAATTCTGATATGAATCGTTGTTCCTGAATCTTTATTGCTCTCTACTCTAAGTGTACCATGACCTTGCAAGGAAGAACAGATTCGTGAATTGATATTGCTGATACCAAAATGCTTCTCATAATGAATCTGTTTGGATTCAATGCTTTCCTGAATTTCATTTAATTTCTCAGGAGACATCCCCATTCCATCATCCGAAATTATGATTTCAATCATATCATCATCATATGTGATAGAAATATGGATATGCATATGGATTCCATTGCCTTTTAAACCGTGCTGAATTGAATTCTCCAAAATCGGCTGTAAGGTAAATTTACAAATAAGAAAGTTTTCGATGCCTTCTTCCAGCTCTATATCCCAATCAAACAGATTATCTTTACACAATGCCTCCATCTCCATGTACAAACATGCAATTTCCAACTCTTTTTTAATCGGAATCAAATCATTTGAGGTGCGCAACAGCCCTCTGTAAAAGCGTGATAAATCAGCAAGCATTTTATCTGCTTTGCTAATTTCCCCCAATGACAATAAATTCTGCACAGATGCCAAAATATTATATAAAAAATGAGGATTAATTTGCGACTGCAGCAACTGATAGTTCAATTTTTCTTCTTGTATTTTTAAATTTAGATTACTTTCAAAGCTCGCATTTAACTCTGTAATCATGTTAGCACAAGTAACCGTCAGCGTATCAATTTCATCTAAATGAGAAGAAGCTTCCGGAACTAACTCATTAATCTGTGTTGCGTCTATTACGTCATCCATCTTAAGCTCAGACATAGAATGTGACAAACGATTGACTTTATTTGTCATTTGATCCGCTACCCAGATAATTGCAAACATTGTCAACGGAACCACGATGATGAAACACACGAAAATCATTTTTACAAGAATCGATGCACTTTGGCGAATATAGTAATCCGGTGTCTCAGTAATCAAAAACAGCTGGTTGTGCACCGGCGCTGAAATAATTTCACACTCATTATATGAAATATGAGACGTCTCTCTGTTTTGAGTAAGCGCATTCCTTTTTTCATTAGTCAAAGATGTACCGATTTGTTTTTGATCCGTACTTGCTAAGATGGTTCCTTCTGTGTCTATTATGTAAGAAACGGAAGGATTCTCTTTTGAAAATTCATCCAGATAGTAGCTTAATTCATCACTCGTTATGTGAAGCGCAAAACAATATTGTTGCGAATTAATTTTGGCAGCCCGATAACATGAAAGTACACCTACAGGATTTTTGTTTTTGCTTACTATATACGGAAACTTCACTTGTTTCTGAAACAGCCATTTCGGTTTAATTCCCTGATTAGCGAAATCACTTATCTGTACTTTATAATCTTTCATTTCCGATAAAGAACAAAATGTGATTCCTTCATTTGACACAAAGCTGTCTTCCGGCAGAAAAACATTTACATGATAAATATTAAATGAATCCGCCATCGAAGTAATATTGTTTCGCACCGAAGAAAGGGTATCAAGATATTTTGACATCGGCTGTTCCGAGGTTGTGCATAACACACATAAATTAAAATGAATCGAATCTGCTAAGCTCTCTATCTGAGCCATTCGGTTTTCAAGCAGATTTTGATTTTTTTCACACGCTATTTTAGTTTCTTTTAGCATGTTGTCTTTTGCTATGGTATAAGAAATTTTGTAAGAAATCGCTCCTAATATAAAAAGAGGAAAAATCGCACAGAGAATAAAGCAAATAATTAGCTTTAAGCGAAAATGTTCTTTGATGGTATTGATTAATTTTTTAGCAAACTGCATATCACATATCACTCCTTTCAGCCTAATTCTAATCAAAAAAACTAAAAAATACAATCATTTACATTAAAAACGAAAAATAATATAAATCATGCATAAAAAAATATATTTATTTTTGACCTGTATTTTTTTATGATTAAGCTAACAAAAATCAGTGACAGAAAATTATATTTATTAAACATTGGAGGTAAAAAAAAAATGAAGAAAAAAATCGTTAGTGTATTACTCACAGCAACCATGCTCGTTGGCCTTTGTAGTGGCTGCGGAAAATCAGGGGGAAGCTCAGAAGCTAAGCAAAATGAAGATTCTAACAAAATCACTTTAATGACACAGGACACCACTTATGGAAAAGCATTTGATGAATATATCCAGAAAGCCGAAGAAGCAACTGGTCTGGAAATCGAAACAATTGCGTGTCCAACCAACACAGACGACCGTCAGGCCAAAATCACAACCATCCTTTCCTCAGGCGATGACAGCATCGACGTAATTACAATCAATGATGAAATGATGAGTGCATTTAAAAACACCGGATACTTAGAGCCACTTCAGGATACGGTTATGACACCGGAAGTTATGAAGAATTTCCCGGAGAAATATATGAAGGAAATGACAATGGTTGGCGATAATGCTTATTCCGTGCCTTGTTTCATGGATATTCTTGCTTTCTGGGTAGATGAAGAAAAGATGGCAAACGCAGGTCTTACTGAGATTAAAACAAAAGAGGACTTCGAGAAATATGTAGAAGCAAACTCAGCAGACGGCAAATACGGATATGGCGATGCATGGGAAAAAACTTATGTATTTAACTCAATCGGAACGTTTGTAAACTTATTTGGCGGAGATTACTATGATTGGACTAATCCGAAAACACAGGAAGCGGTAAAATTCATGTACGACATGATGAAGAATAATGAAACTCCGATTTCTCAGCTTGCCGATCAGTATGACCCAATGATGCAGAAATTCTTTGATGGCGACTACGCTTCCATCTTCATGTATGTAGGCGCAATCCAGACTTTTGTTGATTCCGGAAAATATGGTGCAGATAAACAGCACATTGCACCTATGCCAACATTTGAGAACAAAACCGCTTATATGTCTACATGGGGATATGTCCTGAACAGCGCCTCCAAAAACAAAGCAGCCGCAGAGAAATTCCTTAAATATGCTGCAAGTGAACAGGGCGAGCTGGATTACACCGAAATGACTTCCAGACTGCCGGCAAGAACCGATGTATTAGAAAGCGATGAATTGGCTGCAATGAATCTGCCAGGTTTGGATGAAATAAAAGAATATGTTGCAGACACAGAGTTGCTTGCACGTCCTATGGCACCACAGGCAATGGAATTCATCAGCGATATGGGTTCTTTATTCCAGCAGTATGTATCTGATGAATTAACACTCGATGAATTTTGTAAAAAGGCACAGCAATCTGTTGATACTTATGTCGTAAAATAAAGTCGTTCATATCGTATCTCAGAGATTTCACAGGAGGTAAATAGCAATGAAAAAGAAGACAAAGGGACTATGGATCGCATGGCTTCTGGTGCTTCCGGTAGTGATTGTACGAGCATCTACAACACTTTATCCAATCATTATGACCTTTATCAACAGCACTTATGACATGAGCTTGTTAAAAGGAACTGACTTTCAGTTTATCGGATTAGGAAACTATATTAAAATCTTTAGCGATCAAAAATTGTTATCTTCTATTCGATTTACTGTAATATTTACGGTAGTATCCATGTTCTTCCATCTGATACTCGGCGTAATTCTTGCATTAATGTTAAATATGAAGATTAAAGGTAAAAAATTCTTACGTACTATTGTACTGATTCCATGGGCAATGCCAATGGTAGTAGCCGGACTTGCTGCAAGATGGGCATTCAACGACGCATACGGATTAATCAATGATTTAATCCGCAAATTTGTTCCGGACTTTCACTTTGACTGGCTTGTGCATGCAAATTCTGCACAGGGCGCAGTTATCGCAGTTGACTTATGGAAAGATTTACCATTCTTCGCAATTTTAGTACTTGCTGCACTGCAGTTTTTATCCGCTGACATTTATGAAGCGGCAAAGATTGATGGAGCCGGACCGATTCGTTCCTTCTTTTCCATCACATTGCCAAACATTATGAAAACGATATTAAGTCTTTCTATCTTCTTTACTATGTGGCGATTGACAAGTTTTGACTTAGTATATGCGATGACCTCAGGAGGTCCTGGCGATTCAACATCATTACTGGCATATCGAATCATGCAGGAAGCCTTTACAAACCTGAATCTTGGATATGCATCTGCAATCGCGGTTTGCTTGTTTATCGTTATGACCATTTTAAGCTTTATCCAGCTTAAGGCGATAAAGAAATTTGATTAAATATAGAAGGAGATGTGGAAAATGAAACCAAAAAACAAAAGAATTCTGGCATCTGTATTCAAATGGATTTTAATCTTGATCGTTGCCTTTATTATTTTACTTCCATTACTTTGGATTTTTACATCATCTATTTCGCCGGCAGATGAATTGTTTAGTTCCCCAATTCACTATATACCGAAACATCCGACACTCGATAACTATATCCGGATCTTTACACAAATGAATCTGGGCGAAAAGATTTTAAATACCGCAATTATTACAGTGTGCTCATTAATCTTATCAACTGTAATCTGTTTGATGTCCGCTTATGCATTTACTCGTTATTCCGGAAAAGGACTTACTCTTGTATATGCTGCAATCGTGGCTTCTGCTTTGATTCCGGGAATCGTAACCGCAAGACCATTATACGATTTAATGAAACAGTTCGGATTAATTGATACCTTCCCAGGACTGGTTATCATGTACACAAGTGCGTTAATTCCATTTACCATGTTAATTTTAGGCAACTTTTTAAGTGAAATTCCAGTTTCAATGGATGAAGCTGCAGAGATTGATGGCGCGAATATGTTCCAGAAACTGTTCTATATCACTCTGCCTTTAATGAAACCGGCAATTGCAACAATCTTAATCATTAATTTTATCAACTGCCTTAACGATTTGTTTACACCATTGTTTTTTGCACAGAAAATAGAAGTACTCAGTGTTGCAATTACCACAATCCCAAGAGAAACCTCATATAGTATGCCATGGGATTTGATTAGTACCGTTGGATGTGTTATCCTGTTACCAATCGTTATCTTCGTATTAATCTTTGAAAAACAGATTATGGAAGGTGTCATGGCAGGCGGTGTAAAACAGTAAACGGAGGAATTGATAATGTCAGATATTTTTAGATTAAAAAATGGAAGATCCAGAGCGATAAATGCAGAAAATCCAACTGGTGAAAAAGGAAAGGGCGGGATGGCAGCAAGCCATCTTGGTCCTTCCCGAAAAGGAAGTCCATGTTTAAAAGATATTATGCCAAATGAAACGGTCGTATTAGCCGAAATGGATGGACCGGGTATTATCCAGCATATCTGGATTACGGTTGATAATAAAACATCAGATGCCGATTGTTATGTACTTCGCGATTTAGTGCTTCGCATGTACTGGGACGATGAGGAAACTCCATCGGTCGAAAGTCCTTTAGGTGACTTCTTCTGCTGCGGTTTTGCAAGAGAATGTCTTGTAACTTCTATGCCAATCTCTGTCGTTCCAAACAGAGGCTTTAACAGCTATTTTGAAATGCCATTCCGCAAAAAAGCAAAAATCACTTTAGAAAATCAACATGATAATCCAATTCCTGCTTTCTTCTATCAAGTAGATTACTGTTTATACGATGAGTTACCAGAAGATACCGCTTATTTTCACGCACAGTGGAGACGTCAAAGAATTACCGAACTTGCAAAGGATTATGTGATTCTGGACAATGTAAAAGGAAAAGGTCATTATGTTGGTACCTATCTTGCTTTGACAACACTTGAGAGATATTGGTGGGGCGAAGGCGAAGTTAAATTTTATATTGATGGAGATGACGAATATCCAACTATCTGTGGTACCGGAACCGAGGACTATTTTGGTGGCTCCTGGAGCTTTGCACATCAGGTAAACGGAAAGACGGTAGAACAAACTTATAATTCTCCATTTTTGGGATACCCTTATTATTCCGCACATGATGAACTCGTGCATAACCCATATCATAATGATGATTGCCCACCGATGCGAGGCTTTTATCGCTGGCATTTGATGGATCCGATTTGCTTTGAAGAAGATTTAAAAGTTACGATTCAGCAGATTGGAGTATGTTATAAAGGCCTGTTTGAACGACAGGATGATGTTGCAAGTGTTGCTTATTGGTACCAGAGTGAACCACATCAGGCGTTTGCACCGTTGATGGATAAGAAAGGCAGATGGCCTAGATAAGAAACTTTTTAAAATAAAATAGAACCTGCTCAAGCAAATATGTGCCTGAGCAGGTTCTATTTATTTGTTTTATTTTCTTACTTTTAGCTGTCTTTCTGCACAATTGTGTCTGCTTATTCTAAATCTCAACTCATTTTAAATTTCTACTTAATTTTAAATCTTTGCTCAATTTTTACCCTACCACCTTATAGCAGCGGTACTATCACATTCACCCAGAACCAACTCACCGGCATCACAAGCACCATAGCCGGAATCATATCTGCAACTGGAAAATCGTGAATTTTTGCAATTCGAAAACCAGTAGCAAGAAGCAAAAAACCGCCGCATGCCTTAAAGTCTGCAATCATATCCGGCGTAGTCAGTTGGAAAATAAATTTCGCTGCTACAAAGATTACCAAAAAAATCACGCACTGCGGAATTGCAACCACAGCAATCACCATGCCTAAAGTTCCTCCAAAAATCATCGCAGTGAAAAAATCCAGAATTGACTTAGAAATCAAAATTGTATGATCACCGCTCATTCCAGAGTCCAATGCTCCATAGATTCCTGTTCCACTGGCACAAAACAACACAATGATTGTTACAAGCATCGACATATATTCTTCCCTGGACATTGATTTATTTTTATTTGGAAAAAGTTTTCCCACCGGTTTCTCCATGCAAGCTGCCCCATTGTTAATAATTTCTCCCAAATTGACAGCCAAACCAAAAGCAGTCCCAATAATCACTGCAAAAATGACGGCAGGCATATTTTTCATAAGCCCAATGGAACTGACACCCATTCCCATTGAACAAATGCCAAAAATCTTGGTAAGCTCCGAGTTAAGCTTCGTAGGCAATTTATGCCCGAATAATGCTCCAATCACACCGCCGACAGCAATTGACAAGGCATTAATTATCACTCCTATTGGCATATTTTGTTCCTCTTCTTCCTAAAATTCAAAAATAAATACAGTGTAAAACATTCCGTCACACTGCAAAATTGACAATTCGAATTCCAGTTTATCACAAAATCATTTTCAATGTAAGCTTTTTCTTTTTCTGAAGCTTATGTTCAAGAGAAATAAGCCCCTAATAATTCCTAAACACTTTTTAAATAATCACCAGTAAAACCGTTTTCTTAAATTCCACATTTTGCCAGAATCGCCGTGATTCCTGCAAAAAAAAGAAACACCAACCGTTAAAAGTCAGTGTTTCTAATATAATTGTGCTACTCGAAAACCAATTATTATATTTTAATTACTTTTTTCTATTACCGTTATTATACAATTTTATTCTAATACTTCGATCGAATCTGTCTGTCAAGTCTACAGTTCCCTCAGAATTTCTCCGATATCTTCATTTATACAGACAGACTTTCTCCTTATTTCTTCCGGTGCATATGCTTCACCCTGATTCAGACACACATAAAATGCATGTTGAAATGTGTTTGTCATCTGCCAAAACGGATATTTTATAATACCAGGAGTATTATAGCCTACACCAAGTTCCAAGAACACTATTTTCTGCTTTTTATGTTCCTGTATAAATCTCTCGTACCGTTCTGCTGCCTGATGCCATCCTTCATCTTCAACAAATGTCTGATCCGATCTGAGATTCATACTCATCGGCTTGCCACAGTGTGGACAATATGGAATCAGACTCGTCGGAACCGTAAGCTTTATTTCTCCGTCTTCCGGTTTTTGCAGCTCTCCGTCTTTTATCTGAAATCCCTGACTCAGTACCATTTTTTTAATGATTGCTTCATTGTCATAAGTTTTCTTATGGCAAGGCTCACTACATTGAAACAGACCATAATCTCCCTGTGTATAAAAGATTCTGTTTTTATCAAAGCTGGCTTTTTGGAAACAATGATCCACATTTGTTGTCAGCACAAAATAATCTTTCTCTTTCATCAGATCATACAAATTCTGATATACCGGTTTTGGCGCATCCATATATCGATTAATATAGATATATCTGCACCAATATCCCCAGTGTTTTTCCAATGTTTTATATGGATAGAAACCTCCTGCATACATATCGGAAAATCCATATTTCTTTTCGAAATCCGAAAAATATTTTTCAAATCTTTCACCGTTATACACGAAACCGGCTGATGTGGAAAATCCCGCACCAGCCCCAATTATAATAGCATCTGCTTCCCCAATTTTATCTTTTATCTGTAATATCCTATCTGAGTAACTGTTTGTAGAGTCGTTCATCTTCCTCTTTAAAAACATTAAATATCACCTTTATCTTTGATTTTGTCTTTTCTTTATATTGCTTTACTGTCTGTACTGCAAGTTCAGCAGCTCTTTTATTCGGGAACATAAATACACCTGTCGAAATACAACAAAAAGCAATACTCTTTACTTCATTCTCATCAGCAATCCTAAGACATGATTCATAGCAGGATATCAGCAAACGCTCATGTTCCTTTGTCAGCCTTCCTCGTACAATCGGGCCAACTGTATGAATCACATAATCACAGGGCAGATTAAACGCCGGGGTAATCTTTGCCTGCCCTGTCGGTTCTTCCTGTCTCTGTTTTATCATCATATGATTGCAATAATTTCGAAGCTGAATTCCTGCATAGGTATGAATGCAATTATCAATACAATTATGGCAAGGCTGATAGCAACCTGTCATACCGCTGTTGGCCGCATTTACGATTGCTCCCACTCCAAGTCTTGTAATATCGCCCTTCCAGATAGAAAGATCAGGTTGTACCTCCCTGATATCTGCCAATGTGACAATCCCTTTCTTCTCGTTTTCTTCTGAAAGGTATGCATCCTGAATCTGCAAAAATGCGTGGTCCATTTCCCCTGGCATTCTTATATTCATAAGCGATCTGAGAAGCATTTTCTGCTCGCCTGCATCTGATGAGATTCGCATATTCTCATATTCCGGTCGCTCTTTCAACAATCCTTTGATTAAATATTTTCTTCTGTCATCCTGATTCATTTTCGGATCACCGCTTTCACCGGACAGTTTTCATAACAGTTTCCACAGTGCAGACAGTGCTCCTGCTGTATGACAAAGGGTGTTCCTTTCTCGATACAGTTCTGCGGACAATGTTTCATACATGTGCCACAGCCAATACAAGATTCCGTTATGTAATATCCCTTTTCTTTCACACTCACATTTCCCAGGATATATGTCTCCCGGAAAATTGGATTTACGCCAAGATTAAAATACTCCACTTCCGCCTTATCAATACAGAAAATAATACCGATTTCTCTTGTATCCCCTGGATATACATTCGCAAGGTACGGCTGTTCTTCAAAAATGATATCCATCCATTTTTTCTGTTCGTTTTCCGTTACTGCGTAAGCCTTTCCGGACAAACGAATCATTTCTTTATATTTCGTATAGGCAAGTATCTGAACCCTGCCATCATCCATCAATTCTTTACAAAAATTTTTACCTCTGGCAGTAAAGAAATAGAGTGCATCCGATTCGTAATGAATCGCACTGATATTCCGTATCTGTGGTGCTCCTTCATTGTCCACTGTTGCGAATGCAAGCACTCCCACCAATTTCATTTTTTTCAGACATGTTTGTAAATCCATTTTATCGCTCCTCCAATCTCTCCCCGGTAATCTCATTTCTTATCTTCCAGCACTGCGGATCCGCCCCATAAAAGTTACCGCTTGTTCCATTGGCAACTGCCGGACATCCCCGGCACCATGCCTTAAGTTCACACTTGCTACATTTTATAAATTTATCGTAATCTCTGTATTTTTCCATCTGACAGATCCAGACGTCTGCCAATCGGTCTTCAAAAATATTGGCCACTTTACTGTCTGTCACCCTTCTGCATGCCATAATATCTCCATTGGAAGATATGGTAATATGACAGTTTCCACAATTACAGCCACCATAGATCGTTCCTGCCTCTGTACTCTCAGGAAGCTTAAACTCTCCCGTTTCATATTCATACAACGTCCACAAATGATCCTTTTTATTAAAATAGGTCTCGCATCCTGCCTTTTCATATGCCTTATATTTTGCATCACAGACTTCCAGAAGTTTTCTGTATTCTTCCGGTGTCATGCTTGTGTCAACTTCACCACCTGTAGGCACATAGCGCGAAAATGCAAAAACCTTTACTTTCGCTTTTACAACTTCATCAATAATATCCGATATCTCATCCATATTTGTTTTGGATACCGTACTCATAATTACACTTTTTATTCCTGCTCTGTTCAGACATCCGATTTTTTCAATCGTCAGATCAAAACTTCCCGGCTTTCTGAACCAGTCATGAATTTCTCTCATTCCATCAAGGGACATTTGATACTTCTCACAACCACAAACCTTTAACATTCTGCAAATTTCGTCGTTCAAATGAAATGGATTTCCCATTAAGGTAAAAGGTATCTTTTTCGATTTCAGCAATACCATTAATTTCCAAAAATCCGGATGAAGGATAGGATCTCCGCCAGTAATATAGAAATATGGTACTCTGCCATATACTTTGCAGAAATCCTCACAGTTTGCCACTACCTCTGTCATCTGCTTCCAGGTCATGGACTTTAATTCCTTACAGCCTTCGCCTGAAAAAATATAACAATGCTTACACCGCTGATCGCATTCATCTGTAATATGCCACTGAAAAGAAAAATACTGACTCATCCTATCCAACTCCTTCCTTAACTTATTTTACTTGTCAGATGCTCCGCATGCTGCCGGTTTTTCCTCCGGTTTGTCTGCTGCTCCACATGCTGTTCCGCATGCTGCACTAGTTTCTGTTTCTGCTTTCTTTTTCCATCCAAAAAGATTTGATAATGCCATTTTGTTACCTCCTGATATTTTTGTTTGTTGTTATCTTTGTTGCAAGATTATGATATCAAAAATACTTAACCGGCAAAAGTACGCACTTTTTTATTACATAGGCATAAAAAGGTGACCCCGGTTACTTTTTTGTAACCTATTGCTTCTTTTTTATTCTTAGATTAAGATTAAATATAACAATAAAAAAGAATGTTATATAAGGAGGCGATCACATGTTAACAAAAGAAGAATTACCAGAATGTCCGGTTGCAACCACAGTTTCGCTCATCGGCAGTAAATGGAAATTGCTGATTATCCGAAATCTGCTGGAACGCCCTTGGCGATTCAATGAATTAAAGAAAAATCTTGAAGGGATCAGTCAGAAAGTTCTCACCGATAGTTTACGCTCCATGGAAAATGATGGTCTCATTATTCGTACCGTTTACCCGGAGGTTCCCCCAAGAGTTGAGTACAGTCTCAGCGAACTTGGACTTACTCTGAAACCGATTCTCGACTCAATGGTCGAATGGGGTAACGCCTATAAAAAAATGTAGAAAAAATTTTTAATGGCTCGAATATGAAAGACCTATCGTGGATAATGGCTCCACAATAGGTCTTATTTTTTATATCTCTACGATATTTTTTACAGATTGGTACATGATTGGTACAAAACTGATTTTCTTATTTTTGTGTAATAGCCTCTCGTACCTGCATCGTCTTGCACATATCAACCACGCCTTAAACGGCAACTGGATTACTTTCGGCTTCTTCATAATACCTGTCAGCTATATATTCTGCCGATTCTGCCCATAATCCATTTTCTGTTTCCTGCAATGTCTTATACGTTTCGGATTTATAAAATTTCAATGCTGCTTCCTCGAAACTGATTTGATAATGTTGTTGCAATAATTTTAATACATCTCTAATTTGTATGCATACATTCATAGTGATATCTTTTCCATTAAAACTATAAATCATTTCTGGCATAAGAAGTCCTCCTTACCAACTGTAAATACTGTAACGCTTTCTCTGTGTGAAATGATACCTGATTATTTACTTTATTATACCGTAATCTTTCCACTGCTTCTGATGCTGTCAAAATATTCGCTATATATAGTTGAACAGTCTCCATTGTATTATCATCTGCAACCGGTCCAATTACTACATCATAGTTGTGTTGTAATCCGCCTTTACTTCGGTTGTCTTTAATAAATTCCAGCCATTCTTCGCTCAAAGCATCAAACCGTTTTACGCTTAATACAGGATTCTCTTCAAACAGATATTCGTAAACAAAATACTTCTTCTTTTTTTCTCTTAATGAAAGCCTGTACCCCCACTCTTTTGACTGTGATTGTAAAATCGTAGTATAGAAACCTTTTCCAAAATCTCTTCTATTATGAGACTTATTAAGATCTATATTTTCAAATTCATAGCAGCTTCCATGATAAACCACCAATTCCTTTGAGCCTTCCATGATAATTTTCTCTACATACTCTAATACTTCTTCAAAACTTATTTGGTGAAGATATTCATGTTGAATCATCATCTTTTCAAAAACTTGATTTTCATGAAATAACTCGACCACATCATTTCCTGAAACGTGATATTTTCTGGCATACGCTTCCATTGCCTGAACAGATAACATTTCACAATCTGTCTGTACACTCATTCTTTTACTACTCCCATTTTCCCGAAAATATTCTGTCTTTTTTCTATGCATTTATTATAAGCTCATTATCTATAAACACGCAATAAGATTTTTTCGACAAAACAGGAAGAGAATCATGCATCCTCTTCCTGTCTGTTTTTCCACTCCTGCTTCTTTTCTTTCAGTTTTTTCTGGAAATCATCAAACTCTGCCTGTTTTAATTCTTTTGTTACTGTCGTATATATATTAAGTGTCACATCACTTCTGCTATGACCACACAGATTCTGGATCACTTTAATATTTACTCCTACTTCTACTAAGCGTGTTGTAAACGTATGTCTGAGTGAGTGGCAGGAGAAGTTTGGAAGTAAAACGGGATTCTTTTTTTCTTTCAGGAGCTGTTTGTCATTACACATAAAGAAAGGAAAAAGACTCATTTTACAGTGTCAAATCAAAAAAATAGCCATTGAAGTTGTTTTCTCCAATGACTATTTACATTTTAAAGTTGAAATTTATCCAGTTATTTGAGACTGTAATAACTTTTATTTTTCATTCAATTTTTTATATCTTATTTTTTTGTACTCACTAAATTGCTCACTTATAATTCTTGCCGCATTCGTTTCTGTATTACAGTGAATCTCAAATACATCCACATGTTCCAATACCATCTTTATCATATTAATTATTTTGGATGTTATCCAGATTTCATCCATAGTATACGTTTGTTGAACCATAAAAGGGAAAAACACACCTTTTGAAATAGGTTTAATGAAATTACTATCATCTCGTATAATTTTTGAAATCACACTGATTTCACTGGAAGTATTTGTATAAATGTTGTGTTTACCCGATTGTGGATGGCTATAGGCATAAACCTTATCCCCAATTATTTTTATATATGGACGATCATCATTTATCATCACCACATCATCCCCAAAACTATCCTTCCATAATTTTGCATGTGTGGACTTTCCTACACCGCTCAATGCGGTGAACAAGTATGCTTTTCCTTTATAGCTGAGAGCAGATGCATGAACTGGAAAAGTATCATATTTTACCAGAATTTTGTCCATTTTGTATTTTACAATTGCACGTTCTCCCATCTTCATGTCAAAACTAGGATATTGTTTTATAAATTCACTTATCTCTGCTTTATCAATATTAATTTTTTCATATTCATCATTTTCTTCAATAAGAAATTCTCCAAAGAACTGTTTGGTTTCAACATAGTTTGCTGCGATTTTGAAAACAATCTCAGCAACTTTCACATAAAATATACACATACTCTCCCTCTTCCACTTGCTTTACACTCATTTTCATGATACATTTATAATATAAATTATTTAATGAAAGGAGACTTCACTATGAAAAAAATGTATGTGCTTCCTGTTATGACCATCATCAGATTTGAAGTAAATCTTGTTACTGATGGATGCTGTGACATATCATATTAATGATGGTAATTTAATTGGCTAAAGTAGTCATTGATTACATGAATCAATGACTACTTTTTCATGCATTTTTCTCATATGCCCATATCATCTCATTTCGTGTAGTCCAGACCCATTCATTAATCAGTTCATCGTTACATTTGTTGTTGAAACATTTTTCCAATCTTACGCACTGTGGAAACCGAATACACTGCTCACATTTTGCAGTTTCTGGAATGCATTTTGCATACTCCCATCGCCGCTCAATAGGCGGCTCATTTTCATATATATCACCCTCGATAATTCCGTCCTGATAATCATGGCAGTATGCAAATTTTCCATCAGGAAATATTACACGTACATTTGCTAATGCAATGCAACGCATCTCTGAGTTCATAGTTGTAGCAAGCTCTGATCTGGTTAATTTACCATGTTGATTTAATATGGTATTCAATTCAAAATACTTTTGGAACACATAACGCCTCTTTTCTTCTGTTCTCTTATAACAAGTTCCCAGGCAGTCTTCCAAAAATGGTGCCGAATAGATCGAACAATTCTTATAATCATGAAATCGTTCCAACAACAAATCCGCTAATGCAAACAACTCATCCACATTATATTCATCCAAATTCATACGAATCTTTACATGGATTCCCTGCTGAAGTAATACTTCGATATTGCCCAGAATCACATAGAACAGACTCTGGTCATCTTTTCTGACATAAGCTTTGACTCTATTATAAGTATCTTCTAAACCATCCAGTGTAATCTGAACTTCATCAAGATGCCATAATGTTTTCGCCTTATGAGCTCTTTCATCGTCAAACATATATCCATTACTGATCATACTGCTGTTGAACTCAATTCCATGGTCAAGCAGTCCTTGGGAAATGTAATCAATAGCCGTCAAATTAACCAGCGGCTCTCCACCATACCACATAATATGAATCTTAGAAGCTCCATGCTTCAAAATATAATTCAAAACATCATCTGCGATTTCACTAGACATACTCAATTGAGGAATTCCTGACTCATGGCAATAAAAACATCTAGCATTACACTCGGTAGTTGTCAGTATCCAGAAACGGTCTATTGAAGCCATTAACTTTTTGCGTGTATCTGTCTTATACACCAGCTGTCGAATTCGCTTCACTTTCTTCGCAAAAGAGAAATCTTCAAAATCTTCAGGAACAAGAAACCATTTTTCAATCAGTTTCTCATTTGCTGATTTCTCTCCCACCTCCACAGCTGTCAGAAATAGCATTTCACAGGAAAGAACATTATATAACAGTATTCCATCATCACACTCCTGTTTCAGAACATATTGAAACCACCGATAACAAACATCCTTTTTCCCCTGATTCCCCATTATGGAGCTAGTAAAAGTATCTGGTTTGATAACCGTATACATATATCTCCTCCCAATCTACATTCTATTCACAGCAATCTTCCAATATAGCAAATCATTCATTGCCATCGCAACATTTTCCTGAATTTTCGCATTAAAAACTTCACGCACACCACTCCAGTTATCTTCATTTTCTAGATGGCAACAAGCCTTACCCGCATATAATTGTTTCCACAAATATGTATATAAGCTCTCACAAGGATTATCCATATCAATATCCCCCACACATGCCGGGGTATATTTTTTTACAATCAAGGCAGCAATATATATAAGATGATGATCGCCAAGTTGTTCCAACCCTGTCAACGTTCTGACAATCATCTCATACAAGTATTTGTCCTTTTTGATAATATTGGAAAGCAAAGCATAAATCGTGCCAAGCTTATGACAGAATGCATCCGATATAAACCAATCTGCCAAATCTCTGACATAGCCAAAACATTCAATATCATCCCAAAGATTTTTATCCCAAGCAGTATTAAAATTCTCACACAAAATGTACTCAATCAGCCTCAGTGTATCTTTATAATTTCCACTTAATTCTTTGAGTCTGTATTCATAGATGTAGTGTCCTTCCAATGGTGTATCAATTACAGAGAGAATTTCATCAATTGCTGAATATGCAAATCTCTTCTGCATCCCCAAAATATTCTTCTCTTTTATTCCACATCCACCTTCGTAATCCGAAAAACATGGCTGATGTCTAAATGTAAAAATACCAAACTTTCGAAACAGTGTAGCATTAATAACATTATATTTCTCATATACTGCACCTGTACTTGCCACCAGTTTCAGCGGTTTCTCGTATTCATTAACAAAATGTCCCGTATATACAATTCCGGCTCCTTTATAATATACGCCTCGATTCGAGAATCCACAGCGCCTTCTGGGAACTGGCTTAATTTTTTCCTTAAGAACAATCTCATCTATCCTACTTCCCTTACTGTCATAAATGGGGATCACATCAGTATAAGCTTCTAAGCAATTACACCTCATAACACTATTCCTCTATCGCATTGATACTTTTTAACTGCTCGATAATCTGCTCTACGCCACCCAATGCATCCTCAACACTTACATCATAGACTTCAGACATCTTCTCAACAATCTTCTCAATCGTAGTATCTTCTTTCAAACATCCAATGATTAGTGCAGCTGTCTCATTTAACTGGATCATTCCAGCCAGAACAGAACTGTCCAGACAAACCATATATTGCATATCATCGATTGTCTCCACTTCAAAAATTGGTCTGATTTTCATTTTCCATACATCCTCCCTTATAATTCTTATATTTTTGCATGCACAAATATATCGCTCACATGCTTGGAAACATTTCTCGCAGTCTCAATAATACTCTCAATCCCTTTCAGGGTAAATATTTTAACTGGAACTACAACTGGCATCGTATTTTCCTCGAAGCAAACTTCCATTACTGATTGCATCAATATCTTTTATAAGAAGCCATTTCCCTTGGAAATCCGTATAGAAATCCTCTGTTAGAAACTGCGACGTCACCATCATCTGCAATTGCTGCTTACACAGACAACCGTCGTTTTCAATCGTACCAATTCATCTGTCGGTAAATTCTCTCGATTGGCTACCACTTCATATCCGCTCCGTTTCAACATAGGAGAAGTAGTTGGCAAGAAAAAGGAGAATGACTGATAACTAAATACCATGTTTCCTTTGTAATCTCTCATATGTGACCATCGGAATCCCACGCAGCATCCTCGTATTATTATTCGAATCAATAATATACCAAAGAGCATTTGATAGCGATATTTTCATTTTTTCTACTTTTCATATATCAAAGAATTTTTGTTACGAAACTGCTCCACAACATCTGCATGGCACACATATGCAGCACGACAGGTGCTACAGTCAGGACATTGCGGCCATTCAGATGGCAGGAATGCTAATGACTTACTTTTCAATCTCATTTTCAAAGCGCCAGCCTGCTGAACATCGAGCTTATGTTCTGTAATATATAGAGTTAGCCATTCCATTCCCTGCTCAATCATGCCGCCTCGCATATAAATAGCCGCAATGATCAGGCTGTCATCCCACATTCTTCCTGCAAAATTACCTGCTGGAAATACAAACTTTAATTTTGCGAAATTGCCATTCAAAGCAAATTTCGCAGACTGGATATGATACACCGAACTAAGCCAGTTTTGAATCGCCCGGGCCAGCGCGTTAAATTCCTCATCCGACAGTAATGGTAGTCTACATAGCCCCATTCTGATATTGGCTGGTACAGCGTTTTGCAAACAGAATTCCGGAGTAGGACAATGATTCTCAGTCAGTCCTGGTACATACAGACGCACAACAGGAAATCCCAACATACCACAATCACACACATACAGCTTTTTGCCCAGATTATTCAATATTTTCAAGTAATATGCCATATCATCTTCATCATTTATCGTTACCGGATGATCAAATCCTTTGAATGTATTATTCGAAATATCTCTGACCATCCACGCAGGAACCTGACCGGTACTATCCGTATACTGCCTCTCTTCATTAAAGAATAATTCATCTATTTCCGCATCCTCACTTAACAAAGGATACAGTGGAAGCTGATCGATAGTTCTTCCCTGAAATACCTCTGTTAGGCATCTTTCCAGTGCAGTGATTGGAGATGGATCTGCACCGAAATGCATATGATATCTGCCGCCTTTTTCTATCAGAAGACCAATTACCGGAAAACCCTTTCCAAGGGAACAATCAAAAACAGTATAGGAAATCCCCCTAGTAAATAAACACTTTAATCTTTCATATACATCCGTACCAGCAAAATATTCCATCGATATCGAAGGTGGTGTAATCTTATTCCAGAATAGAGTATGAATCGCCGCCCTCTCAAAAATTTCACTCAACCCTTGAATTATCGCTTCTAATCTGGTATTGCCTGCCGCCATTCCATTGCTACCTGTCATCTTATTAATAAGCTCTGCTGGCAGTGCCAAGCGCTCCGATGACTGATAATCTTCCAATTCAATCTTCATGTAACGTTCATTCTCAAAAACATAGCGATCTATAACCGCTTCCAGATCATCACGTTCACCATAGAAAGCCTTCATCATATTTGCAGTAATCGCCCGAAATTCTTTCCGATCCACCTTCACAGCTCCTGGTATAGTATCCGGAACACCGCATACTTTCCACAATAGCGCTCCATTTTGAAGTCTCTCCATAAATTCGGCATAAGCACTGGCAAGAGCATATCTTGCATTCATTCCTTTTCCGTTCGTTCCAATATTTAATTCCCTAAGTCCCTCATCACCCAATATAATACGGCAACTACATACACCTGTGACTGGTTCCTTCATCTGAGATACTTCAATCACAAAGATATCATTATCAAATAATATTTTGCGAATCCGCTTAACAGTCTCCATCGGACTTGCATTTTTATATGCTTTCAATCTCTTTAATTGTTGCATCTGTTTCTGACCTGAACGTATTATGATGAAATCCATTCGTCAATACTTTTGCAGGAAATTTCCCACTCAAATGTTTCCTGTTTTTTCATATTGCAATATCTGCAAAAAGGAACTGGATTATAAATCAAACGTTCAAGATCCTCCTTTCCCAAATCGTCTCTCAAAGATAAATAATCTTCGCTACTCCATTGAAAATCCAAGCCAAAATAGTCATTCAAATGCTGCGCATATGCGGATATGAAACATGGATATATCTTATCATTCTTAACCTGCACACAATGACCTGAATACTTACAGTTACTGAAACTCTCTACCGGATCCGACATCCCACGGCAGTTTAGTTTGTAACTGATAAACGATCTCGTATCTTTATATTCGCCATAAATTTTATATTGGATGCCAAAGACTGCAAACATGCGTTTCATCTTATCATAATCTAAATTGATTGGGTAGGCTGAGACACATATTATAATGTTGTTCGTTACACATGTCTCATAAAAACTATGTTGCATACCCAAAAGGTTCAAACCATTCGTCACCAGTCTGACTTCCAAATCCGGATAATACCTTCTTGTCAAAAATAAAATTTCCTCCAACTGGTCATGAAGAAGAGGTTCTCCTCCCATCAATTCTAATCGGCAGAACCATTCACCCAAATATGGCATAAGTAACCTATAGGTTTTTTCCAATTTTTCCAGCGATATAACGTGAGGTTTAGCTATTGGCGAAAAGTGTGCACACCCCTTACAATTTAAATTACAATGTTCCACCAAATGAACCTGCAAAAATGGTCTTTTCTTCGTTTTATTCATTCGTCCCCCCACTTTATATAATTGGTTCTTTTATACTAATCGATCTATGACAAAATCTACACAAAATTCCGTTAACACTATCATCACGTAGCATCATATTGCGATATTGTGCTTTTACCCTTCCTTCTGATATATCTTCAAAACTTTGAAGAATCAGGTTTCCCAAAGGAAACTCCATGCCATAATCCATGCAGCATAGCAAAACCTGTCCATTAGGAAGCAACACATTTTTGTCCAACGCAATTCCTTTACAGAACCTGCATATGACAGAACCATTCTTACGATCTCCAGAATCAATATCACACGTTTCCCGAACATTTCCAGCCCTATCGTACATCTTACTGTCTACCCGGAGACCAGAAGCCTCTACCAATTCTCGAATCTGTGGATGAACAGTTCCATGACAGGAAAAATGATTAATTTGGAACTCTCCTGCCATAGAACATCGAACAACCTTGTTAAACAGTTCCATATATGAATCATTCAGAACGAAGTTCGAATTATTCTCCTTGTCTGGAATGTGCAAAACAAAATTTGCAAATTTCAACTGCCTAATCCTGTAAAAATCTTCCTGCGTCATTCCCACAAGAGTTGTGTATACATGAATCCTGTGACCACGCTCATATGCATACAGCAACATTTTCGTACATTCAGGATTTAGCCATGGTTCAGACATACCAGAGAAATGAATGTCCACTTCTGCCGGAATCTTATCAATGCAGGTTCGAAATGTTTCAAAACTCATCATTTTCGCATTACTTTCATTACTATGATAAGATTGGATCAGCAGGTTTTGTGGACAAAATCTACAGTTTAAACTACATCCAATTTTAGTCGTTATCTCCATCATTTTTGGTATCATATTTCATCTCACCATTTTTCATTTTCACAAGAAGTTCAAGATATTCATCAGCAGAATCTAAAAATTTCACATTATCAATAAACTTTTCTAGTGTTCTGAGCTTCTTAAATCGGGCTCTTGCCTCTGCTTTATGAAAATGATTTTTTTCAAAAAAAGCAATTTTCTCATCCAGCGCAGGAAACAAATCCATTCGTCTACCATTCCACTGGCTATGTACAATGCCATTCTCGTTTACAAAATAAAAATATAAATCCTGATCCACCACTGCAATACGTGAAGCGCTGAAAATCAATTTCCAGGTCGTATAATACTCTTCATATATCCTCCCTATAGGAAAGCGTATATTGTCCCACAGTTCTGCAAGAAAAAGTTTTCCCCATACAGGAGTTGTACTGATTGACTTCATACAATAAGCTTCCTCTGATGAACATACAAACACCTCCGGCTTTGCAGTATCCAAGGGAAGCATCTCAACGGTTTTAACATGTCTGCCAATCGCAATCTCCGCCTTCGTTGACTCTGTTGCACGCAATAATCTTTCCAGATAACGCGGATGAATCCAATCATCACTATCAATAAAAGTTACATACTTGCACTCTGTCTCATAATCCAGTGCTATGTTACGTGCCACAGAGAGACCTCTATGTTCCTTATGAATAACGTGAATTTTTTCGGTATAACTAGCTGCATATTTGTCACATATGGCGCCACTACAATCCGTACTGCCATCATCCACAATAACAACTAAAAATCTTCTTTCCGTTTGCCTCAAAATACTTTCCATGCATCTACAAAAATATCTTTCATTATTGTAAATCGGAATAATAATTTTAATCAGCGGTATCATCTATATCCTTCCTCATAACCTAAAACATAATTCATCTCTCAATCAGATAATTTTTATATTATTGTACCACAAAAAACAATCTTATGAAATATGATATACAGCAAAATGTATAAAAATCGTGAAGAGAGTAATTAGCTTCCATCCTCTCACAAAACGCAAATGTACGATTCGCATATCTACCTATTTCAATAGTTAATGTGTACGTATTAATAGCTTGTGACTAGATCATACAGAATGTATATTCTCCTTCTAGGCACTCGGATATAAAGATTAATTTAATTAGATACGCTCCTCCTATACGTATACCAATTCACTCAATACAATTTCCTGCACACGATTCCTGATGTTATTGCACTGTCGCACCCACTCCATAGGATTACATGCTTTTAATTCCTCCGTAACGCCCTCCACACTTCTCATATGTGCCTCAATCAATTCATACCGTATTTTATATACCGCCCCTGCTTCATGTGCCATACGGACAACGGGTTTGATTCCCAGTCTGTAGTATTCACACGCCATGTTATAGGTCACATAGTCATGACTCATAAATTCCATATCTTCGTCGTCAATCTCATCTGAAAACATCCATACATTACCGCTCATCTTTTATCTCATCCTTCCCCTTTTCTGTCGCCGGTTCATGGAATTGTTCCAGATAGGCATCAAAAATATCCCGGTTGTTCAATACGGTTCCATCTATTCTGTAAATCGCACCTGCATCACTGGCGAGTTCAAAAAGTTTCTTATGAGAGATACGGTAAATAATCTCTGCCTGTTGATAACGCAGATACTGTCGGCGCAATTTTCTAAGCTGCTCCGGTACTTCTTTCATACTTTTGATTGGTTTATAATTTTTATCCATGATGTTTTCCTCCAAAATTAGCTTTACTGTTTTACAGAAGTTGACTGCCGGGATATATTTTTTAGTACGAAAAAAAGCACCTCTCAGATTAACTCTAAGAAGCGCTCTTGTTGTCATGCATATCAATCATTGACTCAGTGAATCAATTTTGATTTCATTCTCAAACCTGTGTCCTTTCACCTGAAATTCGTCATGCTTCATAACGATTCATTATTATCCCAAATTTTGTTGTCAAATTGTTGTCAACTATGGTCAGACATCATGGTTTTAGACATTTTATATTTAATTTTAGTACAGCTTTGCACCTGCTGGGATTCTATCATCAACCATCAGAAGATGAAGTTTTTCTTCGCCCTCTTCTTCATGAATAGCACTGAGGAGCATACCGCAAGAGTC
>UMFG01011056.1_pt1 | contig 31213 bp, 21 predicted proteins | sample 1964961 | NCBI WGS metagenome assembly UMFG01 (sample SAMEA4836041, study PRJEB28245) | human gut metagenome | biome: gut microbiome; material: fecal sample | place: Denmark | collected 2008
TCGCGCATAGCTGAGGAGCTCGGGCAGTCTCTCGGAGACTGTGTGGGCTATAAGGTGCGCTTTACTGACGTCACCTCCGAGCATTGTCTTATTAAGCTTATGACTGACGGTATATTGCTTGCAGAAACCGCATCCGATCGTCTGCTTTTAAGCTATGACTGCATCATTATCGACGAGGCCCACGAGCGCTCGCTTAACATAGATTTCTTGCTGGGCTATCTTAAAAATCTTCTGCCCCGCCGTCCCGAGCTCAAGCTCATCATCACCTCCGCTACCATCGATCCCAAGCGCTTTGCCAAGCATTTTAACGATGCCCCCGTGATTGAGGTTTCGGGCCGCACCTATCCTGTGGACGTGGTATATGCGCCTCTTGAGGAATTTACAGGCGATGAGGAGGATGAGGAAAGTCGCGTTACGGATTTAAGAGCTGGCATATTAAAGGCCTTTAAATATCTGCAGGAGGATTGCGGACGCGGCGATACCCTGGTGTTTCTGCCCGGCGAGCGTGACATCATGGATACGGCGGCCTTTTTAAGCCGTGCTCATTTGCCCGGGGTCGAGGTGGTTCCGCTTTTTGCCCGTCTGGCCGCCGCCGAGCAAAACAAAATTTTTTCCGATCATGCGGGGGTGAGAATAGTTCTTGCCACCAATATTGCCGAAACCTCGCTGACGGTACCCGGCATTCGCTATGTGATCGATCCCGGTACCGCCCGCATCTCGCGCTATTCACCCCGCACCAAGGTGCAGCGTCTGCCCGTTGAAAAGATCTCGCAGGCCTCGGCCAATCAGCGTAAGGGACGTTGCGGTCGTGTAAGCAACGGCGTGTGCGTGCGTCTTTATTCGGAGGACGATTTTAACGCCCGTCCGCTTTATACCGATCCTGAGATCCTGCGTACCAATCTGGCGGCGGTTATTTTGCAGATGGTGGCGCTGCGCCTGGGCAATGTCAGTGATTTTCCCTTTATCGATGCCCCCGAGCCCCGTCAGATCTCAGACGGTATGCGTCTTTTGGAGGAGCTCGGAGCCGTAAACAATGCCCGCGGCAAGGACAGCTCGGAGGTAACGCTTACCAAAACGGGGATCATGCTCTCTAAGATCCCCGCCGATCCGCGTCTTGCGCGTATGCTGCTTGAGTCCGTGCGCTACGGTGCCTTATCTGAGGTGTTGGTGATAGTTGCGGCCCTGGCGGTTATGGATCCGCGCGAGCATCCCTTGGATAAGCAGGAGCAGTCGCGTCAGCTGCACAAGCGCTTCCAGGATGAGAAATCCGATTTTTTAGCCTACCTGAGCCTTTATCGTTATATACGGGATCTTGAGGTGAGCAACACCCGCTCGGCCTTCCAGCGTACCTTAAAAAAGGAATTCATCTCCTATCTGCGCGTGCGCGAATGGTTTGACGTGCTGCGTCAGTTGCGTTCAAGCTGCAAGGTGCTCAAGCTTAATTTCAATGATCCGTCGGTCTCTCCTGCTGATTATGAGGCCGTCCACCGCTCCTTGCTGCCGGGACTTTTGTCCCAATGCGGGACCGTAGATTCCAATGAAAAGGGCATTTATTTGGGCGCGCGCGGGATCAAATTCGTTATCCATCCGTCCTCGGCATTGAGTAAAAAAAATCCCAAATGGGTTTGTGCCGCCGAGCTGTCCGAAACCTCCCGTCTTTTTGCGCGCACGGTGGCCGAGATCAAGCCCGAATGGCTCGAGTGGTCCGCACGCCACCTTATCAAAAAATCCTATGCCGAGCCGCACTGGTCCAAAAGGCAGGGAGCCTGTGAGGCGGAGCTTAGCGTTACGCTCTACGGCCTAAGACTGGTGCAGGGGCGTCGCACTCTGTATACGGAGGTAGATCCCGCCCGCTGTCGCGAGCTCTTGATACGATCGGGGCTTGTAGAGGGAGAATTCAACGGTAACTATGAATTCTTAAAGCACAACCGCGCTTTGGTTGACGATGTGATCGAGCTTGAGGACAAGCAGCGTCGGCGTGATCTTTTGGTTGACGAAAGTGTAATGCAGGAATTCTATGACAAGCGATTGCCTGCAGATATAGTTACGCAAAGACATTTTGATCGCTGGTGGAAACAAAAATCCAAGGAGGATAAGCATTATTTGGATTACACAAGGGATCTCTTGCTGCGCGGTGATGAAAAAAATCAGGCCGGATTGTTCCCGGAATTCTGGCAACAGGGTAATTTGCGTCTGCCCCTAAGCTATGTCTTCGATCCTACGGCCAAAAACGACGGAGTGAGCGTGCATATTCCGCTTACCGTTCTCAACCAAATTAAGAGCAGCGAGTTTGCATGGCAGATCCCGGGGTTGCGTGCGGAATTTTTAAGTGCCCTCATAAAATCTCTGCCCAAGCGATTGAGGCGCAATCTGATCCCCGCTCCCGATTATGCGGCGGCCTTGAACGAAAGCGTAGGCTCTGATCTGTCGGGATCCCTTTGGGAGCGCTGTGCCAAGGAGCTGACGCGCATGGGCGGGGAGATCGTTCATGCTGACGATTTTGATCGTACCCAGATCCCCTCCCATCTTTTCATGACCTTCGTGATAGAGGATGCAAATGGCAAGGAGGTGGCAAGCGGCAAAAGCTTCGAGCTTCTGGCCGACAGACTGCAGGGTAAGGTGCGCGAGGCCTTGCAATCGGCAGTAAAGTCCGATGCCAATGCCAAAAAAGAGAGCAGCTGGAACTTCGGTACCATCAAAAAAACTCGCGTGACCAAGCAGGGCTCCATGGAACTGACGGCCTATCAGGCCTTGACCGACAAGGGGCAGGGCGTGAGCCTCGAGCTATACGATTCTGAGTATAAGGCTCAAAAGGCTATGTGGAAAGGGCAGCGTCGCCTCTTGGTTTTAAGCCTCAAGCAGCCGGTTGCCTACTTGGAGGCGCATCTGCCCAACAAGGCCAAGCTTTCCATGTATTACACCCCCATAGGATCGGTCAAGGATCTGATCGCGGACATTATGGAGGCTGCTGTGGATGCGATCATGCAGAAGGAGGGGGCTCCCGTGTGGGATGAGGAGGGCTTTAAACGCCTCTCCGACAAGGTAAGGGGCGAGCTTAACGAGCGATCCCTTGAGATCGCAGGGGAGGTTGAGGAGATCCTGAAGTATGCGCACGAATTGAAGCGTCGTCTTAAGGGCAGGATCCAGCTTAATGCCGCCATGAGCTATCAGGATATAGGGCGTCAGCTCGATGCGCTCGTGTACAAGGGCTTTGTAAGTGCTACCTCAAGTGAGCATTTAAAGCAGATCCCGCGTTATTTACAGGCCGCTTTGCAAAGGCTTGATAAAGTTTCTCGCGACGTCAACCGCGATCTTAGTTGCTCGCGTATACTGGATATGTTGCGCGAACGTTTAAAAAACGCCGTGTCACGCTATCCTAAAGACAACATTCCTCATGATTTAAGCGAAGTGCGTTGGATGATCGAGGAATTGCGCGTTTCTTATTTCGCCCAGCAATTGGGAGTGCGCGGTCAGATCTCCGACAAGCGCATCATTCACGAAATTGAAAGAATATTAAAGGAGCAGCCGCCTTTGCGCTGATTGATATGAAGAACATTTTAAGTGGCGAGAGTCTTCTGCACTCAAAATCCTTAAAATCCAATTATTTCTTATTTTTCTGCTCAGGATCGGTGGTGTCCCCCTGGGCTGCCGTGGCCCCTGTGATCAAGGATGCCTTTGCCATGGGCGCCGAGATCTTTGCCGCCATGTCCATGTGCTTCGGATTTGGCGCACTTTCGGCCATGTTTTTTACCGGAAGGATCATCAAGCGTTGGGGCTTTAAGCGCTGCGCATGGGGATCTTTTGTCATGGTGATCCTGTCCATGATCATGCTCTCCTCGCGCTTCATGCCCTTTGAAATGGTATATATTTCGGCTCTATTATGGGGCGGAGCCTTGGGAATATATGAGGTTTCCATCAATATTCACGCCACCTACTTTGAGGAATTGACCAAAAGACGACTGCTTACGCGTTTTACCGCGTCTTATACTGCAGGCTGTATAGCCGCAACCATTATCTATCCTTTGTTTATGCATATGGGCTTTCCCATAGAGCTCATAGCCTTAGGCTCAGGCCTTGCATCCTTATTGTTATTTTTGACAGTCTATCGCCATACCGTCGACACGCACGGACAAAAAAGCGAATGTGCCGCGTCTCAAAGCTCTTTGGAACATACGGACGAAAAGGATGTGTACAGCGCCTCCGAGCCTTTGCAGGATCAAAAGCCGGGCGGTTTCGGGCTTGGTCGTCTCATGCTGCTGTGTGCCGCGGGCGTTACCTTCTTCTCGCTTTTGGCCGAGGGGACGGTATACGATTGGGGCGGAGTATATCTTGTGCACGAATGTGCCTTCCCCATCTCGCTTGCCGCTCTGGGCTTTATGTGCTACGAGGGCTGTGCGGGCGTAGTACGTTTCTTCGGGGAGGGAATAGTTGCCAAAATAGGTGTGGTGCGCACGGTCGCAGGCGGATCCTTTTTGGCCTTTACGGCGCTCTTGCTCGGAGGCCTTGTGAGCTATGCGCCGATCGTGCTTTTAAGCTTTGCGCTTTTGGGAGTTGCCGTCGGCAACGTCATGCCCGTAATCATCTCGGAGACTGCTCGGCGTTGCCTCAAGGATAAGGCTCAGGCCATAGGCTTCGTAAGCGCTATGGGCTATGCGGGAATTTTAACGGGGCCTGCGTTATTAGGTGGAGTGGCCGTACTGTACGATTATGCGGCTATCTTCGTGACGGTGGCCTTCGGCATGCTGATCATGGGGCTTATGGGATATCTCTTTCTCCGCTCTGAAAAGCCAAGAGTCTGATCCCGTTTATATAGGGCGGGGAATAGATACAGATCCGTTGTGTTCCCTGCACACTCAATTGAATTTTTAGCAAAATTATACTCAATATTTTTCTAAAACGTTTGCGATATTGCGTATTTAACAATGAGCTTTTAAAATTTGCTCACTGCTTGCACAACTTGCACCCAAAAAAGCGCATTTTAAAGCCGCGTAAGGCTTTTTGCGTCGAGAATTTTGGTAGATTATTAAGAAGGCCTACCGTCACCTGCAAAAGCTCTGCGATCCGTAGCCATACCTGCTAACTGCGAGGCGAAATATTAAAAAAAGGATGATGCGCAGGAGTGTGACCTCTGTTTGGTAACCGGTTCTGAGATCCACGCGCTTAAAGCCATACAAAAGGATGCCGGCGCTCACTCCCGCATCATCTGGCTTTTTCATCACGGTGATGAAATTGACCTGGCAAGCTGTGATCTTATTTACGATCGTATTCTTGTTGAGGACGATCCCTTTTGGCTTAAACGTCGCTTTGAGCTGCATTTGCATCAGTTCTCGCTAAGACACGCCGAGGAGCTTAATCGCAAATACTTAGATGCCGTGATCGACAATTCCGAGTCATTGATCTGGCTTAAGACCAAAAACGGCATCCATATCGATGTCAACGAAAGCTTTTGCAAGGCTATGGGCAAGGAGCGTGCGCAGATCATAAGGCGTGATCCCTCCTATATTTGGAATTTTAAAGACGGTGAACCCAAGCAAAACGGTGGATCCAAGCAGGCTGAGGATGCCTGCCTGTGCCGAGAGCGACAACATGGTCATTGAAAGTAAAAAAAGAGGGATCTTTTATGAAACGGTTGAAACTGTAAACGGGATCCGCCGCTTTCGCACCGTTAAGTCACCGTTTTTTGATGATGCCGGAGAGGTGGTCGGGACGGTAGGCATAGCCACGGACATTACCGATGTGTTGAATTTGGGATCTGAGATCCAGCTCATCATCGATCAGGTCCCCTTTGCCGTAGTTTTGCATGCTGAGGACGGCAGGATCTTAAAAAGCAATCGTATTTTTAAGGATTTTCTAAGTGCCGAGGGGGTAAACGCCAGGGCACAGGACAATATCTTTGCAATCAAGCAGCAACTTTTTTCCGAGGGCTGGGAAAATGTTCTGCAGCCGAAGTCTTATAAGGATATCATCCGCAATAAAAAAGGCAGACGGCAATGGTTCAAGGTGAACAGTACTGAGCTTAAGGACGTGTTCGACCATAAGATCGGATATATCGCCACCTATGAGGATGTCACCCCCGAGTGCAGGCATGTGGAGAGTTTGGAAAGAAAAGCCTTGACTGATGCCCTAACAGGGATCGGCAACCACCGTTTTTTCCTTGAGCAAATGGAAAGGATACGTGAGACGGATGGTTCCGAGGGACTTATCTTTATGGATCTTAATAAATTCAAGGAATTAAATGATTCCCAGGGTCATGAGTCCGGCGATGAGGCCTTAAAAACCACGGTGGCGGTTTTACAAAAGCTTTTTTTCGCTCCGGATCGCGTTTTTGCACGCTACGGCGGCGATGAATTTGTGATCTATCTTAAGCTCACTGTAAGAGCGGAGCTTGAGGAGGCGGTGGCGGGGCTCTCCGATTCGTTGCATGAGGCCTTTGGCGACAGCGGCATCGCAGGACTCGGTGCCTCCTTAGGTGCGGTATTCAACCAAGGTGCCAAGCATGATACGGATATGCTCATAAAAGTCGCCGACAGTTGCATGTACGAGGCCAAGCGCAATGGCTTAACCTCCTTTATCCTGAGCCTGAGCTAGGCTGCAGCCTGCCCGCAAGCGCGCGTAAAAGGCTTTGGGACCAGATGATCCTGACGTAAAGCAATAATGCGGCGGGTACTATTCCGAATATAAAGCCCTGCCATAGCGATTTTGCGGTGATATAGGTGCTGGCCTCATGCATATTGGTTTGAAGCAGATTGATCATCATGTCGTAGTCAAAGATGATCCCGTAGCGATAGGCAAAATGTCCGGTCACGGCTCCGACTGCAATCAAAAAAAGGCCATGACGATTTTAAAGACATAGGGCCATAAAAAGCAGAGGAAAATAATGCAGAGCAGGGAAAAAAGCACCAAGGGCGGAGTTGCGGCAAAGGCGATACTTACATTTTCGCTGTCCTCTAAAATACGGTAAAAATGCGTGAGCAGCTGCAGATTAAGCACGCTTGCATAGTAAAGGGTCACGGCTAAGAATACTGCATACCAAGGCAGACCGTGGTCGTGCATATCTGAAAGCTTTCTGCACCGGCTTTAGAATTTTGCCTGATCTTATCCTTTATAAAGGGAACAACTAGGGAAGCAGACGAGGCGAAAATACACCCGCGCCCGCTTTTTAAGTTTTGTGCAAATCGAATTTAGTTGAGCTTGAGGCCTTTAATGCAGGAGGCGTCGTTCCATCGGCCCTTGTAGGTGGCAAGTCCCAGATTCTCCAAGGCCTGACCTTCCTTTACGAGCTTTTCATCAAAGGGCAGGGGGCTTAGCGATTTACCGGCCTTGACTATAAAGCGATCGCCTGAGATCTTAAAAAACGCGGCCTTGCGATCGGGCATGAGCACGGCAAGCTTGTTTTCAGCACGTAGCCCGAAGAGCTCGTTGTAAACCATAAGCGCGCGCTCCTTGATCTTATCCTGCGTAAGATCCTGACCTACGAGCGGAAATTCTCCCGCAATTCCCGACAGCGACAGCAACGTAGGTAAGATATCGATCTGACTTACGATGCGATCGTCCTTTTTCTCTCCGATCTCGGGGCTTACGATCACCGCCGGGATGAGGAATTTATCGAAGGGAAAGCCGCCGATACCCTGCACGCGGCTTTCATGATCGGCGATGATCACGAAGATGGTATCCTTGTAATAGGCGCTTTTCTCCGCCGCATCCATGAATTTGCCCAAAGCATAGTCGGCGTATTTTACGGCGGCAAGACGCAAGGGCTCCTTGGTTTCTATATTGCCGATGTCGACCTTACCCTGAGGTATGTCAAAGGGATCGTGGAATGAGCTTGAGAATACCACAGAGCAAAAAGGCTTACCCTCGGCATACCACTTTTGAAATTTGCTGTGGGCTTTTGCAAACAGATCCTCATCGCTTACTCCCCAGGAGGCGGTGAAGGAGGGATCTTCGTAATCCTTTTGCTCCACCACCTCGTCGGTGCCGTTATAGAGGAAGTAGGTGCGCATATTGTCAAAATGGCTCTCGCCGCCGTAGATGAAGGAGGTGTGGTAGCCCAGATTTTTATAGATCTGCATGAGCGTGGCCATGGGTGATACGTGATCAAGCTTGACCTGCGAGGCCAGCGGGCTTGGAGGGAAGCCGGCGGTCACGGCCTCGATGCCGCGCACGCTGCGATGTCCTGCGGCATACATGCCGGTAAAGGCCCAATTCTTAGCGGCGATCCTCTCCAGATTGGGGGTAAGCGGCAGTCCGCCCAGCGAGGCCACAAAATCGGCTCCCATCGATTCCTCTAAAATAACTACCACATTTTTAGGCGATCCGCTGAATTTGGGAGTGAGCACCTGATTTAAGGGACATTTTGGATCAAGCTGCGCAGGATCGTGACGGGCGGAAAGCCGTTTGGCCGCCGCGATGATATTGACCTCGTTGTCGTAGGCATAAAGCTGTCCCTCGTTGAGATCGTTTTCACCATAATGTCTCAGGGCGTAGAAAACCTTAAAGGAGGAATTGACCGGCATGTCGTTTGCAAGCGGATCGTTGCCAAAGCTCAGCATGGAAGGATTTAAGGGACGATGTCCGAGCGTCGAGCGTATGCCGAGTGCGCAGACAACAATTCCCAAGCACAAGATCAGCAGAGTTTTGGGGCGGGAGATGAATATGTAGCCTCTATAGAGTCTGAGGGCCAGTCTAAGCGTTAAAACAAAGCAAATGATCCCTGCAATTATTGACAGGCACAGGGCTGTCAAATGACCGCCTATAAGCGTTGAGATCACTTCCTTGGGATAGACGAGATAGTCCACAAAGAGATGGTTCGGGCGTACACCGTATTCCTCGATAAAGGGCGGAGTTGCAAGCTCCATGAGCAGATGCACGGTAAAGACGAGCGCCGATAATATCGAGGCCATGATGAGCAACGCCCTGCCGCGTCCGCAAAGATTCGCGATGATGAGTAGCAATAATACGGGGGCGTAGGTGGTGCAAATTATTGAAAAATCACTGCGCAGTCCCTGCACGAATATATCGAAGAAATGATCGCCTAAGGGTATGCCATGCCACAGGCATAAGGCCGTACGCGACAGAGAAAACAATAAAAGGGACAGGAGCACAAAGATGACAAGAGGCATGATCCCTTTATGCAGGAATGATTTATTTTCGTTTTCTAAAGGCTGGGGCATTTTTTTAACTTCTACTCAAAAGCGTATGATTTTCGCCGTATTGTGACCGCTCATGCTTTAGAATGCAAAATGTTTGCACAAATTTTTTGTTAAATCCGACATGATTAAATAAATGTGCAGGACTAATGCGTTCCTAAGTAAAGTTATGATCCTAGCTTTTTACGGTAAATGCTATACTGCTGAAAATTCAACTGGGAACCACCTTGCTCATCCTTTAAAAAATGAGCTTAATGGGATCTCTCAGATTGTGCACTATACCTAAATTACCGTGCCTACGTAGCAAAACGAGAAAAATCCGCAGCGACAGCGCACAGGATTTGGTGGCGACGTTGGGTTAAACGGTGATCTATATATTCGGAAATAAAAAATGTTCGGAAAGAAAAAGAATTCAGCTTATGCCGACGGGCTTTTTAAAAACGTGCAGGAGATCTTCACCTCAAGCGCCGAGCACGGCAGCTACGGCAAATGCGAAATAAAGGATGGGGCCGTTTATATAGATTTTACCGTGGCGGCTAAGGCTCAATGGGACAAGCTCCTAAAGCCCGAGGCTAAGGCGCGTCTTAAGGGTGAGCCCTTAAAGGACGGTGACAAGGCCGAGCTTTTGGATTTGAGCGTAAAGCTTGTAAAGGACGGTGACGATTTTGTCTTCAATACCAAGGATCTCGTATGTAAATTCCGTGAGCGCTTTGAGGTTTTTTCAAAGGAGGAGAACAAGATCCTGGAGGTGCAGTCCGAGCGCATGCTCGATTACAAGAGGATCTTAAATGCGGCCTGTGAGGCGGCAGAGCTCGATCCATTAAAAAGTAGGATCAAATTTGTCCCTGCTGACGTCATCGATTTGCGCGTTTTGGTCAACAGCGCCAACGTAGCCTTAGGAGATATAGATATTTCAGGTCTTGACGATCTTACCTACTGCTTTGCCATCTATAACCAAAATCAGGTTCAGGAAAATAAACGCATCGATTTTGACGGGATCGAGAAATGGGATACCTCACATGTCAAATCCATGCTCGGCATGTTTGCAGGCTGTGTAAACTTCAATAAGGACATCTCCGTATGGGATACATCCAATGTCAAGAATATGGACGTGATGTTCGCCTCCTGTAAGAATTTCAATCAGGATATTTCCGCACTTAATACCGCCAATGTGGAGTCGATGAAGGGGATCTTCTATAAGGCCTCAAGCTTTAATCAGGATCTCTCCGCATGGGACGTTTCCAAAGTCAAGGATCTGTCCTATGCCTTTTTCAAGGCCAAGGACTTTGATCAGGATCTGAGTGCTTGGGATACATCCGCTCTAAAAAATGACGAGAATATGTTTTTGGAGTGCCCGCATATGACCGACACTGCAAAGCACCCCAAGCTTCCGTCCGAGGACTTCAAGATGAAGTATTATCGTGAGCATGTGATGACCAAATCGGCATCTGAGCGCCGTGCGGAATTTAAAAAGCGTCTTGCGCTCATTCTTTGCTTTATCATAGTCATATTGGTATTTGGGTTAATGAACCAGCCTCAGGCCTAAAGTATGTATAAAATTGCCGTTGCCGCCGCATGCGTATTTACGCTTGCATCCTGCAGTCAGAATGTAGAGACCGTCTCAGACGATTTAACCTCCTATGCCTATTGTACGGCCGATCATAAAAGATTGGCCTCGGCGTATATCAGGGATCTGGCCTTGGGAAAATACTCCGAGCAGGTCCATTTTGTGCAACCCTCCAATATTGAGGAAAAATGCTTGGTTAAGCTGTGGACCTCGGGACCGTCTGGGCAGGTACCGCTCAAATGGTACGGGAAGTGCTCAAAGGGTGGCTATGCACAGGGGCTTGGTCTTGTGATCCTGCTTGATAATGCAGGGGAGCAGGACAGCGTCAGACTCTATGAGGGTGACGGCAAGGGTTCCATGGTGAGCTACTACGGTTTTTCGGAAAGATCGGGCAAGATTTGGTCGGGAAGGGACGATTCCTTGCTCCAAACCTTCTTCGTGACCGATTATGACGAGCAGTCGCACGGTTTTGCGGTGATCAGGACTGACTATACCAAGGCGGAAACCTACGATTTCGTCTTTTCAGATGATTCTCTGTCCATGATCCGCATGTACCCCAATTATTCCGAGGAATTTTCGCGCTCCTACGGCGACGGTAACTATACCTCCGATCTATTTTATTCACTCTTTGAGGTCCCCTCAGACGGGGACGGAAAATCGCGTATGACGGGAGTGGCCTTCACCTATTCAGGAAGCGATCGTACTATGACGGTTATGGATGCTACGGGTACAAAGGATCCGGTGGTGTCCGACAAGCCCGTGTCGCCGCGTTATATCAATGAGATCATGGATACCCAGCAGCATCTGCTCGATACCATGAACGATATAAATGCCGATCTGCCCAAGCTCATGCACGAGGCCCGTAATAAAATGCAGAAATATCAGCGTGAGCTGTGCTCCGGGGATAATTACAAAAAAATGCACGCCGAGGATGCCGATCTTGACGGGATCTGCTCCTTGAAGATCCTCTCTCCGCAAAAGTAGTTGCGGTGCGTAACCTAAAAAAAGCCCTGCGGCAAAAAATGCAACAGGGCTTTTTACTTTTCACGAGGTAATAAAAACTATTTTGCCTCCAGCACGAACTCGAGCATAAGCTGCTTTAAAAAGTCCGTGGCGGCAACATAGGCATCAAATTTTTGCGTCTTTGGCGTATCGTCTCTTTGTCTGAGCTCCGTGCAAACTATCATGCCGTTTTTGCGGTTAAGATTCAGCTCCCAGGCCTTAAGCAACAGCTTTTCTGCGGCTTTGACGGTTAAAAAGCCCGGCAGTCCCGGAGCAATGTGATTGTCTCCGTACAGGGGATCCTCAAGATCCAACACCGCATTTGAAAGATGGATATTGCCGATGTAATTTTGCATATTGACAAGTGCGGCGGTCAAAAGCTCGCGATTTAGGGCCGTATGCGCGGTATCGTAGCAGCAATAGAGGGTAGGCAGCTGCGGCTTTAGAAGCTCAAGTAGCTGCAGCGTATCCTCGGTATTGCCGAGCAGCGCATTACGACCAGAGAATCTCTCCACGGGCTCGAAGATAAGATTTTGCTTATGCTCCTTTGCAAATTCGGTAAGCTCGGTAAGACTCTTCATCAGCGCCCGAAAGGCGCAGGAGCGTTCCAAAATGCCGGTATCACGTCCGGATACTACTCCGAAGTTTCCGGCTCCGCATTCACAGGCCTCTTCAATGAGCCTTTTGAGCGTATCGACGGATTTTTTACGTATGGCCTCGTCGCAGGAGTTGATGTCGAGCTCATGCTCGGCGGCATAGAGGCCGCTCCAAACTATGACATTGCCGACGCGGCAGCCCGGCACCAAAAAGGCCTCGCAAATACGCCTGCGATCCTCCTTGTTTTCAATGATCGGAAGCTCTACCGAACGGTAGAAGCCGTCCTGCACTATATGCTCGACGGATGCGGCCAATGCTCCCCGATCCTTATAACTTGCGTGGAATACCTCCGCCAGATGGACTGAGGGGATGATGTAGTCTCTTTTATCAACAGTCATAGTCATAGCCGTCCTGAATTCTGTTCTGCTTAAATTAGGCTCATATGGTTAAGATATATTTTCTTACGGATCTTGCCAATAATGCGTGATCAGGATTGCACCTTCGATCTCAAAAATAATCGTAATGCGTTGGTTTTTGCTTGCCAAGATGGCAACGAATTGAAGTAAATAGGGGAGCGCAGATTAGGAGCAGATCCTGCAGGCTTTCCCCCAAAAAATTCCCTTGAGCCGGTCTTCGCTCCCTAACTTAAGCTAAAGGAATTCGTCAAAGGTTTTTGAAATTACACCTGCAGCTTCCTTTTCATCCTCACCCTTGACACTTATTTTAAAGGTGTCGCCGCAGCGTATTCCAAGGCCCAAAAGCGCGAATATCCCACCCTTTAGCGATACGGAGCGACCCTTAAAGTCAATTATCACGTCGGATTTGAAGGCCGAAACTGCTTTGATGATGGCTCCTGCAGGGCGTGCGTGGATCCCGTCGCGATCCTTGACGGTAAAATCGAATGAAATCATAAAAATTTCCTTAAATGCGAACCTTGTTTACGCTCGAAAATAGAGGACTTCGGACGGAAACGAATGTACGGCAGAGCATTTTAATTCTCTCTCTCGTATTTTATTTTCCGCTTAAAGAGCCTTACTGTTTTCTTATACGTCAGTGTAAAAAAAACTTACCGAGATTTACGTGATCTCGGTAATTTTTTTTTCGTATTTTAGGCTTTTCAAGGAAGAGGCGGTGATCAGGCCTTCTTTTTATCCTTATTGTCGATGCGGTTGCGCAATTTTTGACCGGCCTTGAAGGTGGTTACTCTGCGCGGGGTGATCATCACCTCCTTGCCGGTTTTGGGATTACGTCCGGGACGAGCGGTTTTCTCTTTAAGCTCGAAGTTTCCAAAGCCGGTAAGCTTCACGGTATCACCCTTTTCCAAATTGCCGGCTATAAACTCAAAGAAACTGTCGACGAAGTCCTGTGCGGTGTTCTTACCCATGCCGATCTTAATGATGAGGCGTTCCGCAATTTCTGCGCGTGTCAGTGCCATAAGTTGCTCTCTTTTGAAATTAAAAGGTTTTTAATACTGCTACTAATATATTACAGCTTGAGCATTAATTACGTGATCGTTTGCGAACTTTTGAGTTGTCTCACACAAGTAAATTTTTGAAATGTAGATCTATTCGATGGGAAAAGATGCTTTACTCAAGGGTCTACCTTGCTTTTTTGCTACAATGACCGAGAAATATTCAGGAGTTTAAAATGACGCTTAAGATTGCGATTTACGGTTATGACAGCGATGTAGGCAAGCTGGTGCTCGAAACCATGGAGGAGGAGCACTTTGAGGTTAAGGATCTTATTCCGCTCTCGCCTCTGTCGGGAGAATTCGATGCCGTGACTTTAAACGGCAAAAATTACATGATCAGATCCGTCAACGAGTTTGATTTTAAGGATGCCGACGTAGCCTTGTTTTTAACCACCGCCGACGAAAGTGAAAGATTGGTACCCGAGGCGCGGGAGTCCGGCTGCATTGTGATCGATGTCTCAGGCTTTTTCTCTGCAGATCAGAGTGTAAGTACCGTTCTTCCGGAATTGAATCCCTATGAGGTACCAAGAGGAATGGAGACAGGACTTCTGATCCCCGCATCCTCCTCGGCAACGCTGACGGCCCTGACGCTATCCCCCTTAGCTGATGAATTCGGTATCGAGCGAGCCTCGGCATGTATTATGCAATCAGTATCGGAGCAGGGCAGAGTAGGCACCGAAACCTTGGCGCATGAGACCGTCAGGCTTTTAAACGGCCTCGAGGGCGAGCATTACGGCTTTGACGCTCAGGTGGCCTTCAATCTCTTTTCGCATACGGGAAAGGTGGATGATGACGGCTACAGCGCAGGAGAACGCATCATTGCCGAGCAAACGCAAAGGGTGCTTGGAAGGATGAACGGCGGACTTGACGTCACCTGCCTGCAGGTACCGGTGTTTTACGGCCATACGGCGGTAATTCACGTGGATTTGAGCGCAAGCACCACGGTCGATGAGGTAAAGGAGAGCCTAAAGTCCGCTCCTGGGATAGAGTTTCGTAACAACGAGCTCATCACTACCGTTGAAAATGCGGTCAATGAGCGCAAAATTTTAGTTACCAGGGTTAAGGCTCACGGTCGCAGCGGAAAGTCCTACAGCTTTATTGCCATGATGGATAACTCAAGACGCGGAGAGGCCGTGAACGTGGTAGAGTTGCTTAAGCTTGTAAGCAAGGAACGCAGCTCATAAAGGGTATGCATATCAAAGATATAGGATCTTTGAAAGAGTAAAGACGCAAAACGGCATCAAGCCCGTGCCGTAAATTAGGGATCGAGTACAGGCTCTCGATCCTTTATATGCAAACCGCTTTGGCGATACGCAAATATCAAAATAAGACGGTATTGTGATCCAAGCCTTTGGCATGGATCAAAGCGTGAGCATAATGCAGGGCATATTGTTTGAGTTTGAGATCGGAGATCTCGGTTAATGCAAGGAATGAACTTTTTTAAATCATTGCTGATCCCAGCCATGTTGGCCGTGTCCGTTAGCTTGGCAACGGCGGCCGATGAGGATGGGACTTTTACCATTAATATTCAGGGCCCCGATGAGAGATCTTCAGCTCCCGCAGCCGTTGCCGCGCAGAGCAATGCACGGGTAAACGAGACTCCCCGCCGTCGCACGCCTCAAAACGCCGCGGCCAATGCTCAGACACGCAGTCCCGTCCGTACCCAAAATGCACCCGTTGCAGCCTCCGGATCAAACAGAGCAGCGGCCGCTTCGGAACGGAGCAATGTCCCGCAGGCTACCTACAGCGTAGGCCCCCGCGATACGCTGTGGTCCATTGCCACGCGTTATCTGCCGCCTGACCGCTCGGTAAACGAATTTCAAATTGCCGCCGCCATCTACAGGCGCAATCCGTCCGCCTTTATAGACGGAAATGTCAATCGTCTGCGTGCAGGCCCGATAGTAATTCCATCCCTTAAGGATATAGCGCGTGAGAATACGCGTGAGGGCAGCCGCCTTTTACAGGATGGGCGTGCCGCGCTCTCCCCGTTGCCGTCACAGTCAGGGGCGAATTTGCCCACGGCAATTCCGGTGGCATCAAACGGGACGACGACAGCTCAAAACAGCAAAGCTGATGCGGCAAATGCCGGATCCGCCGCCAAGGCAGGAACGGCTACGGATCTGCCCTCCTATCAGGCTACCGAAAATTTGATACGCAATGCCCGTATGGAGCGTCAAAAGGAGCTTGAGAATGAGGCTCGAGCTCAAATCAATAATACCAATAATGTAAATGACAACGGGGTATCTGCAGATCCCATGACCAACGCCGCCTCAATGGCATCGAGAGTAGCCAACGGCGAGGATAAGGGAGAGAGCGTCGAAAATACGGCGGAGAGTGCAGTACCTCAGGGGCAAAATTCACAGGAAGAAAATAAGAGCAAGGATGCCCAGACAGCAAAATCTCCGCTTGCCGCCCCTGAAAATGTGGATTCGCAGGCATTGCAAATCATGCTTGAGGGAGCACAAAAGCAAATTGATCTGCGCATGCGTGAGATCAACAGCAAGCTTATGGCCACGCTTGATCGTTTGCAAAAATCCAACGATACCGTGTCCGAGCAAACCTCGGCGGCAGTATCGGGGCTTGCCAAGCAATATGACGGCTTGATAGCCGATCTGCAGCAAAGCGTAACCGAGCTTAAAGGACAGGTCGCATCCTTATCCCGCGACAATTCCAATATGCGCGAAATGCTCCTGGCTACTGATGACAAGCTTGAGAGCATACAGGTAAGCATGGCCGACGGAAAGGTGGCAACGCAGACGGATAAGGGTAATACCTATCGCAATTCCTTCTATTATCTGCTCGCCGGGGTCGCCTGCCTGACTTTGCTGCTCTTGGTCTTGTTCTCCATTGTCAAGCTCAAGAGCCGTGCCCGCAGTCGCGCCCTGCAAAACGATCTCTCGGATATCGATACCGAGGTTGTCGATCACGATGAGGAATTACTCTCAAGCACCGTGGGCTTGGATGAGGAGACTATGCAAAAGGATTGGTCCGAAGCCCTGGCGGAGGTTGATCCGGATGCTAAGCGTGATCAGGCCAAGCAAGCCGACTCTCAATCCATGCTACAAAAAGCCGTGCAGGGGGAAACCTCCGCCGACCGTGCCGAAGCGGCAGCGGCGGTAGCTGCAGGTGAGAGAGAGTCTGCAAGCGAGGAAGAGATAAGAAGCGCGGCGGAAAATAAAGAAGCAGACGTAGTAAATGCAGAGGAGCGCGATGCAAAGCAGACGCAGAGCGCAGAGGAGAGTGAAAGTCAGGCTTCACCTCAGGACACGGGGAGTTCAAATGAGGATTCAACGGAGGATGTATGGGCTGCAGCCTTAAAGGAGCAGGCCGCCGCCGAGGAAAAACAGAAAAATGAGGCGAAAGCACCGTCTCACTCAGATCCTAAGGTCGATGAAGATGAAGAGAGCTCCGTATCTCCCGATGACGAGCTTGCAAAATATATAGGCAAGAGCGGCTCGGAGTGGGCGCAGAATGTAAAGGATGCCGAGGATACTCCCGTCGATCCTGCCGAATATATGCCCGAGAAAAAGGCCACAGAGGAGCAGCCCAAGCTTAAGGAGCAGGATCTTGCCGATGCTTGGGCTCAGGCCTTGGCACAGCAAAAGGGCGACGAAAAAGAATACAGCCCAGATGAGGGAAAGTCTCAAGAGCTTAACGAGGGTAAGGACGAAAGTCTCCCAAAAAATGACGCATCAGCGGCACAGACGGCGCAAGCCCCTGATGCGAAAAATGAGGAGGATGCGTCCATATCCTCGGATCAAACGAATTTTGCGCAGGTTTTAAACAGCATCCAAGAGAGCGATCAGCAAAAGAACGAGATCCCTGGCAGTGCCGACGAGGATTTACTTCCGAAGGCAGAGGAGCTTTCCTTTGATGCATCGTCGGATGCATCCCAAAATGATGAGGAAAAATCTGAGGATGAGAGGATCCTCTCTGAGGTCTTAGGAGAGACCAATCACCGTGAGCCGTCCTATGTCGAGGATGCAAAGGCAGCCGAGGACTTTGATGTTTCAGAGCCACAGTCCCTTGAGGGATCGGGTGATACTGCGGGTGCTTTCAGCGTCGATAATAAAGACACAGGGGATGAGGCCTCCTTTGATGAAAGCTCCTTTATCGAGGGACTTAAGAGCTATGCGGGCGCGGACGGATCGAATGGAAAGCCTGACGGATACAATACTCAGGCCTTAGAGGAGTCCGGCTTGAAATCTGATCACGCTCAAACTGAAGCAGATGAGGACGAGGGCAGGATCCTTGCGCAGGTAAAGGATCTTATAAGCCACGATACTCAGGAGATGCCGGGGCTTGCTCCTAATGATCATGAGAGCTACGAGGATGAGCAGACTACGAATGAGCGTCAGACCTTTGACAGGGTTTTAAATACTATTACCCAGGATGCGGTACAGCAGCTCAAGTCCGAGCAGGACGCCGAGGTAGATCCCGACGACTATGTTGACGAGACTGATGAAGCAGAAAGTGCAGAGGAGAAGTCGGCTTCTGATCAAGAGATGTTCTCCTCGGTTCCAAGCGATCTTAAGCACGCATCTGATGAGGTCGAGTCCTTGGAGCCTGCCGATTCAGTCAACTCCGATGAGATATCAAAGTCCTATGCTCAAAGCAATACTGAGAGCACAGATGAGGAGGATGATGCAGATCCCGAGCTTGATCACGAGGTTTTCTCCTCGGTTTTAAATGATCTTAAGGATGCAGCCGACAAGGACGAGGCTTCGGATCATAGCGACAAAGTCAACTCCGATGAGGCATCAAAGTCCTACGCGCAAAGCAATACTGAGAGCACAGAGGCGGAGGATGATGCAGATCCAGAGCTTGATCACGAGGTTTTCTCTTCGGTTTTAAATGATCTTCAGCATGCAGCCGACCAGGACGATGTCGCAGAGCATAATGACAGCGCCATGAGCGATGAGGGGGTAGCGAGCTCTGATCATGAAATATTCGCCTCTGTTTTAAATGATCTTCAGGACGAGAAGGCAACTTTGGATCACGAGGAAGATCACGCAGACGAAGCGCAGGATCTTTCCTTTAAGCTCAAGGATATGGCTGCGGCGCAGGATGAGAGGGGCGCAGAAAACACAAATACAGCAGAGGAGATCCCATCAGAAAGCGCAAGTCCCCGTGATCATGAAAACAACTCCTATGATCATAAGGAGGAACAGGAGGCCATCCTCGGCAACGCAGATGAGATTGACGAGGCCGGCGCACCTGAGCAATCTTCGGATGATTTGAATGCAGTTCATGATAAGCAGACGGATAAGCAAGGCTTGTCTGAACAAGAGCAAGATGAGCCCGATGAGATCGCAAAGCTTCATGACGAGATCTCCTCAGACGGCGGGGAACAGGATGTAGGCAATCGCGACCTGCAGGATCAAGAGATTGCAGATACGAGCACGGACGATCAGCCCCCTGCAGATCACGATGAGAGCAAAAATGACGAAGGATCTGACCAATTGCAGGCGTCCGCACAAGAGGACGTTTCCGGGCAGGAGGCTCAGTTAAGTGATACCGCCCCTATCTCAGAGAGCCGCGAGGATGAGAGCCTAAGTGCAGATCCCAAGCCTGCCAAGGCGCAAGATATGCTCTCGTCTGAGGATACGGCATCAGAGCCCGACTTAGATGCGACTGCATCTGATCAGGAGTTTTCGGCACCTGAGCATACACCCGTCGAACCGCACTCCTCGTCCTCTGACGATGAAGCCTTGTCATCATCAGTCTCCTCGGATCAGGCAGACTCTACAAGCTCTGCTGAGGAAAGGGGGCTTGAGGCGAACTCAGCAGATCTCAAACAAGAGTCCTTACATGGCAAGCATGAGGAAGGTGCAGCTGACGGACACAATGCCTATTTTGAGGATGAAAGTCCGCTTACCGGTGCAAATGAGGACTGGAAGATTCCCGATGAGGCCGAGTTCGGCGTGGATACCTCGGATGATGAAAAACTGTCCTTGCCCGAGCACGAGCTCTTTAACGATCATGACATATTGCAAAGCTATGAGAACGATGCTTATGTGCCCGATGAAGGCTGGTCCCCGGATAGAAAAGAGGAGTCTAATGCAGGCTCATACGCACCTTTTACTTGGAAGGTTCCCGAGGATGATGAGTTTGACGTAACGGGAGAGGATCATAGCTCAAAGTCGTCGGTACAAGACGAGGCCAAAGATGATGCCAAGGACGACTCCTTAGCCACAGATCACGCAAAAACAAGTGCAAGCGCGAAGCCTGCTACGTCCGAGCCGGTAACTAGAGACGAGCTCTCTTATTTGGAGAGTGCGCCTGCAAATGATGACGCTCCTCTAAAAGCGCAAGGGACAAAGGAAGGGGCAGAGGACGAGAGTCTCTCGTTGCCAGATCTAGGATCTGCAACCGAGGCGGCAGGACATCCCAATGAGAGCGCTATTATGAGCATGCTCTCCGAGGGGCTTGGTGAAAAGGAGCTTAACGACGAGGTCGGACGTATCGATGAAAGCGTGGCCGGGCAGGTCAAGGGAGAGCTCTCGGATGACGATATAGTGCGCATGCTGACAGATCATGATCCCAAGATCGGGACGGCATCTGCGGACGATGCAACGTCGCCACGAAAGAGCTAGGACTTGTAATGATCTCCTTTGAAAAATGCTGCGGATTAGATTGCTCACATCTTGTCAGCTGCCCTAAGAGAGAGGATCTTTTAGGCGAGAGGGAGGCGCTTTTGGCCTTGGATGAGCTTAAAACGGCGGCCCTTAAGGATGGCTTTAGGCTTGAAATCTGCTCGGCTTGGCGCTCGTTTGCCCGTCAGCTTGGCATAGTGGCGGCCAAAATGGACGGTCGGCGTCCCGTGCTTGATGAGAATGAAAGAGCGCTTGATATCAGTACCCTTGATCTGCGCTCAAGGCTTAGGGCGGTAATGCGTTTTTCAGCTCTGCCCGGATTTTCGCGACATCATTTCGGAACCGATTTTGATGTGTATGCGGAAAATTGCCTTCCGCCCGGACAAAAATTGCAACTTACGGCTTTTGAATACGACTCGTATTTTTTCGAATTTGGGAATTGGCTTAGCGCCAATCTTGAAAAATACGGATTCATGCGTCCCTTTTCAGGGAAGGGACTTTGTGCCTTTGAGCCCTGGCATATTTCTTACTTTCCAAGATCCGAGGCCTATCTTGCCTCCTTTGATTTAAGTAAGGCTCAGCAGATACTGCGTTCGTCAGGAATGCCGTGGGCAGATGAGGCTGCCTTGATAGCCGCGGAGCTCTTTGAGAATTTGTTTTCCTGAATTTTGTTATGTTTTTTGGCGTTCGCTTCTGCGATAAATATTCGGGATCATTTTTCCTCTTTACGTTACATTGAGGTAAATGCTTTTTGAAACGAATTGATAAATGAGGATTTACGATATGCAAAAGGATATTTTCGCAACAGATTGTATTTTGAATACCGTGATCATAGGCTCCGGTCCTGCTGGATGCACGGCGGCCGTTTATACCTGCCGCGCGGGACTTGAGCCGGTCCTTATCGAAGGCCCCGAGGTGGGAGGACAGCTTGTTACCACTCCCGAGATCGCCAATTGGCCCGGTGAATATGAGGAGCCCTCGGGCTTTGATCTCATGATGAAGATGCGTGAGCATGCCAAGAAGCAGGGTACCGTCTTTGTCTCCGATACCGTGGTTAAGACCGAGCTTTGCGATAGGGTAAAGCTCGTGCATTTGGCCTCGGGAAAAATATTGCGTACCTTAAGCGTGATCATCGCAACAGGTGCCAAGGCCAGATATTTGGGGCTTGAGAGTGAATCCCTGTACAAGGGGCGCGGCGTTTCGGCCTGTGCCACCTGCGACGGCTTTTTCTTCAGGGGGCGTCCCGTAGCCGTAGTCGGCGGCGGCTCGGCAGCCTTTGCAGAAGCCCTGTATCTTACTAAAATGTGCAGTCACGTGACGATCATCCACCGTCGTGACGGATTCAGAGCGGAAAAGGTGCTGGTCAGACAGTTTGACGATCTTGTTGCCGCAGGTAAGGCCTCCTATGCGCTAAATGCTAAGGTAGTTGAGGTTTTGGGCAACGGTGAGGCCGTGACCGGGCTTAAACTTGACGTTGGCGGAGATGAGCAGGAGCTAAGCTGTGCGGCGGTTTTCGTCGCCGTCGGACATGATCCAGCCACCTCCGTTTTCGCTGAGGTACAGAGAAACGAGCGCGGTTATATTATGATCGGACAGGGGGCCGAGACGGCTACGTCCCAAATGGGCGTTTTCGCCGCCGGCGATTGCTGTGACGAGGTTTACCGTCAGGCAATTACCTCGGCCGGACAGGGCTGTAAGGCCGCACTTGATTGCGAGCGTTACCTAAGCTCTATAAATACTTAAGAGGAATATATGGCAAAAAAGCAAGCTCCCGGTTTAAAGCGTATTTACAAGGCAACCTTTTACAGCATGAAGGGCTTTAAGGCGGGAATTGAAAACGAAGCTGCCGTACGTCAGGAAATGTTTTTGGCCGTGATCTTAACCGTTGCGGCATTTTTCGTGGGCAATAATTTAGCCGAGCTTCTGCTTCTCATCATACTGCCGTGGCTTACGGTTACCGTCGAATTATTAAATTCAGCGATCGAGGCCGTGGTTGATCGCATAGGCAGTGAATGGAACGAGTTGTCCGGACGGGCTAAGGATCTTGGATCTGCGGCGGTTTTTGTGCTTTTGGTGCTTACTTTTGTTACCTGGGGTGCCGTAGCCTGTGAGCGCTTTGGGATCATAGCATTCTGATGCAGGGCGACGAATTTTTCATGGAGGCCGCTTTGGCCCAGGCCCGCTTAGCTTGGGATCTGGGGGAGGTCCCCGTAGGTGCGGTGGTCACGGATGATCGGGGAAGGATAGTGGGGGCAGGGTGCAATCGTACCCTAAGCTCGCATGATCCCTCAGCTCACGCCGAAATGGTTGCTCTGCGCACGGTGGGACGGGAGCTTAAAAACTACCGTCTGCCCGATCTTACTTTGTACGTAACGCTCGAGCCCTGTACCATGTGTACGGGACTTTTGATCCATGCACGTATCAAAAGATTGGTGTTCGGTGCCTATGATCCCCGCACCGGCGCCTGCGGCAGTCTCTATGATCTGCCCGCCGATCCGCGCCACAATCATCATTTTGAGGTGCAAGGCGGCGTTCTTGGCGAAAAATGCGGTCAAATTCTTAAAGATTTCTTCAAAATGAGACGTAAGCAAATAAAGGAAACCAATTCAAAAAGGATCGCCGTGACATTAGGCTTACAGGCTTTAGGCTCTTCTGATATATAATATGATCTGACGTTTACTTTAGGTTCTAGGATCGTGAAGCGAGCGGATAGAATAGAGAAAGGAGCGAGATGTGAAAACCCGCAACAGTATTCGTAACGAAATCAACGAGATCTATCAGTCAAAGGTTGTTTTGTGGCTGACGGAACATGTTAAAAACAACCACGAGATTCAGGGATTCCCATTTCGCATTATTCTTGATGCTCCCGCTAAGGAAGAGGAAATCAATGCCAATAAGGAGCTTTTTTTAAGCTTCTGCAATGATTGGCACGGCGAGCTGGCCGCAGGTAAGGTCGATTTCATTGAAAAGGAATTCCGCGGTTTAGGTCGCGTCGAAGTGCCCGTGCATTTGGTGTTTGATTCTCCTGACGAAATCGTTTCATGGTGCGGTCATCTGGTCGAATACCGTACGGCTCTAAAGCGCTTGGATGTGGTTGCCGATCGCATTCCCGTATTGGTGGACAGTGCTATCGAGCATATAGCCAATCTAACCTCGCTTGAGGATTTGGATTTCATTCGATTCGTGGAGGTTTGCCGTTGGATCTTAAAGAATCCCAACAGCGGCAGCATGATACGCCAGATGCGTATTCGCGGCGTGGATTCGGTGTGGTTTGAGAAATTCCGCAACTTCCTGCTGCTCTTCCTCAGAAACAATTTGAAGCTCAATCCCTTAAGAAAGGATCTGCGCCAGCTCGGACTTATTCCTCCGCCTTCACTCATTCGCATCGTGGTGCTCGATCCCAAGATCAGAGAGCATGTGGGGAATCTGCGTTATTTGGCCTGCCCCGTACCCGAGGCCGCCAAGCTGTCCGTACATCCAAATCAAGTGCTCTTTATGGAGGATTTGGCCTCGGCTTTATCCTTGCCGGATGCACCTTCGACCGTAGCCGTGATCCTGCCTACGACAAATTTGGGTCAGATGTGCTCCATCTCTTGGATAGCCAAGGCAAATACCGTATATTTAGGTTCCATAGGGATCAATGCGCTTTTACGCTTGAACAACATACGCGTGCATCTGCCTAAGACCCAGTCGCGTCTTTTGGATGAGCAATCCTTCTTTGACAATCAGGATCTGTGGACTCCCGATTTTATTACCAAGGAGTCGGTGCCTTTGGATTCACCCTTGCTTTTGAACCGTCAGGAGAGCGATCTGTATCAGCTTTTCTTGGCACGTATCATTAAGAAGGAATCCATGAGCATAGTTCAGGAGCGTATTCCCTTTGAGCTTTTGTGTCATGCTGCCGGGATCTCCCTTCCGGTCAATGACGAGCAACTGCACGTGATCGAGGAGAAGAAAAAGGCAGAAGCCCCCTCGGCAAGAGAGGAAATGCCTGCGACAAGAGCTGACAGTCCCGTCTTACATGAAGAGGACGATGAGGATCAGCCCATAAGCGATCTGGAATCTCTATAAAGAATAGCCCCTCATAATTTTATGAGGGGGTTTCAATTGCGGGGGTATTAGTATGTTTTGTAAAAAGTGCGGTACGGAGATTGGGCCCACCGATAAATTTTGTCCTGAATGCGGTACGGCCGTATTCGGACAGGAGGTAGCATCAACAGTAAATGTAAAGGATATTGAGCCCGGCAAAGTCGTAAAGACGAAGAAGGGTATGAAAAGATGTCCTTTCATTTTATTTACCGTGCTTTTTTTCGTTGTTTCCTTCCTCTTCAGTGCAGTCAACGGAGCGTTTGAAAGATCCATGTCGGAAACTGATGAGCCGCTTTTGCTGCTGATTTTTGGCGTCATAGGTTTACTGCCCTTGGTATTTCTTATTTTGTATGTCTATTTTTGTGTGGCGGGGCGCCTTAGGGATTGCGGTAAAAATACCTATCTTGCGTGGGTTGCGATCATACCCTTGGTAGGATTTTTCTTTGTAATTTACCTCTTTTTCCCCGATTCCAAAGAGACTGCGGCGCCTAGATCGCTACAACAGCTGTAAGGGCAAAAGCCAAGGCGTAATTTGACCTATGATTGAAAACAGGTGGCAATATTGCCACCTGTTGCATAAGTGCCGTCAGCTTTCCTCGTCACTTTCAAAGTAGAACACGCTCTGTGAATTCTTGGATTTGCTTTTCTTGGCATTCGCCTCACTACTACCTTCGCTTTTTCGTTTCGAGGTAGTCACGGTACGTACGCTTTCGCTGTTGTCGGAATTTTGCTTGATGGGCGGCGGGGGCATTTTGCCGCGACGGCGGCCGTGGGCAAATTCCACATTACTGCTCTTAATCAGCTCACGACCTGAGACCGCCACAGTGCCGCCTTCGGGCGAACGGTTTAGGCAGCATAGCTCATCGGCGCATTCCTCCCCATCCGGGATCATGATCTTTTCGCCGTGATGTACGATTATGAGCTGAGCTTCAAGCTCATTGCGCTCGCTTTTGAAAAGCTTGGGCAGATAGATCTGGGCATAAGGGTGCAGATGAGTGTTGAAATCATCGATGATTGCAACGGCGCCCACCAAAATGCTTTTTAAAATGTGTATGAGTACGAGGAAGGTTGCGCGTGTGCTGTCGCTTTCGTAATTAAAATCCAGCTCATAGCTTTCTTTACCGCATTTATGTACGGCAAAGAGGCTGTTTACCCCCTGATCATTTATTTCATGACGCAGGCTTTCGATCCCGGTCATATCCTTCATGAAGTGAGAGAGCTGGGAGAGTAAAAACTCTTCTTTGTGATCTTTCACGTTTTCAAGAAAGGGTGCTACCGATAAGGAGAATTCCTCAAAGGCTGAAACCGTGGCATGAGCACTTATGTCATCTAAAAATAAAAAGAAAAATCCGTGGGTTAGTGTGAAGGCGGCACTGCCTATGATCCCGTCGGGAGCGTTTTGTGACAGATAGCAGAGAAAGCTTTGTCCCTCCGTTTTTCCGCCGGGACAATTTCCCTTAAGGTATTCACTCTCTCCCGTAACGGCGTCGCTTTTTTGAGTGATGATCCCGTCGGTGATGCGAAAATGTGTGTCCGCCTCATCCTCTATGAATAGCTTTTCGTCTATAAGTCCCTTTTCGGTAAAGGTTACACCGTAGGTAGCATTAAAGCGCTTGTGCTTATGCTCAAGGGTGAAATCGGCGCTGATTTCGATAGGAGCTTTGGCGAATTCAGGACTTTCGAGGCAGGGCGTGTAGTATTGCGTGACATCCGTTCCCGAGGTCACATCCTTTAAAACATAAAGAGCATCGATAAGTGTAGTCTTGCCAAAGGATGAAAGTCCGATGATGTTTTTGACGGGGACTACCGTAAGATCAGGATCGGCCGTCTTGAGCAGACGATGTTCCGTATCTCCTTCCTTTGAAAGGCGCACCGCCGTCATATCGTCGCGATCGGCTTTGAAACTGATGTCGGCTTTGCGTATGGATCGAAAGTTGCGAATGTGCAAATTTATGAGCATATTGACTGTTCCGTCTTTTTCATGGTGACGGTCCTCAAAATGGGACCGTCATTTTTAGCATTGCGTCAAATGATAGATAATTGCCTGCAAAAATGAAAGACGTTACATCATAAGACGAACCTTAAGCTCGGGTAGATCCTTACGTTTTTGCAATTCGTCGTTACGCTCGCGGGCTACGGTCAGCATGAGCTTTAAGCGATTTATAGAATTGACCTCGGAGCTTCCGGCGTCGCAGTCGATGGTGACTATATTGGCCTGGTAATCCTCGCGTAAGGCGTGTACAACCCCTTTGCCGGTGATGTGGTTGGGCAGGCATCCGAAGGGCTGCAGACAAACTATATTGCCTACGCCTTCGCTTATGAGCCTCACCATCTCGCCTGTCAGGAACCATCCCTCTCCGGCCATGTTACCCGTAGATACGTGGCGGGAGGCCAATCTCATGGTTTTGAAGATGGATTCGGGAGGGCTGAAGCGCTTGGAGCGGGTGAGTGCGCGGGCAGCCGGAGCGCGGAAGTGCTCGGCTATTCTGATAAAGAATTTACTTTCGGCCTTAGGTATGCGCTTACCGCCTAAGAGATCGTGGCGTACGATGTTATCGCAGCTTAGGTACATGAAAAAGTCCAAAAAGTCGGGCATTACCACCTCGGCATTTTCCGCGAGCAATTCCTTTTCCAGCATATTGTTGGCTACGGGATGATATTTGACGAGGATCTCTCCTACTATACCCACGCGCGGCTTGCGCGGTATGTCAAGCAAGGGCATGCGATCAAAGGCACGAACCATGCGCGAGAGCGTCGCTCGGTAGGCAAAGGAGCCGCCCTGCGCGATGGCCTGCTTGCATTTATCCATCCACTGACGATACATCTTATCCGTCTGTCCCTTGTATTCCTCATAGGGCTCGACGCGATTTTTAAGCTTCATAAGCGTATCGCCCATTACCGCCGCCTTGATGCTGTCGCGTAGCATTTTGGCCGAGAGCCTGAAGGAATCGGTTTCAAGTCCGTACAGGGCAAAGACCGGTACGTGTGCAAAGCCTGCAAACACCAAGGCCTTGCGCAGTACGGCCATATAATTGGTGGCACGGCATGCACCGCAGGTTTGAAAGAGCATGATCGAGGTATGCTCGGGATCGTACTTACCCGAGCGCAGCGCCTGCAGAAGCTGTCCTATGATCACGATGGCCGGATAGCACATGTCGTTGTTGACGTAGCGCAGACCGAGATCTATGCCGTTGCGATCGGGCATGGGTGGGATCACCACCTCGTAGCCGTGCTTTGCAAGTGCGGCCTGGAAGAGCTCAAAATGCACGGGAGCCATTTGCGGGGCCAAAATGGTATGCGTGCGCTTGGCCTTCTCGTCAAAGCGCGGCCTAGGCGTCTCCCTCACGCGCTTAAAGGGTATTTCGTTACGACGGCTTAGGGCTGCAAGCAATGAGCGAACTCGTATGCGCGCCGCTCCCAAATTGGAGACCTCGTCGAGCTTCAGCATGGTATAGATGCGATGGTGTTTTTCCAGTATTGATCGCACCTGATCGCAGGTTACGGCATCAAGTCCGCAGCCGAAGGAGCTAAGCTGTATGAGCGTGATGCGCGGATCCTCGGCTGCAACCTGAGCGGCGTGATAAAGTCTTGAGTGATAGCTCCATTGATTGACGATGGCGTGCTCGCTTTCATGCACCTTGATGCCGCGTACGCTGTCCTCCGAGATCACGCTTACGTCATAGGATGAAAGCATTTTGGCGATGCCGTGATTTATCTCCGGATCAACATGGTAGGGACGTCCTGCGAGCAAGATAATGCGTTTTCCTTCCTTTATGGAACGCGCGACTATCTCCTCGCCCTTGCGCATCACGTCGTCCTGATAGCGAGACAGCTCGTCATAGGCCTTACCCACGGCCTGAGCCATATGCATGTACAGGATGCGTATGCGGGCCTTATTGAAGGCACTGCAGAGGCTTTCCACCAGTGCCTTTCTGTTTTCCATGGGCAAAAATGGCTCGATGAAATTGATCCCCTTTTCCTTAAGCACGTCCATATTGCCGCGTATGTTTTCAGGGTAGGAGGTTACCACCGGACAATTATAGGTATTGTCTGATTTTAGGATCTGATCCCTTTGCGTATTGGGAATGCAGGGGTAGAAGATAACCTTCACGCCCTTGTCGATGAGGTTTTGCACATGACCGTGGGCAAGCTTGGCCGGGTAACACAGCGATTCTGAGGGAACGGTGGCCATGGCCGCATCGAACATTTCCTTGGAGCTCGGATCGGAGAGCACCACCTCAAAGCCCAGGGTGGTAAAGAGAGTAAACCAGAAGGGATAGTCCTCATACATATTGAGCACGCGCGGGATCCCGATCTTCCCCAAGGGCGCATGCTTTTGACTTTCATAGTCGAAAAGACGCTTGTATTTATACTCGTATACGTTGTTTTCCTCATCGGCGCTCAAGCGTCCGCCCGCGCCCTTTTCACAGCGGTTGCCGGTGTAATATTTGCGCCCGTCGCCAAAGCGCAGCATGGTGATGGCACAGGCGTTGGTACAACGCTTGCAACGATAGTTTTTGCTTTCGTATTTAAAGTCATCAAGGGCATCTAAGGCGCAAAGTGCGGATTTTTCCGTGTCCGATTCCGAGGCCAAAAGGGCTGCACCGTACGCTCCCATGAGTCCGGCAACGTCGGGACGCACTATGCTCTTGCCGATAAGCTTTTCCATGGAACGCAATACGGCGTCGTTGAGGAAGGTTCCGCCCTGAACCACGATATGCTCGCCCAAGGTCGAGATGTCGCGCAATTGCATGACCTTAAAGAGAGCGTTTTTAATGACTGACAAAGAGATCCCCGCTGAGATATCGGCGACGGCGGCGCCGTCCTTTTGGGCCTGCTTGACACGCGAGTTCATAAATACCGTACAGCGCGTGCCCAGATCGACGGGACTGCGCGATTTTACGGCCAAGGCGGCAAAGTCCTTCACGCTCATGCCCAGCGATTTGGCAAAGGTCTCGATAAAGGATCCGCAGCCAGCGGAGCAGGCCTCATTGAGCGTGATCCCGCCTATAACCTTGTCCTGCACGAAGAAGCACTTCATGTCCTGTCCGCCTATATCCATGACGAAGCTGACGTCGGGACAGAATTCGGAGGCGGCGCGCAGATGAGCAAAGGTTTCAACCTCTCCCATGTCGGCATGCAAGGCGGCACGCACCAGATCCTCGCCGTAGCCCGTGGCACAGGCGGCGCCTATATAGGCCTCACAAGGCATAAGGGCATAAAAATCCTTAAGCTCGGCAATGACGGTGGCCAAGGGGGTGCCGGCATTTGAGCGATAGTCGGTATATAAAAGCTCGTGATCCTTACCCGTCACGGCAATCTTGGTGGTGGTGGATCCGGCATCTATACCTACATAGAGCGGTCCTTTATAGCTTTTAAGATCGCCTCTAGGAACTTGATCGGCATTATGACGGCGTTTAAAGTCCTCATATTCCTCGTCGCTTGTAAAGAGGGCGGGCATAGATGAGGTTTCGGTCTTCTTTTCAGGCGGCAGTTCCTCAAGACGCTTTAAAGCCTCATCGGCGGTGATGATCTCCGCCGCCTCGTTTAGGGCCGCACCGCAGGCTACGAAATAATTGGCATCCTGTACCTCGATTATTTCGTCTTTAGCAAGATGCAGAGTGTCGATGAAGCATTGCTTAAGCCGCGGCAGAAAATGCAAAGGACCGCCCAAAAAGGCCGTGCGTCCCTTGATGGGGCGACCCTGGGCCAGATTACCTATGGTTTGTATGACTACGGCCTGAAAGATGGACAGCGCGATATCCTCGCGCGATATGCCGTTGTTCATGAGGGACTGAATGTCGGTTTTGGCAAACACGCCGCATCTTGAGGCTATGGGATGAATGTTTTTACCGGCCGTAGCGAGCGTGTTGAGTCCTGCGGCATCCGTATGCAGGAGCGCTGCCATCTGATCGATGAAGGCACCGGTACCGCCGGCACAGGCTCCGTTCATGCGCTGCTCCGTAGCCCCGCTTAGGTAGGTGATTTTGGCATCCTCACCGCCAAGCTCGATGACCGTATCCGTATCTGGAATAAGCTTTCTGACCGCGGCGGTGCAGGCTATAACCTCCTGCTCGAAGGGAAAGGAGGCGCGGGAGGCCGGCCCCATGGCCGCCGATCCCGTAAAGGTGAGCTTGAAGGGCTTGTCTGCAAGCTCGTTTTTGACATAGGTGAAGTTGCGCTTCAGCGCTTCAAAGGTTTGGGAAAGATGGCGTTCGTAGCTTTTAAAAACTATACGATCGTCCTTATCCAGAATAACGGTTTTAACGGTAGTGGATCCTATGTCGATCCCGACTTTGTAAAGCAGCTTAGATTCGGATTGCATATGTCTTTAAAAATTTATAGTAGTTAGATTGAAAACGTCAACTGCGACGGCGGCGCAATTTGAATCGATCCCAATCGACTTATTACCAAACGCATTTTTAAAGAAGACGGTGCATTGGGGGCAGAGGGTTTAAAGGGGCTTTTCCTTATCCTTGCAGGTGCTTTTTGTTTTCTTTGTTCGTACGTCGTTCAATTCTGCCTGTGTGCAGGCAGGTGAGGCTCAGGCGTCGATTCGGATCTTTATAATTTTTTTGATTATATGGGTAAAAACAAAGCATGCGTTTTGCTTTTGATAAATTTCATCAGGAACAAAAATAATCTGCATAACAAGAGTAAATACCGATGAAAAAATGAAAAAAGCCCCCTGACGGCTATATAATCTGTTATGAAGCGACCGAAGTCAAGTTGTTTAAAAAAA
>UMFG01004744.1_pt1 | contig 31170 bp, 26 predicted proteins | sample 1964961 | NCBI WGS metagenome assembly UMFG01 (sample SAMEA4836041, study PRJEB28245) | human gut metagenome | biome: gut microbiome; material: fecal sample | place: Denmark | collected 2008
GATTTGTGAGCTTGAGTCCGTATCTGCCGACTTTTCGGTTTCAAGGGCGGCGCGCGTAGGATTACCGGTACGCGAGTATTCCCACTTCGGCTGACCGTAGATTTGCTCCTGCTCGAAGGTAGAGGTCTGATAGATGGGTACGTTGACCGCACCTGTCAGGGCATCGCCGTATATTCCGCCGTGGATCAGAGCCGTATCGATATTTTTATAGGATGACATTTTTTTCCTCGTAATTAAGTTTGAAATTCAAATAGTTCGTTTAAGACGTGAGGCCTGCATGAGATGAATGCCCTCAAAGGCTTTCATGGCCCCACTTCCCGCAAAAAAGCGGCGGTTTATAAGCTCTGGAGTAAGATGCTCGTAAAAGCCCCAGCCATACTCAAACAGCATGGCTTCAACCTCCCTTATCGCATAGCCGCCCGTCATGTGCTCACCGAGCCTGCCCGTAAGATCTGCCAAGGCTCTTCCTTTGCTTTTGTCCTTAAAGCCTGCAACCGGGAAATCAAAAAGCAATCTTGAGGGGCCGGAGATAAGGGCTGAAAGCTCGGCGATGGTATTTTCAAAGGCACTAAAGGGCAGATAGTAGGCAACGCCCAAGACGGTTATGAAGGTGGGAGCAAAGGGGTTAAAGCCGCTTTTCAAAAGGTGCTCGCTGAGACTGTCCTTGGTAAAATCCACCTCCGTAAAGGTGACGGTGCCGCGCGTACTCCAGTGCAATGAGGCAATGCGACTGCGCTTTTCCCTTTGGGTATCGGGATGATCCACCTCGAATACACGCACATTAGGATTGCGGTTGCGCCAGGCAAAGGTATCGAGACCGGCCCCCATGATCAAATACTGCACCTGCGGCCGTCCCTGCGCAAAGCATTTAAGATGACCCTCGGCCCAGGCGCCTCTTGATAGCAAGACGGATCCCAGATCCTCCAGCAATAATTTTTCATCATTGGCGACTACGAGCTCGCGCATCTGCGCAAACGCACTCTTGCCCAAGAGCTCGTGGGCCAGATAGTCGTTGAATATGGAATCGGCATACAATCCGCGGTTGTAGGCGCAGAGCTTGGCGGTGATGCTGCAAGTCTTCTCCTGCATAGTTAAATCCTGCTTTGAATACAAAAAAAACCGTCTTAAATTTTTGCTTTTAAGACGGCTTGTGGGGAAACTTTGATGTTTTAGATGTGCACACAGGCACGAACTTAAGCCGTCTTAGCGACGACAACAGCACTCGTAGGAATTGAGAGAATATTGAGAGGAGGAAATGAAATAGGATCGAAACGCAATGCTTGCGTCGTTTTGATTTTTAGAAAATCGCAAATTCTTTAAAAGCGAAGATCTCATGTTACAAAAGCCTTTCTGACTTCAGATTAAACGCCCCTAGGGGCAGAAAACGAGGTAAAAAACTTTCTGTCTTAAACCTTGGTTTTAAATTACAAATTTTTTCAGCACTCGGCAAGAGTTTTTTAATTTTTTTCGTAATTACAGCCGAGAAAAGCTTTTCTGATCTAAAACGGAGCATTTGCTGCTTTCCAAACCGGTGCTATGCGGATCGAAAGACTCAATAGGGAGTGTAAAAGCCGCCGGCACCGTCGGAGGATATATGCCCTGCCGACGCAACGTTTACGAGACACAGCAGGGAAATAGCCTGAATAAGACCAAATCTCAGTATATGCATCCCTATCCTCCTACCCTTTTTATCGAGAAATTTCAGGCAGAAAACTAAGGCCTTACCAATTCCTTGAATTTTTCCTTATTTTCATCAACGTGGCGACGGCTGATAAAGATCCCCGCAACTACCAAGAGCAGCATCAATACGAAGGCGACATAGGAGCCGGCCTCGGCGTAAGGGGTACGCCCCGATCTTGCAACCAGCTTGGTCTCAAGCACGGCTCTTTCATCACGAGGCAGAGCCTTTACAATTTTTCCGTCGGGACCTATAAGCGCCGTGATCCCGTTGTTTGTTACCCTCAGCATGGGCTTTTGCAACTCCATGGCCCGAATACGGGCTATATTGAAGTGCTCATAGGGGCCGCGCGTGGTACCGAACCAAGCATCATTTGAGATCATGAGTATGGCTCCGGCCTCATCATCGTCAAAAGCCAATGGGGCTTCTGGAAATATTGCCTCGTAGCAAATGGCCGGGATGAATTTTATACCCTTGATGTTAAGCGGGAGCTGTGCATTTTGCGGAGCTTTAAAATCCGACATGGGGATCTGAAAGATCCTCCCCAAGGGACGCAAAACCTCGGCAAATGGCACGAATTCACCGAAGGGCACCAAATAACGCTTGTCGTAATACTGTATACGCCCTACGCCCTGATCCTCGTCCCCTGCTCGATCCTGTGTATCTCCGAGCACCACTATGCTGTTGCGTTTCTCTTCACCGTCTCTACGCAGAACTCCGGTGACGAGCGCACTCTTCTTGGAGGCCGCCGCGGCGTTGAGATCGCTCAAAAGCTCCATGGCATCGTTCATATAAAATGGAAGTGCCGCCTCAGGCCACACCACCATATCGAATTTGCCCAAAAGCTCACGGCTTAGATCCCAATATACGGCTACGGAGCTTTGAATGCCGGCCTGAGACAGTCTTATGCTCTGCGGAATATTGCCCTGCACGCAGGCAGTACTGATGCTGACACCGTCCTTGGTATACTGCACGCTCTGCAACATCAACCCGGCAAAAACAATCACTCCTGCAAAAGGCAGGAAAAGATAACGTCTCAAAGCCGCCATGGCCACACAGCCTGCGCACAGACTCATCAAAATACCAGTACCGCGCGCTCCTGATAGGGGCAGGAAGGCCGAGAAGGGACCGCTTAAAGCCGTATTGCCCAAATACATCCACGGAAAGCCCGTAAACAGCACGCCCGAGCTGAAGTCGGCCGCCGCTATGGCCGCAGGCATAAAGAAGCAAATAAATGCGGCCTTCTTACCCCTTGAGAATGAGAAGGCGGGTATTGAGAAGAAGGCATAATGCAAAGCCAAATACATGGACAGCAGCACGGTGCAAAACCAGGACATGGCGGCATTCATCTGGCCGAAGCCCTCCATCACGAAATTAAGCCACGACAACGACGTGGCAAACAAAGCCGTGAAGAAGGTTAGGACCGTAAAAAACATCGCTCCCTTGGATTTTAGGCCCGATAGCAAAACCAAAAGTAAGGTAAGGGCACCTAAAGTTACGATCCACAGATCATATGGAGCATAACCTAGACTGCCCGCAATCCCCAGGATCAGAGCACATAAAAAACGACCTTTTTTAGAAAGACAAAAAGCCGTCAAATACGAGCCGTGCAGTATGTTCAATAAAAAAAACAAGGCCTTGGCGAGCAAAATTTAAACCTCTTCCTTTACACGTACACGCAAAAGATTGATGCGTTGCTTGGCACAGGACAGTACCTCAACCTCAAAGCCCAGAAATGAAAGCTTGGCTCCCTTTTGCGGGAAATAACCGAAAAGATGCAAAACCAGACCGGCAAAGGTATCCACTCCTGCCTGCGGAAGCTTGACCTTAAAGTACTCCTCAAAATCCTCAACGGGAGTGATGCCGCGCACTATGTAGGTATCCTTCTCGTGAGCCTTGGAGATCATGGCCTTCTCGTCGTTTTCATCGTATTCATCATCGATGTCGCCGACTATAAGCTCCAGAATGTCCTCGATGGTAATAAGTCCGCTCACGCCGCCGAACTCATTGACCGCCACGGCCAAATGGAAACGGCGGTTTTGAAATTCCCGCAGCATGGAGCTTACGTGCTTGGACTCGGGAACTATGACCGCCTCACGCAAAAGCTCGCGCAGGGATGAGACCTTGGTCAGACCGGCTAGAGCCGGTAACAGATCCTTGGCCAATAAGATTCCCTCGATATGATCCTTGTCGCCTGAGATCACGGGGTAGCGGGAGTGACCCGACTCCGCCACCACCGCAGCAGCCTCCTCAAGCGTGCTGTCGGCAGAAATGGTGATCATCTGCGTACGCGGGATCATGATCTCCGAAATACGCTGTCTGCCCACGTCAAAAACGCCCTTGATCATATCCTCGGTATTGCGACTTATGATCTCGCGACGACGTGCATCGTCAATGACGTCCTCAAGCTCCTTTAACGATTCGGGTTTGCCAGGATGCAAAAGACGTTTAAGAAAACTGTCGCCCTTACTTTCACTCATTCCTCATCATCCTTATAAGGGTTGTCATAGCCCAAGGCCTGTACGGCCTTGATCTCCAAGGGCTCCATCACCTGAGCATCGGAAGGCTCAATATGATCGTAGCCTATAAGATGCAAGCAGCCGTGTACTATGAGATGCGCGAAATGCTCCTCGACACTCTTGTGCTGCTCCAAAGCTTCCCTTTTCAAAACCTTAAGACATACCACCAGATCCCCTATAAGCGGCAAATCGACCTCAGAGGGACATTCAAAGGGAAATGAAAGAATGTTGGTGGGCTTGTCCATATGACGGTAAATACCGTTTAGGTGCTGTATTTCATCAGGCTCGACCACGCGTACGGTAAGCTCGGCATCGGCAGTACGTCCTCCCGTCTCCAAGGCCTGTCCGGCCCATTTGGCGAGAGTTTCCTCATCGGGGATCCCCTCACGATCGACCACGGCAAGCTGTAATTCAACCTCAGTCTTCACGTTTTACTTCCTCTTTTTTATCTTCCGCTTGTTCTTCTCTTCTGCGCGGACGATACACGGCGGTATCACCATGCACCCTTTCAAAGGCCTCATAGGCGTTGACTATGGCGGCGACGACGGGATGACGCACCACATCCTCGGAATTGAAGAAGGTAAAGCCTATGGCCTCGGTATCATGCAAAACGTCGATGGCATTTTTCAGTCCCGAGCGTACGTTGTGCGGCAGATCGATCTGGCTGGGATCACCCGTAATGACCGCCTTTGAATTAAAGCCGATACGGGTTAAAAACATCTTCATCTGTTCGACGGTGGTGTTTTGCGCCTCGTCAAGGATAATGAAGGAATCGTTTAAGGTACGACCGCGCATATAGGCCAAGGGAGCGATCTCAATCACCGAGCGCTCGATGAGCTTTTCCACCTTTTCAAAGCCCAGCATTTCAAACAGGGCATCATACAGAGGTCGCAAATAGGGATCGACCTTTTGCGACAGATCGCCCGGTAAAAAGCCGAGCTTTTCTCCGGCCTCCACCGCAGGTCTAGTCAGAATTATGCGTGTAACCGAATTGCTCTCAAGGGCATTGACGGCCGCGGCTACGGCAAGATAGGTCTTGCCGGTACCGGCAGGCCCGATGCCGAAGGTCACATCGTGAGCATAAATTTGATTGATATAGGCAGCCTGATTGGAGGTACGCGCTTTGACAAATCCGCGTCTGGTTTTGAAATTCGAAGCCTTTTTATACAGGGCTCCGACGCTGCCGCGATCCTCGTTTTGAGCGTAATCGTCATCGGTAGCCTCAAGCTTGATGCTCTCGGTGATCGCAAGATGCACCTGCTCGGCCTCGATATAGCGGGCCTTGCCGTTTTTTAAGGGCGCCGTATCTATGTAAAGTCTTTTAATGAGCTTTTCACAGCGCGGCAAGGCGTTCAACGGGCCTTCCATATGCATGTGCGCACCCGATAAGGCCAATCGCACTCCCAAACGCTTTTCTATCTGACGTAAATTAGCATCCTCCGGGCCTGCAAGACAGGCCAGACGATCCTTGTCGGAAGGCTCAAGCAGGAAATCCTGACTTATATTTTTCAAAGCAAATCCTTAATTAACCATTTCACCGCGCAGGGTATGCGGCAAAACCTCTGTTATTCTTACCCTGATCATGGTTCCCAAAAGCTTTTTATCCCCCTTGAAAACCACGATGCGGTTTGCCGAGCTACGCGCCTTAAGCTCGCTCTCATCCTTTACCGACGTCCCCTCTACCAAGACCTCCAAGATCTCGTTTAGGTAGCCGCGGCTGTATTCACGTGCCTGCTCCTCAAGCAGAGCCTGCAGTTTGTAAAGACGCTGCTTTTTTTCCTCCAGGCTTACGTCATCGGGATAATCGGCAGCAGGGGTTCCCGGGCGCTTTGAATAAATGAAGCTGAAGCTTTGGTCGAATTTAACCTTGCGCACCAGCTCCATGGTTTCCTCAAATTGCGCGGCGCTTTCGCCGGGGAAGCCCACGATGAAGTCCGAGGATATGCGGGCCGTGGGTCTTACGGCTCGTATTTTGTTTACAAGCTCCAGATAGGAGGCCGCCGTGTAACGACGGTGCATACGCTCCAAAATACGATCGGATCCGCTTTGTACCGGAATGTGCACGGCATCGGCTATAACCGGCAAAGAGCCGATTGCCTCCACCACCTCATCATTAAAATCCATGGGATTTGAGGTGGTAAAGCGCAGGCGTTCGAGTCCCTTCAGAGCGGCAATCTCATAGAGTAGCTCGGCAAAGGAGCATTCGCTGCCGTCGTCGTTCAGCCCGCAAAAGGAATTTACGTTTTGTCCCAAAAGGTGAATTTCGCGGGCTCCTGATGCCAAATGCGCACGACATTCGGAGAGGATCTCGCTTACAGGGCGTGATTTTTCCTCACCGCGGGTATAAGGCACTATGCAATAGGTGCACTTATTGGAGCATCCCTCCATGATGGTCACGAAGGCACTGGCCTCGCGTCGTCCCTGCATGGGCAGAGAATCGAATTTTTCCATGGAATCGGCATCCACGTCGCACACGGGACGGCCCGTAGCCTTGTAAAGCTCGATCAGATCGGGAAGACGGTGAATGGTTTTGGGAGAGAAGACTATACTTACGCCGCGATCCTCATCGAGGATTTTTTGCCCGAGCTCCGTGCCGACACAGCCGCCCAGAGCTACGACGGTAGAGTTTCCCACCGCGCCCTGATGCCTCCATGCATCTATCTGGTTGAAAACCTTATTTTCGGCCTTGGCACGCACCGCACAGGTAACGAGCACCACCACCTCCGCCTCATTCGGAGCTGAGACCTCGGCATAGCCCTTGGAGCTTAGGAGATCCCGTATGCGCCCCGTATCGTAAACGTTCATCTGGCAACCCCATACGGCGATGTAGAAGGTGCCGCGCTGTATCTTGAATTCGTCAAGCGCTTTTACGCTGAATGATGTCATGTTATTCGTCAGATCAGTAAAAAAAAATCGTGCACGTATTGTACTAATTTCCGCAAAGAATGGAAAAACAGACGCTGTGCCTACACCTTATTGCGCAAATTTTCCTCACTTTCCTGCACATAGCGTTCATTCTCATGGCGCAGCTCACACCCTGCCGCCACATAGTCGATGATCTTGGAAACCAAAGTCTCAAGCTCGGATCCCTCGGAATAATCGGCAGGGGCAAAGTAGCGTATGCGCTGATCACGTATCAGACGATAGACCTGTTGCTTGTCACGCTTTATAGGATCGTAAACGCCTATTGAATGCCCGCCGAAGGAATTGACGAGCTTCATGCAGGGTATGTCGGTGGCGCTGTCACCTATGTAAATCATGTTTGAAAAAGGCACGCGCAATTGAGAAGGCTTGTAATAGGTATTGACGTTGGCATCGTTAACATCGATCGCTCCCTTTTCAATGCGGAAGAGGAATTGCGTTTTGTTCGTAAAGTTTATGATCTGAGCAGGCCACACGGCGCTTCCGCCCTCATTGTAGAGAAAGGTATTGGCGTAGATCATTTTAAATTTTTTGCCTATCTTGGTGCCCTCGATCATATCCTTCACGCCCGAGGAAATGATGTAGTGCTCCACCTTAAGCTTATGCCTGCGCCCCATTTCGTTGACGCGGTCAAACCAGCTTTCAACCCCGTTATAAAGCTTTACCTTTGATCCGAAACGTCTGAGCTTGTCACGCTTGACGTAAAAATTATTCTCGGCGCCCTTTAACATGAGATACATATAGGCAAGGTTGGGATCCATTCCGTGCTCTCTGGCCAGGCGATTGGATTCCTCCCAGAATTCCTCGACATTTTCCTTAAGCTCCTGGATATAACCCTGAGCCTGCATATCCTCGGGGGATAAGGTTTTGTCAAAATCATAGCAAAAGGCCAGTACGTCCCCTTCGTCGTCCGCAAGGACATTTTTTTCCCTTGTCATATAGATCTCCATTAATAGTAAAAATATAGCAGAGAAAGATCCCGTTGAACGCAACGAAATAGTTAAAAATACGTGTTTTGCAGGTGAAAAATTAAAGCAATAAAGAAGTGCAGACAACAAGCAGAGGGCAAGGAAATGCTTATTGTAATGATTAAAAAAAACAGGCTAAATTCTCGCTGCCTGTTTATATAATTTTTATAAATTTATCAGCATGTTATTTTGTTGATTAAATTTTTTTTACAAAAATGTTTGACAGATAAAAAAAACTCCTTATAATGATCCTCGTTGTTTGAGACAACTCCTGACGTGAGTTAGTTAGGGGTATAGCCAAGTGGCAAGGCAGCGGGTTTTGATCCCGCCATTCCCTGGTCCGAATCCAGGTACCCCTGCCAATTAAACAACGGCTCTGAGTTGGGGCATAGCCAAGTGGTAAGGCAGCGGATTCTGATTCCGCCATTTCCTAGGTTCGATCCCTAGTGCCCCAGCCAACTCTTATTAGTGGCTAAGTAGCTCAGTCGGTTAGAGCGCGGCACTCATAATGCTGAGGTCACTGGTTCAATTCCAGTCTTAGCTACCACTAATTAAATAAACTAAGTCCGAGGACTTAGTTTTTTTATTTCTGGTATCACCATTTTCGTATTTTTCTTTTCTTGTATATTCAAAATAAGAAAAACCGCCGAGCCCCTTTCCTCACTGCCTTTACAGCACATGCGCTTTGCCCGGCGGTTTTCCCGGAGCTACGAACGGATGCTTAAACCGTCGCCCAGCTCCCCGCGAAAACTTTTCTATTTGACTTAAATATAGTAAAGACCGTTTTATTTTCCAGTGTACTGAGAATTTATATCATAAGTACCGAGGCTTTCGAACTATGCTTAGGCAAGGCTTAATTTATCAACCGCGGGCCTCATCGGTCTTCATTATTACCGACAGCTCCTTTTTAGCGATCTCCTTGCGTTTTTCCCTGCCGTTATGTTTTTCATACGAGAAGTAAAGGAAGAGAATAAAGAAGATCACGGCACTGCCGGCTCCGCTCAGACAATAACGCCAAAGCGGAACTCCGCCGTCCTCATCCTCATCGGCGACGCTTGATAGAAAACGTCCGGCACGGCACCCGCGGGAGGAGCATTTGAGTTCCATCCCCAATTCACCGTTTTCGTACCACACGTGACGCGGGAATGAGACGTTAAGTCCGCTATCCCTATATAAAATCTTCGCCCCCTGGGTAAATTTCTCAATGAAACGCATAAACTCACGCGGCGAGGCATTCAAGGATCTTATTTGTGCATAGGACATCCCGGGCTCCACATCTATATAGCCCCCCTTGGCCGAGATCAGGGGAACGAAGGACACATCGTCGGCAGGAGATCCGTCAGGCTTGACATCCAAACGCAACGACGCCCCCTCGTCTATATATCCGCCTCTTTTGATGGCTATGTCATCCTTCTTGCCGTTGACAAGATTCAATACTCCCTTGTTGCGCATTCGCAAATAATTAATCGAGGAGGCTTGCGCTCCGGTTGTAAGCGATACCACGCCGTCATCTATCTCCAAGGTGCCTAAGTTAAGCTGCCCCTCAAGGCGCGTATGTCCGCCCCGGTTGATGATATCCAAAGTCTCTCCGTGTACTCCTCCTGCGATCCTAACCTCGGCCTGGGGATCACCTTGTATATTATTTTGTTTATCATCTGCTTTGCTCCCGCATATTATCTGCGTATGCAGACGGTTACGAATAATGGAGTCGGCACTAAAGCCGTCGTAGGGCCCCGGATCCTTAAGATAGCGGTCAAGCTGTAATTTGATCTCCTTGTTTACACCGGAATTTTCAAAGGGTGAGATCACAATGGCTCCGCCCTTAAAGAATGGCTGCCATTTTGAGACTATGCCGCCCTCTATATTTGCACCGTCCTTAAGGGTGATCCTGGCGACGTGGGCCGAGGGACCGATATAGATACCCGCCTCATTACCGTAAACATTTCCCGAAATCTGCAGATCCTTTACAAGGGGGCCGGAAAGCGCAGACAGCTCCTCGGCAGTATTCTCATTATCCTCCTGCAATGATGCGGGGTGAGCTATGAAGTAGGATCCGCGACACTCGTTGAGATCCGAGCGTAAATTGGACGGAAAGGCTAATTTGATCCCGACTCCGCCTGCAGATCCGGCATGAACTCTGCCGCGTAGGTCAAGCACGTGCCACTGACCGTAGGTTACGGCAATTCCCGATGCATCATAGCCGTTTTCAATTATGGAAAATCCCTTATCAAGAGTATAAAAGTTAGCCACGCCGTCCATACGTACGCCGACGCTTCCTGCACCTGCGGACACCACGGAGGAGTGTTGCTCCACATCGTTATAGGATCCGGCCAAATGCAAACCGCAACTAAGCGGTAAAAGCGAGGGTCGTGAGGGATCATAGGTGGAGGTGCGCTCCGAATAGGCATAAAAGCCGCTGTTAAAAACACTGCCTATTCTTTGATCGGGTGAACCTACGCTCAGGATCTCGGATCCTATAAATTCCAAGGGCCTGACGTCCCAGCCTAAATCTCTTAGGATTAAAAGCTCTCCCTGCGTATAAAAGCCGTGATTTACATAATCGTCATGCGACATCAGGGAATGCGGAATGTCAAAGGACACGCTGCCGTCGCGATAAATTTTGCCCGTCAGAGGCCCTATGCCCTTTTGACGTGCATAAAACTCCTTTACCTCATCACCGTCAAATATAAAAGCGCAACTCCCGCTCTTTGTAAGCGAGCAAGTAGGATCCTTCAGAGTAATTAGGGAATCGAAATAAGCGGGAACCTTATGTGACTGAAGTGAACTTGCAAGCCCCAAAAAAGCCGGAAATGCCCCTAAGGACAGGGCTGCAACATCTCGCGCAGTGCCGAGATCCGGTACGTTTTGTACCGCTCCCGTATACAGCTCCTCCGCTGGATTTGAAGACCCTGCATACCTTTGCATGATAAAGCCCGGTATCTCCGAGGAAAGCGCAGAGGCATCATGCGTCGATAATGACGTTTCATTGTCATCAAGTACGCAGGTTCTTTCCTTGAAATCCCCTTTTGACAGCATGATCGGCACGCTCGGCATGTCCTGTACGCCCGAGCGACGCAAAAGGAAGGATAGAAGCGATCCGTAACGATAATATTGCAACGCCTCAGGCACGGAGAAGGAATATGTTTCCTCAAGCCCCTTAAGATCCTTACAGCGGGCAAGCTCCGCATCCATATTGCGCAGCGTCAGAGCATAGGGATCAAGCAACGAACGCCCCGTCCAGAAAATACTGTCGTCCCCGGAGCGTACGTTTAAAAAGGACTTCTTAACCGCAGTATTCTCCGCCTGTGCGCACGGAGTATATAGTGCGGTCCCCAAAAGGAGCACCATGGCCAGAATTTGTTTTATACCGGCCATAGCTCAGTCTCAAAACCTAACCGGGTTTAGAAGCACAGGACGTCCCGTACGCTCTCTCAGAGCCTTTTGGAGAAGATCCTTGTCTATACCGGGAGTTTTAAAAAACTCAAGATCGGACTGCGTGAAGCTGAAGGAGGCCTGATCCTCGACGTTTTCAAACTCCGCCGCCGTACGTGACAGCGGCTGATGTACCTCTATCCATATACCACCGTCGGAGGCAACGAAATGCTTGATGGGCTGGTTGGTAAATTCAACGCGCGTTCCGACAGGCACGATTTGAAACAATCTCTTGATATCGTCGTCGCGCAATCTTACACATCCGTGCGATATACGCAGACCGATGCCGAAATCGGCATTGGTACCGTGGATGGCATACAATCGTCCCACATACAGGGCGTAAAGTCCCATGGGGTTATCGGGTCCGGGCGGGTACACGGCCGGCAACGGCTCACCCATGGCGGCATATTCTGCACGCATGGCTGGAGTAGGAGTCCAGGAGGGACCGTCCTTCTTACGCTCTACCTTTGTGATCCAATTCAAGGGCGTATCCTTGCCGAGCTGACCTATACCTATGGGGAAAATTTCAACCTTTCCCGGAGTATAGTAATAAAGTCGCATTTCCGCAGAATTAATCACTATGCCCTCATGCAAGGTCACGGGCAGGATCACTCGCTGCGGGATCACCATTTCGGTACCCTTGCGCGGAACGATGGGATCTACATTAGGATTGGCTTCGATAATATTGGACAGTCCCATGGTATATTTGGCGGCCACATGCTCCATGGTGGTGGTGCCGTCACGATCGATACGGTAAATGCTTTCCTCTCCCACCATACGATCGCCCTGACCGATGCCGTAGCTCAGTCCGGCCTCGGCGGACAAAGAGAAAGCCAGCAAGGCCGCGGATACAATTACGCTCTGTATCATATTCAATTCTTTAAAATCCTTTGCGCAAAAAAAATCTTCGAGTATTCGCATCGAATGCGCACGAAAATCACTGCTATCATTTTAGACCATTTGCACGTTAACGCATCATACTTCGTCAATTCGTAGGCTGCTTTAGCCGGATCCCGAAAAATTACGACCAATTTTCACCTAAAAGGCGCATCAACGTGGGGACAGAGACCCTCTCTTGAGTTAAAATAGCATGATTTAGAAATAGTTTTCGGGGCTTTTTATGCCCCACTTAGCGGAGATCAAGATGTCTTCTGAAGAGAAAATTCCTTACAACCCCCAGGAAATCGAGCCCGAGGTTCAAAAATACTGGGAAGAGCACCGTACCTTCCACGCCGTAGAGGATAAAAGCAAGGAGAAATATTACTGCCTGGTAATGCTTCCCTACCCTTCAGGAAGACTGCACATGGGTCACGTGCGTAATTACGCCATCGGTGACGTCATCGCCCGCTATCAGCGCTTAAACGGCAAAAATGTCATGTCTCCCATCGGCTGGGACGCTTTCGGTATGCCGGCTGAAAATGCCGCCATCAAAAACGGCAGACAGCCCGGTGACTGGACCTACGACAACATCGCCTACATGAAAAAGCAGCTCAAGTCCTTAGGCTTTGCCTACGACTGGGAGCGTGAGGTCGCCACCTGCCGTCCCGAATACTATAAGTGGGAGCAGAAATTCTTCGGCGAGCTCTATAAAAAAGGACTTGTTTATAAGAAGGTTTCCACCGTCAATTGGTGCCCCGTGGATCACACCGTGCTTGCCAACGAGCAGGTTGAGGAAGGCTGCTGCTGGAGATGCGGAGCCAAGGTCGAGCAGCGCGAAATGCCGCAGTGGTACTTCAAGATCACTGCTTATGCCGACGAGCTTCTAAAGGATCTCGACAAGCTCGAGGGCTGGCCCGAGCGCGTACGTACCATGCAGCGCAACTGGATTGGACGCTCCGAGGGTCTAAACATCACCTTCAAGGTAGCTGATTCCGACAAGAGCTTCACCGTTTATACCACCAGACCCGACACCTTCATGGGCGTAACCTACGTCTCGATCTCAGCCAATCATCCTTTGGTTAAGGAACAGTGCGCTCATAACCCCGAGCTTGAAGCCTTCTGCCAGGAATGCCGCACTCATAAGAGCGCCGAGGCCGATATCGCCACTATGGAGAAAAAAGGAATGTTTGCCGGCTTCTATGCCGTACATCCCTTAAACGGACGCAAAGTTCCCGTATACGTCGCCAACTTCGTGGTTATGGACTACGGCACCGGTGCCGTTATGTCAGTTCCTGCCCACGACGAGCGCGACTATGAATTTGCCAAGAAGTACGGCATTGAGATCATTCCCGTCATCAAGCCTGCCGACGGCTCCGAGCTCGATATTTCCAAGACAGCCTTCGTTGAGCACGGCATCGCCTTTAATTCAGGTGAATTTGACGGCATGAACTTTAAAGAGGCCTTCGACGCCATTGCCGAAAAATTAATTTCCATGGGCTGTGCCGAGCGCAAGATCAATTATCGCCTGCGTGACTGGTGTATTTCCCGTCAGCGCTATTGGGGCGCTCCCATCCCCATGCTCACCGTCGACAAAACCGGTGAGCTTGTAAGCGTACCCGACGACGAGTTGCCCGTAAAACTGCCTGATGACGTCACCATTGACGGCGTAACCTCCCCCTTAAAGAAGGATCCTGCCTTCTACAAAACCACCTATAAGGGAGAAAGCGCCACTCGCGAAACCGATACCTTCGATACCTTCATGGAATCCTCCTGGTATTTTGCCCGTTACTGCTCTCCCCGCTATGACAAGGGCATGGTTGATTCCGACGAGGCCAATTACTGGCTGCCGGTTGATCAATACATAGGCGGTATCGAGCATGCCGTCATGCACCTGCTTTACGCCCGTTTCTTCTTCAAGCTCATGCGCGATGCTGGAATGGTCAAGAGCGACGAACCCTTCAAGCGCCTCCTGTGTCAGGGCATGGTGCTTGCCGATGCCTACTACTATACGGACAAGGACGGAGTCAAGGTTTGGGTCTCTCCGCTTAATGCCGAGGTGGAGCGCGACGACAAGGGCAATATCATTTCCGCCCGCGATCACGAGGGACATGAACTGCATCATGCCGGCATGATCAAGATGTCAAAGTCCAAGGCCAACGGCATTGATCCTGAGGATATGATCAGACTTTACGGCGCCGATACCGTACGCCTGTTCATGATGTTTGCATCTCCTGCCGAGTTGACCTTGGAATGGCGTCAGTCCGGAGTCGAGGGCTCGCAACGTTTCCTGCGCAAGCTTTGGTCTCAGGTACAGGATCTCGTAGCCATGGGTCCCGCTCCCAAGCTCGATACGGCCAATCTTACCGTCGAGCAGCGCCGCCTGCGCCACGAATTGCACGTGACCATTGAGAAGGTAACCGACGACATCGGTCGTCGTCAGACCTTTAATACCGCTATCGCCGCCATCATGGAGCTTTTGAACAACGTTCAGAAATTCAAGGTACAAAATGATGCCGATAAGGCTTTGCTGCACGAGATTTATAACGACGTGGTGATCATGCTAGATCCGGTGACCCCGCATTTGTGCTTCAAATTATGGGAGGTTCTGGGCAACGATGGCTCCGTTGACGATGCCGTCTGGCCCAAGGCTGATCCTGAGGCTCTGAAGGCCTTAGACATGACCGTAGTGGTACAGGTAAACGGCAAGGTTCGTGCCCGTCTTACCATTGCTCCCGATCTTGAGCAGGAGGATATCATAAAGAAGGCTATTGGGGATGAGGATGTCAAGCGCTTCATCGACGGCAAAACCGTGCGTAAGACCATTTATGTCAAGGGACGTCTTGTCAATATAGTCGTAGCGTAATCATTAGCTACCGCCAAATATTAATCCTAAAAAACGGCTCTAGCGTACCTATGGGCCGTTATTTATACCTATAAAATTTATGAAAAAGCAATTCCACCCCCCCGTTAAGAGTTTAAAAATTATTAGTTTATTTGATTCTGATCTCAGCAGGATCTCAAAAACTATCTTTTTTTTCTCTTTATTTGTAATTTTATACTTCCTTCTTTTTTCTGTTCGTATACCTTTGGATTACGGTGATGACGTCGCATTTGTTAAAGCTTCCGTGAGCTTCGAATGGTTGATGCAAAGATATAAAGGCTGGACGTCAAGAATTATATTGGATGCAATTACCGTAACCCTGTGCCATCATCCCTTTCTTTTCCGTTTTCTGTGCGCATTGTGCCTATTCTCCCTCCCGCTTCTAGTAAGAATGGTAATATTGGATATATGCGGTAAAGACAGGACCGAAGCTATTCTTCCTCACTATTTTATATTTTCAATTTTTTTTCTCTTTCCGCTCAAAACATTCCATTCCGCAGGGTTTATAACCACCATATGCAATTATCTTTTTCCTTTGTATCTGGTGTTTGCATCTTACGTAATGCTGTCTAGGCTAAAAGGTTTCGGCTTAAAAGATATTTGTCTTGCAACCATCGCCACCCTGGCTCTTATTATTGCTGCCAATCAAGAATTACTGGCGGCCCTAATGTTTCAATCGTCAATTCTGTGTCTGATCTTCAACTTCAAAAGAAAAGGGGCAATTCTATTTTTGATAGTAGCCTCATTATCTCTGTACTTCACCATTACCTGTGATGGAAACGGGATCAGGTTTCTCAAGGAACTTCGCTGGATAGAAGACTACTCTGATTGGAACACTCCATACAAAATTTATATGGGGATTATAACAACCGTTCATTATTACTTGTTTTGCAGAAATACCATATGCGTTTTTGTTGTAATGACCATGCTGATGTGCACCACGGGAAAACTAAAGGTCAGCATACTCGGCGGCATTGTTATGCTGATCTTTCAAATAATTGTGCATATATGGATAGGTCGAGGCGACACATACTTTTTGGGTAAAAATTTTTCATTTTCTATAAGCGGTACCATCGGGACCTTTTGGACGGCGCTGTTTATCATTTTTATGATCTACTTATTTTATAAACTTGAAATAAAACGCAGTATCAAAATCTTTTTAGGGTTGATGGTCGCTTGCGCTGTTTGTGACAGAGTTTTAATGGGGTTCTCTCCCACCATCTTTGCCTCATCTACAAGAACATTCTTATTTACAGATCATGCACTGGTCCTTTATGTAATAGTAATATCCATCCTATCCAATAAGATCTCAAGACGAGATTTCTCTTGTATATTGCTTACCTCGTTAATCCTGCAATTTGCCTTGCAGGGCGGTAAAATATATAAGCTGTTAATTGGCAGTTGGTAATTTGTTTTAAACAAATTTGAATCGGCTTACGGAATATTTATGTCACGGTCCTCGTTTTTTTGTTTTTCTCTAGTTTTCATAGCCTCTCTTCTATCAGGCTGCGGTTTTCATTTGCCCGATGAGGTAAGTACCGCCAATGCAATCCCCGAGCTTAAGGTTACCGGTGATTGGCATCATCCATTTTTCAGAAAGACCGTGGATCTTTTACGTGTACGCGGAGTTAAGGTTTACACCGACGGCTACGGTCAGGACGGTGTAGACGGAAATGATCCCTCTCTACCTACGCTTTCAGTACCGGCACCGTCCGTAAGTCAGCCCCTGATGTCGGTAAATACCTATATGTCGGCACTTGAGTACAGCCTCATTGTCAGCACCGCCGATATTCTGACCATACCCAGACACCGTCCCATACTCATGAGGAATTCACTTACCCGTACATATCTTAATAAAGCAGGCAGAGCTCTGGCTACCTCCAATGAATACGAGGAGATCCTAGATGAGACCTATCAGGAACTGGCCTCGCAGCTGGTAATGCGTATTTCCTATTTGGGGCGTCAGTCGGATCCGGATGCCGTGCAGCTTACCCCCGCCCAATTAACCGAGGCCAAGGACGATCCTGCAAGTAAAATCGATCCTAAGAGCATACCGGCAGGTATGACGCTCATGGACGCATTGCGTATGCAGGATGAAAATGATGCGACAACGGGAGAGCAAATCGATCTCAGTCAGCTCAATAACGGATCTAAGATCTTAAATTCCAACTCTCCTAATAATGAGACAAGTCTTAACCGCAGCTATAATCTACCTAAGGTCAAGCCCGTTTTAAAAAACGAGGCTCCAGAACTTGACGACTCTGATTTTTAAGGTTTGAAGCATGCCCTCCATAGCCCCGGTAAGCATCCTGTCATCTGACGATCCGCTCCTTAAAAATGAGCGCAGTGCTATGCTCATTGAGCAGGCACGACGCCAAATGCCCGATGCCGAATTTATGATCTTCACAAGTTCTGATTTTCAAAGCACCGGAGATGCAAATCTCAGCGTGCTCGAAAACGAGCTTATAGATCCCGGCCTTTTCGGAGGTGATCGCATCATCAAAATTTATTTAAGCGATCTCAATAAAACCGCCGCTCAGGTTCTGATGCTGATCGCACAAAGAATACGCCCAGGGATCCTTGTGATCATCGATCTTCCCAGGATCCAGCGCTCTTACGAAAAGCTTGCACCCAAGCCCTTCATCCACGTCAAAAACGCTTCGATTAAGATCCTGACCGAATCGGCCGTGTCCTTTATCAAGGGCATAGGCGGAAGTATTGAAATCATGTATCCGCCCGCAGGTGAGGAACTAATTCAATTCATTCTGAAGCGTGCCGCCTCATTAAAGCTAAGGTGCGATCGCAATAACGCTCAATACATAGCCGCCTGTCTTGAGGGCAATCTCGTTTCCTTGGTTCAGGCTCTGCAACTTATAGCCTTTACGGCTCCGAATGCCGAGCTTACACCTGAGCTTCTCGACAAGATCATGATCCAGGACAGTCGCTTCAGCGGTTTTGAGGTTGCACAGGCCGTTTTGGACGGCAATTGCGTAAGAGCTCTGAATGCCCTTAACTCCTTTTGTCAGGCCTCGTCCTCACCGGTGGAGAGTCTGGGACAGGTTATTTCCCAGCTCGACAGCGCCTTATCGGCCATTCCCAGTGTCAGAAGCGCACACCTTGAGCGCATGGATGCGCGTACTATTTATGCCTTCTTTTTAAAGCTCAACATCAAAACGTTGCCCATGCAGAAGGCCTTGCAAAAGGCGGCCTTGTCCATGCCCCCGCAGCTTTATGATTTTTTGTGTCAGGAACTCGCGCGCGCCTCAAGATATTTGAGCGGCTTTGAGTGTGAAAAAACCAAGGCCTCGCTTGAAACGCTGTGTGCCGCTGTGGGAAATTTTGCAGCCATGAAACTGCAACCCCTGAATTAAGAGGAGCGCAGCTTTATAACCATGCCCATTGCTCAAAGAATAGGGATCCTCGGAGGATCCTTCAATCCAGTCCACAACGATCACCTCGCCCTTGCCGACGAGGCCAAGCAAAGGCTCGGACTGAACCGCCTTCTCTTTATCCCCAACGCCTCCCCCGCATATAAGGACAGCGTCAACGTATCCTATGCGGATCGTCGCTATATGCTGGCCACGGCTCTTGACGATCACCGTGATAAAGACTTTGTGATCGAGGATCTGGAGCAGGATCCCGCTTGTCATCACTATACCTGCGAAACCCTGACTAAGTTGCGTGCGCAATACGGCAATGATACGGCTCTTTTCTTCATCATGGGATCTGATTCCCTGCTCTATATTGACGAATGGAGAGAGGGACTCAGCCTCCATACCTTGGCCAATTTAGTATGCTTTACAAGACGCGGCTTTGAACATGCCCCCGTAAAGCCGCTTATCCAAAAGCTTATCAACGAGCATGCCCGCTATGATGATGATCCATCCTTTAACGAGCATCTAAATGATCCCTGCGGCAATATACTGCTCATAAAAAAAAGCCTGCATGAATTGTCATCAAGCAGACTGCGTGCGGAAATAAAATTACAGGGTAAGAACAGTACTCTGGCGCGGCAATTTATGGATGCCAAGGTGCTGTCTTATGCTATGCAAAAAAATCTCTACAATTAAAAAAGCCCGGAGGATCCGGGCCTTTTCGTATCAAGACTTTTTACACATCAGAAGGTGTAACGGGCACCGATCATAACGGCGTTGGTACCCTCGGAGATCTCGTTACCGGAGGCATCTTTATTGCCGCTGCCCTTTGAATAGAAGTAGGTATCAGCTCCGTCGTCGGAATTGCAGTCGATGGTAGCCTCAGCCCAAACGCGGAAGTTCTCATTGACGTCATAGGAGGCGATGAGCTCGGCAGTATTAACCTTCTTCTTGTCAGTACCGGACAAGCCGTTGTTTTCACCGTTGACATTTGAATAAGCAGCGGACAACACTACACCGTTGGTAAAGCCGTAGCTGACCATGCTTTCCCAGATCTTATACTTGGTGCTGACGGATGCCTCGGTGGTTTTGTCGTAACCGCTGAGCAAGGAGACATTGTAGTGAGTAGCTACGTAGAAGCCCTCGCCCATAGTGCCCCATGACAGACCGAAATCGGTGGCCTTGATGTTCTTAACTACAGTCGGCTCACCGTTGCCGTCATCATCATACAGGTTTGCGGTGCTATCCTCATGAGCAACATTCTGTGCGTCCAGGTACAAATAAGCCGCACGTACGGAAATAGGTCCGAATACTACTGCGGGGGAGGTATAGCCTGCATAGACGGAGAAGCCGCCGTTGACATCTACAGTCCCGAACATATCGGCATTGTATTTGTCAGTTGCGAACTGATAGGATGCACCGGCATCAAAGCCGTAGCCGGACCACATGTAGGAGAGGTGACCTGAGTTACGCTCATCCATACCGCAGATAAGACCGGTCTCCTCGAGATTGTCCACGACGTTGCCGGCATACTCAAAGGGATCCTCGTAGCGACCTACCTGAACCTTTCCGAACTTACCGAAGTCAACACCGGTATAAGCATAGCGGGCGCTGAGATCAGTAGCCTCAGTGCTGTCGCCGTTGTGCTCGGTTTCCCACTCATAAAAGCCGTAGGCGGATATCCCGGAGCTAAGCTCGGTACGACCGTCGAAATTGATACGGGCACGATCGGATACGGTCTGATCCTGGGCGCTGTTACCGCTGGCGTGGTTGGACCAGTACATGGCCTCCATTTCACCGCCTACGGACAAAGAAGTACCGTCCTTATCGTATACGGCGGCGGCGTTTGCAGATGCGGCGCCGAAGGCTGCAACAGCCAAAGCAATTAATGATTTTTTCATAGTAAAAATTTCCGAGTAAGTTGATAATTTTATAGTGTTATCAGTAGGCTATGCCATCGTTAGCCTTGACTAACGCGTTTAATTATACTCAACACCGAAAAACGGTCAAGAATACAAATTCATTTTTCCTTTTTTTTGTATGTTTTTGCTTTAAACCAGTGAAATTAGGTCTATAAAGGTGCTTAAAATCACATTTTTTATGCAATCTTCAGTCTTTTTTTCACCTAAAATGCTCCCGCATCGAAATCCCCTTTTTCGAATATTTAGAAATTATGTCTTGATGACGATCTCTGCTTTGGCTGCGCTTCCTAAAAAACGTATACTTGCAAAAAAATACATTCCCAGGAGTAAAAAACATGAATCAAACCCTGACCGATATCATTGAACGCCGCAGCTGCCGCGCCTTCGATCCGAATAAGAAAATCAGCGAGGAGGTGCTGCGCGAGGTTATAAATGCAGGTCTCTACGCTCCCACCGGACGTAATCTGCAACAAACACTTTTTATTGCCGTAACCCAACCTAAGGCCTTAAAGGAATTGTCCGATCTGAACCGCCGCATCGGCGGCTGGCAGGAAGGCTTTGATCCCTTTTATAATGCCCCCTGCGCCGTCATTGTCATTGCCCCTAAGGACAATGTAAACTCCGTTCGCGACGGCTCGCTGGGACTTGGCTATATGATGCTGGCGGCTAAAGCTCTGGGGCTTGCAAGTTGCTGGATCAACCGCGCCGAGGAGGCTTTTTTGCTCCCAGAGGGGCGCAGGCTGCTCGATGATCTCGGCATAAAGGGAGAATACATCGGGATCGGCAATTTGGCCTTGGGCTATGCACTGAAAACCGACGCTCCGGAGAAAAAAATCAAGGGAGGTCGTGTATACTTCGTGCATTAAAACGCATCATAAACTCCTTTAAAAATTTCAATATGCAAGAGAACACAAGATCAGAAAACCTATCCCCCGTCGATCCACAGGATGCAAAGACCCTCAATCAGGCCTGTATGGAGGAGCTTGCCAACTGCAAGGCCTTGGACATAGTCTCCGTCAATGTGGGACAAAATTCCTCGGTCACCGACTACATGATCATCTGCACCGGAACCTCGGGACGCCATGTAAGTGCCATTGCCGACAGACTGCACCGTGATCTTTCAAAACGCGGTGTTCACGGCATGCGCATATCCGGAGAGCGCGAAGGCATATGGGCCGTAGTCGATGCCGGATCTGTTATTGCGCACATACTGCAAAGCGAGGCCCGCGATCGCTACCGCCTTGAGGATCTGTACCGCTGCGTGGCCGCAGGTACAGATCCCAGAGAGCTTGCAGAAAACGATCTATGATCATTAAGACGCACTTTTAAAGGTTTTTGAATTGAAGCTTATAGTCATAGCCGTGGGCAACAAAATGCCCGCTTGGGTAAATACGGCCGTTTCTGATTATCAAAAGCGATTTCCCCGCGAAATGCAGTTGCAGTTTAAGGAAATTCCGCCCGTAAAACGCGGAGGATCCGTCTCCGAGGAAAAAGCCAAAAAGCTTGAGGCGGAGCTTATTAAAGACGCTCTGCCCAAGCGCGCCCATATCGTGGCTCTTGACGAGCGTGGCAAGCAATACGACTCCGTGGAGCTGTCAAAGCGGATCGGCATCTGGCAGGGGTTGGGATCGGACATTGTGCTGCTGGTGGGAGGTCCCAACGGACTTACCGATGAGCTACGCAATCTTGCCGATGAGCTGTGGTCCCTATCAAGGCTCACCCTGCCTCATCCCTTGGTACGTGTTTTTTTGGCCGAAACTCTATACCGAGGCTACAGCATTTTTGCCAATTTACCCTATCATCGTGCCTAAACGCCCGCAGCCTGCGGGCAGATCCTAGAAAATGGGCGTTGCAATATTCCTGTTGCCTGTTTTGGAGCATCCATGCGCGCGTTCCCGTTGCTTCCGGCAAATAAAAGCCGTAAGCGAATACGCTGAGAATTCATAAGTATTTAAAGCACCTTTTTGATAAAATAACGCCCGTATTCTCTCCCCAAATTAAAAGCGTGCCTACAAAGCTATACAAGTGTCAGCATTTAAACCAGAAATCGTACCCAAAAGAAAAAAAGAAAAGCCCTTGTTCGGTGCCAAGCAGGACAAGCACCGCAACGATCATCACTCCCAAAGCGCAGGCAAACGCGACGGCGATCTTGAAAAAAGGATCTTCAGAAATCGCGTGATCATGTGTATTGGCGTAAGCCTTGTCATGATCGTCTGTCTTTTTACCAATCTTTACTACCTGCAGGTTATTTCATATAACGATTATCAGACACGCTCCAATGAAAACCGTCTTAAGATCGTACCCGTGGTGCCCTCACGCGGGATCATTTACGATCGCAATCATGTGGTGCTGGCGGACAACCGCCCCGTTTACCACCTGGTGCTCTACCCCTCGCGCGATATCAAAACCCTAGATGAGATCACGCGCTTAAATGCGCTTTTGGGACTCAACCTCAGTCAAAAGGAAATAGAAGCCCTCAATCGCGAATCCTTCACGCGAAAAAAATTTTCGGGCATTGAGGTCTCCGACATGCTTTCTGAAAAACAGATCGCACAATTCTCGGTCAACTCTTATCGTTTTCCCAATGTGCAAATCGAGGCCTCGTTAAAACGCTATTATCCCTTTGCCGATATCGCCACCCATGCCGTAGGCTACGTCTCACGTATCAATCAGCGGGACGTGGAGGAACTTACGGCTGCAGGTACCATAGACAATTACGCCGGCTCCAACGAAATAGGCAAGCTCGGTATTGAAAAATACTACGAAAACGAGCTGCACGGCAAAACCGGTTCGCGTGAGGTCGAGGTAAACAGCCACGGACAGGTGATGCGCACCATCAAGCATAACCCGCCCAAGCCCGGCAATGACATCACCTTATCCATCGATATTCGTCTGCAGTATTACATTCAGGAGATCATGGGAGCCCAACGCGGAGCAGTAGTTGCGATCGAGCCTGAAAGCGGCGAGATCCTGGCCATGTATTCAAATCCGTCATACGATCCCAACCTCTTTGTCCGCGGAATAAGATCGCGCGACTACAGCAAGCTTCTTAGCAATCCGGGCCGTCCCCTTATAAATCGCGTCACTCAAGGAGGCTATGCTCCGGCCTCAACCGCCAAGCCCCTCATGTGCATCATGGGACTTGAGGAAGGGCTCGTCACACCTACGGGCTCCTTCTTCGGCGGGCCGTATTTTAAAATTCCCGGATCTACGCACCAGTTTCGCGACTGGCGCGCTTGGGGACACGGCTGGCTCGATCTGTACAGAGCGCTTGAGATCTCCGCCGATACCTACTTCTACGATCTGGCCTTCCGCGCCGGTATTAACCGCATTCATACCTATCTCGATAGGTTCGGCTTCGGAAAAAAAACCGGCATAGATTTATCGGAGGAATCCGTGGGCGTAAATCCCTCGCGTGAATGGAAGCGCTCGCGTTTTCGTCAATCCTGGCAGTTAGGCGATACGGTCCCCATCGGCATAGGTCAGGGCTATTGGACCTCAACGCTGATGCAGCTTGCCAAGGCCCACACCACGCTTGCAAATCGCGGCGAGGTCAAAACGCCGCATCTTTTGCATGAAATCACAACGCCCGCAGCCAAGGAAGGTTCAAAGCGCAGCTATGAGGATCCGGCTGATCCCAAGGAGCTTGTACTTAAAGATCCCAATTATTGGGACGTATGCCGTACCGGCATGTATTTGGTGGTCAACGGTCCCGAGGGCACGGGACGCAGAGCTTTTGAGGGAGCTCGCTACAAGGCGGCCGGAAAATCCGGTACCGCTCAGGTGGTGGCCATCAAGCAGGGCGAAAAATACGATGCTGCCCGTCTTAAGATGGAGCATCGCGACAATGCCCTGTTCGTCGCCTTCGCCCCCTTTTTAAAGCCGCGTATTCTGGTAGCGGTCATTTTGGAAAACGCCGGCGGCGGCTCGCGTATGGCGGCCCCTCTCGTACGCAAGATCCTCGATCACTATCTGCTTGATTTATATCCAGGCGGCTATATGGGCGAAAAAGAAATAAAATATGTTAAATTCGGCATGGGCGGAACAGTAGGAGTACAGTAATGATCTTAAATTCCTCTGAAAAGGATACCTTAGCCCGCGTCAATGATCCTCTGTCCAACCGCGGCAATTTCTTCATGCGCTGCCATATCGATCCGCAGCTGCTCTTCGGCCTCATAGCCCTCATGCTTTTGTCGCTGTTCATTTTGTGGTCGGCCTCGGGACAAAACTCCGACATGATGCTGCGTAAATGCATGCATACGTTTTTCTCCGTGGTGATCATGATCGTTCTGGCTCAGGTCCCACCCAAATACTTCATCAAAGTATCAGTATACGCTTACATTCTCGGCATCGTGCTTTTGGTGCTCGTGGAGCTTTTCGGCGATATCTCCAAAGGGGCGCAACGCTGGCTTAATCTCGGAGTAATTCGCGTACAGCCCTCGGAAATTTTTAAGGTGGTGATGCCGCTTACCGTGGCGGCCTTTCTGTCGCGAGCTCCTCTCCCCCCGAGGACACTGCACACCGTGGCGGCCTTTGCGATTTTAGGTGCGCCCACGGCTTTGATCTTGCTGCAGCCTGATTTAGGTACGGCCTGTCTGGTGGCGGTATCGGGACTCATCGCCATCTTTTTGGCAGGCCTTGCCTGGTGGTGGATAGTGCTGGGCATAAGCGGCGCCGCCGCAGCCTTACCCGTGATGTGGAATTTCGTGCTTCACGACTACCAAAAGCAACGCGTCATGACTCTTTTGGATCCCACCTCCGATCCTCTGGGAGCCGGTTACCACATCATTCAGTCGAAGATCGCCATAGGCTCAGGCGGTATGTACGGTAAAGGCTGGCTTCATGGCAGTCAGTCACAGCTTGATTTTCTGCCCGAGCCTCATACCGATTTTATTTTTGCCGTGCTCTCCGAGGAAACCGGTCTCATAGGCTTTACCGTGCTCATGCTTATATACTGCTTCATTTTGTGGCGCTGCGTGATCATAGCCCTGAACGCCGCCGACAATTTCGGACGCATATTGTCGGGAGCCTTTGCCTTTACCTTCATGTTCTATATCTTCGTGAACATAGGTATGGTCTCGGGTATATTGCCGGTGGTGGGAGTTCCGCTGCCCTTCGTAAGCTACGGCGGTACGGCCATGATCACCTTGTCAATAAGCTTCGGGATCATAATGTCCATTCATACCCACGTTAAGGTTTCCATGTTTAAGGACAATATTTCCTCGCGATGATCAATCAGGAAAATATATTGCAAAATTAACAGGACTTTTGTTCAAAGAAGCAAATTAATGTAACCTTAACTTTGTAAAATATAAGACAATTGTGAATATGCAATTTTTAACGTCGTTGCCTTGTGATAAAAGAGCGTATGAAATTGTATAGGCTTTGGAGAAAAAACATGTCGGTAGCAAACAATTGCCGAATATTGCTTAAATCCCTACTGGTGCTTTCACTGGGTGTGCTTGAGGGTTTCGCGCAGGCCGCTCCCGATCTCAAAAACGTTGCGGCCAAAACGGGAGTGAGCGTCGAGGCATTGCAATATGCCGTAAGCTCGGCGCAATATCAACAAAAGATCATCGATGCCATCACCCGCCCCTCGGAGGCCAAGCCTTGGTGGCAATATCGCAGGATCTTCATTACCGACGATCGCATTAAGCAGGGAGTCAAATTCTATCTCGACAACGAGAAAACCTTGCAAAGAGCCCTTGCCCAATACGGCGTTCCTCCCGAAATAGTTTGCGCCATCATAGGCGTGGAAACCTTTTACGGCCGCAACATGGGCAATTGGGCCGTGCTCGATGCCCTCTATACCTTAGGCTTTTTCTACCCCAAGCGCGAGTCCTATTTTTCCGTAGAATTCGGCAATTTTGTCAAGCTGTGCCTGCGTGAGGGCTGGGATCTTCGAGCCGTCAAGGGCTCCTACGCAGGTGCCATGGGCATGGGACAGTTCATGCCCTCCTCCTACCTCAGCTATGCCGTGGACTTTGACGGCAGGGACGGTGAAGATCTTTTCTACTCCAAGGAGGACGCCATCGGATCGGTGGCCAACTACTTCATGGGTCACGGCTGGCAAAAAGGGCGCGGGATCTGCTACGGAGTGCATCTGCACGGTGCCGATGCCGCAAAGCTTGCAGCCAAGGGCTGGGAGCTTACTGCCGGAGCCTTGTATGATGCCGGAGCCACCACCAAGGTTGCCATTCCGCGTAACGAAAAAATACGCCTTTATACCTATGAATTGGAGGGCGGAGGCTTGTCGGCACTGGTAGCGCTTGAAAACTTCCGCTCCATAACCCGTTACAATACCAGTCCGCTTTATGCCCGCGCCGTGTTCGAACTTTCAGAATACATACGCATGGGCTACGTCAAGGCCAAGGCCGGCATGGGGATCACGGTAAATCCTGAAGGTAGGAAGCCCTAAGACATGAAAAAGCTATTGACAGGCGTAGCCTTAATCATTGCCGCAGCCTTGATTTTACAGGGCTGCTCCTCATCCTCAGGCAAATACTCCCGCGTGGGATCTACCGGAGAATACGGTACGGGCCCGGGGCATACCCGCCCCTTTCCGCAAAGCGCTCCCGTCGATCTTAAGGGAGTAAAATCAGTACCCGTGCGCTATGAAAAAACCGACGGACGCGGCTGCAACCGCAATTACACGGTATTGGGCAAGAACTATGAGGTCTGGAACGGAATGGACTCCTACATAGAGGAGGGCACGGCCTCTTGGTACGGTCCGAATTTCCACGGCAAAAAGACCTCCATGGGCGAAACCTACAACCAAAAGGGAATAAGCGCTGCACACAAAAACGTACCTCTGCCCTCTTATCTTAAGGTAACCAACCTCAAAAACGGCAAAAAAATGGTGGTGCGCGTCAACGATCGCGGTCCCTTCGTGGGCGATCGCATCATCGATCTGTCCGAGGGTGCGGCCCGCTATCTGGGAGTGATCGGCCCGGGTACGGCCAAGGTAAGACTTGAATACCTGAACGTAGGACGCAACGGCGAGATCAAGAATGCCGTAAATTCCTCATCCTCCGTGATCACAGGCAACGGAGCATACTCTGGCAAAAGCGGTTCCTCCGTTTCAGGTCCCTCTTACGGTGTGAACGTAGGCTCAAATGTTAACAAGGCACTTGAGAGCTTTGCCTCCTCTGAGGATACCTTCCCCGTAGAGGGCGATCTTACGGCCAAATCGGGATGGGTCAATTCCGACGGCTGGATAAGCTATGACAATGCCAGCGTTAACCGCGCGCAAACTCCAACATCGTCCTCTTCGACAACCAAGGCGTCTGCTACTGCAAATAGTGCGCTAAACTATACCGGCAATACGGGCGCATCATACGGCTACTACGTACAAATGGCCGCCACCTCCGATGAGGCCAAGGCCCGTGAGATCTGCTCGATGATGGCCAAGCGCCTTAAAATCGAGGTTAAGGTACAAAACCAAAACGGCGTCAGCCGCGTATTGGCAGGTCCCTTCAACACGGAAAAGCAAGCCCGCGACATGGCAGCCAAGGCTCGTGCACAGGGAGCCTCCGACAGTTTCATCAAAAAACTTTAAAGCGTGATCGAATATATAAATGAACGACAATTTTGCTAAAAACCTTCTTTTAAAAAAGCTTGCAACAGCCCTGCTGTCCGCAGCCTTAATCAGCCCGCTTACGGTAAATGCTGACGATTCCATCCCCGATCCCTTCGCGGCCATGCGCGGCGGTCAGCAAAGTGCCCCCGTAACGAGTGCGGGAGGAAAGACCGCCGCTCCTGAGGTTCCGGTGGTGATCCCCGCTCCCCCCACCTTCGATGCTCAGTCTTGGGTGTTGCTTGATTATTACTCAGGCCGCATCATCACCGAGCACAACAAGGATGAGAGGATCTGGCCCGCCTCGCTTACCAAGATGATGACTGCCTATGTCATAGGTATGGAGCTTAAGGCCGGCCGTCTTAAGATGGAGGACGAGGTCACCATCCCGGAAAACGCCTGGGCCAAGAACTATTCCGACTCCTCAAAAATGTTCATCGAGGTAGGTAAAACCATCAAGGTCGGTGATTTGCTGCGCGGCATCATCATCCAATCAGGTAACGACGCCTGCGTAGCCATGGCCGTGCATCTTGCCGGCACCGAGGAGGGCTTCGTCAGCGTCATGAACAGCTATGCACAGCGCCTGGGACTTAAGAACACCCATTTTGCCAACGTGCACGGACTTTTTGACGAGATGAACTATTCCACGGCCTACGACATGGCCCTGATGGGCCGCGCCGTGATCCGCGATCTGCCCGACGAATACCCCATTTACAGTCAAAAGGAATTCTCCTTCAACGGGATCAAGCAGTACAATCGCAACCGTCTGCTGTGGGATAAGAGCCTGGCCGTGGACGGCATTAAAACCGGACATCTGTCGCAGGTAGGCTACAACCTCGTGACCTCCGCCGTGAAGGACAATATGCGCTTGGTAGCATCTGTGATCGGAGCTAAAAGCGAGAAAATGAGAGCGGCTGACAACCGTGCGCTGTTGCTTTACGGCTTCAATTACTTCCAGCTCTACAGCCCCTATAAGGCCGCAACCCCGTTGCTCAAGCGCGCTGTACGCATGGGAGATAAAAACGAGGTACAGCTCGGACTTAAGCAGGATCTTACGCTGGTGATCCCCAAGGGCTCTCAAAGCCGCATGAACGTAAGCTACCGGCTGAAATCCTCACAATTTACCGCTCCTTTGCAAAAGGGCGAGGAGCTGGGCATAATCGACGTCAAGCTGGACGGTCGTCTCTTGGCCAGTGCCCCGCTGATCGCGTTGGAGGACGTTAACGAAGGCGGCTTCTTTTCGCGCATGATCGATCGCATGGTGATGTTCTTTACCGGATCGACAGACGATCAAACGGAGCAGGAATAAGCCTGCAGACTGCAGTTTCCAAAAGATGTCTTGGGATCTGTTAGTTCTCGTGGTCGTTATTTGCATAAATTGAAAGAAGTAAAATCCTCCGGCATATGACGAATACATCATGGACGTTATCTGCTGTCAAAACATAGCTTTGAGCTATTAACAGCAATAGCTCGGTATAGGAAGAATTATTTATGAACGTATTAGATGCAAATCCCGATCAGTTGCGCAAGCTGATTAAATATCCTGCGATCGTGGATTTCAGAGTGATCGTGGATGCCGATTGCAAGGATGCCGTAGAGCAGGTAGCCGCAGCCTGCAGGAGCGTGGAGTCAGACGGGATCATGCCCCTCAAGGAGCCTCCGCGTAAAAGCCGTACCGGCAAATACCTTTCGTACAAGCAGGAGGTGAAGGTTTCCTCCTACAAAAATCTGCACGCCATTTATGCCAAGGTCGGCGCTCTTGACTGCGTAAAGCATATTCTCTGATCTCATGGCCAGATTTAAAGATCGCGATCAGCATTTCTTCAGTCTCGAGATCTCGAGCTTTACCTGGGCGGTGATGTATATTGCCTCCTTGGGAGCGTTGCTGTTCGGCCTGTTTTTGTTGCTGTCACTCTTTCGCATTTCCAGTACGGCCTTTCATTGCTACGGCAATGTCGATCATATCCCCTATCATCGTGTGGGATTGCTGCTCGGTACTTCCCCGCAACAGGCTCCGGGCGTGCCCAATGCTTACTTTACGGCCAGGATCGAGGCCGCAGCCCTTTTGTATAAAAAGCATAAGATAGACTATATTTTAGCCTCGGGCGATAATCGCGCCCTCTCCTACAATGAGCCGCGAGAGATGCGTCGGGCCTTGATCAAGGCTGGAGTCCCTGCCGATCGCATTGTCATGGATTTTGCCGGGATCAGAACCCTCGACAGCATACTGCGCGCCAGAAGCGTATTTATGCTGCAGGATCTTACCGTCATCTCACAGGGCTTTCATAACGAAAGAGCCCTGTTCATTGCAGAGCATAACGGCCTCAACGCCGACGGCTACAATGCCTCAGAGCCCGACGATACGCTTGCCGTAATGAAGGTTCGTCTGCGCGAGTTCTTTGCCCGCATCAAATGCATCTTGGATGTATACCTGCTTGAAACGGAGCCGCATTTTTACGGAAGCCCCGTCAAAATAGGCAATGCGCAAATGCCTGTCACTCCTTCAAATAAGCCCAGGCATGCCACCTCCAAGCCCAAAGCCATCTCCGACAGTGCAGCTACTCTCAAGCAGGCGGCCGAGAAAGAGCTCGCTCGGCAAAGAGAGCTTGAGCAAAGAGCCGCCGAGGAGGCAAGACTTGCTGCAAAGCATGCCGAAGGTATAAGAGAGCTTGATGAGGCTTACCAGCGAGACGGTGACTTTGCCGATCAAAATGCCATGGCACAATCCGAGCAAATGAGTGACGATGCACAACGTCAGGCCCTGCAGGATGCGGCCGATACCGCCAGAGACTCCATAAGGGAAAGCCCTGAGGATGGGCACAGTTCCTCCCCGCGCGGCTACGGAGATCCCTGGGATAATTGAGGAATTAATGTATGACTGCACAATGACAGGGGCAAATTTTTTACTCAATGTATTCAATTTAATAAACTTCTTGAACAAACATATTTGAAAACTACAGATTTTTCCTAAAAATAAACGTAACTATTCAGAACCCTGACCAAGAATGATCTCTGCACG
>UMFG01030481.1_pt1 | contig 31070 bp, 35 predicted proteins | sample 1964961 | NCBI WGS metagenome assembly UMFG01 (sample SAMEA4836041, study PRJEB28245) | human gut metagenome | biome: gut microbiome; material: fecal sample | place: Denmark | collected 2008
TTTGCCCTGATCCCAGACAACGACACGAGCTTTAACTTCCTTGTGTCGATTTTATACACCCAGATTTTTCAACAGCTCTTTTATCTTGCCGACCACAAATACGGAGGAAGCCTGCCTGTGCATTGCCATTTTATTATGGATGAATTTGCAAATGTTTCGCTGCCAGACGATTTCGACAAGATATTGAGTGTGATGAGGTCGAGAGGTGTGTCGGTCAGCATTATCCTGCAAAATCTGGCACAGCTCAAAGCCTTATTTGAAAAGCAATGGGAAAGCATTTGCGGTAATTGCGACGAATTTTTGTATCTGGGCGGCAACGAACAGAGTACCCATAAGTATGTGTCGGAGCTTTTAGGAAAGGAAACCATTGATACGAACACCTATGGGAAAAGCTCTGGTCGCAGCGGAAATTATTCCACCAATTATCAAATATCGGGGCGTGAACTTTTGACCCCAGATGAAGTGCGTATGCTTGATAACCGCTACGCACTTTTGTTTATCCGTGGGGAGCGTCCTGTAATGGACTTGAAATATGATATTTTGAAGCACCCCAATTTAAAGCTGACAACGGACGGAGGAATGCCGCCTTATCTGCACGGCGAACCGACACAGGCTGTCGCAACCCTTGTGTTTGACAGCGATATTCCAAAGGACGCTGTAACGGTGCAGGCTGTCAGCACATCTTATGAGCTTCTGTCCGAGGAGGACTTAGAGGAATTATTTAAAATTTAAGGAGGAATTACTGTATGAGATTATTTAAGAAGAATGACATCCAGAAGAACAAAAGCCAGAACAACACAAAGCTGCCGATGACAGGCAGGGTAAAGAAAGGCTTTCGCTTTTACTGTATGGTGGTGATGGCGATGACTGTTGTGCTTGGCAGCTCTGTGACAGCCTTTGCCGCAGGCGATCCGATTACTGTTGTCAATAATCTGTCCGACTTTATCTTCGGTCTGGTAAGGGCTGTCGGAATGATTATGCTTGGCTTTGGTATCGTGCAGATCGGTTTGTCCCTGAAATCTCACGATCCCTCTCAGAGAGCAAATGGCTTTCTGACCCTTGCAGGCGGCGTTGTGATTACTTTTGCAAAAGAGATTTTGACCCTTATCACAGGTTAAGTTTGATGTAAGGAAGAAAGAAAAGACAATGCCTGCGGTGCTGTTTCTTTTGGAACTGCACCGCAGGAGGAAAGGAGGGTACAAAATAGAGAATAACCAGAAATACAATATCATTTATGCCGATCCACCGTGGCGATACCAACAGAAAAGGTTGTCGGGAGCTGCGGAACATCATTATCCCACAATGAGCGTGAAAGATATTTGCGGGCTGAAGGTAGAGGAGATTGCGGCAAAGGATTGTGTCTTGTTTCTATGGGCGACTTTTCCCCAGCTTCCTGAAGCTCTGCGTGTGATTAAGGCGTGGGGCTTTCAGTACAAAACAGTAGCCTTTGTCTGGCTGAAGCAGAATAAAAGTGGAAAAGGTTGGTTTTTCGGTCTGGGATTTTGGACAAGGGGCAATGCGGAAATCTGTCTGCTTGCTATCAAAGGGAAACCGCACCGAAATTCCAACCGTGTCCATCAGTTTTTGATCAGTCCAATCCGAGGACACAGCCAGAAGCCCGAAGAAGCAAGAGAGAAAATCGTAGAGCTTATGGGGGACTTACCCCGTGTGGAATTATTTGCCCGTGAAAAGACAGAGGGATGGGATGCTTGGGGAAACGAGGTGGAAAGTGATATTGAAATAAGCAGTGATACAGAAAAAGAATGGAGGTGATCGATGTGTCTGATAACTGGGTAGTTCAGAATTTGGAGAACGCTCTGAACACTTGGAATGAAAAGTTAGCGGAGATATGGCAGATTATTACCCAATCCCCAGAGCAGTTCAAAGGCGGCACGATATGGGATGTGATCGTCGGTATCCACGGTGCGGTGCAGGCGATCGGACTTGCTCTTTTGGTGCTGTTCTTTGTGGTAGGTGTAATGCGTACCTGTGGCAATTTTGCAGAGATCAAACGCCCCGAACAGGCATTGAAGCTGTTTATCCGTTTTGCCCTTGCGAAAGGTGCGGTCACTTATGGTCTGGAGCTGATGATGGCTCTTTTTAATATCGTACAAGGTTTGACTTCTACCATAATGAACGCCGCAGGTTTTGGTTCGGCAACCGATACGGTATTGCCGCAGGAAATTGTAACAGCAGTTGAGGACTGTGGCTTCTTCGAGAGTATTCCCCTTTGGGCAGTCACCTTGATCGGCGGTCTGTTTATTACGGTCTTGTCGTTCATTATGATTATGTCGGTGTACGGCAGGTTTTTCAAGCTCTATCTTTATACCGCTATTGCACCTGTGCCGTTATCTGCCTTTGCAGGAGAGCCGAGCCAGAGTGTAGGCAAGAGTTTTATCAAGAGCTATTCTGCGGTTTGCCTTGAGGGAGCGATCATTGTGCTTGCCTGTATTATCTTTTCTCTCTTTGCCGCAGCACCGCCCGTAGTCAATCCTGATGCGGCGGCGGTTACGATGGTGTGGAGTTATGTAGGCGAGTTGATTTTTAATATGCTCATCTTAGTCGGTGCGGTCAAAATGGCAGACCGAGTAGTGCGTGAAATGATGGGATTGTAGTAATGTTTCAAAATGAAAGGATGATAGAAATGAAGAAAGAAGAAAAATATTACCAGATTTATCGTATCCATTTACTGAATGGAGAAGTAATTGAAGCGTCAGAAGAATACGACCTGCCTGTTGAAAAAGGACTGGTGGGAAAATTCCAAAAGGCAGACAACAACAAAATATTTGAAATAGGAGATGCTGTTTCTGGATTGCTTTATGTTCCAAAACGCAGCATCCTTTTTATAGCGACAGGAGAGGTCAAGAAGGGATGGTGCTAATATGGAGGTCAAGATAAATAAGGAGATCCGTAATTATACGGAGAGTATGTTTTTTGGACTGTCGATGCGGCAGTTCATTTTTTCTGTCCTTGCCTGCGGCGTGGCGGTGGCTTTGTATTTTCTTCTCCGTCCCTACTTTGGCACAGAAACATTAAGTTGGATGTGTATTTTAGGAGCTTCGCCTTTTGCAGCGTTGGGCTTTATCAAGTACAACGGGATGACAGCGGAGCAGTTCGTCTGGGCGTGGATAAAATCAGAGTTTATCATGCCGAAAAAGCTGTTGTTTTCCCCAGATAATCTCTACTATGAAGCCTTAAAAGAAACGATTGACATCCACGAAAAAGAAGCTCTGGGTATCCGTATCCGCAGAAAGCAAAAGAGCAGCCAGAGAAAGAAATCTCAAAAGAGCAAGGAGGTATCGAATGATTAAGACATTGAAAAATCTGTTTAAGCAGGATAAGGAAAAGTTTGTCGTACCCAAATCGGTGCAATCGGTGATCCCGATTAAGACGATCTGGGAGGACGGTGTTTTTCTTGTGGGAAAAAACAAGTATGCAAAGACATTTAAGTTTGAGGATATTAACTATGCGGTGGCAAGCCGTGAGGACAAGGAAGCGATGTTCCTTGAATATTCCGAACTTCTCAATGCCCTTGACAGCGGTGCGACTACGAAGATTACCATTAACAACAGGCGTCTTAACAAGGCAGACTTTGAGCAGACGATCTTAATCCCAATGGCAGACGATGGACTGGATAAGTACCGCAAGGAATATAACAAAATGCTGCTTGATAAGGCAACAGGTGCAAATGCCATTGTGCAGGATAAGTATGTGACGGTATCGGTCTGCAAAAAGAATATTGAAGAAGCCCGAAATTATTTTGCCCGTGTGGGTGCTGACCTGATCGGGCATTTTAACCGTCTTGGCTCAAAGTGTGTGGAGCTTGACGCAGGAGAAAAACTCCGTATTTTTCACGATTTTTACCGTACAGGCGAGGAAACAGGTTTTGCCTTTGATATGCTTTTGAGTATGCGAAAAGGTCACGATTTTAAGGACTATATCTGTCCTGATACTTTCGAGTTTGAAAAGGACTACTTCCGTATTGGCGACAGATATGGGCGTGTGATTTTTCTTCGTGAGTATGCGGCATATATCAAAGACAGTATGGTGGCAGAGCTTTGTGAGCTGAACAGAAATATGATGTTGTCCGTAGATGTTGTCCCTGTTCCTACGGACGAAGCGGTAAGAGAAGTGGAAAACAGGCTTTTAGGTGTGGAAACCAACATCACAAACTGGCAGAGAAAGCAAAACCAGAACAATAATTTTTCCGCAGTTATTCCCTACGACCTTGAACAGCAGCGAAAGGAAAGCAAGGAATTTCTGGACGATTTGACGACCCGTGACCAGAGGATGATGTTTGCTGTTTTGACAATGGTGCATACGGCAGAAACGAAAGAGCAGCTTGATAATGATACGGAAGCACTCCTTACCACCGCCAGAAAGCACCTGTGCCAGTTTGCGGTACTGAAATATCAGCAGATGGATGGATTGAATACCGCCCTGCCCTTTGGTGTCCGCAAGATTGACGCCCTGCGTACCCTTACCACAGAGAGCCTTGCGGTATTTATCCCTTTCCGTGTGCAGGAAATCTATCACGAGAACGGTGTGTATTACGGGCAGAATGTGATCAGCAAAAATATGATCATTGCAAACCGCCGCCACCTGTTAAACGGAAACTCCTTTATTTTAGGTGTATCTGGTGCAGGTAAATCGTTTACGGCGAAGGAAGAAATGACCAATATCATTCTCACAGACCCTAATGCGGATGTCATCATTATCGACCCAGAGCGAGAATATTCCCCTCTTGTAAAAGCCATGCAGGGAGAAGTCATCCACATCTCTGCCACAAGTGAAAGCCACATCAACGCTATGGATATGAACTCTGATTATGGTGACGGTGCAAACCCTGTCATTCTGAAATCAGAGTTTATTTTATCTCTGTGCGAGCAGCTTATCGGCGGCAACAGTCTTGGTGCAAAGCAGAAGTCCATCATTGACCGTTGTACGGCAAGCGTGTACCGCTATTATCAGCAGGGCAACTATATGGGAACACCGCCGACTTTGCAGGACTTCCGTGAGGAATTATTAAAGCAAAATGAGCCAGAAGCACAGGAGATTGCCCTTGCCATTGAGCTGTTTACGGATGGTTCTCTCAACACCTTTGCCAAGCATACCAATGTGGACACCAAGAGCCGCCTTATCTGTTATGACATCCTTGATTTAGGAAAGCAGTTACAGCCGATCGGTATGCTTGTAGTGCTTGACAGTATCTTAAACCGTATCACCCAGAACAGAGCAAAAGGAAGAAATACCTTTATCTTCATTGATGAGATTTACCTGCTGTTCCAACACGAATACAGTGCCAACTTCCTTTTTACCCTCTGGAAGCGTGTGCGTAAGTACGGTGCTTACTGTACGGGTATCACCCAGAATGTAGACGACCTGTTACAGAGCCATACGGCAAGGACAATGCTTGCAAACTCCGAGTTTATCATTATGCTCAATCAGGCATCCACCGACAGACTTGAGCTTGCCAAACTCCTGAATATCTCAGACCTTCAGATGAGCTATATCACAAATGTGGGGGCAGGACAGGGACTTTTAAAGGTAGGCAGCTCCCTTGTACCGTTTGTCAATCAGTTCCCAAGAAATACAGAGCTTTACAGGCTGATGACAACCAAGTTTGGAGAGGTTTAATCGGATGGGTGATGGAGAGCTTTTACAGGCACAGGTGGAAAGAAAGGGATTGTGTAATCAAATTTATCATACAGATTGTATGGAGTTGTTGGCACAAATTCCCGATAACTATGTATCACTCATTTTAACTGATCCGCCTTATGGTATCTCTTACCGAAATCATTTTGCAAGGCAGCCCCATGCTGTTTTAACTGGAGATACGGGGATCGATTATGAACGATTTGCGAGGGAAAGCTACCGCATTTTGCGTGAGAACTCCCACGCTTATTTTTTTACCCGTTTTGACTGCTATCCCTACCATTATGACTGTTTGAAACGGGCAGGCTTTACGGTAAAGAATTGTCTGATCGTGGAAAAAGGTACGATTGGAGGGATTGGCGACTTAACAGGCAGCTATGCCAATAATGCGGAGTGGATTATTTTCTGCCAGAAAGGACGGCGTACTTTTCAGCATACAACACTTCTTGAAAACAGGAAAAAAGAAGGGATGCAGTACCATGCAGGCAGGGAGCGAAGTAAAAAATATAAGACACGCTTTAATGCCTGTTGGTTTGGCGAAGAATATCCGAAAGCGACTTATAATTCTGTATGGCAGAAACAGCATCAGATCTATCATCCAACGATAAAAAATGTGGAGTGCTTATCGTGGTTGATACAGATTTCCAGTTTACAGGGCGAGTTGGTTTTTGATGGGTTTATGGGAACAGGCAGTACAGCATTAGCAGCAATACAAACTCAGAGAGCCTATCTGGGGGCGGAGATTGATAAGGCGTATTTTGAAATTGCACAAAATCGAATTAAGGAGGTAGAAAAGAGGAATGTCACAAATTATTTTTAAATCGAAAGAGCATCGTGATTTCTTTCTGGAAATGATGTCAAAGTGTAAAGTCAATGACTGTTATCACAGGGCATTTTTCTATGTAATGGGCATTGCAGGAGAAACAAGGGCAAATATCAATCAGATGTTTGATTTTAAGCAAGACTGTATTGAACCAGAAGGGATGTATGGAGGGTGGCAGACAAGCGGAACGGTCAAGATCTGCCACCTTGCTTTTAATCTCTGGAACAACTATGTAGAGGAAGGTCGGGAAATGAGCTTTACACCAGAAGATTTATTCTGCTGTGAGTTCGCCCCGTATTTTATGGAGGGCATTAAAGTTAGATACCCAGAATATTGCAGGGAACTTCACACGCCCCAAAAGCAGAATGATCATACACGCTAAAGGAAACACCCTGCGGGTGTACCACAATGCCCAGAAAACAGGGCAGGAATGAAGAAAGGAATATCCTATGAAAGATTATCTGAAGAAATATAAGAAACAGATTTGTTTGACTGCCGCCGTGTGCCTGCTTGGTACGGCGGCTTTTTGCGGTTTTCACATCTATCATCATTATGCACAGGTGGAGGAACAGACAGAAGCCTTTGAACAGATTGCCGAAGTGGTGGAAGAAGCACCCGAAAGTGAGCCTGCTTCTGGGGATACGCCTGTCAGCGAGGGCGAGGATGTTCTTGCAAAGTATAGAGAACTGTATTTGCAGAATGAGGATATGGTGGGATGGATCGCTATTGATGGAACAAAGCTCAATTATCCTGTCATGCAGACAAAGAACAATCCGAACTTTTATCTCAAGCGAAATTTTGAAAAAGAATACAGCGATCTGGGTGTACCGTATATTCAGGAAAATTGTGACATCTTAAATAGCGATAACCTGATCATTTACGGACACCACATCAAAGGCGGCAAGATGTTTGGTGCGTTGGAAAGCTATAAGTCCAAGAGCTTTTATGAAAAGCATAAGACCATTCATTTTGATACGCTGACCGAGCAGGCAGAATATGAAATCGTGGCGGTATTTAAGACTGTGGCATATAGTGCAGAGGGTTATCGCTATTACGATTTTGTAAATGCGGAAACAGAAGAAGCCTTTGCGGAATATGTTGCCAAGTGTAAGGAACTTGCCCTTTATGATACGGGAGTAAGTGCTGAGTATGGAGATAAACTCATTACCCTTTCGACTTGTGAATATTCTGCTCAAAATGGCAGGCTTGTGGTTGTGGCAAAAAAGGTTGTTTAATGTGACCGCAAAATCTCAAAGGATGTGCTGTATTCTTGGAAGGGAGGTTTTGTATGGCGAAGATTAAAACCAGAGATGCGGTCAAAGGAACAATCAAGACCATTGATAAGGCTGCTGTTGCTTCGGAGCGTATGAAATCTGCTTATACCAAGACAAAGGATAAAGCAGAGCAGAGCTGCTATGCGGAGGAAAACTCTGCCACAGAATATGCTGCTGATAAGGTGTCCCACACCGCTGAGCGTGTGACTGCTGAGGGTGTCTATCAATTTGACAAGCAGGGACAGAAAAGCGTTCGCACCACGAAAGAGAACATTGTTAAGGCGAAGGACAAGGCTTTTGAGTTCAAGCAAAAAAGGATGATGAAAACAGTCCAAAGCCAAAGGGCAAATGCTGCAGGACAGAACGGCTCACAATTCCATTACGGAACGGTGAGCCGTTCTTCTGCGTCTAATACTTCTGTTCAGCGTGTGAAAGGGGCAAGACAGACACAAAATACCATAAAGCAATCTGCCCGAAACAGTAAAAATGCAATTAAAACCGCTGCAAAAGGAACAGTCAAGACGACACAGAAATCAGTTAAGACTGCGCAGGCAACCTCAAAAGCTGCCATTAAAACAACACAGACCACCGCTAAATCTGCACAGGCAGCGGCAAAGGCTTCTGCAAAGACCGCCCAGAAAGCGGCACAGGCGGCACGAGCCACGGCGAAAGCGTCCGCTGCTGCGGTCAAAACGACAGCAAAAGCTACCGTGTCAGCAGTAAAAGCGATTATAGCGGGTACAAAAGCATTGATTGCCGCCATTGTTGCAGGTGGTTGGGTTGCAGTAATTATAATTTTGATTGTTGTATTGCTTGGCTGTGCTGTGTCCCTCTTTGGCGGCGGAGGTAACAGCAACGCTTATACTCCCGTAAGTGCGGAAGTGGAAGCCTATGATCCATTGATACGCCAGTATGCCAGTCAACACGGCATTCCCGAATATGTGGAGCTTATCAAGGCAGTTATGATGCAGGAATCGGGCGGTCGTGGAAATGACCCGATGCAGGCTTCGGAGTGTGGATATAACACGAGGTATCCCAACACCCCGAATGGAATTACCGATCCAGAATATTCGATTGATGTGGGTATTCAAAATCTTGCAGACTGCTTAAATGCGGCAGAGGTGGAAAACCCCGTAGATATGGAGCATATTAAACTTGCTTTGCAGGGCTATAATTTTGGAAATGGCTATATATCTTGGGCGAAAAATAACTATGGAGGATATTCCTATGCAAATGCTGTAGAATTTTCCGCAATACAGGCAGAACGCTTGGGATGGGACAGCTATGGCGATACCCAGTATGTCGCTCATGTGCTTCGTTACTATCCATACGGGCGGGCATTTACAAGCGGTGGTAATCAGGCGATTGTAGAGGTTGCTTTAACGCAGCTTGGCAATGTGGGCGGTGAGCCTTACTGGTCGTGGTACGGTTTTGACAGCCGTGTGGAATGGTGTGCCTGCTTTGTATCGTGGTGTGCCGAGCAGTGTGGCTATTTGGAAAGTGGGATTATACCGAAATATTCCCTTTGTTCGGATGGTGTGAATTGGTTTCGGAACAATGGACAATGGCAAGGTCGGGATTATGAGCCGACAGCAGGCAATCTCATCTTCTTTGACTGGGAGGGAGATGGTACAATCGACCACACAGGGATCGTGGAGAAAAGCGAAAATGGTACAGTTTATACCGTTGAGGGTAACTCTGGGGATGAATGTAAGCAGAGAAATTATCCTGTCGGAAGCAGCGTAATCTACGGTTATGGTATCCCTGCATATTAAAAAGGGCAAAAGAAAACCAGAGGTTTATTCCTCTGGCTCTTTTGCCTTACATAGACTTCTGACGGTAGCTTCAATAACCGACAACTCTTTATCGTCAAGCTCATCAAGCAGGGCATCGACCTGTCTGCGTGTAGAACTTTTTACCGTTTTTTCCTCTGGGAAAAGGAACTGGTCAAGTGAGATATGAAATCGTCGGGCGAGGAAAAATAATAGCTGAATGCTTGGAAACTGCCCATCGTTTTCAATGGACTGTACATGACGCACGGAATAGTCCAACAGCTCTGCTAAATTTTCTCTTGTCATATGTTCCGTATTGCGGGCTTTCTTAATAGCTTGACCTATTGGTGTAAAATCGAAGTCCAGATTGCACTTTCTATCGTCCATTTACTCACCACCTATCCTCTGATACTTCATATTTCTATATTTTACAGAGATGTAGCTTCTTATTAAAGAAAGTGACAGTGCTTAAAACAGGAGATAATATTTCTTGTTTCAAGAAATTAAAATTCGTAATAAGAATATGGATAATTGAATTATATGCTCGAATATGATATGCTAAGAAACAAGATACTAATGGGACGGTGAGATATATGTGTATCAATAAAAAAAGGAAAAATGATGCTTTTCTCCTTGCAAAGCCAGTAAGTTAAGCGACATTTGCAAGGAGTATTCATAGTCGCTAAGTAAATATATCTGGCTTTGCTACTTGACTTTATCAATCAAGGAGGAAGCCTACATGAAATACATTAATGCAAATGCAATTCTTCCTGATATGTTGGTCAAAGAATTGCAAAAGTATGTTCAGGCAGAATATATTTATATTCCTGCTAAAGATGAACAACATAAACCTTGGGGTGAATTGTCTGGGTATAGAAAAGAACTTGCAAAACGTAATGCTGCTATCATTATGGAATATGATAACGGTATTTCTGTGGAGGAGCTTGCTGAACGATATTTTCTTTCGGTATCTGCTATACGAAAAATTATATATCAGAGATAATTTTAGGAGAGCTGCTGAGAAAGTAGCTCTCTTTTTACACTAAACAAAGCTGTATTGTTTAGTGCATTGAATAGCATTTTGGTGATTGATAAAATTATAATGTATAACACAAGGAGGATTACAAAATGCCTATTTCAAATAAGATTTATCCAAGAACAGGAGATACACAAACAGTTTATTTAAAAAATGTGATTACAAATCCCAATATAAAAATCGGGGATTACACGATGTACAATGACTTTGTTAATGATCCAAAGGGGTTTGAACAGAATAATGTATTGTATCATTATCCAATAAATCACGATAAGTTGATTATCGGAAAATTTTGTTCTATTGCTTGTGGTGCAAAGTTTTTGTTTAATAGTGCAAATCATTCCATGTCATCACTTTCAACATATCCATTCCCATTGTTTTTTGAAAAATGGGCACTTGACAAAAAAGATGTTATTAAATCGTGGGACAATAAAGGTGATATTATTGTTGGCAATGATGTTTGGATTGGCTATGAAGCTGTTATTTTTGCAGGAGTTAAGATTGGTGATGGAGCGATTATTGGCACTCGTGCTGTAGTTACTAAAGATGTTCCACCTTATACTGTAGTTGGCGGCGTCCCTGCAAAGCCGATAAAAAAACGCTTTGATGACAAAACAATCGATACATTGCTTGATATTCGATGGTGGAATTGGTCAGATGAAAAGATTGCTCTAAATCTTGATGCCATTCAAGCAGGCTGTGTGGAGCGTATTGTGGAGGTTTAGTTATGTGTACAAGATTTGTTTATAATGGAAAAGACACCATTATTGGATTTAACTTTGACATAGATCTTTCTGTTTGGACTCATAAAGTTATTGAAGAAAAGAACAGATTTTATATTGGTATAAAAATGCCTGATAGTAGTTACCATTCTTTTCACGGAGTAAATAAGAACGGTAATGTCGGTACGCTTCTTTATGTAAATGGAAATGAAAAAGGAAAATACAGCAACGATCCAAAGTGTCGCACTATTTCTGATTTGACAGAAAGTTTTATCAAAGGTGTAATTACTCTTGATGATGTATTAAATATCGTGCAAAATAACAGGATTGTATATGCTCCAGATGCTACTATGCAGGCTATGTTATCAGATAAAAAAGGGCGTGTACTAATAATAGAGCCTGGATTAGGATATAGATTGGAGAAAGCCCAATATTCGCTTATAACCAACTATTCTATATTAAGTCCAGAAATAACGAAGCCATATATTGTATCTGGTGATGATAGATTTGAAAGAGCTGACGAACTTCTTAAGCATTGTAATGATAGTTTTTCCGTTGCTGAAGCATTCCAGATATTAAAATCTGTGAAGCAGGAAGGAATATGGGCGACAAGAGTTTCCTTTGTATATTCAGTAAATGAAAATAGAGTATATTATGTTGAGAATAATGACTTTGAGTATGTTACAAAATATCAATTTTGTAATAGTTATTAAAGAGCTAATGAATTTGTGAGTAATCACAATCATTAAACCAGTATTTATAGTGAAACCTCATCTAAAATCTTGACAGTGTAAAGATTTTGAAATATAATATAGACACTGTAAAGATTGGAGGATGTGTATGGAAAAGAAGCCTTATCATCATAAAAATTTGAAAAATGATTTGATAGAAAAAGGAATTGAATTAGTGAATAAGAATGGAATCAATCAACTTTCTCTCCGCAAGGTGGCACAAGCCTGTGGTGTAAGTCACGCTGCACCATATAGTCATTTTTCTAACAAGGAAGAATTGCTTCAAGAAATGCAATTACATATTACGAAAAAGTTTACAGAGGTACTTGAAAATACAGTTTCCCAATATAGAGGGACACCTATTTTTTTATTGGAATTTGGCAAAGCATATATTTCTTTTTTTATAAGCCGTCCGCAATATTTTAACTTTCTTTTTCAGCAAGGAAATATACAAATTGATTTGAATATTGGCAGTGGTAGGGAAAGCAATTATCAGCCCTTTGCGATTTACAAAGAACAGGTGTTGAAATTACTTGCCGATACAAATATGACACAAAGCAAAAAAGAAGATTTGATAGTTGCATTATTTGCTTATGTGCAAGGTCTTACGACTCTTGCAACGATGGAGAATGTTCATTACGCATACAAATGGGAAGACAAACTGACAGATTTAATCGGAATATTTAGTTGTGAGTTTTAGGAGAATTTATGGTTGGAATTTATTTAAGTGGTGCGGGTAACACAAAATATTGCATTGAAAAGTTGGTATCTCTTATTCATTCATCTGCAAAAGCTATTCCTATGGAAAGCCCTGAAGCTATTTCAGCAATTCAACAAAACGAAGAGATTTACATAGGGTATCCTACACAGTTTTCTAATGCTCCATATATGGTGCGTGACTTTATTAAAAAGAATGCTGACATCTGGAAAAACAAGAAAATACTGTGCATTGCGACAATGGGGGCTTTTAGTGGTGATGGTGCGGGATGCACGACAAGAATGTTAAAAAGGTACGGGGCAACGATTTTGGGTGGAATACACATTCATATGCCAGACTCTGTTTGTGACAGCAAGTTATTAAAAAAGACAATGGATGAAAATCGTTGTATTATAGCACGGGCAGATAAAAAAATCGAGAAAGTGGCTTTGCAGATTATAAATGGAGATTATCCACAAGAAGGTATTACGCTGGTTTCGCATATCATCGGATTATTGGGACAAAGGCTTTGGTTTTATAAAAAAACAAAAGGTTATTCCAATAAGTTGAAGATTAACAATAATTGCATTGGTTGCGGAAAATGTGTTTCTATATGCCCAATGAAAAATCTTATTTTACGAAATAAGAAAGTTGTGTCGAATGATCGCTGTACAATGTGTTATCGCTGTATTAGTCTATGCCCACAAAAGGCAATAACTCTTTTAGGAAATGAAGTTGTAGAACAATATAGAATAGAGGATTATAGATAATTTATGAATTCAGAATGGATAATGTGTCCGATATGTGGCAATAAAACCCGTGACAAAATCAGGGAAGATACGGAATTGAAAAACTTCCCCCTTTATTGTCCGAAATGTAAACAGGAAAGTTTAATTGATGCAAAGAACTTGCAAATAACTGTCATCAAAGAGCCAGACGCAAAGACGCAGAGCCGATGAACTTGAGAAATGTTTCACAGTTCATCGGCTCTGTTACTACTTTTATGCTTGATTTTATTGTCTGTCACAGGGGATAGAAGTTGTTATTTTCATTTTCTGTTCGGCAACAGTTAAACTTTTATGCAAAGGGATTGCCATAAATACTGTAATAAGTGCAGAGAGAACATCGGCAATCGGCTGTGCATATAAAATACCGTTTAATCCCCATATAAATGGAAAAATTAAGATAACGGGAATGAAGCAGATACCTTGTCGGCAAGATCCAAGAATAAACCCTTCTTTTCCTTTTCCAAGAGCAAGGAATAAAGAGGAATATACTGTATAATATCCAAACAGCATAAATGTAATACCGTTTACTCTTAAAGAGGAAGATCCAATGTGAATCATTTCTGTGTTTCCAGTTGTAAACTGTGAAACAATAGTCGTAGAAAACAGACTGAATAATAAACCTACGATCACACAGAAAATAGTTGACCATAAGATGGAAATTTTGATTGCAGTACGCAGACGATCAAATTTTTTCGCCCCATAACTGTAACCTGCAATCGGTTGAAAACCTTTGATAAAACCAAATACTGTTAAGCTGCCCATAGATATAAGACGGGTAACAACGCCCATTCCCGCTATGGCTGAATCGCCGTAATTACCTGCGGCATTGTTTATTAGAGAGATAGAAATACTTGTTAATAATTGAAATATAAGTGTCGGAACGCCAATTTTGAAAATTTCAGATAGAATTTCTTTAGAAAAGGTACAGTCCTTTATTCTAAACTGAAAAGCACTTTTTTGTCTGAAAATGTAAAATAGATACACAAGAGTAGATACTACCTGAGAAATTGCTGTGGCAATAGCAGCTCCTGCAACACCAAAATTAAAAGTGTATATAAATAATGGATCTAACCCGATATTGAGGACTGCACCTAACAGCAAGGCACACATTGTAGTTTTTGCTGCTCCTTCACTTGTCACGATATTGTTCATTGTGACATTAAAAACATTGAAAATGCAGGAAATAATGTAAATACCGGCATAGGTAGTTGCATAAGGAAGGACACTTTCTGTTGCACCTAAAAGTCTTAGAATGGGTTTCAAAAAGATGATTGATAAAACGATCATAATTGCACCGACAACAAGGCTACTATATAGTGCAGTGCTTGCCACTTTGTTTGCCTGATCCTTGTTTCTTTGTCCTAACAATCGGGAAATGTAGGATGCTGCCCCATTGCCAAAAAGTAATCCTAAGCCGACGACTACTTGACCGAGTGGATACACAACTGAGATGGCAGCCATTTGACTTTCGCCTAATCCGCCTACGAAATAGGCGTCAACGAGATTGTACAAGGCGTTGATGAGCATACCAATCATTGTTGGAATACCCATAGCTAAAAGGGCTTTTGGGATTGGAGCATTGCCTAATAACTCCAATTTTCTGTTTTGATTGTCCATAGTGTTTTTTCTCCTTTCACTTGACAAATAGAATAAAATATACTACTATAAATTATAGTAGTTGAAACGCAAATGGTATTCTACTATAATTTATAGTAGTTGTCAAGAGAGTAAAGGAGGAAATTGATATGGCGACCATTGACTTAATTGTTTTGGGAATGTTAAAGAAAGAACCTCTGAGTGCGTATGACCTTCAAAAGTTGGTAGAGTACCGCAATATTTCAAAATGGGTAAAAATTAGTACCCCGTCTATTTATAAAAAGGTTATCCAGTTGGAGGAAAAAGGATATATTTCAAGTCATATAGAAAAAGAGGGTAAAATGCCAGAAAAATCAGTGTATTCTTTAACTGAAAAAGGGAAACAGCAGTTTGAAAAATTGATGCTTGAAATATCCTGTAAGCCGATAAACATTTTTTTGGATTTTAATGCTGTCATTGTAAATCTGGACAGTATGTCCAGAGAAAGACAGCAAGAATGTCTGGATAATATTGAGAGCAGTATGGAGGTATTGAAAAAATATCTGGAAGAAAATATTGCTTTGAAAAAGAGTAAAGAAGATATTCCTGTTACGGGTATGGCAGTTTTACGGCAACAATACACATTGGCAGAGGCAATAGAGGAGTGGATTGCTTCATTAAAAAAAGAAATCAATTCGTAAAAGTGCATGGTAGGAACAAAAGAAATGCTGTTATTTTTTAGTTTGGATTGTAATGAGATTGTAAGAAGTGGTTGCTATACTGAACTTACAAAATAAAAACAGAAATTTGGAGGTTTTAATATGGCAATACTTGAAACAAAAGATTTACGAAAGATATACGGAAGCGGAGAAAACGAAGTCCATGCTTTGGATGGGGTATCCATTTCCGTAGAGGAAGGCGAATTTGTTGCTGTTATCGGTACATAGGGCAGCGGCAAATCCACCCTCTTAAATATGATTGGCGGGTTAGACCGTCCTACTTCTGGTAGTGTTACTATCCGAGGAAAAGAACTGTTGAAAATGAAAGACGAAGAACTGACGATTTTTAGGCGTCGAAACATTGGCTTTGTTTTTCAGAATTATAATCTGCTTCCTGTTCTTAATGTGTATGAGAACATTGTGTACCCTATTGAGATCGACGGTGGCAAGACCGATACAAGATTTGTAAAAGAGATTATCCATACTCTTGGCTTGGAACAAAAGCTTAAGAATATGCCGAATAATCTTTCAGGTGGTCAGCAGCAGAGGGTTGCGATTGCCCGTGCCCTTGCGACAAAGCCTGCCATTATCCTTGCGGATGAGCCGACTGGAAATCTGGACTCAAAAACAAGTATGGATGTTATTTTGCTGATGCAGTCGATCAGCCGTCAGTTCCACCAAACCACCATTATGATCACGCACAATGAGGAAATCGCTCAAATGGCAGACCGCACAATCCGCATTGAGGATGGCAAGGTTGTTTCGGGAGGTGTCAGATATGCACGCTAACCGAAATAAAAAAGCAATTAAGCGAGTAGAAAGGGGAATGATGAAAGCAAACCGTATTCGTAACCTGTTTGCGGTGTTTGCGATCGTTCTCACCACTTTTATGATTACGACTGTGTTTAGTCTGGGCATTAACTATATGGAAAATATGAAGTTAATGCAGGTGCGTACCGCAGGCACGACCGCTAATGCGTCCCTTGCGATGCCGACAGCAGAGCAGGAACAGCAGATCAGGGACTTAGAATATGTCAAAACCGTCGGTACACAGTATATGGTCGGCTCGGTTGCCGAGAAGAACGATGAGGGGCGTGAGCTTTCTATCGCACTTTCGTATTACGACACTACTGAATGGGATAAACACTATAAAGAAACAATCAAAGATATAGAAGGGAAATATCCCTCAAATGAAAATGAAATTATGCTGTCAGAGGATGCTCTTTCACAGCTTGGAATGAAAGAGCCGAAGCTGAATATGGAAATCCCTCTGTCCTATTATGATAAAAACGGTCAGCAGGAAAAAAATTTCACTTTAAGCGGATGGTTTCATTCCTATACAGGCACGGGAATGGGCTTTGTTTCCGAAGCGTATTGCAAAAATGCAGGCTATACAATGGCAGAGGACGGCGTTCTTTCTTTGTCGTTGAATAAAATGCCTGATGATTTTTATCGTATTCAAAAAGATGTGGAGTTGAATGAAAATCAATCTTTCGGCGGTGCGGTTTCCATGAAATCATCAAGCGGTTCAGTGATCGCAATGGTAATCCTATTGGTATTCTTTATCATTGGCAGCGGGTATCTCCTTATTTACAATGTTTTGTATATATCCATTTCAAAGGATACCCGTTTTTACGGTTTGATGAAAACGCTTGGAACAACGCAAAAACAGATTAAATCACTGGTAAAAAATCAGGCAGTTAAGTTTGCCTGCATTGGTATCCCGATTGGTATTTTGTTAGCCACCGCTGTTTCCTTTGGAATTGTTCCATTTGTGTTGAACGAGGGTTTTGAACAGGGCAAGTCGATGATGGATGCCGAAGTGTTTTTCCATCCATCTATCTATATTTTGTCCGTAATCTTTTCAGCGGTAACCGTTTGGATTGCCTGCAATGCTCCTGCAAAAGCGGCTGCAAAAATTTCTCCAATAGAAGCATTGAAGTTTCAGAATTTTGCACCGAAGAAAACAAAAAGCAGAAATTCCACCAATGGTGGCAAGCTACATGTGATGGCATTTCATAATGTATTCCGTGACAAAAAGCGTGCTGTCCTTGTGTTTATGTCCTTGTTTATGGGAATTACTATGATTTTAGGCGTAAATGGGGTTATAAGCAGTATGTCGGCTGAGAACTTTATTAAGGAATATATGGACTATAACTTTGAATACACTGATATTCAGTTTGAGCAGTATGAACAGCTCAATAAAGAAGTACCGCAGTTTGACGAACACTTTGTAGAACAAATCAAGCAGCTTGACGGTATTAAAAATATAGATGTTCAAAAAACAGTCTGGGCAGGTATTGACTTTAATGAAACCGATTTAGAAGGCTTTATGAAAATCAAATATGAGGACAGCAAATATAAAGCAAAGGGGCAGTCCTATGAACAGACGATAGAAACACTGAAAGGGTACGCTGAATCTGGTGACTATGGCTGCTATATTACAACGCTTCCAGACGACAGGGTACTGGAAGAATACAATGCAGAGCATCCTGATACGCCTATTGACATGGAAGCATTTAAGCGTGGCGAAACAGCGATTGCAGGAAAAGATACCGAATATAACGCTCCTAATACTGCTTTGGTGGGTGAAACATTGACACTAACTGCCGACAGTACAGACGGCAAGGCAACTGATTTCAAAATTGGCGGAGCTTTTTACTATGACGATTATGATAATACTCTTTCAGAAGGTATTGGCAGACGCAAAGAAATAAATATGGTGCCAGATGTTATCTTTGTCAGCGAAGCGGGTATGGAACGCCTGACAAAAGAACCAATCATTTCCGCAATCGGCGTTGACATTAAGAATTTCAACGATTTAGAGCGAATTGACAGCGAATTACAGGCGATCAACAGTACCTTGACCACATCGGAATGGCAGCTGAAATCTTCCGTGAATCAGAAAGAACTGTTTGAACAGATGAACTACTCTTTAAGTTTGCTGGGAAACGGTGCTGCAATTCTGCTCATTGTTATCGGATTGATCAACTTTGTCAATGTAATGCTGACGGGTGTGGTGGCAAGGAAAAATGAATTTGCCATCATGGAAAGTATCGGAACAACGAAAAAGCAGATTAGGAAGATACTGACCTTAGAAGGTGGTATTTATGCACTGATTTCTACTCTGCTGATTATGACTTTTGGCAATGCGTTCCTAATGTTGGTGGCAGATGCAGTTCCGCATATGGCAAACTATGCAGTATTTAAATACCCTGTTGCACTTGTCATTGGTTTGATCGCAGCAATCTTTGTAATTTGTTTAAGCGTTCCTGCCATTGTTTACAAGGCAACTTCTGATGAAACGGTCATTGAAAGACTGCACAATTTTGATAGTTAAATGAGGTTGTGGGACGGACGCAGCATTGCTGCGTCTGTTCCTGCAATTTTGTATATTGAGGAAGGTGGTGCGTTTTGCGGCTATGGCAAATATTTTTCTACTTGAAGATGACAAAATTCTGAGCAAGGGTATTTCTATCGCCCTAAAAAAAGACGAGCATATGGTTACAGCAGTCTATGGGTATTTGGAAGCATTGAAGCAATACCAAAAACAAAAGTATGATTTGTTTCTGCTTGATATTAACCTGCCTGACGGCAATGGTTTGGAATTTTGTAAGATAATTCGGGAAACATCGGAAACACCCGTATTATTTCTAACCGCTAATGATACGGAAGAAGATATGTTGGAAGGGTTTGGCGTGGGTTGTGATGATTATATATCAAAGCCTTTTTCTATCGAAGTTTTACGGAAAAAAGTATTGGCAGTTCTAAAACGCACTGGCGTAGGAAAATTTCGTATGAAATACAGAGATTTAGAGTTAGATAAAGACAAGTGTCTTGTTTTGATGAAGGGACAGGAAATACACCTGACCTCAACGGAATACAAACTGCTCCTTTATCTAATGGAGAACAGGGGAAGGGTTGTTACAAAGGCAATGCTTTTGGAACAGCTATGGGATATAGACAGGAACTTCGTTGACGATAATACGGTGCGTGTGAATATTAAACGGCTGCGGCAGAAGCTGAACGATGAAAAGCAGGAATACATTGTGACGGTTTTTGGTATGGGCTACACTTTTGGAGAATGACGATGAAGCATTTTGGAATTTACAGAAAACTGATTTTAGTTGTAGGTACTGCTACGGCGGTGGTATCTGTTGGTGTGTTCTTTTTTATGGAGGACATCCTTTTCCGTACGCTTTTTATCTCTTTTGCATTTGTATTTTTATGTGGTCTGTTGTTCCTGCTGGACTTTCTGCACAACCGCTATAATGATAATCTGTTAGAGGAGATTACGCTGCTCATTGAAGCATTGGTAGAACAGCAGGAACGGACGGTCTTTTCAGAAGCTGAGGATACCCTGACCGCACGGCTGCAGCATCAACTTCTAAAACTCCGCAATATTTTAAAGGCACAGAATCAAATGCTGACACAGGAGAAAGAACAGATTAAAACTTTAATCTCCGATATTTCGCATCAAATTAAAACGCCCGTAGCAGCGGCAAACACCTTTGCACAGTTATTAGGTGATACAGGGTTATCCGATGAGGAGAGAAGTGAATATATTGCCACCTTGCAAATGTCCCTTGAAAAGCTGAATTTTTTGACAAACAGTTTGATTAAAATGTCCCGTTTGGAAAGTGGTATTATCCGACTGAAACCTGAACAAAGCAGTTTAAATGATATTGTTATGCAAGCGGTAAAAACGGTTTATGCCAAAGCAAGGGATAAAAATATTACGATTACCTTTGATTGTGGGCAGACCTTTGAAGCCCTGCTTGATTTTAACTGGACGGCAGAAGCTGTTACCAATGTACTTGACAATGCTGTGAAATACACACCAAGCGGAGGAGTTGTGGACTTGAAAATCACCGAATATCCATCTTATTTGCGATTGGATGTATCCGATAACGGAATTGGCATTCCTGAAGAAGAACAGGCAAAAATCTTCGGCAGATTTTACCGTGGAAAGCAGTCAGCAGGAGTTGACGGTGTAGGGATCGGTTTATATCTTACCCGTGATATTGTGAATAAGCAGAACGGGTATATCAAGGTGGCATCCGATGAAAAAGGTACAACATTTTCTTTATTTTTGAAAAAGTTTAGAGAACAATAGTAATTCCAGATAAGTGTACGATATGAATTTGTCAAGATAGTAAATATAAAATAGAAAGATCAAATAAAACAAGATAAATGGAGATGGATAATTTATGATTTCAGAATGGATAATTTGCCCGATTTGTGGCAACAAAACCCGTGATAGAGTTAGAGAAGATACTGTTTTAAAAAATTATCCTCTTTACTGTCCGAAATGTAAGAAAGAAACTTTAATAAATGCAAAGAAATTACATATAACCGTCATCAAAGAGCCAGACGCATAGACGCAGAGCCGATGAACTTGTGAGATAACCTTATAAGTCATCGGCTCTTTTTTTACATAAATATAGAATTTGACAAGTCCGCCAAATAAAAAAAACGGTGTTTTGGTGGGCAATTTTGTCATGCTCAGATAGCTATTTTATCCCTCCAGACCTGTTTTGAGTTTGGAGGGATTTCTTATGTGTTGGTCTGATAACACTGTGCTGCTGATTTTAAGCAGCAGTTATTTACATACCGTTCGATAGAGATGAGGATAATTTGTTAAAAAAATTCTTATCTCCATTTGGGGAAATTATGCTCCAAGAATAGATATTAAATATCTATATAATAGAATTGATATTTCTTATAACCGTAAAGGTCTGACAGCCTTTGCGGTTTTTCTTTTGTCGTTTTTTGTTGAATTAAGGCGTAAGCCTGTTTGGGGTGTAGGGTGTCGTTCTCCGCCGATCAATCTGAAATTTCAAAAATTCAGATTGATTGGAGGAACGAAAAATGAATGAAAAACATCCTAACCGAAAAAAGGACAAGCATAACCCTTATACGCTGATGATTGTAGAGGGCAGATATTACCTCTCTTTTAAAGATGGGCGGGGGATAATGCAAAATATTGAAATAGATAAAGTGCTGTATGACCTGTTTAACCGTTTTGAGCTTGAGGACATTTCCTATCTTAATCGAGTGAGCAGGCACATTGAACACTCTGAGTTGACAGAAAGCTCCTTAAATGACCGAGCCTTTTATAAGGAAGAAAGTCTTGAGGAAACCGTTTCAAGGAGTATGGAATATGAGCAGTTACATAAGGCAATTTCAAAACTGCCCGAAACACAAAAACGAAGGCTGCTTCTGTATTTTTTCGGAGAGTTGAACTATGAACAGATCGCAGAGCTTGAGGGATGTAAATATCAGGCTATTCAAAGCTCTATCTATGCGGCAATCAAAACTTTAAAAAAATTTTTGAAATAGTGCCTTGTGTTATGGACTTTGAGTGAGCAAACAGGTGAGAGGGATTAAATTCCTTCCACCTGTTTTGCTTTGTGTGGCGAAAACGGGAGTGATCCTTGACAACCGAATATCCATTCGTCAAATACTTCCTCTTTGTGATTGTGATGAGCATAAGCGTGTGCAGCGGTACGCCAAGACCTGTTAAGAAGCAGCGAGCGATGAAAGGGGGTGATCTCATTCATTACCGACTGAAAATATCGGATTGCTTCCGATTTCGCAATAACCCACAAAGAGAATAATGGTACTCCCGTCCAGTCACAAGTCCGAGCGTGATAAAACCGTCGCAGACAATGAGGGCGGCTCTGGCAGACCGTCAGAGGGGTGAAACTCCCGTGGTGTCAGTTCGCTGCTGACCGTTTGGCGACTTCCCTGTGTTCTATGAACACATTGCATTTCGGGGTGTCGAGGACAAATTGAGATGCTTCTATCATAAAGCCAGATAAAAGGTAGTCATAGGAACAGATTTTGCTAATGATCTTCCAATATTAAATACTTCCTTTTGTCTGGCTGTTACATAGGTAAGTTCTTTCTTACCTAAAACCAGATAGGAGGTCTGAATATTTATGGAAAGAATTATCAAGCGTGGGGATATTTTCTACGCAACACTTAATCCCGTCATTGGCTCAGAGCAAGGTGGTACGAGACCTGTTCTTACTATTTCTAATAATACGGGGAACAGGCATAGTCCAACAATTATTGTCGCACCGATAACAAGTCGTACACATACGAAAGCAAAACTCCCGACACATACAGAGGTGAAAGATTTTGATAAGCTCGATAAGGACTCAATTATTCTGCTTGAACAGATAAGGACGATTGATAAGCAGAGATTAAAACAGTATATAGGGCTGATGCCCGACCACATAATGGCAAGAGTTGATAAGGCTCTTGCCATTAGTCTTGCAATGAACGGAGAGGGGTGTTTTGATGGAGCAAAGTAATGGACAGAAATTTGCACATTATAGTATTCAATTTGCATGTTTGCAGAAGTTAAAGAAAAACGGTTTAATTACGGTAGATGAGTACGAAGCCATAAAAAAACGGCTTATGAGTGATTTCAATGTCGTTTCAAATCTTGCGGCTTAATACTTATCAGTAAATAAAATATCGGAGGTATAATCGTATGAATGATGTTCAAGTAATCAAAGCAAACCGTAACGAAAATCGTATTCGTGGTAGAAAGGTAGAGATACTGAGAGTTGCTGCTTATTGCCGTGTTAGTACAGATAGCGAGGATCAGCTTAACAGCTATAAGTCACAGGTTATGTATTATACGGACTTAATCAAGAAAAAACCAGAATGGTCTTTAGCTGACATATATGCTGACGAAGCCATAACAGGAACGCAGGTAACAAAGCGAGAGGATTTCCAGAGAATGATAAACGATTGTATGAATGGAGATATTGATATGGTCATTACAAAATCCATTTCGAGATTTGCCAGAAATACATTAGATACTCTGAAATATGTTCGTATGCTGAAAGAGAAAGGCATTGCTGTTTTCTTTGAGGATGAAAATATCAATACTTTAACAATGGATGGAGAACTGCTTTTGGTGGTACTCAGTTCTGTTGCACAGCAGGAAGTTGAGAATATATCTTCCAATGTCAAAAAGGGCTTGAAAATGAAAATGCAGCGAGGAGAACTTGTAGGTTTTCAAGGATGTTTGGGATATGACTATCATAAAGATACGAAAAGCATATCTGTCAACGAAAAAGAAGCTGAAATTGTGAGATATATTTTTAATCGGTATATAGAAGGGGCGGGGTGTACAGTGATAGCCAATGAGCTTGAGAATCTTGGCTATAAGACAAAATATGGAAGCTCACGGTGGGTGCAATCCACAGTAATCGGTATTATTAAAAACGAAAAATATAAAGGCGATTTGCTGTTAGGTAAAACATTTACGGTTGATCCTATTTCTAAAAGACGGTTGGAAAACTTTGGAGAGGAAGATAAATTTTATATCCGTGACCATCACGAAGCAATTATCAGTGAGGAGATATTTGAAGAAGCACAGAAGATACTTGCAAAAAGAAATGTTAATCGTGGTGTACATCAGGAAGGTCAGAAGCGGAACAAATTTAGCAGGAAATATGCTTTTAGCTGTATGATTAAATGTGGTTTTTGCGGAGGTACACTAAGCCGAAGAAATTGGCACAGTAGTTCTGCTTATACTAAGACAATCTGGCATTGTGTGACGGCTACCAAACATGGAAAAAAGAATTGCCCACATTGTAAAGGCATACCTGAAGAAGTAATTGAAAATGCTTTTGTAAAAAGCTATCAGCTCTTATGTTCCGATCAACATGAGGTTGTGAGTGAGTTTCTTCAAAAAGTTGAGGATATTCTCAAAGACGACGCTTCTTTGAAACGCTTGCCGAAGATTGAAAAAGAAATGACAGATTTGCAGCGAAGAAAAGAAAAACTGCTTGACTTAAGGCTTGATAACAATATCGACAGGGATATTTATGATAAGAAAAATCAGGAGTTATCGGAGCAGTTAAAAAAACTTCAAGCCGAACAGTTGCAGTTGGTTGAGTTGAGCAAAAATCAGGAGAGTACCAAAACAAGGATAAGAGAATTTCGGAAAAACTTAAATTCTGGAGAACTATTGGAGAGCTTCGATAGAGTGGTTTTTGAAAGTGTAGTTGAAAGAATAATTATCGGCGGTTATAATGATGAAGGAGTGGAAGATCCGTTGAAGATAACTTTTGTATATAAAACTGGTATCCACTCAAATCTTAATGCAAAAGATTTTAAGCCAAAGCGTAAAAACGCTGCGGCTGTACATACGGACGCAGAATTGTGTTCCTATGCAAGTGTCGAGGATAACAAATTGTGTTTACATAGTAGCTCCGACACACGTTGAAACGGTTTGTCTGCTAAGCAAGAAAAGGCAGTAAATAAGGAGTTTTCAAGAGGTTTTATTAAATTTTGATTGTGTGTTTTATGAAAAAATGGACAGGTTAGAGGGAACATTTTACCACCCCCCTAAATCTTAAAATAGGCTTTTTGCTAAAAGGTTAAACCTTTTAGCAAAAATAGAATATTTGATGAATAATCAATAGAAAAAAGAATAGTACCTTTTTATAATAGCACTATCCTTTTTATTTACATACTGAAAGTTAAAATTAGAAAATTATTATATGTTTTTTCTTATAAATTCGTCTACCTTATCAAAGGGTATAGCGTTATTTTCGCCACCATCATACAAGTCTGTATGAGATGCGTCGGGGATTGTGAGCAGCTCTTTATTATCGGCATATTTGCTGTCTTTAACCATATTGTCATAAGCGTCCTTGCCCATATAGTATGAGTGAGCTTTATCGCCGTGCATAACAAGAACGGCACTTCTTATCTCGTTGCTATACTGAAGTATAGGCTGATTTATAAATGACATTGTGCCTGTTGTGTTCCAGCCGTCATTTGAATTTAAAGAGCGTTCGTGGTAGCCTCTGTCGGTTTTGTAATAGTCATAATAGTCTTTTACAAAATAAGGGGCATCATCGGGCAGAGGGTCTACCACTCCGCCACCTCTTACATATTCGTTATTTTTAAAGTTTTCGGTTCGTTGAGCGTTAAGGGCAATCTTTGCCGCATAGCGTTTTTCTTCGCTGTCATCATTGTCAAAATAGCCGTTGGCACTTGTTCTTGAAATATCATACATTGTAACCGCAACAGTTGCCTTAATTCTTGTGTCAAGAGCCGCTGTGTTAACTGCCATACCGCCCCAACCACAAATACCTATTATCGAAATTTTGTCGGCATCCACATTATCCTGAACGGAAAGGAAATCCACAGCCGCCATAAAATCCTCCGTATTAATATCGGGAGATGCCATATAGCGAGGCTCACCACCGCTTTCGCCTGTGCATGATGGGTCAAAGGCGATTGTTAAAAAGCCTTTTTCTGCCATTGTTTGAGCATATAATCCCGAACACTGTTCCTTGACAGCTCCAAAGGGTCCGCTTACGGCTATTGCAGGCAGCTTGCCCTCGGCGTTTTTAGGTACATACATATCAGCCGCTAATGTAATGCCGTAGCGATTTTTAAATGTTACCTTGCTGTGGTTTACCTTGTCACTTTGAGGAAATGTTTTGTCCCATTCCTGTGTTACAATTTTTGCCTCATTTGGATTGTTCATATTGTTTTCACTCCTATTCTGCGTTATTGTTATGGTTTTTGTGTCGCTGTCCCAGTCGATATCGGCGCCCAAAGTTTCCGCTATACTCCTGAGAGGTACAAAGGTGTGTCCCTCGCTTATAATTGGTACTTCATCCTCGCTTATTTTCTTTTCGGAATTGTTTACGGTTCAGTTTCAATATCATAGCTTTTAATACGGTGTTTATGAGTATTGCAGTGTTTCCGTCTTTTCTTGTGCTTGCATTTATTGCCAAAGCTTTCATCATGACACCCCCCTTTTTATTTTGTATCAATTTTCTCTGCCTGTCGTATGATAAAATCCATACGATCAACCTGAAGTTGGCTTTTGTGAAGCTTGTCCATCAAAGCGTAGCGGCAGCATTTAAGGTGTTTTATAAGCTTGTCAAACTGCTTTGCTTCAATAAGCTTTTCGGCAGCTTCAATATTGCCCTGTGTGCAGCCTGCATCAGCCATACCTACAAGCACATTATTAAGTTGTTCATTCATATTGATGTCCTCCATACAGCTGTTTTTATTCTTCTGTTTTTATTATAAGGGTTTGACAATCATTTTACAAATAGTTATAATGAATATCGTGATATTCTTTTTGTGAATATCATAGAAGGGAATGATATATATGGAAATTCGTTCGTTAAGATATTTTCTTGCAGTTGCAAGAGAGGAAAATATGACAAAGGCTGCCGATATACTCCATGTTACGCAGCCCACGCTCTCAAAAACAATAAGAGCATTAGAAGATGAACTTGGAAAAAAGCTGTTTACAAGACACAGCTTCAGTATTTCATTGACAGATGAGGGCTTATTGCTTCGTGACAGGGCGGCAGACTTGGTTACAATGGCAGATAAAATAGAGAAGGAGTTTTTATCCTTAGATGATATATCAGGCGGAGAATTGTATCTCGGCCTTGGCGAATCATATCAAATAAAATATTTGGCAAGAGAAATAAAAAAACTTAAACACCGTTATCCGAGACTTAAGTATCACATCACAAGCGGTGATACGGAACAGGTAACAGAAAAGCTTGATAAGGGCTTGTTGGATTTTGCTGTACTTTGCGATACTCCCAACTCACAAAAATACAATTATATTCAATTTCCGAAAGCAGATATTTGGGGTGTTGTTATGCCAAAGGATGCAGAGCTAGCAAAAAAGGAATCAATATGTGTTTATGACCTTGTTGGCATTCCACTTTTTACTTCCGAGCAAGGCTGGAAAAACGAGATTGCAACTTGGTGTGGAGAAAGAATAAACGAGCTTCAATTGGAAGGTTCTTTTCGCCTTGCATATAATGCGTCTATCTTTGTAAAGGAAGGCTTGGGCTATCAGCTTACATTTGAACATTTGGTAGATACATCAGAAGATAGTGGTCTTGTGTTTCGTCCACTTACCCCGAAGCTTTATACAAAGCTGTTTTTGATATGGAATAAATATCAGACATTTACACCTATTGCGGAGTATTTTCTTTCGCAAATAAAAAGTAGTTTCGGGAGTATAAATTTCATTAATTGATATATACAAAATCTGTATGGTTGTTTATGAAATATAAGCATTTTACATATTTATTTATTAGTGATAAAATTATATTGAAATAAGTTTTTAAAAGAGTTTTTATTTAAATGAGGAGGAATGAAAAATGTTAGGTAATTTTTTGTATTGCAACCCAACAAAATTATATTTTGGAGATAATTCTTTACAGTATTTGAATGCTGAGCTTAAAAAGTATGGGGATAATGTTGTACTGGTTTACGGTGAAGGCTCTATTAAAAGGAACGGCATTTATGACGAGGTAACAGCTATATTAAAGGCTAACAACAAAAATGTTGCAGAAATTTCAGGTGTAATGCCCAACCCTACCCTTGAAAAGCTATACGAAGGCATAGAGATTGCAAGAAGGCATAATGCAGATTTACTTTTGGCTGTAGGCGGTGGCTCCGTATGCGATTATTCAAAGGCGGTATCTGTATCGGTTAATTGCAGTGATGACCCTTGGGAAAAGTATTTTGTTAAGTTTGAGGAGCCAAGCTGTGATATAATCCCCGTAGGCTGTGTGCTTACAATGGTGGGTACAGGCTCGGAGATGAACGCAGGCTCTGTTATTACAAACAGCAAAACAAAAATGAAAATAGGTCATGTTTTCGCAGATGAGAGCATTATGCCGAGGTTTTCAATATTAAATCCTAAATATACCCTTACGCTGCCCCACTATCAGATGGTTTCGGGAATATATGATATTTTTAATCATATCTGCGAACAGTATTTCTCGGGTGATGATGATAATACAAGTGATTACATAAGTGAGGGATTGATGAAGTCATTGATTAAATCAAGCCTTATTGCAAATAAAAATGCTCAGGACTATGAGGCAAGAAGCAACATTATGTGGACTGCAACATGGGCGCTCAATACTCTTGTGGCAAAGGGAAAGTCAACTGACTGGATGGTTCATATGCTCGGTCAGGCAGTAGGAGCTTACACAAATGCTACCCACGGAATGACCTTAGCAGCAGTTTCGCTGCCATATTACAGATATATTATGCCTTACGGACTTAGTAAGTTTAAGAGATTTGCTGTTAATGTTTGGAATGTTGATGCTTTAGGCAAAACAGATGAGCAGATTGCACTCGAGGGACTAAGTGCTATGGAGAACTGGATGAAGGAGCTTGGTCTTGTGATGAATATTACAGAGCTTGGAGCAACTGAGAATATGCTGGAGGGTATTGCCAATGCAACCATTATTCTGACTGAAGGTTATAAGGTATTAGTTCATGATGAAATTGTAGATATTTTAAGACAGAGCTTGTAATTTAATAATAAGCTGTTATTTGTTAAAGGAGGTAAATTTTATGAGTAAGAAATTAGTGACATATTTCAGTGTAAGTGGAGTTACGGCAAAGGTCGCAGAGGAATTGGCTAAGGCAGCCGGTGCTGACATTTTTGAAATCAAGCCTGAGATACCATATACAGAGGCTGATTTGAATTGGACAGATAAAAAATCACGCAGCTCGGTTGAAATGGATGACCCCAATTCCCGTCCTGCTATTGCCGATAAGCTATCTGATATGGAGCAATATGATGTTATTTTTGTTGGTTTTCCTATTTGGTGGTATGTAGCACCTACAATTATAAATACTTTTCTTGAAAGCTATGACTTAACAGGTAAGATAATTGTTCCTTTTGCAACATCAGGTGGCAGTGGAATGGGAAAAACTAATACAAGACTTGAAAAAAGCTGCTTAGGTGCAAAGCTTGTTTCCGGCAAAATGTTAAACGGCAGACCTTCAGAGCTTGAATTAAAAGCATGGGCTGATGATTTTGATAAGTGAAAAATTTGAAAAAGACATAAGGAGGTCTTTCAAATGAAAAAATATATTTCAGCAATTTTGGCTGTTGCTATGGTTTTATCAATTACAGCCTGTGGTGAAAATGATGCTGACTTGCAGCAGATAGGTGAAAATAGTACAGAGAATATTACACAAAGGGAAATAGCAGAAAATCAAACAGAGAGTACAGGAGAGGCTGAAACCGTCAAAAATGAAAGGGTTTTGATTGCATACTTTTCTTATGGTGAAAATGCAGCCTTGCCTAATGGTGTTGATGCATCAACATCAGCGAGTATAAATATACGAAACGGTAAAACAACAGGTAATACAGGTGTTATTGCTAATATGATTGCTGAGGAAACGGGTGGTGAGCTTCACTCAATAATGACAAAGGAAAAATATCCGTCCGATTATAATGAAGTTGTTGAACAGGGAAAGGCAGAAAATCAAGCCGATATAAGACCCGAATTAATAAGTAAAATTGAAAATTTAGATGAATATGACACAATATTTGTGGGCTTTCCTAACTGGTGGTATGATATGCCTATGGCAATGTACAGCTTCTTTGACGAATATGATTTCTCTGGCAAAACCATTATTCCTTTCTGTACCTCAGGCGGCAGTGGCTTTTCTGATTCAATTAGCACAATAAAGAGCCTTGAGCCAAATGCCGATGTTGTGGAAAATGGACTTTCTATCAGTGGTTCAAGGATTGATAATGCACAGTCAGATGTAGACTCATGGTTAAGTGAGTTGGGATATTGATATGAAACCTAAATTTATAGTAAAAATTATAATTGATATTTTTATGACTTTGTGTCTGCTTTTGCTTATGGCATTTCAGTTGACAGGGCAAAAGGTACATGAATGGCTTGGAGCGGCAATGCTTATATTATTTCTTGGGCATAATTTTCTTAATATAGGTTGGTACAAAAATCTTTTTAAGGGCAAATATACTATTATTAGAATTATAAGAACCTTTATAAATATTGTTATGCTGATTGCTATGCTTGGGGCAATGCTTAGTGGAATTGCTATGTCACGATATGCTTTTGATTTTCTAAATTTTAGCTTTAGTGCGGCACTTGCCAGAAAAATTCACTTAGTTTGTGTATACTGGTGCTTTGTGCTTATGAGTGTTCATCTCGGTATGCATTGGGGAATGATAATTGCTATGACAAAAGAACTAAAGATAAATGCTATGGCTTTAAAAATAATATCGTTTGTTATTGCAATATACGGAGCTTATTCCTTTTTTGACAATGGCATATTAGCTTATATGTTTTTAAGAAATGAATTTGCATTTTTTGATTTTGAAAAAGGTGGTGCATTAGTTATAATTCAATATTTATCAATGATGGGGTTATGGATATTTATAACGCATTATGGAATTAAATTTATAAGTAATA
>UMFG01019109.1_pt1 | contig 30120 bp, 26 predicted proteins | sample 1964961 | NCBI WGS metagenome assembly UMFG01 (sample SAMEA4836041, study PRJEB28245) | human gut metagenome | biome: gut microbiome; material: fecal sample | place: Denmark | collected 2008
CAAGCGGCTAAGACGCGGCCCTCTCACGGCTGAAACAGGGGTTCGATTCCCCTACGAGTCATTCTTATTAATTTAATAAGATATTTATGGCGACATAGCCAAGTGGCTAAGGCATCGGACTGCAACTCCGCGATCCCCAGTTCAAATCTGGGTGTCGCCTTAAAAAACCTGCTTATTTGAGCAGGTTTTTTTATTGTTAAAATTAGTTTTTAATTTTATTGTGCATTTTATAAAAACAAGTTCTATTTATTAGATATTAATTATTACTTATTACCTATAATTTTCTCTTATTCCCTATTCTATTTAGCAACTTAACTGTATTTTATTGAAAATTAATAAAAATTTTCCATATTATTGTATTGCAATTTTCGACTATTGCTATTATAATTAAACTAATATAATATTATCAAAAATTCAAGGAGGCTCTTAAATGAAAAAGAGAATCATTTATGCTGGTATGGCACTTACTATGGCATTTTCAAGTGTAGGCTCAATTCCTGCTCTTGGTGCTATTGACAGTAGCTGGATTGTTGACTGGACAGGTAAAGACGGCGATATTAACTATAATGTAACATCAACAGCTGATAACAAGGTTGTTATGGAAAACACAAAAGTAAATAATGGTAAATTAAGTGATAGCGAAGATAGCATTATTTATTATGCTAAGGAACTTGAAAATTCAGAAGATTTTGAAATTAGCGCAAAGGTTACTATTAATGAGTATAACACTATGTCAGAAAGTAGTAATCCGCAGCAGGGTTCTGTTGGTATAGCTGTTTTAGACTCACTTTATCACAAAACAGATGATATTACTTATGACGATGGTATTTTCTTAGGAACTTATGCTAAGGATAAGAAATCTGATATGGCTTTTACTGCTCTTTATAGAAATGCGTCAAACAAAAAAACAATAGGTGATACACTTTCTGACTCTATTAAAAATACAGGCAGCAATTTAGGTACATATGCCCTTTCTATTAAGAAAGAAGGTAATGCTTATACTCTTACTTGTGGCGATAAGAGCCAGGTTATTGAAATGACTTCATTTGAAGATACAATTTATCCTTGTTTGTATATTGCCAGAAATGTAAAGGCGACTTTTTCTGATGTTAAAATAACAAAACCTACTAAAAAAGCTGTTTCAATGGAAATTAAAGGTGAATGTAAGACTAAATATATTTATGGTGAGGAATTAGATTTAACAGGAATTGATGTTATTGTTACTTACAATGACCTTTCTAAAGCTAGTGTAAAGGATTATCTTGTTAAAGATTATAACCCTAAAAAAGTTGGCAAGCAGAAGGTTACTCTTGTTAAAGGTGATGCTACTGCAACAATAGATGTTGAAGTTAGTAATTTAGAGGTAAAGTCTATTAATACTGACTTTATGCCTGTTAAGACTTCTTATGCGAAGGGTGATGTTTTTAAGACAGAAGGTCTTCAAGTAAGTGCAGATTATTCAAATGGTACTACTGAAATTCTTTCTCCAGATAAGTATATTCTTAAAATAGATGGTAAAACTGTTAAAGACGGTGACAAACTTACTGCTATGGGTAAAAAGCAGGTTAAGGTATATAGAGCTGATGAGGCTGGCTATTCTTCTAAGGTAGTAGGTACTTTTTATATTAATATTAACAAAAACCCTATTAATTCAATTACATTAACTGAGCCAAAGAAGAAGGTTTATTATTTAGGTGACAGTCTTGATACTTCTGGTATGTCTGTTACTTCAACATTTGTTGATAATAACAACAAGGAAATTAAGGAAGTATTAAAGCCTTGTGATTATGAAGTAACTGGATTTAGTAGTGATACAGAAGGTGACAAAATAATTACTGTAACTTCTGTAGCCAATCCAGAGGTAAAGGCAACATTTAAGGTAAATGTATTTAAAAGACAGGCTCAGAAAATACAAGTAACAGATTACCCAAGAACAACTTATGCTGTAGGTGAAAATTTTGACAGCAAGGATATGGTAGTTTCTATTGTTTATGACAATGGAGATATTGAGCCTACAGATTCTTACACTCTTGATACTTCAGCTTTTAATTCTAGTGCAGTTGGCAAGACTTCTGTTACTGTTAATGCTGATGGTTTTGAAAGTATAACACTTCCAGTTACTATAGTTTCTGAGTTAAATAATCAATGGAGAGCTTCTACATTTGGTCAGAGTTCCAGTTTTGGTGTAGCTGAAGGTGTAACAGGTGTTAAGGCTGAAAATTATGGTACAGTTCAGGGCAAGATTAATGTCAGTGCTTGGAATGGTGCTGGTAAGATAACTCAAGACCACGATGGTATGACTTACTATTATACTCAGATTAAGGGTGATAGTGGCTTTAAAATTAGTGCAGATATTACAGTTGATAAGTTCCTTGAACACGATAATGACGATACAAAGAGAAGTGGTCAGGAGTCATTTGGTATTATGGCTAGAGATGTAGTACCATTAACTGCTGCTGATGGAACTCTTACTATTGACCCTACTACTGCTAAGGTTGATGCTGATGGTGTTGTTGTACCTATGGATACAGACAAACTTTTTGCATCTAATATGACTATTTTAGGCGGTTATTCAGGTATGGCTTGGCCTAGTGATAAAAGTGATGCTTCTTATGACAAAAAGACTAAACTTAATAGAATTAACCTTATGGTTAGAGAAGGTGTAACAGCTATTGATGGTGGAGGTAAGAGAATTGGACCTTTTGCTGTTAGTTCTGACTTCCCTAAGGAAGGTAATAAGTATAGAATAACACTTGAAAGAGTAAATGGTGGTTTAGTTGCTAAGTGTTATAATTATCAGACAGAAGAAAGTATGGAATATACTTATGCTGATGATAGTTTCCTTACTGTTCAGAATAAGGATTATGCCTATGTAGGTTTCTTTGCTGCCAGATGGGCACAGATTACAGTTGAAAATGTAGAGTTTTATGAAACTGATAAATCAACAAGCAAAACTATTACTGTAGCTGACCTTGATGATGCTAAGACACCTAGCTTTACATTTGAGCAGAGTCCATATTCAACTAATCCTGTTTATGACTTTGACCTTCATCTTTCTAAAGCATCAGGTACAGTTACAGTTAAGATGAATGATAAGGTTGTTGCTCAAGATGTACCGGTTAAGGGTACAACTCATTTCCAGGCTAATCTTAGACCTAATAGCCTTAATAAACTTGTGGCAGTATTCACTCCAGATGATAGCCTTAATTTAACAAGTTATGAGCCTATTGTTATTAGAGAAAATATTTACCATAGAAGTGTAAATTCTGCTGTAACTACAGTATTTGCATCTCCTAACGGTACTTACAAGGGTGACGGTACAGAAAATAATCCTTATGATATTTATACAGCTATTGGCTTCTTACAGCCAGGTCAAACTCTTGAGCTTTTAGGTGGTACTTATAAACTTGATAAGCCTATTGAAATTCTTTATGGCAACAATGGTACTGCTAATAAAATGAAGACAGTTGAGGCTTATAAGGGTGCCAAGGTTGTGTTTGATGGTCAAAGAGAATCAGCTAATATGTTAATGAATGGTGATTATTGGAAGTTTAAGGGTATTGAGTTTACTCGTTCTGCTAATAATCAAAAGGGTGCTCATTTAGGCGGTAGCCACAATATTATTGAAAATTGTATATTCTCTAACAATGGTGATACTGGTCTTCAGATTAGTAGAATTGATGAAGATAAGCAGGATACATTTGACAAATGGCCTTCTTACAACTTAATTCTTAATTGTGAGTCTTACAACAATTGTGACCCATCTATGATTAATGCTGATGGCTTTGGTGCTAAACTTACAGTTGGTGTTGGTAATGTATTTAGAAATTGTAAGTCACACAACAATTTAGATGATGGTTGGGATTTATATACTAAGGTTAATACTGGTGCTATTGGACCTGTTACTCTTGAAAACTGCGAAACTTACAGAAACGGTTATAAGTTAAATGATGACGGTACAGAAACTCCTTACAATGCTGGTGGTAACAACGGCTTTAAGTGTGGTGGTGAAAATGTACCTGTTCAACATATTCTTATTGATTGTAAGTCTTGGGGTAATAAGGCTTGTGGTTTAACAACTAACTTTAATCCAACTTTAAAACTTGTTAATGTAGCTTGTTACGATAATGAGAAGTCTAACTTCTATCTTTATAGTGATTATCCTGAAAATTACAACTATGATGTTCAGGGTGTTTACTCAGCTAACGGTGGTGAAGCAGATTATATAGGTACAGTTACTCACTCTACTGAATATAAAAATGCAAACAAAACTCCTCTTGTTAGCGAAATTAACTATTGGTCAAAGGATAAGGGTCAGATAGGTGTTAATTCTCTTGGCGAAGCTCCTTCAAAGGCTGTAGCCGATAAGTTAAAATAATATTTGATAATATGTAGTTAGTAGAGTTATCATAAATGATAACTCTACTTCTGGCTGTCGAAAAAGTCGACAGCCTTGAAAGAAATGCTCACATTTCTTTCATTATGCTAAGGTGGGGACCAGCCGTGTATTTTGCGTTCTTGCTATGCAAGTACACAAAATAGTCCCTGTCCTCGGTCGGGCAAAGCTCGACCTGCGGATTAAAGTCTGCAACACTTTAAATTTGTACAATAAATTTTATGTAAATTTCATAATTTTTTGATTATTTTAGTTTCTTGACACTCTGAGTAGAGTTATCATTTATGATAACTCTACTTGCTATTTAGTTTTTAGGTGAATTATGTCATTTAATGGTTTTAATGAATACACAAACGAATATTTAGTAGGTATTAAGTTTAATAACAATAAGCCTTGGTTTCAGGCTCATAAAGATATGTACACAGAAAATGTACATAATATTACAGTTGAGTTTGCAGATGCCCTTTTGGCTAAAATTGTAGACTTTGACCCAGAATTTACAGAGGAACCTAAAATATCAAGAGCTAATAGAGATATAAGATTTTCTAAAAATAAAGCTCCTTATAAGTTGTGTAAGTGGTTCTTTTTTAAAAATCCTTTAACAAAGGGTTCTATGCCACATAATGCTCCAGGATTTTTCTTTGAAATGTCAGCTGATTGGTGGAGGTATGGTCTTTTTTTTGGTGATAATCCTCAAACTATGGCATTGCTTAGAGCTAAAATAAACGCTGACCCTGCTAGTTGTAGTCGTATTGTATCTATTGGTAATAAATCTCGCTTTGATATTGAAGGTGAAGATTACAAGAGAATTTTTAATAAGGACTTATCTGATAATGTCAATTTATTAGCACAGAAAAAGTGGATAACTTATGTTCGCTATGAGGATTATGATAATATAGATTTTTATTCTTCAAAGCTAGTTGACACTGTTTTTGAGGGATTTAAAGAAATATATGAGGTTTATAAGTATTTGAAAGTATATTAATATATATATGAAAAATGTGTTTTCATATATATATTAAATTTAATTCAAAGGAAGTTCGCTATAGACTTGCAACAAATGATTTGTCTATTTGTTTTTGGTTGAAGTGTAGTTATGCAAATAGGGAAATAATAGTCCTTGAATTTACTTAAAGTTAATATTTCTAAATAATAAGAATTTTGAGATTGTATTATATACGATTTTAGAATAATTTCAAAAAATCTTTGTTTATTTATATTCATATTATTGAAATTAGTGAACAATGTTTGATACTAAAAATAGTATACTACTTATTCCTTACAAATAATTGTTAAGTTACTGTATTAAATTATAATTTACGATATATAAAAACTATGAAAAAAACAATAGGTATACTTGCCCATGTAGATGCAGGTAAAACCACACTATCTGATAAATTGTTATATATAACAGGCAGTGTACGCACAATGGGACAAGTTAATAACAAAACTTCAAATCTGGATACAAATGATATAGAAAAAGAAAGAGGTATTACTATTTTTGCTGACCAAGCACAGTTTGATTACAATGGAAATACCTACTATTTTATTGACACTCCAGGGCATATTGACTTTTCGCCAGAAGCTGAAAGGTCACTTTTAGCTTTAGATTATGCAATACTTGTTATTAGTGGTCCGGACAGTGTTCAAAGTCACACTACTACCCTTTTTAACTTGCTTAAAAGATATAATATTCCTACATTTATATTTGTTAATAAGGCAGATAGACAAGATATTAATATGGACGATGTTATTGAGGATATTAAGTCAAGATTAACAGAAAACATTGTCTATATTAATAATATAATAGATTGTGCTGAAACTGTAGCAGAAAATAATGAGGAATTTTTAGGTAAATATTTATCTGGAGAATATACTCAAGTAGATATTGAAAATACATTAGCAATGCTTATAAAATTAAGAGATATTTATCCTATTATTAAGGGGTCTGCTATTGATGATAACTCTGTTAAGTCTTTTTTAGATATTTTTGATAGGCTTACATTTACTAATTATGATGAAAATACTGATTTTAAGGCAGTTGTTTATAAAATTAGAAATATTGATACTCGACTTACATTTTTAAAGTGCTTAAGTGGTAGAATTAATGTTAAAGATGAGGTTAAATTTGAGAATAGTGAAAAAATAAATGAAATTCGATTTTATACAGGATTAAAATTTAATAGTGGAAAAGTTGCTAAGGCTGGAGATATTTTTGCTGTAGCAGGTTTAAAAACACCTGTTTGTGGCAATACTATAGCACTTGAAAATACAGATATTAAGTCTAGGGAATATTATTTAAAATCAGCTTTGGAGGCAGGAGTAAAAATATTAGATAATACTGATGTTCATAGAGTTATGAAAGTATTTAAGATTGTAGAAAGTGAAGAACCATCACTTTCTGTTCACTTTAATAGTGAGGCAAAGGAAATACTTATTTATGTTATGGGCAAAATTCAGCTAGAGGTACTTCAAAGACAGATTAAGGATAGATTTAAAATAGATATTGAATTTAAGCCACCTAGAGTACAGTATAGAGAAACTATATTAAAACCAGTTATTGGTTATGGTCATTTTGAGCCTATGCGTCACTATGCTGAGGTTAGATTTAGGCTTGAGCCGGCACCTAGAGGTAGTGGCATTACTTATGAAAGTCTTTGTGACAAGGAACGACTTCCCAGTCATTGGCATAAATTAATTGAAAAACATATTTATGAAAAAACTCATATTGGTATATTAACTGGTAGTCCAATTACAGATATACATATTGTCCTTACTGACGGCAAGGACCATCTTAAACATACTGAGCCTGGGGATTTTAGAGAAGCGACATATAGAGCTATTCGTCAAGGTCTTGAAAAGGCAGATAATGTACTTTTAGAACCTTATTATGCTATTGAAATTTATACTGACTCTGATTTTATTGGTAGGGTTATGTCTGATATTCAAAGAAAAAGGGGTACTTTTGAACCACCTCTGCAAAAAGGAAGTATTGTCTATTTAAAGGCAAGAGGTCCTGTTAGTGAATTTATGGATTATAATAGTGAATTCCTTGCTTTTACTTGTGGTACTAGCTCTCTTAATATGTTTTTTGACGGTTATGAGCCTTGCGACAATGTTATTAGAGATAAGGTAATTGAAGAAAGAGTATATAATAAAGGTGCTGATAAGGAAAATCCTTCTAGTTCTGTTTTTGCAGCAAAGGGTACTAGTTTTGTTTCAGAATGGTATGAATGTGAACAGTATATGAGAACATTTAAAGAAGAAATTTAATAAAAAGGCGAACATTGAAATCAACCAATGTTCGCCTTATATTTATGCTTCAACTAATTCTACTTTTCTATTTTTTTGATTTTTTCTTCTCGTATAATATATTCTTAAAGTATATAATAAAATACCAACTGGTATCCAAAACAGTGAAAATTTTATACTTGAAATAACATCTGGCATAAGTACATCAAGTCCTACACCTTTTAAATTAAGTGCTTTAATAGCCATTGAAAGCTGTGATGTAGGCATAAAAGAGTGTACAAATTTATTAAGCCATAATGGCATCATATGAAATGGGTAGGCTGCTCCAGAGAAAAATGAAAATGTTGTAGAGAGCATATAGTATATCCATCTAACAATAGTGCTTGACCTTATAAATGAACAAATTGCAATACCTACACCTAAGCAGTTTAGTAAGAACAATGCCATAAGAAGGAAGAATATAAATATATTACCTCTTAATGGTAGGTCACTTACTTTACCAACTAATAAAAGTGATAAGAAACTTATAATAATTGTACTAACAAAAACAACACCTATTCTTAATAAAATATCTTTTATATTTTCTTTTACTATTTTTTTGTTACCATAAACAAAGGCAGAGCGTTTGTTAGTAAATAGGGGTATTATAAAGTTCAAAAATATTGTTTGCTGTACAATAAGTGCTACAAGAGCATACATCATTCTTGGCGTATATCCACCTGTTGGTTCGTATACACCTCTGTCAACTACAGTAAATGAGCCTAAAGATGTTTGGGCTGCTGTAGGGTTCATACCACTGCCTTCCAGTATTTTTAGCTGTGTACCGGCACTTAATGTGCTTATTACTGTTGCACAGCCACTTAATGCATTACCACTTATCATCATATTAGAGCCGTCTGTTACAACAAGGCAATCAGGAGATTTTTTAAGTGAAACATCTTTACTAAAGTTTTTTGGTATTATTAAGCCACCATAAACCTTGCCTTTTTTTATAGCATCTTCAAGTTCAGTTTCAGATGATGGATAATAGTTTACATCAAGATTGTTGTTAGTTTTTACAAGTTCGGTTATTTTTCTTGAAAGAGCTGAATTGTCCTCGTCAAGTATAGCAAAGGATATGTGTTCAATATAGGGACTTTTCCAAATATAAGGAAAAAGTAATACTACTAAAACCAATGTAAAAGCTAAGGCTATTATTACTGTTTTTTCCTGTCTTATAACTTTTTTAATACCCAATTTAATCACCTACCACTTCGTTTAAAGGCAAATTTTGTTGTTTTGCCTGTCTTTTTAATTTCTTTTTTTCTGTAACTTTAGGACTAATGAAGAATTTGTAACAAACACCAGCAAACATAATAATAACAAATACTACAAGCCATAATATATCACCTTTAATGTCATCAAAGTCACAGCCAAGCAATGCTACACTTCTAAGAGGTATAATAATGTGTCTGTTAGGCATCCAAAATTCAAAGTGTGAAAATACTTTAGGCATAGCAAATACAGGGAATGTATAACCTGAAAATAACATTGTTAAGTTAATAAGACCAATAGAGCCTATGACTTGTTCAGGACCGTGTTTAGCACCTAAATTTACAAACATACCAAATAAACTAAAGCCTATAGCAGTAAGAGCAATAATAAGTAGTCCTAAGGCAATAGAGCCATTATATGGAGTTTTAAATACAACAGTTTGAACAACAACTGTCATTACAGCACTTAAAAATGTAACAAAAGCACATATAAATACTTTACCTAACATTTTGCCAAAATTCTTTTTACCTCTTATAAAAGCTGTTAAACCAAACATTGTCATTTGGCAAGTTGTAAGCAAAACACCTTCAACCATCATATTTGCAATATTAGATGTAGGATTGCCCAGTGTTCTTGTTTTATAACCAAAAGGTGAAACAACATACTTAGCTGTTTGGGGTGACATATTAAATGTACCTTCAGCTACTTTTATCATATAACCAGCTTTTATAGTACCTAATGTTTCAGATACCTTTGCTCTTATAGTACTGCCGGAGCTTGACAAAGCACCATCATTAAATACCATTATTTTGGCTTCTTTACCGTGAGTAATATTGTATGTAAAATCATCTGGTATAATAATACCGGCCATAGCTTTGCCGGTTCTTATATACTCCTCTAATTGGCTGTTTTCAGTGCTTTCAGCAATAACATTAAATGTTTCATTTTCTTTTATCATTTTAACAAGTGACATAGCCATTGCTGATTCATCGTGATTTACTATTATTGTGTCAACATTTTTAAAAGGGTAATTGCTGTATTCTGCACCAAATAAAAAACCAAGTATGTTAGGCAAAAGTATAACAACTAACATAGGCACAATTATATGTTTATGCCTAATAAATGAAGATTTAAACCAATGAAAAAAATTCATTTTAATCACATCACTTTCCAAAGTCTACAAAGGCTGTCATACCTGCCCTAAGTACAGACTGTACACTTTCTTCATCATTAAATTCTACTTTAATTGCATAGGTAAGTATGTCAAAATTGCCGTTTAATTGTGATGATTTCTTAGTAGCAAAGTCAGCCTGCTTATTTATATTTACAACTGTACCCTCATAAGTTTTGTCACCTGTAGCTGAAAGTTTTATTTTAACTGGCATATTGTAGTCAACTTTGTCAAGTTGATATTCGTCAATATTGCAGGTAATGTATGGGTTGTAAATATCAGTAACTACAACTGTTGGAAGTCCTGATGTTACCATATCACCTTTTTTAACATTTACTGTTGTTACAACACCGTCAACTGGTGCTTTTAGAGTACACTTTTCAATATTTTTTTCAATATCGCCTAATGAAATTTGAAGTTGCTTTATAGATGCCTCTGCTTGTTCTATAGCAGTTTGAGCAGCAGCTATTGAAGTATCAGCCTGAGAAACACCTGCTGATGCTTGAGAAACACTTGCTTGAGCTTGAGCTACACCTGCCTTTGCTTGGTCAATACCTGCTTGAGCTTGGGTTTTGTTTTCTTGTGTTGCACCATTTTCTGTATCTTTAAGTTTGTTTTTAGCTATTTCTAGGTTTTGGCTTGCATTGTCTAAATTATTTTTAGCAGTTGTATAAGCTGTCTGTACCTTGTCAAAGTCAGCCTTTGCCATACCTCCTACATTGTAAAGTTCTTTAGCTCGACTAAGTTCTGTTTCTGCATCGTTAAATGCTGTTTGAGATGTAGCCTTATTTGTTTCAGCTATTTTTACAGATGAACGAAGCTGTTCCAATTGTTCCTCATTAGCACCTTTTATAACACTTTGGTATGATGCTTGAGCTGATTTAACAGATGCTTCGGCTTGACTTTTACCAGCTTGAGCTTGTTCTACTGCAGCTTGAGCCTTTGCCTTACCAGCTTCAGCTTGAGCCTTTGTTACCTGTTGTTGTTTAAGGGCAGCCTGTGCTTTTTCAATATTTGCAAGAGTTTGCTCCTTCTGGGCATTAAGTGTATCACTGTTTAAAAGTACAAGAGGGTCACCTTTTTTAACAAAGTCACCTTCTTTAACATATACAACATCAATTTGACCGGCAGATAAGGCATTTACATTGCTTTCGTCCATAGTTACAGTACTTTGAACATTCATTTCCTCTTTATCTTTACCTAAGATACTATCGCCAGTTGTATTACAACCAGTTAAAAGACTAATAGCTGTAGCAAAAGCTACAAATTTAAAGCATTTCATAATTTTAATCACTCCTATATTTCAAAATTTTCTATATTTTTTTTAATTTTATCTATGTAATTAATAAATACATTAACTTCTTCTTTGTTAAATCCTTCAAAACAAGCTTTACCCCAATTGTCCATCCACTCACAGCATTTGTTGTAAATAAGAGTACCTTCTTGGCTTAATATTACTTGTTTTTCTCTTTTGTTGTTGGGATTAGGCTCTCTTAATATTAGACCTTTTTCTTCCATTGAAGATAAAAACTTGGCTGTTCTATATTTATCAACACCTGATAAACAGGCAAGTTTTTCTTGGTTTACACCGGGATTTGCACCTAAGTAATAAACCATAAGTCCTTCAATAAATGATAAATTTACTTCACTAAATCTGTTTTTTAAATATTCACTCTTTTTTTTCATAATATAGCTGTAGTTTTCATTCATTAATATAGTTCACCTCGTTTACGCAAAAAAATAATAGTTGCCAAAAACAACTGTTGCTTTTGACAACTATTATAGCAAGGTAATATTTTTTTATCAATATGTTTTTTTTACAAATTTTATAAATTGTTAAAGTAGTATGTTGGTAATTTTTACAACAATATTTATTACAAAGGACTTCTTTCTATTTTCTTTGCCCTTCTAGGGTATTTTTCAGGAGTATTATTTACTTTTTTTATTACAACAATTGTATGCTTTAAATCAGTATTTGGTAATTCTACTTCTTCGACTTTTTCAATTTCTCCACCTAATTCTGATATAGCATTTTTAGCATTTTCAACTTCATCATAGGCATTAGGTCCTTTTAAAGCTATCATTAATCCACCAACCTTAACAAAAGGTAAGTCAAATTCAGCTAACACATTTAAAGGGGCAACAGCTCTTGAAACAGCTATGTCATATTTTTCTCGATATTCTTTATTTTGACCAAGTTCTTCAGCTCTGCCGTGTATAAATTCTGACTTAACACCTATATTTTTACAGACTTCTTCAAGAAAATTAAGCCTTTTAGTAAGAGAATCAAGGAGAGTAAGTTTGATTTCTGGTTCAACAATTTTAAGTGGCAAACCAGGGAAACCAGCACCAGTACCAACATCAATAACACTTTTACCTTTAAAGTCTATAGTGTTAATTATAGTAACGCTATCAGCAAAGTGCTTAATACAAACATCTTTATCTTCTGTTATACCAGTTAAATTCATTACTTTGTTCCACTCAACAAGAATATTTTTATATATTATAAATTGTTTACATTGTTCATTACTTATGTTTATATTAAGTTTTTTAAAATACTCTAAAATAAATTTTTCCATTATTATATATTCCTAATTTTTTTAAAACCTTTAATTATTATCTTCTTGCATTCAATAGCCTTATCTTTGTCCATTGGCTCAATTCCCTCAAGAGGATATTTCATACCAAGGCTTTCATATTTTTTAGCACCCATTGTATGATAAGGTAAAACATCAAGAGCTTTAACATTTTTGAGAGAACCGATAAATTCTCCTAATTCAAAAAGGTATTTTTCATTATCAGTTATTGTTGGTACAACTACATGCCTTATCCACATTGGTATATTATTTTTGTCAAGATACTTAGCAAAGGCAAGTATATTATCATTTTTTTGTTCTGTTAATTCAATGTGTTTTTCTGGGTCAATGTGTTTTATATCAAGCATAACAAGGTCTGTGTACTTAATAAGTTGGTCGAATTTGGCTGTGTTGTTTGGTGTAAATGTTATGCCTGATGTATCAAGGCAAGTGTGTATGCCCTCTTCGTGACATTTTTTAAACAATTCTGTTACAAAGTCTATTTGCATTAAAGGTTCGCCACCAGTAGCAGTAATACCTCCATTTTTATAAAATGACTTATTTCTGTTGTAGCCAGCTATTATTTCGTCAACTGTCATTTCCTGACCTCCAGTCATTTCCCAAGTATCAGGATTGTGACAATACTTGCACCTCATAGGACAGCCTTTAAAAAATACTACAAATCTTATACCTGGGCCGTCTACACTGCCAAAACTTTCTATGGAATGTATTTGTCCTTTCATTGTGTCATCTCCAATCATATAACTACATTGATTATATTATATCTAAAAAAAGGCGGTTATTCAACCGCCTTTAAATATATTTAATTAAAACTTATCGTGGAAAGTTCTTGAAATAACTTCGTCCTGCTGTTCCTTAGTAAGTTTATTAAAGTTTACAGCATAGCCTGAAACTCTAACAGTAAGCTGAGGATACTTTTCAGGATGAGCCTGAGCATCAAGTAAAGTTTCCTTAGTAAATACATTTACATTTAAGTGATGACCACCTTTTTCTGCATATCCATCAATAAGATTAACTAAGTTATCAATCTGCTGTTCGTTAGTCATAATAAATTCCTCCTATATATTAATCGTCTGTTCTATCCATACCCTCAAAGAGAGTAGGAACTTGGCAAGCCAAGTTTCCCTTAGCACAATCAAGGGAAACTGTCTTATCTACTTCTACGCTGTCAGCCTCAACTTTACCTGTTTCGTCAACAGATACATTAAGGTGACCGCCATTATTTGCCATAAAGCTGTCAATCATATTAACTATTTCATCAATTTTAGACTGACTCATATTATCACTCTTTCTTATTTGTCTAAGTTAAGGTCAACTTCAATATCACCATGGAAAATTTGGTCATCCTTACCTAAAGCACCAGGAATAATTGAGAATGTATCAGAAATACCATCTTGAGCATCCTTAAATGGAATCTTAGCAACAGAAGCAAGAGAAGCTACTGCACCGTGAGAATCTCTGTGATGCATTGGGTTAGCACCTGGGGCAAATGGCTGACCAGCCTTTCTACCGTCTGGAGTAGAACCTGTATTCTTACCATATACAACATTAGAAGTAATAGTAAGTACAGAAGTTGTAGGAACACCATCTCTATAAGTATGGTTCATCTTAACATACTGTAAGAATGTATGAACTAAATCTCTTGCAATATCATCAACTCTGTCATCATCGTTACCATACTTAGGGAAATCACCCTCAACTTCGTAATCTGTAACAATACCATCAGCATCTCTAACAGTCTTAACCTTAGCATACTTAATAGCTGAAAGTGAATCAGCTACTACTGAAAGACCAGCAATACCTGTTGCAAACCAACGAGTAATGTTTTTGTCGTGTAATGCCATCTGTAATCTTTCATAAGAATACTTGTCGTGCATATAGTGAATAATATTAAGTGCATTTACATATACACCAGCAAGCCACTTCATCATATCTTTGTATTTATCCATAACTTCGTCATAGTTAAGGTATTCAGATGTAATTGGTCTAAACTTAGGACCAACCTGCTTTTTAGAAATTTCATCAACACCACCGTTAATAGCGTAAAGTAAACACTTAGCAAGGTTAGCTCTAGCACCGAAGAACTGCATTTCCTTACCAATTCTCATTGAAGATACACAACAAGCAATTGTGTAATCATCACCGTGATATACTCTCATTAAGTCATCGTTTTCGTACTGAATAGATGATGACTCAATAGAAGTCTTAGCACAGAACTTCTTGAAGTTCATTGGAAGTCTTGTAGACCAAAGAACTGTTAAGTTAGGTTCAGGAGCAGTACCTAAGTTCTGTAAAGTATGAAGGTATCTAAAGCTCATCTTTGTTACCATATGACGACCATCAATACCAACACCACCAATAGACTCTGTTACCCAAGTAGGGTCACCTGAGAATAAAGCATTGTACTCAGGAGTTCTTGCAAACTTAACAAGTCTTAACTTCATAATAAAGTGGTCGATAAATTCCTGAATCTGCTCTTCAGTAAATGTACCGTTCTTTAAATCTCTTTCTGCATAAATATCAATGAATGTAGAAGTTCTACCTAAACTCATTGCTGCACCATTCTGCTCCTTAACAGCTGCAAGGTAAGCAAAGTATGTCCATTGGATAGCTTCCTGAACATTAGCAGCAGGTCTTGAAATATCAAAGCCATATATTTCGCCAAGTTTAATTAATTCCTTTAATGCTCTAATCTGCTCAGAAATTTCTTCTCTATTTCTAATAACATCTTCTGTCATTGTCTGACGGCAACAAAGTTTTTCGTTTTCCTTATCCTCAATAAGTTTTGCTACACCGTAGAGGGCTACTCTTCTGTAGTCACCTACAATACGACCTCTGCCGTAAGCATCAGGAAGACCAGTAATAATATGAGCTGTTCTACAAGCTCTCATTTCTGGAGTGTAAGCATCAAATACACCAGCATTGTGTGTCTTTCTGTGAGTAGTAAAGAATTCAACAACTTCTGGGTCAACTTCGTAACCATTGTCCTGACACGCTTTAACTGCCATTCTTATACCACCATAAGGCTGTAAAGATCTCTTAAAAGGCTTGTCTGTCTGGAAACCAACAATAGTTTCTTTATCTTTATTAAGGTAACCAGCACCGTGAGAGGTAATAGTAGATATAATCTTAGTATCCATATCTAATACACCACCGGCTTCAAGTTCTTTCTTAGAAAGATCCATAACTTGACTCCAAAGTTCCTTAGTTGCTTCTGTAGGACCTGCAAGGAAGCTGTCATCTCCGTCATAAGGTGTGTAGTTTTTTTGAATAAAATCTCTTACATTGATTTCTCTTTGCCAAACACCATTGACAAAGCCGTTCCATTCCTGATTCATTTTTTTCCCTCCATAGTTTTAGTTAAAAAATAAACTAATAAATTTGCTGTCGAATTATTATATCCGACAGCAACATAATAGCACATTTGTTAATATTGTGTCAATACAAAAAAGAAAATAATTAATAATAATTATTATTTAAAGCAATTAGCTTAAGCTAACGCAGAGTAAAAACCTCGGAAATTAATTTTTTTAAGTGGGTCTTTTAAATATATTATAGCATTAATAGTTAATAGGTGATAATTAAAAGGTAAATTTACCTATTGATTATTTTTTATTAATAAATCATAGATATTACTTATTGTCAATTACTTTAAAAATTTCGCCTCCTATTAATTCAATTTTACTACAAATGCCTTCATAGCCTCTTTCAACATATTCACTGCCCCATATTTTGCTTTCACCGTCAGCACCCAGACCGGCAATTATAAGTCCTGCTCCACCTCTTAAATCTTTGGCAAATACCTCATTTCCTATTAGACTTTTATCCCCTTTTATTTCAAAAAAGCTGTCATTTAACATTGTAATGTCAGCACCCATTTTATTTAATTCTGGTATGTGCTTATTTCTTGCAGAAAATAAAGTTTCCTTTATTCTTGATGTTCCCTTAGCTTTACATAATACAGTTGTAATTTGTGGTTGCATATCTGTAGGAAATCCAGGATAAGGTTTTGTTGTTATTTGAGGTATTGAATATAGTTTTTCCGGAGCATCAATATATATACTGTTATTTTCTGTTTTTATTATACAACCTATTTTTTTAAAAGTAGATATAATATTCCACATATTGTTAGGCTCAATATTTTTTAAAAAAATTTCGCCACCAGTTACAGATGCCATAGCCATAAAAGTGCCAGCTTCTATTCTGTCACTCATTACACTATAATTATTATATTTTTCTTTATTACTTTCTTCTATTATTATGACATTTTTTTCTTTTTTTATGTTGTGTCCACAACCATTTAAATATTTAATTAAATCATCAATTTCAGGCTCTTTTGCATAGTTATTTATTATTGTAGTGCCTCTTGCATTTATTGCAGCCAATATAATGTTTTCTGTAACACCTACAGATATAGTTGGCAATGTTAACTCTGTTCCTTTAAGTCTGCCTTTGCATATTATTTTATCATTGTCATAACATATATTAGCCCCCATTTGTTTCATTGCCCATATATGGAGGTCAATAGGCCTTTTGCCTAATTGACAGCCACCTGGTTGATATATGGTACATTCACCATATTTACCTAACAATGCACCTAAAAATAATATTGAAGACCTCATTCTGCTGCTAAGTTCTTTGTCAATTACAGTAGAATTAATATTTGCAGATGTTGATATTGTATTGCCTTCTGCTTTAATTTTAACTCCAAGTTTATCCATAATTTCCAGGGTATTTGCCACATCAGATAAAAAAGGTATGTTGGTTATTGTCGTTTCTTTTTGAACTGTAGCTCCTGCTAATATTGGTAATACAGCATTTTTGCTTCCACTTATGTTTACTTCACCACTTAGTCTGTTGCCTCCTTTTACAATGTAGCAACCCATAATTCACACTCCCTACTCATATTGTAGTGTATGTTGTCTTGAAAATTTTGTGACAGATTATAAATAAGGGGTACATAGTTATTTTTATATATTATTAATAATAAAAAGGTTTACATATCCTTTAAAAAAGGGTATAATCATATATATAAATATGTCTGGACTTGGAGGTCATTATGGACAAAAACGATGATAAAAATACTAATGACAAAAATGTAAATACAGAAAAAAATTCTACAGAAGTAAAATTTGAAGGTTCAGCTAAAACTTCGTCTACAATTAAGTTTGAGGGTTCTGATAAAAAAGTGTCTAAAGTTGTAAAGCTACAAAATAAAAATCAGGATGAAAAGCCACAAATAAAAGATAAGAATATTAATGAAGAGAAAGTTGTTGAAACTACAGAAACTAATTTGACTAAAGATGAAGAACATAAAAATAATGAAAATAAGCCACAATTAAAGGTTATAGATGGAAAAAAGTCTGAAAGTAAAAATCTAAATAAAAAGAGACCTAAAAATAAGATTGATACTAAAGAAAAAACAGAGGTTAAAAATTCTGAAGAAAAAAATGACAACAAGGAACAAAAACCTAAAAAAGTTAAAAAGAAAAAAATAAAACCACCTAAAAAAGCCTCTAATATTAAAAAGCTTAAGGCTATGAAACCTACTAAAAAGCAGTTAAAAAGATTTGTTAAGCAAAATAAGACTTCAATTATTGCTGTTATAGCTATATTTGTGCTTATTTTACTTTCTTTCTTGTTTAATGCTAAAAATATAATTAAAATTGGCGAAAAACAAGTTATGTTTTATAAGGAATATAGTATGAGTTCAAAAGCTGATTTTTATGTTAATGGTGATGATATTTATTATGTATCTAAAGATGGTATGCTTTATCTTGACAAAAAAGGTCAGACTCTTTGGTCAGATACATTTACAATGGCTGCTCCTTATATGCTTAATGATGGAGGCTATGCTGCTGTAGCTGATAGTAGTAGTAAAATTATTAATGTTTATGACAAAACTGGCAGACTTTATCAAATTACTGCTGCCGGAGAAATAACAACTTTTGCTATTAATCCTTTAGGCTGTTGTGCTGTTGTGTGTAAGGTTGGTGATGACTACAGAGTTGATGTTTATTCAAACACAGGTGAAACAATGTTTGAGTGTGCAAGAGCATCTAAGGACGGTATTCCATTAGGTATAGATATATCTGATGATGGTAGTATTGTTTCTATTTCTCTTGTAGACTATAGTGATATTAAAATTAAGTCAAGTGTTCTTTTCTACTATACATCTAAGGCTGATGCTCAATCAATAGAGTCAAGTGACGGTCTTGTTAGTGCTATTGAAGTGCCTGAGGCTATTGCAGCTATTGTTAAGTTTACACCTGATAATTACTGTATTGTAGCTAGTGATACATCAATTATGAACATCGATTGTTCAAGTGTAAATGCTTTTAAAAAGGAATGGGAAAAGACATTTGATAATTATGTTACAGCTTTTAACATTGTTAACAGTAAGGAAATAGCTGTAGCTTATGGTGAAGCTGTTAATATTACTGATGAAAAGGCTCAAGCACAGGAAAATACAATTCATTGGTACAATTTAAAAGGTAGAGAAACTGGTTCTGCTAAGGCTGATAATAGAATTGATTATATTTCATCTTCTAGCTATGGTACTATTATAGGAGCCAATAAAGACTTTGTAGCTTACACCTCAAGAGGTAGAGAACTTTGGAAATATTCTGCCGTTCAAAATATTAAGGAAATGAAGTTTTATAATTCAGTTGATAGAGTTTTATTAATAGGTACTACTAAAATGCAACTTCTTGATGTTAAGAAAGGTGTAACTATGCAGGAAGCAGATATGGAAAAAAATACTGAAGTAACTACTCAAGCCAAAACTACAGAAAGTACAACTGGAGCTTAAGGAGGCAATATGAACTACACAGTTGACATTATAATTATAGTCATACTATTATTATCTATATTTTATTTTGCAAACAAAGGACTTATATCAAGTATTTTAAAGTCTTGCTCTTGGCTTATTTCTATACTTGTAACATATTTTTTGTATCCTTTTGTTAGCAGTTTGTTAAGAAAAACTATTGTATTTGATTTTTTAAGAGAAACAATTTATACAGTTATGGGTCTTGATAGCGTGTCTGCTACTAATGGTTCCAGCCAAATTACAGCTATTAATTCTTTAACTTTACCAGAAGGTCTTAAAACAATGATTGTTGATAATAATAACTCTGTTATATATGACCTTCTTGGTGTAAATAGCTTGCAGGAGTATATAGCCGGGTATATAGCTAATATTATTCTTAACATTGTTATTAGTATACTTGTTTTCTTTATTATTAAGTTTTGTATTAAGTTGGCATTTACTGCATTAGATATTGCTGTTAAAATGCCTGTTGTTAAGCAGCTTAATAGCCTTGGCGGTGCTTTTCTTGGGGTTTTCTGGGGTGTTGTTATTATTTGGAGTATTATGGCAATTACAACATTACTTATTGCCTCACCAGTATTTAGTGATTTAATTAATGCAATTAACAATTCATTTATTGGTAGTATACTTTATAACAACAATTTTATTATGAATGTACTTTTATCAAAGTTATTTATATAATATGAGGTAATTTATGGATAAATATGTAACAGTAAAAGCCTTTGGTCAGGCAGAAATTGTAGAAAAAAAGTCAAGATTTATTGCCAATGTTAAGCCTATAACTTCAGAAGATGATGCTGTAGCATATATTGAAGAAATTAAAAAGAAATATTGGGATGCCAGACATAATTGTTATGCTTATCAGCTTGGTGACAAAAATCAAATACAAAGATATTCTGATGATGGAGAGCCTGGAGGTACAGCAGGTATGCCTATACTTGATGTATTAAGAGGTAAAGATATTAAGAATACTATTATTGTTGTAACTAGGTATTTTGGAGGAACATTACTTGGCACAGGTGGTCTTGTTAGGGCTTATAGCCTTTCTGCTAGAGAGGGTATTGCTGTTGCCGGACTTATTGAAAGAATACCACATATTAAGCAGCATTTTATCGTTGACTATACTCTTTCAGGTAAGGTTCAGTATGAAATATTAAATGGAGGGCATATTTTAGAAGACACTATTTATACAGATAAGGTGGAGTTTGTTGTTTTAAGTGAGGTGAATATATCCAATAAATTAGTTGAAAACATAATTAATATTACTGGTAACAATGTAAATGTTATTAAAGATGAGGCTGTTGTTTATGTTGATAAGGATATTGAGATTTAACTAATGTGTAAAGTTTTAAAGGAGTGTTTAATATGAAAAAATTATTTTTTGTTTTAGCTATGGCACTTGCTGTTAATACAACAGCTTTTGGTGCGTCTACTAATACTATTTCAAAGGTACAGCATGTTAGAGATGGTGCGTCCCTTGCTAATGCAGACTTTGAAATTGTACCTCATTCAGAGGTTGAAACTGGTTCATCAATTATTATTACATTTAATAATGCTACTGTATTTTCACAGGCAGTTATTGATGGTACAAGTTCAGATGAAAATGAAGAAGGTTATAAGGCTGGTGGTTATCAGTACAATGAAAATGGTGTTACCTGGAATGGTAGTGACAACTTTGCACAAGTTGTACCAAAGACAGCAAGTGGTAAACTGCCATATCGTATAAGAAGAATTAACGATGTTCAGATTGAAGTATATCTTATGAATTTACCTGATACTTATGTTGGTGATTCATTAAAGGCTGTAAATGGTTCAACAAGAACACCTTATTATTCAATACCTATGGTAGCTTATGCAGACAGTGATACTACAGCTAATGTTACAGTAAGTATTGATAGTAATGGTACTTCAATTTCTAACTCTTTAGGAAATACTTTAAATAATAGTCTTGCTACATCATCTACAACTACAACTGTAACAACTACTGAAACTACAACAGAAACAACAACAGAGGCAGATAAAAACAATAATAATGACGCAGTTCTTAATAATAAGGTTAGTGTTCAGATAGGTGCTGACAAAATCACAGTTAATGGTAAGTCTGTAACTATTGATGCTTCTGCTTATATTCAGAAAAGTTCAAGTTCAACAATGATTCCTTTAAGAGCTGTTAGTCAAGGTGTTGTTGGCAATGAAGATTGTGTAAGCTGGGATGGAGAAACAAAGACAGCAACTATTTCATTTAAGGAAAATACTGTTAAGTTTACTGCTGGTTCAAATGTAGCTGTTATTAATGGCAAGTCTGTAACTATGGATAATGGTGTTAAGGCAGAAATTACTAACAGTAGAATGTTTGTTCCTTTTAGAGCATTAGGTCAGGCACTTGGTGCTAAAGTAAGTTGGGACGGAGAAACAAAGACAGCTTTCTTTAACTAATAATTTGTGGTGATTTAATGAAAAAACTTATTTTAACTTTAGTATTTATATTTACCTTTTCTTGTATATCTTTTGGCAGTTCTCGAAATATGATTAAGGAGTCTGGCAGTGTTAAAACTGCCGGTACTCCGGTTAATGCAAAGTTATATATTGAACCTAATGATGAGGTTACAACAGGAGCATATATTGAAATAAACTTTGAAAATGCTATTGTTTTTTCAGCTAATGTTATTGATGGTAATGGGCTGCCTAGTGATATTGGTTACAATAGCAGAGGTTATCAGTACATAGGTTATAACAATTATAAGTGGGATGGTAAAAATGGCTTTTATGATGTTATGGCAGATAGACCTACATCAGAAGTGCCATATAAAATAACTAGACTTGGTGATTATGCTATTAGAGTAAGCCTTTGTAATATTCCTAAAGATTATGTAAATCGTAATATTTCATCTTTTAACAATGGCACAGGGGTTGCTCATTATGCTATACCTCTGCCAGTTTATGTTAAGGATAACGGGCCAATTAGAGTTAAATTATCTGGCAGAGTTAATGATAAAGGCTTAACTTATGGTAATTATATATTTAATGAAGGTAATGTAGAAACTACAACGGAAACTACAACTATTGCTGAAAAAAATCAGGTAACAACAGACAATCCTAATGTAATTAATAAAGTTCAAGTAACAGTTGGCAGAAGTATTATGGTTGTTAATGATGAAAGCCACATTATAGATTCACCACCTTATATTCAAGCTGGTACTGGCTCTATTCTTATTCCTTTAAGGGCTGTAACAGTTGCTTTAACTGATGGTTATACGGGTAAAGGTGATGTAAATAGTGTGTCTTGGGACTCTGATACTAAGACAGCCTATATTAATTATAAAGATAAAAAAATATCATTTACAGCAGATTCAAATATTGTTGTTGTTAATGGTAAACATAAGATTATACCTAATGGTGCTAAGGCTGAAATTAGCAATGGCAGAATGTTTGTGCCCTTTAGAATTCTAGGTGAAGAATTAGATGCTAAGGTAAATTGGGATAAAGACAGTAAAAGTGCTTATTTTAATTAATATTATTTTGTAAATGTTTTTGATATATAAATATAATACCCATTACTTGATTATTACAATATATTCTGCTATAATGTAACAGAATATATTATAACTAGGACAGGGGATAACAAAATGTCAGATAAGGTTATTGCTATTGATGCAATGGGTGGAGATAATGCTCCTATTGAAACTGTAAAAGGTGCTGTTGTGGCAAGTAAAACAGTTAAATATAATTTAGCTTTAGTAGGTAAAGAGGATATAATAAATGCTGAACTTTCAAAGTATCAATATGATAAAAGTAAAATACAAGTAGTTAATGCTACGGAAATTATTGAAAACTGTGATACTCCTACAGAAGCTATAAAAACTAAAAAGGATTCTTCAATGGTAGTTGGTATGAATATGGTTAAGGAAGGCAATGCTGTAGCTTTTGTTTCAGCAGGTAACACAGGTGCTTTACTTACAGGTGCTACTATTATTGTTGGTAGAATAAAGGGTGTCAAAAGACCTGCTTTGGGTACAATGCTTCCAACTGAAAAACAGCGTGTGCTTATGCTTGATTCTGGTGCTAATGTTGATGCTAAACCAGAATATCTTTTGCAGTATGCTCATATGGGTTCAATATATATGGAATATGTTGAAGGTAGAAAAAATCCAAGAGTTGGACTTGTAAACATTGGTACAGAAAGTGAAAAAGGTAATGCTCTTGTTAAAGAGGCTTATCAACTTTTAGACAAAGCTGAAGGACTTAATTTTGCCGGTAATACTGAGGCTAGAGATATTACTTTAGGCAATGTAGATGTTATTGTTTGTGATGCTTTTGTTGGCAATGTTATACTTAAGGTAATGGAAGGTTTGGCTAATACTGTACTTAGATTACTTAAGAAAGCACTTCTTTCTAGCATTATTACTAAAATTGGTGCATTCCTTTCTAAGCCAGCATTTAAAAGGCTTAAAAGAGATTTTTTTGAATATGACGACATTGGTGGTGCTCCTTTTTTAGGTCTTAAGGGACTTGTAGTTAAAGCTCACGGTAGCTCTGATGCAGGTGCTGTTGCTGGTGCAATTAAGCAGTGTGAAAAATTTATTGATGCTGATATAGTTAATAAAATAGCAGAAAGAATGTAACAGAGGTTTTTGTCGTTAAAATATTTATTAAAATTTTAAAAATATACTTGTAAATTTTATAAATATCTAGTATATTATAATAAACAAGCAATTATGGGTTGTTTGAAAAAAGTTAAGGAGGATTTTCAAAATGGAAGAAAAGATTATTTCAATTATCGCTGATGAATTAGGTAGAGATGAGTCTGAAATCACTCTTGATACTACTTTTGAGGAATTAGATGCTGATTCTTTAGATTTATTCCAGGTTATCAACACATTAGAAGAAGAATTTGATGTTGAATTTGATAATGATGAGTCTGCTGAAATTAAGTCAGTTGCTGATGTTGTAGCTTGCATTAAGGCTGCTCAGGAATAATATTAAAATATTTAACTAAGGCTGCTACAAAATTTTGTAGCAGTTTTTCTGTTATTTAATAGATATATTAGCTTAATAGGTGTGGAGTATTAAGCTAAGGTATCTATAATTGTAACAGTTATTAACGGAGGTACTTATGAATATTAATTATCAATTTAAAAATGAAAGGCTAATTTCCACAGCCCTTTCTCACAGTTCTTATGCAAATGAACACAAAAATGCGGGTGTAGAGTGTAATGAAAGACTTGAATTTTTAGGTGATGCTATACTTGGTTTTGTTGTCGGTGAGTATATTTATAAGAGGTTTAGCCTTTGGCCTGAAGGTAAACTTACTAAGTTGAGGGCTAGTGTTGTTTGTGAAACAATGCTGAGTAAAAAAGGTAGAGAACTTGGTATAAATAATGCCCTTAAGTTGGGTAAAGGTGAGGAACATACTGGTGGCAGAGAAAGAAATTCTATTATTGCCGATGCTGTTGAGTCTGTAATTGGTGCTATTTATCTTGATGGAGGTATGGACGAAGCAAGAAAGTTTATACTTAATCTTCTTGTTGATGAAATAAATGAAATATCAAGTACAGTTCACATTTTAGATGCTAAAACTACATTACAGGAAATTATACAAAGAGATAGTCAAGAGCCTATTGAATATGTTATTACATCAGAAAGTGGACCGGCTCATTGCAAGTCCTTTGCTGTTGAAGTGCGTCATAAGCAAAAGGTTCTTGGTAAGGGTGTTGGTCATAGTAAAAAGGAAGCTGAACAAATGGCTGCTATGGAGGCTATTAAGGCTATTGGAGGGGTTAAGTAGGTAATAGGTAATAGATAATAGGTAAAGTTACTTATGAAAATGGCGAACATCAGCATTTTTGCTACGCAAAAACAAATCTTTCAGATTTGCCGATAAATCTTTCGGTACAATTGTTCGCCCCTACAAATAACATATTCGTATATGATAAAAGAACAGTTGAGAATTAACCACTTAGCTCCACTTATAGGGGAGCTGTCACAAAGTGACTGAGGGTTTTCCAATTTATTAAAATTCTACACTTTCAACAACAGAACAAATACCCTTTTCTGTCATACTTTCATTATAAGAACCTAAAGAATAAGTATAATCTCCCTTAGACCATACAGCAACATTATATTTGCTGTCATTACCCTTTAATGTAACCTTTGCACCATTTATTTCAACAGTTTTAGTATCATTATACACATTGTAATCACCACTTATATCATCATTTCCTTTAGCCATTCTATAAGTTATTTCGTTACTTCCATTGTTATAAACAACCTGTGCCAAATCGTCGCTAATATCAGATATAAAAGTTATTTTGTAATCATCGCCAACCTTTGGAAGTTTAACATCAAAGCCAACACCATTATTAAGCTCCTCAATAGTTTTATGTTCTGTAATAGGGTTTGGTATTTCTGTATTATCAAGTACATTTGTGTTAATAACAACATTGTTATCCTCTACACTTAAAATACTGTCATCGTTGCCTAAAAGAGGAACAAATATACCAACAGGAACATAAGCACTACCATTAATTATCTTTGGAGCTTGACCTAATGAAAATGGAGCAGTTGTGCCAACCATACCGTCAATACTTGTTGATGCAATATAGTTATCCTCGTTAATTGTAAGAGTTGCGTGCATAGAATTGTCATCTAATAAAATAGTTTTATCCTCTGGATTCCACACTACTTTAAAGTCTAATGCTTCGCCAACGGCTCTTACTGGCACAAGAATACCCTTATCTGTGTTGCTTTCTTGATAAGCATTGTCACTTACTTTTTCACCGTTTACAGTTACAATATAAATACCTTGAGCTAAAGCTGATACAGACATTGTAAAAATTATAGTTGCAGTTGTTAAAATAGTAAATAATTTTTTCATAGTTAATACCTCATTTCATTTTAGTTGTTTATTTTACAGAGTTTACAATATTTAACATAGTTTCTTGATTTACAGGTGTAGTAATATCAATAGAGTAGCTGTAGCCATTAGCAGACCATATTGCTAATGAATATAAATTACCATCACCCTTTATTGTTACATTTCCAATTGTTTTTTCGTTATTAAATACATTGTAGTAGCCACTTATATCACTATTGCCCTTATCCATTCTGAATGTAAGAGTATCTTTGTCATTTGAGTAGTTGATTTCAGCCATACTATCAATGTTAAAGTATTCTGTCTTTGTTGTGTCAAAAGGTATGTAATTAACTGTCTTTACAGTATATCCAACCTCTTTTGAAAGCTCCTCAACAGAATTAAATCCATCTAAAGCATAAGGCGATGTAACAGGTGGCGTACCTTCAAGGTCACCTGGAATAGATGGTGTCATAATGTTGTGTACAGATAATATACCTATAACAATTACGGCACAGGCAGCTACAGAGGCAAATGCTTTGTAATATATTTTAATAGGAGAATACTTTTTATCTATTTCAGCATTGACATTTTCAAGTATTCTTTCTTTCATATCAGGAGTAACATATATTTTATCCATTATTTCTTTATATTTCAAAATCGTATGCCTCCTTTAACTGTGTTTTTAACAAATCTCTACCTCTTTTTAATAGAGAGCGTACAGTTGCTTGATTTTTTTCTAATATTTGAGCAACTTCAATTGAACTATAGCCTTCATAATAGTACAGGTGAATTACCTCTGAATACTTTTCAGGAAGATTTTTAACTGCTTCCCATACAAAGGCAAGGTCATTTTTTTCTGGTGCTGGTATAGTTTCATCAAGTTCTGTATAATTTCGCACTTTGTTATATTTAAGTTTGTTTTTGCTTAAATTTGATGCTACTTTCAATAACCAAGCCTTTTCATACACTTCAGAGTCAAACTCTTTTTCTGCCTTTATATAGCGTATTAGTGTATTTTGCAGTATATCTTCTGCGTCCTGAATATTGTGCAAATATGAATAAGCCATTCTAAGTATTGAATTGCCATAGTCATTAAGGACTTTTTCGGCTTTTAGCTTTGCTTCTTCCTTAGCTTTGATATTTCTAGCCACAGGAGATATAATACATAGTATTTTTTTGAAAAGGCTTTTGAAACTCACTTTTTCTAATACTAATGCACTAGTCACAGGCATCACTTGATATTGTCATATATCCACTTCCTTTCTTCTTTTTTTGCCTCTCTGTAATATAAACAACTGAAAATGGTGAAATGTTGCATAAAAATAAAAAATATAGGAAAAAAAGGCTATTGCTTAAGTAAAAATAGCTTAAGCAATAGCCTTTTTTATGTATATCAGTATATTAAATCCGATAATTAAGCCTCGTACTTACCTAATGCAGCCTTAATAGCATCATACTGAGAATCGTCCTGAATGTCAAGACGAAGAACAGAACTTACATCAAGTGAAAAGATACCCATAATAGACTTAGCATCTACTACATATCTGCTTGAAGCTAAATCAAAGTCACCGTCAAAAGTATTGATAATGTTTACAAAATCCTTTACCTTGTCGATAGAATCTAACTTAATATTTAATGATCTCATTTAAATTTACCTCCCTTTATTTGTTAGTCTTTTAGACTTACTTTTACTTGTTACAATAATATAATAACTTGATTTTATTGTTTTGTCAAATATATTTTTTATAAACAGAAATTGTATCTTTTAAACATTATTGATAAAAAATATATTAATTTATTGGTAAAAATAACGGTAAAATTTAAGAAATAACTTAAAATGGAATTTTAAATTAATAAAAAAATATTTTATTGGTAATAATATACAAGTTTTTAATATTATTTTTGTTAAAAGCTACCAATATATTTGAGTCTAAAATTAAGTTTGACTGCATATTATTAGTGTAAGAAATAGTATGGAGGTTAATTATGAATAGCTTTGATATATATAAGGATATAGCTATGCGTACTAAAGGAGATATATACATAGGTGTTGTTGGACCGGTTAGAACTGGAAAATCTACATTTATCAAAAGCTTTATGGATAAGCTTGTTATACCTAATATTAAAAATGATTATGTTAAAACCAGAACTCTTGATGAACTTCCTCAGTCAGCAGAGGGTAATACAATTATGACTACAGAACCTAAGTTTGTACCTAATGAGGCTGTTAAGATTAGTTTAGATGGAGGTATTGATTTAAATGTAAGACTTATTGATTGCGTTGGTTACATAGTTGATGGTGCTAAAGGACATATTGTTGATGATAAACCAAGAATGGTTTCAACTCCTTGGTCAGAGCAAAAAATGCCCTTTGCTCAAGCAGCAGAATTGGGTACTCAAAAGGTTATTAAGGATCATTCCACAATAGCTGTTGTTATTACCAGTGATGGCACTATTACAGATATACCTAGAGAAAATTATATAAATAGTGAAAGTAGAGTTGTAAATGAGCTTAAAGAATTAAATAAGCCTTTTGTTATTGTTTTAAATTCTACTCAGCCGGAAAGTGATAAAACTCTTGAAATTGCCAGACAAATGGAAAATAAGTATGGTGCAAAGGTTATACCTGCTGATTGTAAAAACCTATCTCAAGATGCAGTTGATAATATTTTGGAAGAAGCTCTTTATCAATTTCCTGTAGGTGAAATTGATATTACACTTCCTAAGTGGCTTGAGGCTATGCCTATTAATCATTGGCTTAAGGAAAATATTATTTCATCTGTAAGGGAAATGGCATCTAAAATAAATGGTATACGAGATATTAACAAAAATATTTCTATATTAGAAAATAATGAAAATGTTAAAAAACTTTATGCTGAAAACATTAATTTAGGTGAAGGTAAAGCCAATATTGATGTTACACTTAATGATAGTCTTTTTTATAATATACTTTCTGAGACTACAGGTATGGAAATAACAAGTGAATACCAGCTTATATCAATGATGAAAAACCTTGCTGAGGCTAAAAGAGCCTATGATAAAATTAAGTTTGCTCTTGATGAGGTTAATAAAAAGGGTTATGGTATAGTCACACCTTCTGTTGAGGAAATGACTATTTCTGAACCAGAGGTTCTTAAACAAGGCAATAGATTTGGTATAAAAATTGATGCTGATGCACCAAGTATACACTTGATTAAAACAAATATTAAAACCAGTGTATCTCCTATTGTAGGAAGTGAGGACCAATCTAAGGAGCTTGTAGGCTACTTAAAGAGTCAGTATAAGGAAAATCCTGAAAATATGTGGGACTATAATATTTTTGGAAGAAGTCTTAAGGAGCTTATAACTGATGACCTAAATTCAAAACTTATGCGTATGCCTGAAGATACACAGTATAAGTTTAAGGAAACTTTACAGAAGATTATAAATGAGGGCAACGGGGGACTTATTTGCATTATGCTTTAGTATAAAACTGTCGAAAAATATACTATTCTTATAGTAATTGTCAAATTTTTTTAAAAAAATATTAACAATTTTTTCATTTACAATATGCCTCGCATCATATATAATCTTTTACAGAATGTAAGGCTGGTCTTTACATCTAGGCTCTTTCAAAAGCTCTCCCCCTACCCTTTCTGGCTTTTGGAAGAGTCTTTTTTTATTTTTTGTTGACTGCATACGCAAATAAGCGTATACTTATTATATAACTGGTCATACTTGTTTGTGAGGTGATTTTATGATGTTGCAAAAAAGAAGACATAGTGA
>UMFG01002214.1_pt1 | contig 29259 bp, 24 predicted proteins | sample 1964961 | NCBI WGS metagenome assembly UMFG01 (sample SAMEA4836041, study PRJEB28245) | human gut metagenome | biome: gut microbiome; material: fecal sample | place: Denmark | collected 2008
CAGAAAAAGGTGCTTATTCGGGACCAATTAAGGTTGCTGGCAAGACAGGAACAGCAGAAAATCCACAAGGTGATGACCACGCTTGGTTTGTTGCTTTTGCTCCTGCTGATGAACCTAAAATAGCTGTAGCAGTACTTCTTGAAAATGCTGGCAAGGGTAGCAATGCTATACCGGCAGCAAGGGAAATAATGAAAGAATATGTACAGAATTTGGAACAATAATTATATTAAAAATAGGCTGTCGATTTTTCGACAGCCTATTTTTAATATATGTTAATTGTTATTTATCTTTTTTTGATATATAATCGTCAAATTTATCTACAATAAGAGCAAGGGCTTGGTCACCCATAACATTAGTAGCAGTGCCAAAACTATCTTGAGAAAGGTGAAGGGAAATAATAAGCTGTTGCATAGGTTGAGTAAAACCTAAAATATCGTTAATCAATCCTAATGCTGCCATAACTCCACCACCAGGAACACCAGGGGCAGCAACCATAGTAATACCTAAAAGGAAAATATATGGTATAAACATAGTACTTGTAGGTTCAATACCCTGAGCAACCATAATACCCATAGCACCAAGTACAAGACAAATTGTGTCACCTGCAAGATGAATTGTTGCACAAAGAGGAATACAAAAATCTGCAACCTCTGGCTTAACACCATTTCTTACAGCACAGTTAAGGGCAACTGGAATAGTTGATGCTGATGACTGAGTGCCTAGAGCAGTAAAATATGTTGGCATAGCATTTTTTATTTTCTTAATATGATTTTGTCTACATACTATACTTGCAATACAATATTGTATGAAAATATAAGAATACTGTAAAATAACAATAAGGAAGAAAAGAGCAACAAACATTTTTATTGTAGCAACAAGTTTGCCTTCAGCACCAATTTTGCAAAACATACCAGCAATATAAAAAGGTATAAGGGGTATAATAATTTTATTTATAGTACCTTTTACTATTTCTTGCAAATCTCTAAAACCTTCAAGTAATGTTTTACCCTTAATATTAGCCATACCTATGCCAAGAAGAAAAGCAAGTACAAGGGCTGTCATAACACCAAAAATAGGTTCCATTTCAATAATGAAAAATGGTTCAAATGCTTTTTCTGCTATATCTGAATTATCTATAACATTTACTACATTGTGTAGTGTAAGTTTACCTACTACAAAAGCTGAAACACCAGCAAGAATAGTGGAACAATATGCCAATACAAGAGTAATAACAAACAATTTATTAGCTCTCTTGCCTAAGTCTGCCATACCAACTGATACAAAACTAACTATAATTAGTGGAATAATAAAAGTTAAAAAGTTTGAAAAAAGATTTGTAAAAGTAACAAAAAGTTTGACAAAATTATTGTATAATAGGCTATCTCCAAAAAAATTGCTTAAACTGCCTAAGAAAATACCTGCACCAATGCCTAAAATAAGCTTAAAGAGTAACCCCATATTTTTACTCATAATATATCCTCCTAAATAAAGTATTGTGCAATGAAATATTATACATCATTTTGTTATTTTTTGCAATAATAATAATGGAATAATTATAGTATGTGTTAGTAGAAATGAAAAATATTAACAAAAAAGTCCTCTATGTATTAGGGGGGAAGTAGAGGACAAATTTGCAGCGTATATGCTATATAACACAGTCTTTTGCGACCTTACTGTGTTAATTGTTAACAGATATATAAAAGAAATATATAAAACATATAGATAAATACCACAACTAAACAAAGAAAGAGGGGGAGTCAGTTTCTTTGTTATATTATATTTAATAAAAAAAGAGTTAAAACATAGTTATAAATCTTTGTTGAATTGGGGGATAACAAAGATTTTCTATTTAGAAACAGATAACTAGATGTTTTAATAAATTGAATTTAGATTTATACTGTAATATTTAATTATTATGCTATATATCTATTAACTTCTCCATTATATATTATAAGATTGTAAAAATCAATAGATAGACAAAAAATTAATATATTATTAATATTTGTTAACAATATGAAATATTTGCAGATAAATTTGTACAAATTAAACAAATGAGCCAGCGATAAATCGTTGGCTCATTGTTTTAAACATAATATTACTTATTATTCTTTTTAGCGTTTTGGAGCATTAAAGCTCTAACCTTTAATGGTAAGCCCATAAGAGTAATAAAGCCTTCAGCATCTTTGTGAGAATAGTGGTCACCTGTTGTGAAACTAGCTAAATCATCACTATATAAGCTGTATGGAGAAGTAACACCAGCACTAATAATATTACCCTTGTAAAGCTTTAACTTAGCAGTACCAGTAACATATTCCTGAGTTACATCAACAAATGCAGCAAGAGCTTCTCTTAATGGAGTAAACCATTCGCCTCTGTAGATTAAGTCGGCATACTTAATTCTGATGTTTTCTTTATATTCAGTAGTTGCTCTATCAAGGCAAAGATACTCTAAATCTCTGTGAGCAGCATAGAGGATAGAACCACCAGGAGTTTCATATACACCTCTTGACTTCATACCAACAACTCTATTTTCAACGAGGTCAGTAATACCAATACCGTTTTCGCCACCAATTTTATTAAGGTAAGTCATTAATTCAAGTGGTTTAACAGTTTTGCCATTAAGAGTAACGGGAATACCCTTTTCAAAACCGATTTCAACATAAGTAGCCTCATCTGGAGCTTGTTCTGGAGATACACCAAGCTTTAAAAGACTGTCAAACTTAGGCTCATTAGCTGGATTTTCAAGGTCAAGACCCTCGTGGCTAATATGCCAAAGGTTAGCATCTCTTGAGTAAGAATCTTCCTTTTTCATAGGAACTTCAATACCTCTGTCTACAAGGTACTGAATTTCGTCCTCTCTTGATTGAAGTGTCCACTTGTCATCTCTCCAAGCAGCAATAATCTTTAAGTGAGGAGCAAGAGCCTTAATACCAAGTTCAAATCTAATCTGGTCATTACCCTTACCTGTCGCACCGTGACAAATAGCATCAGCACCCTCTTTAAGAGCAATATCAACAAGTTTTTTTGCAATAAGAGGTCTGGCAATAGAAGTACCTAAAAGATACTTATCCTCATATACACAACCAGCCTTTACCATTGGGTAAATATAGTCAGTAATAAGTTCTTCCTGAACATCTTCAACATAAATCTTAGAAGCACCTTGAGCAATAGCTCTTTCTTCAAGACCAGTAGTTTCCTTATTAGTTAAACCAACATTGATACAAGCAGCAATAACTTCTGCATCGTAGTTTTCCTTTAACCAAGGGATAATAACAGATGTGTCAAGACCACCTGAATATGCAAGTACAATTTTCATATTATTTGCCTCCGTCTAAATTATTAATTAAGTTGGTATTATTGTATCACTCATACAGATAATATGCAAGAGATTTTTTCAAAAAAATATGTATTTTTACATTTTTGGTGAATTTTTATAAATTATAGTTGCATATTATGCAAAAAGGGTGTATAATTTATAAATCTTTTAAAAACATTAATTTTTTTTAAAAAATACTGTACTTTTAATTGTTTTAGGTTTATAATCAATGTTTAGATGAATTATAAATTAAATTATATATAATAGGTAAAAATAAATTACGGAGGTTATTATGATTAAAGTTGGTATTATTGGAGCTACTGGTTATGCAGGTCAGGAGCTAGTAAGACTTATTACTCAGCATCCTCAAGCTGAAATAGTTACACTTACTTCTCAAAGTTATGCAGGTAAGAATTATGAGGAAGTTTATTCAAACTATAGACATTTAGATTACATTTGTGAGGAAGAAGATATTGATAAAATGGCTGATTTGTGCGATGTTATTTTCCTTGCTTTACCTCACGGTGTTGCTAGTAAGAAGATTAACGAAAGTATTTTAAATAGAACTAAGATTATTGACTTAGGTGCTGATTTTAGACTTCAGGATATTGAAACTTATGAAAAATGGTACACTACTCATTATTCAAAGGATATTCTTCCAGAAGCTATATATGGACTTTGCGAAATAAATAGAGATAATATTAAAGGTAAGAGAATTGTTGCTAACCCTGGTTGCTACACTACTTGCTCAATACTTTCTATGTATCCTCTTGTTAAGGAAGGTATGATTGATAATTCTTCTATTATAATAGATGCAAAATCTGGAGCTACTGGTGCTGGCAGAGGTCTTTCTCTTGGTAATCATTATTGTGAGCTTAATGAGTCTGTTAAGGCTTACAAAATTGCAAGTCATAGACATACTCCGGAAATTGAGGAACAGTTAAGCTATGCTGCTGGTGAAGATATTGTTATTAACTTTACTCCTCACCTTATTCCTATGGATAGAGGTATACTTGCCACTTGCTATGCTAATTTAAAGGCTGATTATTCTTATGCTGATATTAAGTCAGTTTATGAAAAATATTATGGCAATGAGTATTTTATAAGACTTACTAATGAAGGAACTTTCCCAGAAACTAAGTGGGTTAAGGGTTCTAACTTTGTAGATATTGGCTTTACTGTTGATAAGAGAACTAAAAGGGTTATTGTTGTTGGTGCTATTGATAACTTATTTAAGGGTGCAGCTGGTCAAGCTGTACAGAATATGAATATTTTATTTGGTCTTGATGAAAAGACCGGTGTTGATTATGTACCTGTTTTCCCTGCCTAATAAAAAGTAGGAAGAATATAATACTATTAAATTATAATTGTAGTAGTAATGGGTATTATTTAATAACAATTTCTGTTAAAGATAATAAATATATAATTTGAAATAATGACGAAAAAAGAATAAATGGTAAGAAACTACATTAAAACCAATCCCATTAAATGGGAGCTTGACAAATACTACACAGTCAGGAGGATATTAAAATGAACATAATAACAGGAAATGTAGTATCACCAAAAGGCTTTAAGGCTTGGGGTGATGCCGTAGGACTTAAGAAAAGCAAAAAGGATATGGCAATTATAGTAAGTGAAGTGCCTTGTAACGCAGCCGGTTGTTTTACAACAAATGTTGTGAAAGCTGCTCCGGTACACTGGGATATTAAAACAGTAGAAAATAAAATAATGGGTATTGTTGTAAATAGTGGTAACGCCAATGCCTGCACCGGTACACAAGGTTTAAGGGATACTGAAACTACAGCAGAAAAGTTAGCTCAATTAGTTGGTGCTAAAGCGGAAAATATACTTGTATGTTCAACAGGTGTTATTGGTGTTAACTTACCTATGGACAAGGTTTTAAATGGTGTTGATATTGTATTTCCAAAAATAACAGATAGTATGGAAGGTGGCGATAATGCTGCTGAGGCAATTATGACAACTGATACTTATGCTAAAAAGGTAGCTGTTGAAATTGAGATTGGTGGCAAAACAGTTACCATTGGTGGTATGGCTAAGGGTTCTGGTATGATTAACCCTAATATGGCAACTATGCTTTGTTTTATTACTACAGACTGTGCAATATCTAGGGAAATGCTTACAAAGGCTTTAAAATCAAGTGTTACAGACACATTTAATATGATTAGTGTAGACGGTGATATGTCAACTAATGATACTGTACTTTGTATTGCTAATGGTCTTGCTGGTAATGCTGAAATTATAGCAGATGGCGAAGATTTTAATAAGTTTAAGGAAGCACTTTTTTATATAAATAAAAAACTTGCAATGGCTTGTGCCGATGACGGCGAAGGTGCTACTAAACTTATTGAAGCTAAGGTAACAGGAGCCAAGGATAAAGAAAATGCAAGAAAAATGGCATTAAGTGTTGTTTCTTCTTCACTATTAAAGGCGGCTATATTTGGTGAAGATGCTAACTGGGGTAGGGTACTTTGTGCTATGGGTTACAGTGGTGCAGAATTTGACCCTATGGAAGTTACTATTAAGTTTAGAAGTGATAATGGGGAAATCCTTCTTATGGACAAGGGTACACCTATTGTATTTGATGAAGATAAGGCAGCTAATATTCTTTCAGAACACACAATTTATATTGATATGATTTTAACAGAAGGTAATGGAGAAGCTGTAGCTTGGGGTTGTGACCTTACTTATGATTATGTTAGAATTAATGGTGACTATAGAAGTTAATTTAGAGTTTTGACAACATTAAGGAGTATTAAAATGATTGATGTTATTTCTAAGGCAAGCATATTAACAGAGGCTTTGCCTTATATTAAAAAGTTTTCTGGCATTACTGTTGTTATTAAGTATGGTGGTGCTGCTCTTGTAAATGAAAAAATTAAGTCAACTATTGTTAAGGATATTGCACTTATGAAGTTTGTTGGCTTTAAGCCTGTTGTTGTTCACGGCGGTGGAAAGGATATTAACAAGGCTCTTGAGGCTGTTGGAATTGAGCCTAAGTTCAAGGACGGCTTAAGAGTCACTGATGAGCCTACAATGGAGGTTGTTCAGCAGGTACTTGCTGGTAAGGTTAATAAGGACCTTACAACTGAACTTTGCTTACACGGTATTAATGCTGTTGGTATTTGTGGCAAGGACGCAGGCTTTATGAAAGTTAAGAAAGCTATGCCTAATGGTATGGATATTGGTCTTGTTGGTGAGGTTACAGATGTAAATACTGACCTTATTAATACACTTGTTGACAATGACTTTGTGCCTGTTATTTCATCAATTGGTGTTGATGAAGAAGGTAAGAGTTACAATGTAAATGCAGATTATGCTGCTGTAGCTGTAGCAGGTGCTTTAAAGGCTGAAAAACTTGTTTTTGTAACAGATGTAGCAGGTATTATGCGTGATGTAAATGACCCGGATAGTGTTATTTCAGTTATTAAAGAAGATGAAGTAAATAAACTTATTGCAGATGGTACAATTTCAGGAGGTATGCTTCCTAAGGTACAGTGTTGTATGGCTGGTGTTAATACTGGTGTTAAAAATGTACATATATTAGATGGCAGAACAGCTCACTGTCTTATACTTGAAATATTTACAAATAAGGGTATTGGTACATTAATTGAAAAATAATAGTTGTATTATAACGGAGGATAAATAAATGAAAACAGCAGAATTAGGCGAGAAATATGTTATGAAAACATATAGCCGTTTCCCACTTGCATTTGAAAAGGGTGATGGTATGTATGTATACGATGAAGATGGTAAGAAATACCTTGATTTTGTAGCAGGTATTGCTGTAAACTCTCTTGGTCATAATCACCCTAAACTTGTTAAAACTATTGCAGAACAGGCACAAAAGCTTATTCATATTTCAAATTTATATTATACTAAGCCACAGTGTACTCTTGCTCAAAAGTTAGTTGAAAACGGTAGTCTTGATAAAGTATTTTTCTGTAACTCTGGTGCAGAGTCAATTGAGGCAGCTTTAAAACTTGCTAGGAAGTATGGTTCTAAAACTGGCAGACAGGAAATAATTACAATGAACCGTTCTTTCCACGGTAGAACTTTTGGTGCTGTTACAGCAACAGGTCAGAATCATTATCACCAAGGTTTTGGGGATATGCTTCCTCATATTAAGTATGCAGATTTTAATGACATAGAGTCTGTTAAGTCAGCTATTACTAACAATACTGTTGCTATACTTATGGAACCGGTACAGGGCGAAGGCGGTATTATTCCGGCTAATAAGGAATTTTTGCAGGAAGTAAGAGCTATTTGTGATGAAAAGGATATTCTTTTAATGTTTGATGAGGTTCAGTGTGGTGTTGGTAGACTTGGTACACTTTTCGCTTATCAGACTTTTGGTGTTGTTCCTGATGTTATGTCAACAGCTAAGGGCATTGCTGGTGGTGTTCCTTGTGGTATTATGATGGCTAAGACTAAAGTAGCAGAATCATTTGTTCCTGGTGACCACGCATCTACTTTTGGTGGCAATCCTCTTGCTGCTGCTGCTGGTAATGTTGTTGTTGATGAACTTTTAGGTGGACTTCTTGATAATGTTAAGATACAAGGTGAATATTTAAGAACAAAACTTGATGAAATTGCTAAAAAGCATTCTGATATTGTTAAAGATGTTAGAGGTATTGGTCTTATGCAAGGTATAGAATTAAATGAACCTGCGGGTTCTTTTGTGTCTAAGGCTATTGATATGGGCTTGCTTCTAGTTGGTGCTGGCAAGTTTATTATTAGATTTGTGCCATCTCTTATTGTTTCTAAAGAAGATATTGATGTTATGTCTGAAATTCTTGATAGGGCTTTAGAAAAGTAAAATTTGTTATTAAAAAAGGACCTAAATTGGCAATGTCATTAAGTTAAAATTTTAAAATAACTTAAAGCAGAGGAAGAACATTAAAAACGATGTAATTTTCTCTGCTTTTACATTGTTTTCTTAACTTAGAGACATTGCTTAAATTGGTCTTTTTTTAAATTTATTTCCTTAAAACATCTAACTTAATACCGGTTTTTAATTCGCCGCTTATTTCGGATTGAGTAAATGCCGGTATACAAACTACATCAATGCCATTAGGTGCAACAAAGCCTCTGGCAATAGCTACAGCTTTAACTGCCTGATTTACTGCTCCTGCACCTATTGTCTGTATTTCTACATTATCGTTATTTCTCAATATAGCTGCAATAGCTCCTGCCACTGATTTGGGCTGGGAATTTCCTGAAACCTTTAATATTTCCATAGCAAAAACCTCCTTTAAGGATATTGTTTCCAAAAAGGAGGTTTATATTCAATACAATACTATATTAAAATCAAATCTTCTTAAACTGATTAATAGCACTTGCAATAGCTCTAATTGAACTTTTTGCTGTATTTGAACTTATACCTACAGCAAAGTGAGGTTGTTTTTTGCAGTCAAATATCTGAACATAAGTAATAGCCTTTGACTTATTACCATAAGCAAGAGAATGCTGAGAGTAATCAGAAATTTCAAAATTAATATTAAATTCGTCCATAATAGCTTTGCAGAAAGCATCTACAATACCATTGCCAGTACCTTTAAGTGACATTTCATTACCTCTGTAATTTACTCTTGCATTAAGATTTACATGGTCGTCAGAGCTTTCTTCTGTATAATAGATTACAGATAATGGTTCTTTAATATAGTAGTTTTCCATAAAGAGATTGTAAATTTCCTCGTGTGTAAGTTCCTTATCCATATCAACAGATGCTTGAGTAACTTTTGGACCAAAGTCCTGTTGCATAATTTTAGGAATATGTAAACCATAGTGAGTTTCAAGAATATAAGCTACGCCGCCTTTACCAGACTGTGAGTTAATTCTGATAATAGGGTCATAGTTTCTGCCAACATCAAGTGGGTCAATAGGTAAGTAAGGAACTTCCCATCTGTCAGGATGTTCAATCATTTTAGCCATACCCTTTTTTATAGCATCTTGATGTGAACCAGAAAAAGCAGTATAAACTAAGTCACCAGCATAAGGATGTCTTGGATGAACATCAAGACCGGTTGATGCTTCATAAATATCAATACATTCATTAATATTGCTAAAGTCAAGTTTAGGGTCGATACCTTGTGAAAACATATTTAATGCAACAACCATAATATCAGCATTACCTGTTCTTTCACCGTTACCGAAAAGTGTACCTTCAACTCTGTCAGCACCTGCCATAATACCAAGCTCTGTTGCAGCTACAGCACAGCCTCTATCGTTATGAGGGTGAATACTAATAATTACATTTTCTCTATTTTTAAGGTTTCTGCATACATATTCAACTTGGTCTGCATATACATTAGGTGTTGCCATTTCAACTGTGTTAGGAAGATTTAATATAACCTTTTTATCAGCAGTTGGTTTCCAAACATCAAATACTGCGTCAGAAATTTCAACAGCATAATCAAGTTCTGTACCAGAAAAACTTTCTGGAGAATATTCAAATATAAATCTGTCTTTGCCGTATTCATCAGCAAGTCTGTCAACTAATTCTGCACCAGATACAGCAAGTTCTTTAATTTCTTCCTTAGACTTGTTAAATACAACATCTCTCTGCAATGTAGATGTTGAATTGTAAAGGTGAACTACTGCCTTATGTACGCCTTCAAGAGCTTCAAAAGTTTTTCTGATAATATGCTCTCGGCTTTGAGTAAGTACCTGTATTGTAACATCTTCTGGAATTAAGTTCTGTTCAATAAGTGTACGGCAGAAAGTGTATTCTGTGTCGCTGGCAGCAGGGAAACCTACTTCAATTTCTTTAAAGCCAATTTTAACAAGATATTTAAAGAAGTTAATTTTTTGATTTAAGTTCATTGGTTTTTCAAGTGCCTGATTACCATCTCTAAGGTCAACACTACACCACATAGGTGCTTTTGTTATTACCTTTGAAGGCCACTGTCTATCAGGTAAGTCAATTGGTGGAAATTGTCTGTAACGATGAAAATTCATAATTATTCTCCTCTCAAAAATATAAGTTAATATGTATTATCAATACAGAGCTGTTATAACAATAAAAAAAGCCTAAGTCTCTAAGAGACGAAGGCTGTAAATACTCCGTGGTACCACTCTAATTCATTACAATGTAATGCACTTTATCAGTTACGAGCAATAATGCTGATAACCTGCTCCTGTATCGGTGAGCATCCGTCTGCACCTACTTATAATTCAGCACAGCCACTCAAAGGCGAGTTCAGTTAAATCAGATTACTGTCTTTCACCAACCGTCAGCTCTCTAAAAATCCTCAAATAACCTACTACTCCTTATCATAGTGTTACCATATTGATATTCAAATCATATCACAGTTGAAAATATTTGTCAAGGAGTTTTTTTGAAATATTTTGTAAAACTTTTGCCATAAATAATAGTAATAAAGCTATTGAAATTTTTTCAATAATGTACTACTATTAATATATATACAAAAAAGCAACAGGAGAGAATTATGGATTTATCAATTGTTATTGTGAATTACAACACAAAGGCACTTACAGAGCAAACAGTTAATTCAGTAATAGCTACTACAAAAGGTATTGAATATGAAATAATTGTAGTTGACAATTCTTCCAATACAAGAGAATACTATGAATCTAGCAACAATAGAGTTAAGGTTCTTAGTAATGTGGATAATAAGGGTTTTGGCTATGCTTGTAACATTGGTGCTAATATTGCTATTGGCAGATATATTTTATTTCTTAATTCAGACACTATTATGCAAAATGGTACATTAAAGGGTGCTGTTGACTATATGGATAGTCATAGAGATATTGGCTGTTTAGGAATAAAAACTCTTTTGAGAGATGGCACATTTGACCACGGTTGTAAAAGGGGATTTCCAACGCCTTTTAATAGTCTTTGTTATGTTTTAAAGTTGCATAAAATTTTTCCAATGGTTAAAAAATTTGGAGGTTATACTCTAAATTATTTAAGTCAAAATGAAACTAATGAAGTTGATAGTGTAAGTGGTGCATTTATGCTTATTCCTAAAAATGTTATTGGAAAAGTTGGCCTTTTTGATGAAAGTATATTTATGTATGGTGAAGATATTGACCTTTGTTATAGAATAAAAATGGCTGGTTTTAAGGTTGTGTATTATGCTGATGTTTGGATGACTCATTTAAAAGGTCAAAGTGGCTTGCACACTAAAAGCCCTGTTGTTATTAAACACTTTCACGATGGCATCAAGAGATTTTATGATATGTATTATAGAGATAAGCATAATTTTATTGTTACTTTTTTAATGCACTCTGCAATTAATTTAAGATATGTTATAACACTTGGTTTATCAAAGATAAGAAGGTAATTTAATGAAAGTTGATATATTAATGGCAACATATAATGGTGAAAAGTATATAAGTCAGCAAATTGAAAGTATAATTAATCAAAGCTATGAAGATTGGACTTTGCGAATAAGAGATGATGCTTCAACAGATGGTACAATGGTAATTGTCAGACAATATGCCAGAAAATATCCAGAGAAAATTAAATTTTTTGAGAATAGAGAAAATTCAGGCAGTCCTAAGGCAAATTTTTTCAGCCTTATTAAGGACTCTGATGCAGATGTTATTTTTTGTTGTGACCAAGATGATATTTGGGAAAGTGATAAAATAGAAATTACACTGAAAGAGTTTGAAAATATTAATAAACCATTACTTGTTCATAGTGACTTAAGTGTAATTGATGAAAATAACAATATTGTTTGTAAATCTATGATTAAAAGACAGCATATTAATGTTAAAAGAACTGCATTAAATCAGCTTATAGTTCAAAATGTTGTAACTGGTTGTACTATGGCTATTAATAGGCAACTTGCAGACATTATTGTTGAACCTGAACTTTTAACTGTTCACGATTGGTGGATTGCTGTTACGGCATCTATTTTTGGTATAATTAAATTTATAAACAAACCTACTATCAAGTATAGAAAACACAATAACAATGCTTGTGGCCCTCAAAATATGTCAAGTCCTAAATATATTGCTAAACGAGCAATAAACAAGCCTAAAGCTAAAAAAATGCTTGATTATGGCTATGTAATGGCTGTTGAACTTTTAGAAAAGTATAAAATACCTTATGAATATAAGCCTATGCTTAAGGCTTATGGTGCTATGGGGAATAAAAATAAATTTAATAAATTAAAAACTGTCTTTAAATATAATACTTGGAAAAGTGGTGTTATAAGAAAATTAGGGCAAATATGGTTTATGTAAAGGAGTAAGAAATGCTTGTAAGAAAAATTGTAAATTATGGTAAAGATAATGGTATTAAGGCACTTACTCTTAAATTAAGGGAACGAATTAAATATAAGTGTGAAGCTAATGCTTATATGTCTAAAAATACATTAGATAAGGAAACTCTTAAATTACAAAAGCTTGAAAAATATGAAAAGCCAATTAAAATTAGTATTTGTGTGCCTGTTTACAATACTGATAAAAAAATGCTGGAGCAAATGCTTATTTCAGTTTTAAATCAAACTTATAGAAATTGGGAACTTTGTATTGCTGATGGTAGTACTAGTAACTATTCTTATATTGAGGGAATAATACGAGGTATAAATGACAAGAGAATAAAGTATCAGAAACTAAATATAAATAGAGGTATTGTAGATAATAGCAATATTGCCTGTTCTTTTGCTACTGGTGAATATATTGCACTTCTTGACCACGATGATGTTCTTGCACCTAATGCTCTTTATGAAGTTAGGAAAGCTATTGATAAAGGGGCAGATTATATTTATACTGATGAGGCAAGTTTTTCAAAAAGTATTAGTAAACCAGATATTATACATTTTAAACCAGAATTTTCAATATTTAATTTAAGAGGGAATAATTATATTTGTCATTTGTCTGTATTTAAAAAATCTCTTTTTGAAAGGGTAGGTGGCTTTAGACCTGGATTTGATGGTAGTCAAGACCACGATTTAATACTTAGGATTTGTGAAATAGCATCCAATATTTATCATATACCAAAGGTTCTTTATTATTGGAGGATACATAGCAATTCTGTTGCGTCAGATATTGGAGCAAAGCCTTATTGTATTACAACTGGTGTACTTGCTGTTGAAAGCCATTTAAATCGAATGAAAATAAGTGGAACCGTTACACCTGTTGCCAATAATGCTGCTGTTTACAGAGTTAAATATACTTGTCTTATTAAACCTGCAATTATTAACAATATTGAAAATATAAAAGGCGTTACTAATGAATATATTATAGTAGCTAAACCAGATTTAAAGTTTAAGGCTGGTGCTATAAATGAAATTTGTCAAATTCTTCAGCTTGATAATGTAGGTATGGTAGGAGGTATGGTTGTTAAAAATGGAAGAATACAACACGCTACACTTTCTGATAGAAATGGTGAAATTTACTCTGAGTATGCCGGTAATCTGGTTATAAGTGATGGTTATATGAAAAGGCTTAAATATGCCCAAGGAGCAGAATATTTGCCTTGTCAGTTCTTTGGTATTAGAAAGTCGGTTCTTGAAAATATGATGTATTTTGAAGATAACCTTTGGGACGATGATAAGGTTATAGATATGTGTAAACGAATGAAAAAGTATAATTATGATATTGTTTTTAATCCTTATGCTGTAGCTGAAAGGTAGGAATTTATGTTAGCTAATATTATTGTAGGAATTGTACTTGTTATTATGGTTTTTTTAGCAATTAAGAGCTATTTAAAACAACGAAAAAATGGTAGTTGTGGCTGTAAGTGTAATGGTTGTATAAATAGGTGCAAAGATAAGAAGTAATTTATTTTCAATAAAAAGAGATATTTTAAAATCTGACTGTCCCAATTTGTATAGACAGCACAAAAAGAGTGCCTGTGGTAAAAAAACACCTCCTATGATTTTTATTATACCATAGGAGGTTATTTTTCTATTGTCTGTTTTTACTGGTTCTGTTCAAAATTAGAACACTCTCTTTTTATTTGATTATTTTTCAATAATATCTAAAATTCCCCTAATATCTCTTATTACATAATCTGCACCGGCATTTTTAAATTTTGTAGTAACTTTATCACATATATTGTTTTGTTCTTCAATAGATAGAGAATCAAATTCTTTTTTACTTAAAGCCATAAGTGAACTGCCTTCAATAACACCTACAGTTGTTAAACCTGCATTTAAGCCTTCTTTTATGTCTGAAATTGTGTCACCGACTTTAATAGCATTTTTTACACTTGAAATACGAAGATACTCTAAATTTTTAAATATCATATATGGATAAGGTCTGCCAAAATTTTCAGTATCAGTAGGACTGAAATATACATCTGGAGCATAGCCAAAATCCTTTGCTTTTGGAGCTACAATATTCATCATTTCGTCAGTATATCCAGTTGTAGAACCAATTTTAATACCTAAATTTCTTAACTTTTCTACTGTTTCTAATACATAAGGCTTAGGTTCTGCATAATTTTTAAGAATTTCCATAATGCCTTTTTCACTTTCTTCATATACAGCGTCAACATCGGCATTAGTCCATTTTCTTTTATGTATTTCTTCCCACAATGATGATATTCTATCTTCTTTCATCATTGTTTCAATGTGGTCGTGCTTGAGCATTCCCATAGGAGCTCTAACCTCATCAATAGTAGGTTCAATACCAAATTTTTTGAAGGCTTCAATAAATGCCTTAACAGGTGCAAAACAACCATAGTCAACTGTTGTTCCAGCCCAATCAAAAATAACACACTCAGTTTTCATATTAATTCTCCTTTAAAAAATTGCTAATAATAGTACAAAGTTTTTCAATATCTTCAGTGTAAATTTCTCCAATATTACCTATTCTAAAAGTATTGGCATCTGTTACCTTACCAGGATAAATAGCATAACCTCTTTCCTTTATATAAGAATACATATCATTAAATGTAAAGTTTGCGTTATCAGGGAAAAGGAATGTTGTAATAATAGGTCCTTGTACACTGTGGTCTATGTATGTTTCAAATCCCATTTCTGCCATTTTGGCTATTAAAAGTTTGTTATTGTCAGAATATCTTTTGTTTCTGGCATTAATGCCCCCTTCTTTTTTCATTTCGTCAATAGCTTTTGAAAAGGCTATTACAGTATGAGTTGGTGAAGTAAATCTCCACTTTCCATCTATTTCCATAGTCTTGTATTGGTCATATAAGTCAAGTGAAAGGCTTCTTGCAACACCTTTAGATTCTTCAATTAATTTTCTTTTGCCAATTATAAATGAAAATCCAGGAACACCTTGTATACACTTGTTAGCACTGCTTATAATAAAGTCAATACCTAATTCCTCAACTGGAATATCTACGCCACCGAAACTACTCATTGCATCAACAATAAATATCTTGTTTTTTGATTTGGCAACATTTGCAATAGAGGCAATGTCGTTTAAAATTCCGGAAGTTGTTTCGCTGTGTACCATTGAAATATGAGTAATGCCTGGATTTTGGTCAATAATTTCAGCTACTTTGGTACTGTCTGGAATTTTGTCATAGTCTTGAACATACATAATGTAGTTAATTTTATTATGCTCTGCGATGTCAGCCATTCTTTTGCCATAAGCACCGTTAGCAATAATAAGAAGTCTGTCAGTATCCTTTATTACACTTGATAAAACACTTTCAACACCAAAAGTACCACTACCTTGCATAAGTACACAAGCATAGTTTTTACTGTCAGTATGGGCTAAATTTAAAAGTTCTGATTGAATTTTTTTGGTAATTTTTTTATAGTCATCATCCCAAGTACAATGGTCAAAAAGCATTTCTTTTTTTACAGTATCAGTTGTTGTTAATGGACCTGGTGTAAGTAATTTATAGTTATTCATAATTAGTTTTCTCCTTTACATTTGTTTGATAATTTTTTATGTTTGTCAAGTAAGTCTACAGTAAGTTTTTCACCAAAAACTTTAGTGTTGTTGGACATATCACTTGAAGTTTCGCCTTCATAAAGTGGCATTGGATAAGATTTAATAATTTCACTTCTGCCTTTGTTTATAATACAATCTGCCATTTGGCTTGCAAGAGGATTTTCATTGCCATCTTTATTTATAAGTGCAAGAGATTCTGTAAGAACATAGTTTCCTTCTGTAGGGTCAATATAGTCTATAGGTAAACCATTGTTTTTATCAGCAATAGCTTGATGTCTTAATCCAAAACCAATAGCAACTTCACCAGCTCTAACTTTTTTAAGAGGACCAGAACCTGAACTTTCAAGGTGAGGACCTGCATTTTCATATATTTTTTTAAGAATTTCTTGAGTTTCAGCTTCACCATATGATGAAATAAGGGCTTGTATCATAAGCCAAGCAGTTGATGAACCTTCAATATCTGTTACAGAAATATAGCCCTTGTATTCTGGGTTAGCAAGGTCTTTTATTGACTTAGGATAAGGTAAATTGTTTTCTTTCATCATATCAGTATTAATAATTAATGCACCTTCTTGAGCAGTAATAGGTGTATAGTAAGAAGGGTATTTATCTAAAGTTTTATGAGGAAAGCTTAAATCAAGAAACATATTATTTTTTTCTTGAGCACTGTCAATATAAAATGAACTCATTGTTATTAAATCTGCTTCAATATTTTTGCCTTCAGTCATAAGTTTGCCACCTAATTCAGATGTACCTAAAGTTTGAAAAAGATACTTGCCTTCATAACCGTTAGAGTCAAGGACAGTTTTCATAGCTGTTACAGCTTCATCATCAGCATTTGAGTATATTACAACTTGGTCTTTGCTGTTACTACAGCCGGCAAGACCTAAACTTGTGGCAAAAATAGCTGTTGCTGTTAATACAGTGCCGATGTTGTAAATTATTTTTTTCATTGTAATTTTCTCCTTTTATAATTAATATAAATTTTTATAATAATTTTTATTAATATATTTGTTAAAAGCAAAAGTAGTGATAGTACAAAAATTTCATTAAACTTTGAAATATGTTGTAATTCTTTTATTTTAGTTGTAATTACACTTGTTCTTGCACCTACAAGGAATATTATTGCACTTACTGTTACCATAGCATTTACAAAGTAATATTCAAATACTTTTAATATTGTTGGCATAGCATTAGGTGTAACAATTCTTATAATTGTTTTAATCCAACTATCACCCATAAGCATTGCTGTTGTTTCCCAAGAACTATTCATTTTAGTTAAAGCTCCTTTAAGCATTAAATAAGGAGTTGAAAAAAAGTGTATAATGTTACATATTATAATAATGAAAAAAGTGTTTTGTATAGATGTTCCAGAAAAAATAAGAAGAAAAGCAATACCTAAAACCATTCCTGGTATGGTGTTAGTAATTAGTGCTATTTTTTCTATTAATCCTTTAAATTTTATTTTACTCCTTGAGGCAACTAATGCTCCCAAATAAGCAATAATAGTACCAAAAAATGCTGTAAGTATACTGACGATTAATGAATTTATAAAAACTCCAATAAGTGATTTGTCAGAAAATACATTACTTATATTTTTTAATGAGAAGGTTATTTTATAGGGCCATTCTTCAGCAAAAGGTATTATAAATATTACTGTAAATATTGAAAGTATTGAAAGGAGTATTAATGTTGAAAATATACCAAATATAACATCTCTTAATTTATTTTTTTTGATTTCTGTTTGAGATATTTTGTTATAAGTTATATTAAACCTTTCAATATAACTTAACAGTGAAATACTTAAAACTGAAGGCAATAACATTGTAAGGGCTATTACTGCTCCATTGTTAAAGTTTGGAACACTGCCTAACATTTCATTATATAAAAGAGTGGCTATTACCTCATACTTACCACCAATAGATGCAGGAATACCAAAATCAGTAAAACTAAGGAAAAAGCACTGTATTATAGCTGCGGCTAAAGTTCCTAACATAGGTATAATTATTGAAATCCAAATAGTTTTTAGTTTTGAGTCACCCATTATTCTTGAAACAGTAATAAAACTTTTATCAATGTATAACATAGTGTTGTCTATAAGTATAAAAGCAATAGGCAATGTGTATATTACATAGCCTAACACAAGCCCCTTAAATCCATATATTTCAAAAAACTGTCTGCCAAATAACTTTGTCAAAAGACCTTGTTTGCCAAATGAATATATTATTGCAAAGCCATAAGTAATAGTTGGTAAAAGCATTGGCAAAACAGCAATAGTTTTAATTATATTTTTTGCCTTATTACATAGATTTGTAAAGTTTACTGTGTATGCCATTATAAATGCTAATAATGTTGATAAAATACCACTAAATAATGCAACTATAAGGCTGTTTAATAAAGCATTATAGAATCTTTTTTGACCAAGTATTTCACTATAACATTCAAATGTGATGCCATTGTCTGTTACAAATGATTTTAAAAGAAGTGTTATAGTGGGCAAAAGAAGAAATACAGCAAAAATTATTAATATAAAAGTGAATATTATTTTTAATTCTCTGTTTTTTTGTTTATTCATTTTAACCACCTAAAAACAACTTCCTGTAGATGTAGTATTAAATAGAGAAAATATGTTATTTCGTTTTATTTCCAACTGATTTAATATGAATTTTTTGACAAAGTCATTATTTGGCTTATTTATTATTTCTGATGGATTACCATATTGCGAAATTTCTCCGTGGTCAATAATAAGGACTTTGTCTGATAGTGTAAGAGCTTCTTCAGGGTCGTGAGTAACAATAATAGTTGTTAAATTAAAGTCTTTTGCAATTGTTTTAATTTTTTCTTTTATTGACTCCTTTATTACACCGTCAAGAGCACTTAAAGGTTCATCTAAAAGTAATATTTTAGGTTTCATAACCATTGTTCTTGCAATAGCAACCCTCTGTTTTTGACCACCAGAGAGCTGTTGTATTTTTTTGTTAAGGTGTTCTTTTAAACCTAATAACTCTATAAATTCATCTACTTCTTCTTTAGAAGAAATACCTGGTTTATTTTTAAGACCGTATGTAATGTTTTGGTAAGCATTAAGATTAGGAAAAAGAGCATAATCCTGAAAAACTATATTAAAACCTCTTTCTTCCATTGGGACATTTGTAATATCTTTGCCATCAAGTATTAAATTTCCACTGTCAATATCTGTTATACCAAGAATGATATTTAGTAATGTTGTTTTTCCACTACCTGATGAGCCTAGTATTGAAACTATTTCTCCGTTATTTATAGAGAGTGTTACATTGTTTAATATTTTGCTTTTGCCGTATGATTTTTGTATGTTTTTTAATTCAAGCATATTTACCTCCGTATGACTTTTTGGTTTGTATTACAACTGGAATTATATTTTTGAAAAGGGCAAAAGACAAGCAAATACAGGTTAATACTTTGTAAAGGAAAAGTAAAAAACAGCCAGAATTCAAATGTAGAAAATCTACATTTTTTCTGACTGTTGACCAAGGTTATTATCTAAATTTAGTATTAATTCTTTATTTTTATCCAGTTTTTTTGTATATTTATTGTAATCACTTGTTAGTAGTCCGATGTATATCATATCAATTATTGCAAGTTGTGTAGTCCTTGAAAAAATAGTATTACCATAAAAATACTGTGCACTACTAGAATAAATAGTAATGTCAGCATATTTGTTAATATGGGATTTATTAAAGTTAGTTAGTGCTATAGTTGTTGCCTCAGATTTTTTTGCTGTTTTAAGATTTTCAACTGTTATTGATGAACATCCGGAATATGAAATTCCAATAGCAACATCCCCTTTTTTTAAGTTTGCAGCATTTACCTTTTGTAAGTATGGATCAGTATTATATGTACAGTTTAACCCTAAATAGGACAGTTTTACATTTAAGTCAATAGCTGTAGCAGCTGAGTTTTCTATAGCAAATATTGTAATGCTTTTTGCGTTTTTTAGTATATCTATTAATTTACAGTAATCAGTAACTGAGATTGATTTTAAAGCATTTTCTAAAAGAGAAGTAATTGTTACAGTAACCTTGGCTGGTATATCTTCAACCTTTTCATTTCCTGTTAGCTGTAGCCCACCCATTGGATTTAGCTGTCTTTTATTGTTTGCAGACTGACTTTGTATAAGTGCATATTTTAGTTCTTTAAATCCTTTATAACCTAATGCTCTAGCAAATCTTATTATTGTAGGTTGACTTATGTTGGATTTTTCAGACATTTTTGAAATTGATAAGTTTTCGTAATCTTTTTTATAATTTAATATATAGTCAGCAGCTATTTTTTCGGATTTACTGAGTTTTGAATATTTATTTTGTATATTAAATAATACTGAATTTTCCATAATTACCTCCAAACTTGTGTAGAAAAACTACAAAAAAATTGAAAATGTTAATGATATAATTATATAGTACTTTTTTTAACTTTGCAATAAATATATATCAACAATTGGTTAAATGTTGGTAAAATATGTAATATCAATGTAAATTAAACTGTTTTAATAAATAAATATAAATTTAATTAAGTAAAAAACTGGTGAATACCTTTAAATACAGTATTCACCAGTCTATAATTTTTTGATTAAGCTAAAGCCTTTAATCCTTTTTCTTTAATATTAAGTAAGTAATTAATATCCTGACAAATTTCATCTTCTTTATTGGCAAATGAATTGTTATATTCAAGTACAAGATGAGCATTTGGGGTATATTCTAAATAATATTTCATAAATTCATTAAAATCTAAAGAACCGTCAGTTATTCTATTGTGTTCATCGTTTTCACCATAATTATTGTGCAAATGATATGAAATAATCTTATTTTTTAATGACGCAATAACATTTTTCAAGTTCCAACCGTTTGTATTAATATGACCCAAATCAATTACTACATTACAAACACTTTCTTTACAAAGGGAAATAAATTCCCTTTCGTTAAGGAGCATTGTATGGTGAGATAATGTACCAGCGTTTTCAATGGCAACAGGAATACCATATGGCAAAAGTAACTGACTTACTTCGTGCAGGTTATCTTGAGATACTTTCAAAGCATTGTCTTTGCTAGTATCTGGTACAGCTTTGTTGTTGTGATGGTATACAATATATTCACAACCTAATACAGAACCATACTTAATCATTGAGCTAAGTCTGTGCATAGTTCTTTTATATTCTGTTGTATCATAGTCTGCTGTATGTTCAATTTCAAAGGCAGGTTCGTGAAAACTTATAGGTACTTTTTTCAAAACAGGTACACACTCTTTTAAAACTTTTTCAAATTCAGGTTCATCAAATCTTGGAAAAATCTCTAAACCAACTTTTCCGTTGTATTTCTCAACAAAATGCAAAGCATTTTTAAAATTACTGCTGTTGTACATAGTTGTACTAATCAAAATAGACATCTCTCATTATCCCCTTGTGTATTTATCAAAAATTTTACCGTATACATCATACCACAATTATTATTAATTTCAAGTGTTTTTTTTGTAAATTTTTAATTAAAATATTATATTGAACAATTTAAACTTTAAGGATATTTTTTGCAATAAAAATAGGGTAGTGCCTTAATATTTTTAATATGATATTTCCCAATTTAAAATTTTAAAAATAAATTAAGTTATTTTATAAAAAAAATAAGAGGGTTAATACCCTCTTAAATAGCTAGGCTAGCAGGATTCGAACCTGCGAATGACGGAATCAGAATCCGTTGCCTTACCGCTTGGCGATAGCCCATTATTAAATTAATGTTTTATACTTTTTGGAAAAAAACTGGGCTGGCAGGATTCGAACCTGCGAATGCAGGGATCAAAACCCTGTGCCTTACCGCTTGGCGACAACCCATCAGTAAAGTATAAAAGCGCGAGACGGGATTCGAACCCGCGGCCCTCGCCTTGGCAAGGCGATGCTCTACCACTGAGCCACTCGCGCATAATGCAGTCTACGGGACTCGAACCCGTACCCAGTTAACCCGGACTAGATCCTTAGTCTAGCGCGTATGCCAATTCCGCCAAGACTGCATTTATTTTTTACTAATGTTCTCTGCTGAACACAATAGATATTCTATCACGGTTCATATATTTTGTCAAGAACTTTTTTTAATTTTTTTCAATTTTTTTTGAAACTGTAAAAACACCGACTCCAATAACTACTAAAATGGCAGAAACAACCATACTTACGGGCACACCAAATATTAGAAGTTGGTCAGTGCGTAAACTTTCTATAAAAAATCTTCCCAAACCATAACCAATAAAATACATAGATAAAAGTTGACCATCAAATTTTTTATGCTTTCTAAAAATAAACATAATTGATAATAAGCATATATTCCACACACATTCATATAAGAATGTAGGGTGAACTTGTATGTAGCTTATATTATTAAATAAAGTTATGGGATATTCTGCGTGTCCTTGATAAATGGCAGTATTTCCGTTTATTTCAAGACCTGAAACTTGTTCAGCTTTTAAAGCCATAGCAAATAAGCTGTCTGTATATCTACCAAAGGCTTCTCTATTAAAAAAGTTTCCCCATCTGCCAAAAATCTGACCTAATAGTACACTCATAATACAAGTATCAGCTAGTTTAAAGAAATTAACTTTTTTTATTTTACTATAAATAATAGCCGATAAAGCACCACCAATGACACCTCCATAAATAGCAAGTCCACCATCTCTTATTTTAAAAAAGTCAAGTAGACTGTCACCGTGGAATATAAGATAGTATATTCGTGCACCACATATACCACATATAATTCCAATAAATGCAAAGTCAGAATATAAATCCTGACTTTGGTTTGTTCTCTTAGCTTCTTTAAGGCAAAGCATAACACCTAGTAAAGCTCCAATGGCAATAAATACACCATACCAATAAATATTAAATCCACCCACATTAATAGCAACTCTGTTAAGACTTTCAATTTTTAGTCCTAAATGAGGAAAATATATATCACCCATTTTATTTCTCCTTTACAAGAGCAATAACCATATTGTTAGCTGTGTACTGCTCTTTTAATGTATTAATAATATCATCTTTATTTATTTTATCATAATTATTGTAAATGTCTAGTATTTCTGTGTTTTTTGAATAACAATCTGCTGCAAAACTTACAAGAGAGGCTATATTTTCACTATTGAATATCATTTGAGTTTTTATTCTGTTTTTTATTCTGTTAAGAACTTCGTTATCGATGCCATTAATTATATAGTTGTTTATTTCATTTAATATTTCTGATGCTATATAGTTGTAGTCATTACTTTCTCCTTTTATAATTGTATTGCTATAATCAGTACCTTGTACAACTTCAAATCCAAAGGAGTTATCTATAAGTCCTTTATTATAAAGTCTTTCATAAAGGTTGGAACTTGGAGAAAATAACATATTCATAATAATATTACTTGTTGTAATTCTCTTTGTAATATTGTTTTCTATATTATGTCTAAAGCCTATATGATATATTGTTTTGTTTACTGCCATATTAACAGAATATTCTTTTTTATAAATATTATCATTTATTGATATTTTTTTTACTTTAGTATTATTTAATTTTAAATTTTCAGCTTGTTCAAAAAATTTTTTGCTGTCAATATCTCCGCAACCTATTATTACACAATTTTCATAAGTGTAGAAAGTATTGTAACTTTCTTCAAGATTATCTTTGGTTATTTTTTGAATATCTTCAACATCACCTGCAATACTTTCTCTAATTGGATTTTTGCTATACATTGCCTTTAGGGTATTAAAATAAATTTGCCAGTAAGGGTCGTCTTTGTACATATTTATTTCTTGTGTAATTATGCCTTTTTCTTTTTCTATATTTTCATCTGTAACATAAAGGCTTGAAACCATTTTCATAAGTAGGTCAAAGCCTTCCTCAATGTTGTCACAGCCTGAAAAATAGTATGCTGTAGTGTCAAAATTAGTGTAGGCATTTGCACTTAAGCCTAGTTTTGAAAAGTTATCGAAAATATTTATATCCTTATCTTCAAACATTTTGTGTTCTAAAAAGTGGGCAATGCCATAGGGTTGACTTATGTTTATACCATCAAATAAAAAATCAGTATTTTTTGAGCCATATTTAAAGGCAATCATTACTTCCTTTTCGTTGTAACCTTTTTTTGGAAGAATATAACACATTGCATTATTATTTAATTTTTTGCTTATAACATTAATCATTTATATCCTCCTTTTTTAGCATAAATATGGTATCAATAATACTGTCATTGAATATACCTTTAATTGAATCAATTTTTTCAATATCCTTAATTGCATCATTAATGGTCTTGTTGCAGCCGGCTATAAGTCCTCCTAAAATATTATCCATTATTCTTTCGGGCTTGTCTTGGGACATTTTATATCCTGTAATAATGTTGTTTTTAGCTATTTCTATATTATCATCAGATATATTTTTAAATGCTTTTTCGACAATTTCAATAACCTTGTTTTTGTTTTCACTGTCAATACCGGCTTCAATTAACATTATAGATTTAAATCTTAGTAATTTTGAAGAAATATAGTAACAAAGGCTTTGACTTTCTCTTGCCTCCATAAAAAGAGCAGAACTAGCACTACCACCAAAAAGCTCGTTTGCCACAATTGCCTTATACCAATTACTGCCAACAGGATTTATATTTAATCTTATACCGATACATAGTTTACCTTGAGTTATATCCATACTTTCTGTAATATTTTTAGGCTCGGGAGGATAGTACATATAGTTGCAAGGGTCTAAAACAATATTCCTTGGCTTAACTTGAATATACTTTTTAACATAATCTTTTATTTCATTTGGGTCAATGTTGCCTATTGCTATTATATCAACCTTGCTGTTATTAATGGTATTGGAATAGTGGGTGTGTATATCTACATTTCTAATATCTTCGATATAACCATCGCCATTTATGCCATAAGGCTCTTTTTCGCACATAGTTTCAATACATTTTTCCAGAGTATAGGTTCTTTTATTATTTATACTTAAATTAATGGCATTTTCAGTTTCAAGTATAACAGTATCCATATTGTTAAACTCTGGTTCAAGTAATATTTTGCCTAAAATTTCAACAGCATCTTCAACATAAGTGTCAGTAGTTTTGCACATAAGTTCAATTATGTGTTCTTCACCCTTTTTTAATATGTTAGCAGATATGGATGTATTAATTTCCTCTAATTTACATTCAATTAATTTTCTTGATTTATAATCTTTACAACCGTTTAATATACCTTTTGCAACCATAGCGTTGCCTGTAACTGTTTCTCTTTTTATTGGGGTTCTTAAAAGTACACAAAGACTTACAGTTGGAAACTTGTCTGTATATATTCCGTAAAAATCAACACCATTTACTATTTCTGCTGTGTACATAATTCCCTCCTTACATATATCTCCTCATATTTTTTAATGCACTTTTTTCAAGTCGGCTAACTTGTGCTTGACTTATGCCTATTTCTTCAGAAACTTCCATTTGAGTTTTGCCTTTAAAAAATCTAAGATTAATAATATATCGTTCTCTGTCATTTAGTTTTTTTAATGCCTCTTTAAGTGAAATGTTTTCAAGCCAATTAGTATCAGTATTTTTTTCGTCACTTACTTGATCCATAACATATAAGGCGTCTGTGCCATCGTGGTATATTGGTTCAAATAGTGAAATAGGGTCTTGTATTGCCTCAAGAGCAAATACAACTTCTTCTTTTGTCATAGCTATTTCTTTTGCAATTTCTTCAACTGTAGGTTCTTTGTTGTTTTCGTTAGTAAGCTTTTCTTTTGCCTGTAATGCTTTGTAGGCAGTATCTCTTGCAGAACGGCTTACTCTAATAGGATTGTAATCTCTTAAATACCTTCTTATTTCACCAATTATCATTGGAACAGCATATGTTGAAAACTTAACACCTCTTTCTGTGTCAAAGTTTTTAATAGCTTTAATAAGACCTATGCAACCTACTTGAAAAATATCATCAGCACTTTCTCCTCTGTTGTTAAAGCGTTGTACAACACTTAACACAAGTCTTAAATTTCCGTAAATGTATTTTGATAATGCTTCTTGGTTGCCCTTTTTAATTTCAGCAAAAAGCTCTTCTTTTTCTGCTTGGGTTAATGTAGGAAGTTTGCTTGTGTTTACACCGCATATTTCCACTTTATTAATAGCCATAATCATCCCTCCTACAAAATATCTTTGCCTATGAAAGTAAATTTATTCAATATTTGGATATACATATTTTGTCAAAAAAATATTTACAGTTTAATTTATATGTTGTAAAATGTAGATATAAAATGGGAGGAGGTTTTATAGTGAGAAAGTTTTTAGATGAATTTAAGACATTTGCTATGAAGGGGAATATGATTGATTTAGCTGTTGGTGTTGTTATAGGTGGTGCTTTCAGCAAAATTGTAACTATGATGGTTGATTGCATTATTACACCACTTATTGCTCTTGTGCTTCAGGCTATTACCGGTCAATCTAGCACAGATGCTCTTTTTGGCAGTTGGGTTGTTGGACCTTTTCCAATAGGTCAGCTTGTTAGTACAATTATTGATTTTATTATTACTGCTCTTGTACTTTTTGTTATTGTTAAATCTTTAAATAAAATTCAGAGTATTGGTAAAAAAGAAGAAGAGGAAACTGTTCCTACAACTAAAAAATGCCCATACTGTAAAAGTGAAATCAATGTTGAGGCAACAAGATGTCCTCATTGTACTTCTGAAATATAAAGTATAGTTAATTTACCAAAAGACAGTAGTATTTTAGTGAGAAGAAAAATAAACAGACCATTGTCTGATGTAACTGTAATTAATTTTTATAAAGTAAAAAAGTTTTAAGGAGAAATAATGAAAAAACTAGATATATATACAGATGGAGCTTGTTCTGGCAACCCTGGTTCGGGAGGATACGGAGTAGTTATGCTTTACAAAGGAGCAAGAAAAGAGATTAGTCAAGGTTACAAAACTACAACAAACAATAGAATGGAAGCTCTTGCTGTAATAAAGGCATTAGAGGCATTGAAAGAGCCTTGTGAGGTGACGCTTTATAGTGATTCAAAATATGTTGTAGATTCAATAACTAAAGGTTGGGTATACAACTGGAAAAAGAGAAATTGGATAAAATCAGATAAGAAAAAGGCATTAAATGTAGACCTTTGGGAAAGACTTTTACCTTTGCTTGAAAAACATAAAGTAGAATTTGTGTGGGTAAAAGGTCACGCAGACAATGTTGAAAATGAACGATGTGATGAGCTTGCAAGAATGGCTATAGCTAGTGGAAATCTTTTAGAAGATGAAAATTACAGAGGTTAAAATTTTGCTTTGGTTAAATTGACTATATATTTATATAAGTAAAATAAATAATTGGTAAAACCTTTATATTGATAAATTTTACTCTTAGTGTTAAAATAGTAATAATGCGGCAATATTGATTTTTTTATAAAATATATTAAATTTGAAAGAAAGTGTGGAAAATTTTATGATTAAAACAAGAGATGACATCAGAAATATAGCTATTATTGCTCACGTTGACCACGGAAAAACTACATTAGTTGATGAGCTTTTAAAGCAAAGTGGTACATTTAGAACTAATCAGGTGGTTAGAGAAAGAGTAATGGATAGTGGTGATATTGAAAGAGAAAGAGGTATCACTATTCTTTCTAAAAATACATCTGTTTATTATGAGCATACTAAAATTAATATTGTAGATACTCCAGGTCACGCTGACTTTGGTGGTGAAGTTGAGCGTGTGCTTAAAATGGTAAACGGTGTTGTACTTGTAGTTGATGCTTATGAAGGTGCTATGCCTCAGACTAAGTTTGTTTTAAGAAATGCTTTAGGTCTTGGTTTACCTGTAGTTGTTTGTGTAAACAAGATTGACAGACCAGAGGCAAGACCTAATGAGGTTGTAGATGAAATTCTTGAATTGTTTATGGAGCTTGACGCAACAGATGAACAGCTTGATTCACCTTTTGTATTTGCTTCTGCTAAGTTGGGTAAGGCTGGTCTTACACCAGAGGAGGCTCTTAACGCAACTGATATGAAGCCTTTATTTGACACTATTGTTCAGCATATTCCTGCTCCGGAGGGCGACCCAGATGCTAACTTACAGATGCTTGTTACTACTATTGATTACAATGAATATGTTGGTAAAATCGGTATTGGTAAAATTGAGCACGGTACTGTAAAGGTTAATGATGAAGTTTGTATTGTAAACTATCACGAGCCGGAAAAACTTATGAAACTTAGAGTTACAAAGCTTTATGAATACGAAGGACTTGAAAGAGTAGAGGTTAAAGAAAGTACAATTGGTTCTATTGTTGCTGTATCCGGTATGCCTGATATTCATATTGGAGATACTATTGCTGGTATTGATAATCCTGTACCTCTTGAAGTTAATAAGATTTCTGAGCCTACACTTTCTATGACATTCCATGTAAATGATTCTCCATTTGCAGGTCAGGAAGGTAAGTATGTTACTAGCCGTCATTTAAGAGATAGATTAATGAAAGAATTAAATACTGATGTATCTTTAAAGGTTGAGGATACAGATGTTGCAGAGGCTTTCAAGGTAAGTGGTAGAGGTGAGCTTCACTTATCTATTCTTATTGAAACAATGAGAAGAGAAGGCTATGAATTCCAGGTTTCAAGACCAGAAGTTTTATTTAAGACTGACGAAAATGGTAAAAAACTTGAACCTATGGAGCTTGTGACTATTGATGTTCCAGAAGAATATGTTGGTTCTGTTATTGAAAAGCTGGGTACTCGTAAAGGTGAAATGGTAAATATGGCACCAAGCCATAGTGGTTATACAAGAGTTGAGTTTAATATTCCTGCAAGAGGTCTTATTGGTTATAGAAATGAATTTATGACTGATACAAGAGGTAATGGTATTATGAATAGCCAGTTTAATGGTTACGAGCCATTTAAGGGTGAAATTCCTACAAGAAGTCAGGGTTCATTAGTTGCTAGCGAAACTGGCGATGCTGTTGCTTATGGTCTTTTTAACGCACAGGAAAGAGGCGACCTCTTTATTGGTGCTGGTACTAAAGTTTATATGGGTATGGTTGTTGGTAGAAATGCTAGGTCAGAAGA
>UMFG01013430.1_pt1 | contig 29037 bp, 23 predicted proteins | sample 1964961 | NCBI WGS metagenome assembly UMFG01 (sample SAMEA4836041, study PRJEB28245) | human gut metagenome | biome: gut microbiome; material: fecal sample | place: Denmark | collected 2008
ATGTGGCCGATCACCCTCTCAGGTCGGCTACTGATCGTTGACTTGGTAGGCCGTTACCCCACCAACTATCTAATCAGACGCGGGCCCCTCTTATACCAGTAAACCTTTTCTTACATCAAGATGTCTTGTCGTAAGCTTATAGAGTATTACCACCCGTTTCCAGGAGCTATCCTCTAGTATAAGGCAGGTTGCCCACGCGTTACTCACCCGTCCGCCGCTAATCCACTTGTTTTCATTCCGAAGAATTCCTTCAAGCTTCATCGCTCGACTTGCATGTGTTAGGCACGCCGCCAGCGTTCATCCTGAGCCAGGATCAAACTCTCATTTAAAAGTTTGCAGCTCTAATTTCTGCTAGCTGTTTTTATAGTTGTTTCTTCAACTTTTCCTTATTTAAAAGGAATTGTTTGGGATTGAGTTTTATTCGTTAAGTTATTTAGTTTTCAATGTTCCGATTTCTTCGCTATCAATGTGACAGCTTATTAAGTATATCACATCTTTTAGCTTTTGTCAAGAACTTTTTTAACTTTTTCAAAGTTTTCAGTTCTTGTTTGTTCTCACCTCTCGGTGATAGCTTAATTATTTTAGCACATCTTCACCGTTTTGTCAAGAACTTTTTTCAAGTTTTTTATTTATCATTTATTGTCATTGCTTCGCCAGAAGTGACAACTATAATAGTTTAACATAAGTTCTTGAGTTTGTCAAGAACTTTTTTTATTTTTTAAAAAATTATTTATTGCTTGTTACTATCAACAGCAACTTTGACAGTATAACAAATAAATATACATTTGTCAATATGTTTTTTCATTTTTTTTAAAATCTTACATCTTTTATTATAATTTGAGGATTTCTATAGCCCTTATACTCATTTATATCAAGAAAACACATAGCATCAATAACAAAAAAAGCTCCATTTACACTTTCTTCATCATATCCATTGACACTTAAATATTCTTTCCACAAGTCACAATTATTAAAATCCACAGCCCTTATTCTATCCTTACCATCAGTTATAACTAAAGAAACAATATTTTTTTCTTGACCAACAAATCTAATATTTGTAACATTAACACTTTTAAGGGCATATATAGGTCTTTCATTTCCCTTTCCAAAAGGAGCAAGTATATTGAGCTCATATATACTATCAATATTAATGTCACCAAGTCCCAAGACACTTTCTGCCCTTATACCAGGTTCAAGTTCCTTAATAGACAAAAAGCAATTATCATTAATACTTTTTCTAAAAGTGTCTATATTTTCTTTATCCATACTTAATCCGGCAGCCATAGTATGACCACCAAACTTATTAAGCAGATACTTAACCTCTGTAAGACCTTTAAACATATTATATTTTTCAACAGAACGACCAGAACCTTTTACACCATCACTAGCATTAGTTAAAACTATGGCAGGTCTGCTATATCGTTCCTTTATTCTACCAGCAATTATTCCAGCAACACTTTCGTGAGTATTTTCATCGTATACCACAATTATTTTATCATTAATCAATGCTGTATTTTCAATATTATCTATAATTCTTTCAAGACTATCCTGTGTGATAGCTTTTCTTTTTTCATTAAAATCATTTAAATCATTAGCAAGTTCATTAGCCCTAACTTCATCTTCAGTTACAAAAAGTTCCACTGCTATTTTAGCAGAGTCAAGGCGACCACTAGCATTAATGCAAGGACCAATAACAAAACCAACAGTGTATGAATTAATTTCTTTTATTTCCTTTATTTTAATTAATGTTCTTAGTCCTAAATTAGAACTCCCCTCATTAATAAACTTTAACCCCTGCGAAGCTATTGCTCTATTATCCTCAATCAAATCTACAACATCGCAAATAGTTGCCACAGATGCAAGTTCGCAAAACTCTCTTTTGTTAACCAGTTCTTTGCCTAAATATTCATATAAGCCACATACAAATCTATAACAAAGTCCACCAGCACACATTTGAGTAAAACTATATCCGCAATTTTTTATTTTAGCGTCAACAATGGCATCAGACTTTGGCAAAACCTCTGTTTCATTTTCTACTACAGGTTCGTGGTGGTCAAGAACAATAACTTCAATACCCATACTTTTGGCTATATCTATTTGGTTTAAAGCTGAAATACCATTGTCACAAGTTATAATAAGTTCAGTACCATTATTAATAATATCTTTAACAGCATTTTCATTAAGTCCATAGCCGTCCTCAACTCTATCCGGAATAAAATAATGAACATTAGCTCCAAGAGCTTTTAACGCCTTATACATAATAGTTGTACTCATCACACCATCAGCATCATAATCACCATATATACATATTTTTTTATTTGCTTTTAAAGCCCTTTGAATTATAGAATAAGCCTTAACAACATCTCTTAAATCATTAATATTTTGAAAGTTATATTCTTCAGTATTTATATAATTTTTAATACTATCCTTATTTCTTATTTTTCTATGATACAAAGCATAAGCTAGGGGCTTATTTACACTATAAAATTCCATAAGCTCAGCTGATGAAACTCCACATTTTTTAACATACCAGTTAGACATATTTTTACCTCACAAAAAATAGGCTACCAATATGGCAGCCTATTTAATCAAAATTTATTTTCTTTTATTACCAAGCTTAGCTTGCTTTCTATTATATCTGGCTGTTGCAAGTAAGTACCAAATATTGCCTGAAATAAATACAGATGAATATCCGCCACAAATAACACCAACAGTAATAGGTAAAGCAAACTGCTTAATAGAATCAACACCCCAGATTAAAAGACAACCTGATGCAATAAATACAGTTAAAGAAGTAAATATTGACCTGCCAAGAGTCTTAGTTACAGATGAATCTACAAGAGCTTCAAAGTTATTTCTACCAATAATCTTTCTATCTTCTCTTAATCTATCAAAAATAACAATAGTTGCATTAATAGAATAACCAAGAATAGTAAGAATAACTGCAATGTAGTTATTATTAAAAGGTATTCTAAAGAGTGCATAACTACCTGTTACAATAAGAGCATCGTGGCAAAGAGCTAATACAGCACTTGCACCAATATCAAAATCTTTAAATCTTAAACTTACATAAATAAGCATACAAACACAAGCAACAACAATAGAAATAACAGAATTTTTCTTCATTTCTCTACTGATTGTACCACTTACATCTTGAATAGTAAAGTTAGTATTTTCAATACCATACTTTGACTTTAAAGTTTCTTGTACTTTATCTCTAGTTTCAGTATCGAGAGATTTAGTCTTAATAACCTTGCTAGTTTCCTCTAAAGCCTGAATTTGAGGATTTTCCTCACCTGTAATTTCAGTAATAATCTTACTAATTTCTTCATCAGGCACAGACTTACCTAAATCAACCTGAATAGATGTACCACCTGTATATTGAATATCGTAGTTAAATGCACCATTACCCTTTACCTGATTAAAAATCATTGCGGCAATACCTACAAGGATAATAACTACAGATATAGCAATATAAATAAATCTATATTTTACAATCTTCATAACATTAACCTCCTACTTACCGCCATAGAGCTTAGGGCTCTTAATACCAATGTTTACGCATAAGTTAAGAAGAATTCTAGTAACTATTAATGCAGAGAACATTGAAACAACAATACTTAAAATAAGTGTCTGAGCAAAGCCCTTAATAGGACCAGTACCTAACCATAAAAGAACAGCACAAGCAATAAGAGTAGTAATGTTACCATCAAGAATAGCTGATAATGCTCTATCAAAACCATTGTGAATAGCAGTTTTAACAGACTTACCTGCTCTTATTTCTTCCTTAAGTCTTTCAAAAACAATAACATTAGCATCGACAGCCATACCTATACCAAGTACAATACCTGCAACACCAGGTAAAGTAAGATTTAAGCCAAATAAACTCATTATTATAATATTAATAGCTGTATAACCAACAAGAGCAATATCTGCAAGTAAACCAGGCACTCTGTAAACAACAATCATAAATATAAGTATTAATACAATACCTACAGTACCAGCCTTAACAGATGTTGATAATGAATCAGCACCAAGTCTAGCACCAATAGCATTATATTCAAGAGCCTTTAAACTAAATGGTAAAGAGCCTGATCTAATCTTAGAGGCAAGGTCTTCAGCACCTTGAGCATCAAAATCACCTGTAATAACAGCCTGTCCATTAGTAATAGCAGACTGAACAGTTGGAGCAGAAATAAGCATATCATCCATATAAATACCAATTTGCTTACCAATATTGTTAGCAGTAGCATCAGCAAAAGCCTTAGCACCAGTAGAATCAAACTGAAGTGTAACAACAATAGCATTGTTCTGATAAGCCTTGTCTGCATCTGTAACATTAATACCGTCAACTAAAACTTCACCAGGAGTACCATCATCATTCATTGACCTAAATGTTAAGTGAGCAGCCTCACCAATTTCACTAACTGCTGCCTGAGCATCCTCTACACCAGGAATTTCAACTCTAATCTTGTTTGTACCTTCCTTAGATACTTCAGCATCATAGTAGCCCTTATATGCAACTCTCTGCTGAAGCATTGATATAGCAGCGTCCATATCAGAATCACTAGGAGTCTCACCATTTTCCGGTCCGTAAACGATGTAAACACCACCCTTTAGGTCAAGACCAAGCTTAATGTTCTTATAACCGCCATAACCAATTCTTTCAGCAGCTGTAGTTGTTTCTGTAGAACCATCAGTACTTACAGCCTCACTTGCCGCCTCTGTTGTGCCAGAAAAAACAGCATTAAGTCCACCATTTTCGTTAGTAACAACTTCACCATTAGCATCAGTTTCAACTTCAAGTTCAACTGCATCATCTGATGATGAAGAAGTTTGTGTACTTGCAACATTACCTACACCTAAAAGCGAAACAGCCACAAGACCAGCAGTAATGACAAGTACAAGTAAAAGAATAAAAGCATTCTTACCTTTCATTTGTCTTTCCTCCTTAAAAATATCTAACAAACATTATACAATCTAAGTCAAAATATGTCAACAAATTTTCACTTAAACCCTATAAAATTGTATAGTTTTACCAATTAATCATTTAGTTCATCCTTAGCTTCAACAGCCTTAATCATAATGGCACATTCAATTCTCTTTTTCTGCATTTCACAACCAATTTCATAAGGTGTAATAAGGTCACCGTGAGAATTATATGAATTAGCTACACAACCACCAGAGCAATAGAACTTAGCCCAACAGTTTTGACAGACAGGCTTGTTGTAAACATTACACTGTTCAAAATCTTTACGAATATTAGTATTTACAACACCAGTATCAACTGTACCCATTTTAAACTGTTCCTGACCAACAAACTGATGGCAAGGATAAAGGTCACCTGTTGGAGTAACAGCAAGATACTCTGTACCAGAACCACAACCTACAAGTCTTTTAGTTACACAAGGTCCACCTGTTAAGTCAATCATAAAGTGAAAGAAATTAAACCATTGTCCATTTTTTCTTCTTTCAATAATATCTTTAGCAAGCTGTTCATACTCTTTAAAAATACCAGCTAAATCTTCTTCCTGAATAGCATAATCTTCACTTGGGTCAGCTACAACAGGCTCAACAGAAATCTGCTTAAACCCTAAATCAGCAAGATGAAGAACATCTTTACCAAAATCAAGATTATGTCTTGTAAAAGTACCTCTTACATAATAATCTGTCTGATTTCTACTTTCAGCAAGTTTTTGGAATTTAGGAACAATATTATCATAAGAACCTTGTCCTCCGGCTCTAGGTCTCATTCTATCGTGAACCTCTTTACGACCATCAATACTAAGAACAACATTGTGCATATTCTCATTAATGTAATCCATAATTTCATCATTCAGTAAAATACCATTAGTTGTTATAGTAAATCTAAAGTTCTTTCCGTTTTCCTTTTCAATACTTCTTGCATATTCAACAATGCCCTTAACAACTTCAAAGTTCATTAAAGGTTCGCCACCAAAAAAGTCAACTTCAAGATTTTTTCTCTTTCCAGATGCTTTAATAAGAAAATCAATTGCTTTCTTACCAACTTCAAGGCTCATAAGTTCTCTCTTGCCGTGGTACTCACCTTCTTCAGCAAAGCAATACTTACACTTTAAATTACAATCGTGAGCAATGTGTAAGCAGAGAGCCTTAACAACTGGGTCTCTTTTTTCAATAAGAGGTACAACTTCCTTGTATATATCTTCTGTATAAATAAGCTTTTCTTTCTCAAGTTCAGCTATTTCATTATATGCTTCCTTAAGTTTATCCTCTGAATACTTATTATTAAGTCTAGAAACTATTTCTTCAACAGATAGTTCCTTATAATAATCCAATACATCATAAACAATTTCATCAACTATATGAACAGCACCACTATTTACATCTAATACAATAAAAAGACCGTTCATACTATACTTATGTATCATAAAATTCACCTTTCATAATAATATAACAAAATACACAAAAATTAAGCTAAGCAAGTTATGCTTAGCTTAATCAAGATTTAAATATTATCTGTTTTCACAAGCCTGATTTGCTACTGTACAAGAAGTCTTGCAAGCTGACTGGCAAGAAGTCTGACACTCACCGCAGCCACCCTTTGCTACAGTGTTCTGGAGTAACTTAGTGTTTAAAGTCTTAATGTGCTTCATAGTCATTTCCTCCTTTATAAAATATCTTATTATATAGTATAACATATACTATGTTATATTGCAAGTTGTAAATTAAATGCCTTAAATATTATACATTAAATCTAAAGAGAATTACATCTCCGTCTTTAACAACATATTCCTTACCTTCACTTCTATACACACCAGCCTCCTTAGCTGCTGTAATAGAGCCAAGTTTAACAAGGTCATCATAAGTAACAACTTCAGCTCTAATAAAACCTCTTTCAAAATCAGAATGGATTTTACCAGCAGCCTGAGGTGCTTTTGTACCTTCAGTAATAGTCCAGGCTCTTACTTCCTGCTCACCAGCAGTAAGGTAACTAATAAGTCCAAGCAAAGAGTAACTAGCATTAATAAGTCTGTCAAGACCACTAGTTTCACAACCTAAATCAGCAAGAAATTCCTGCTTTTCATCATTTTCAAGTTCAGCAATTTCTTCTTCAATTTTAGCACAAACAACAAATACACCAGAACCTTCAGCCTTAGCGTGTTCTCTAACTGCCTGAACATGAGGATTATTTGCACCATCATCAGCAAGGTCATCTTCTGAAACATTAGCTGCATATAAAACCGGCTTTCTGCTTAAAAGAGTAAGACTATCAGCAAAAATTCCATCCTCATCATCAAACTCAAGATTTCTAGCATTTTGACCCTGTTCAAGAGCTTCCTTAATCTTCTTTAAAACTACAAGCTCCTTAGCAAGAGATTTGTCATTCATTGCTTGCTTTTGAGTTTTTGCAATTCGCTTGTCTACAACTTCAAGGTCAGCAAGAATAAGCTCAAGATTAATAGTTTCAATATCTCTTACAGGGTCAACCTTAGCATCTACATGAACAATGTTACTATCTTCAAAACATCTAACAACATGAACAATAGCATCAACTTCTCTAATATGTGATAAGAACTTGTTTCCAAGACCTTCACCTTGACTTGCACCCTTAACAAGACCAGCAATATCTACAAACTCAATAACAGCTGGTGTCACCTTCTGAGTCTTATACATATCAGCAAGAACATCAAGTCTTTTATCTGGAACAGGTACAATACCTACATTAGGGTCAATAGTACAGAATGGATAGTTTGCTGATTCTGCACCACCACCTGCAAGGGAATTAAATAATGTACTCTTGCCTACATTTGGCAAGCCAACGATACCTAATTTCATAGTTAAATTTCTCCTTTGTTATATCTATACATTAAAATAGACGGCAAAATAAACCGTCTATTCTTAAATCATAAAAAATCAGAAAATTAATCTCTGTTTATAAGTGCACCGGTAAGTAATCCTAAGAGAAATACTAAAACAGTAGCACCTAAAGCACAGACACCAACTCTCATCTTATCCTTCTCCGGAATAAATACACCCTTTGTAATATGGGACCTTACTTCCTGCTCTGCAGCACGATAATGCTTTTTTGGTCTTGCATATCTCATATAAATTACCTCCTTAAAAATAAACTCTTTCTTATTAATTAAGTATACCACATTTATTGCAATTATAAAAGAAAAATTTTTATTAATATTGATAAAATGTATTTTTAGGTGTATACTTATGACAAAATAATAGGAGGTGCATTAATATGAGTTATGAAGTAAAAAGCAGTGAAGTAGTATACAAAGGAAAAGTCTTTAATATTGAAAAAGATGTAATTACATTACCAGATGGCAGAGAAACTGTAAGAGAAACAATACGACACGGCGGAGCTGCTGCAATGATACCCATTGATAATGATGGCAAAATAATATTTGTAAGACAATACAGACATTCAGCAAAAAGAGAAGTCCTGGAAATTCCAGCTGGCACTATTGAAAATAATGAATCCCCTTATGATTGTGCAATAAGAGAAATACAAGAAGAAACATCTTATAAAGCAGGTAAAATGACATTTTTACTTAAAATGTTTTCTGCTATTGGTTTTTGTAGTGAAGTTATACACATTTATGTGGCTGAAAACCTTGAAAAAGGCAGCTATAATATGGACGATGATGAGTTTATAACTAATGAAAGGTATAGCCTTGAAGAGAGTATTGAACTTATTCATAAAGGAGAAATTTACGACAGCAAAACTATTGCTGCCATTTACGCTTACAAAGAATATAAAGAAAATAAATAAAACATTATAACTAAAATTCATAACTAATCATTATTATATATAAAAAGCTCCTTGATTTACACCAAGGAGTTTTTTATTACTAAGCTGTCAGAAGAGGGGTATTAATCTAAACAGCCTACTATAATATATTACCAAATCAAATAAATGTGATTAGCTAAGTTGAATACCAGCATTCATAAACTTATCGTGAATAGCAACAGCAGCTCTGTCAGCATCAGTGTCACTAACAAGAACAGTAATTTTAATTTCAGAAGTTGAAATCATCTTAACATTAATACCTGCATCATAAGTAGCCTCAAAAAGCATAGAAGCAACACCAGGATTAGTAGCCATACCAGCACCAACAGCACTTACCTTAGCAACTTTGTCATTGTAGCTAATATCATTAAAACCTAAAGTAGTCTTGTTAGCACTAAGAATATCAACAGCCTCCATCATATCACCCTTAGTAACTGTAAAAGAAATATCCTTGTTTCCATCTCTACCAATAGACTGAATAATAAGGTCAACGCTAATCTTTTCCTTGCTTAACAATGAGAAAATCTTAAATGCAATACCAGGCTCATCCTTAACGCCAATAACAGCAATTCTAGCAACATCCTTATCTACGGCAACACCGTTTACTAACATTCTTTCCACTTTTGTTTCCTCCTTAACTACAGTACCTTCAGCGTCAGTCATAGAGCTGCGTACAACTAAATTAACATTATATTTCTTTGCAAGCTCTACTGAACGGTTATGAAGAACCTTTGCACCTAAACTTGCAAGCTCAAGCATTTCGTCATAAGTAATTTCATCAAGCTTTTTAGCAGTCTTAACAATTCTTGGGTCACAAGTATATACACCATCTACATCTGTGTAAATTTCACATATATCTGCACCTAACTTAGCAGCTAAAGCAACTGCTGAAGTATCAGAACCACCTCTGCCTAATGTAGTAACATCAAGATGTCTATTTACACCCTGGAAACCAGTAATAATAACTATATTCTTCTTTGCAAGCTCATTACTAATTCTTTCAGTTGAAATATCCTTTATTCTTGCATTGCTGTAAGTTGATGTTGAATAAATCTTGCACTGAAAAGCATTAAGTGAAATAACCGGATAGCCAAGTCTTTCAATAGCCATAGCCATAAGAGCAACTGACTGCTGTTCACCAGTAGCTAAAAGCATATCCATTTCTCTCTTACTTGCGTGAGGATTAATTTCCTGAGCCTTTTCAATAAGTTCATCAGTTGTATCACCCTGTGCACTAAGGACAACTACTACCTGATTGCCCTCTTTGTAACTATTAACAATAGTCTGAGCAACACGGTTAATTCTTTCAGCGTTAGCAACTGAAGAACCACCAAACTTCTTTACAATTAACATAATGTGCCTCCTAGCCTTCCATTCTTATTGTATTAAGGATACTTACAATACCCTTGCAATTAATTAATTCATTAAGTTTATCATTTATTTCCTGTTCTTTGGCTTCATTAGTAACAAAAGCAAATTCATTATCCATTCCAAAGAATTCCATAAATTTATCAACACCGAATACCTTTAATACATCAGCTTTAGCATATTCCTTATTATTATATTCAACTCTGACAAATTTTCTAACATTAACATTATCAATGCTCATAAGTGGTTGCTTAGTTTCTGACCAACCAATACCTAAATTTACATTTTTATGCTTAATAGCATCTACAATATCCGAAACAACAGCACTAGCAGTTGGGAGCTTACCAGCACCCTTACCGTAAAACATAACATCGCCTAACATATTACCCTTTAACAATATAGCATTAAACACATCATTTACCATACTTAAAGGATTTTCTGACATAACAATAGCTGGAGCTACTCTAGCCCAAACATTGCTACCATCAAACTTTGCAGTTGCAAGAAGTTTAACAGAACCACTCATTTTCTTAACATAAGCAATATCTGTTTTAGAAATGTTAGTAATGCCTTCTGTATAAATATCATCATAGCTTACAGTCTTTTCTGTAGCAAGAGATGCTAATATAGCAATTTTTCTACAAGCATCATAGCCTTCAACATCAGCATCAGGATTTCTTTCAGCATACCCCTTGTCCTGAGCATCGCTTAAAACATCATTGTACTCTAAATCTTCCTTAGTCATTTTAGAAAGCATATAATTTGTAGTACCATTTAAAATACCTGTAATTTCTTCAATTTTGTCTGAAGTAATACTTCTGTTAATAGGTCTAATAATAGGAATACCACCACCAACAGATGCTTCATAAAGGAAATTAACATTTTTTTCCTTAGCAATTCTCATAAGCTCTCCACCGTGAGCTGCCACAAGTTCCTTATTAGATGTACAAACGCTTTTACCTTTTTGCAAAGCACTTTTAACAAAAGTATAAGCAGGGTTTGTTCCACCCATAACTTCTACAACAACCTCAACACTTGGGTCATTTAAAATATCGTCATAATTATGTGTAATAATATTTTGAATAGGGTCATTAGGAAAATCTCTCAAATCAAGAACATATTTAATATCAATTTTCTGACCTGTTTTGGATTCAATACTGACTCTGTTAGTTCGGATAACCTCTACAACACCAGAACCAACAGTACCGTAACCTAAGACTGCAATAGTTGCCATTAAATCTGTCACTCCCTCGCAATAGTTTTAAGAGTCAAAACTCCATGTATTTTTGAAATATTGTCAAGCATATCCCTGACACCAAGAGTCATATTACCTGTGTCTACAGTAATAGTAACATTTGCTACATTATTAATAGGTATAGTCTGATTAATAGTAAGCACATTCGCACCGTGGTCAGCTAAAATATTAAGCACAAGAGATAATATACCAGCCTTGTCCTCAAGATTAAAGGCAAGGGTAATAATTTTCCCTCTTGTGTTTCTACTAACTACTGAAACATAATCCTTATATTTATAATAAGCACTTCTGCTTACACCAACACTATCTACAGCCTCCTGAATTGATGCTACTGCACCCTTTTCAAAAAGCTCCTTAGCCTCCACTACCTTTAAAAAAACTTCAGGCATAACTCTTTTGTCAACAATGTAATAGTCTGAATTTTCCCTCATAACTGTGTTCCTCCTATGTACATTTGTTTCCCATAGAGAGAACTATATCACACTTTTAACAATTTTGCAAGTATTTTTTGTAAATATTGTTGAAATATATTTTGGAGAAAAAAATAACGCCGAACTTTAAAATTCGGCGTCAAATTATTTTTCTTTTGTAATAGTTATATTGTTCCAAACATCATCATTTTTTTCAACATTCAAATTGCCTTGCCAGCTGTCATTTTGTGCTTGATATATTTCCTGTTTTTTATTTTCAATATATTTTTGTCTTATTTCCGGTTCTACACTTTCAATAGAACTACTTATAATATCCTCAATTTCAAATATGTGATAGCCATCTATGTCCTCAACCATAAAAATATCCCCTTTACTATGGGCATAAATTTGTTGTAGTGTATTTTCACTATAAAGACTTGCATCAAGTTCAAAGGCTTCTAAATTACTTTCTGGTGAAATTACCTTAAGTTGCGAGTTAAATGTGCCACCATTTTTAATAGTATTGTAAGCAGAAGTTATTTTGTCCTTATTAACTGTACCCGAAATATCTGGTTGCAAAAATATTTCTTTTATTTTATAAGTTGTAAAGTCACTTTTATGCTCCTCATAATACTGATTAAGATATTCTTTAAACTCACTTTCATTTACAGTATAACTATCTGTAACATAAGCATAAACCTTTTGCTGCAGAACAACTTCCTCCATTATTTTATAAATCTTTTCCCTTGTAAGTTCCAAATTATTAAGGTCATCTTCACTAAAATCCTTTAAAAGTTCATCTGTCTGTACTTCAACATTCTTTTTGTCTGCATCAGTAAGAGTAATACCAAGTTCACCAGTTTGTTTGACAGCAGTTTTAACCATAATAAGAGAATTAACAGCATTTTGTTTGGCAACTTCTTCAGCACTAACACCGTCAAAGTCAGCCTCCCATATATCACTACCACCTTGTTGCTCAAAACTCTTTTTTTGCTCCATAAGATAAACAAGGTACTCTCCTCTTGATATTTTATCATTACCAATTTTAATAACATAATCTGAACTTGCACATCCTACTAGCATAAGTGCAAGAATAAATATAATAATTTTTTTCATTAGTTATCTCCACCTTTTAAATATCAAATTAAGTATAATATAACAAAAGACTTAATTCAATATTTTTATGCAATATGTAATATAAATGATAAATTTTAGGAACAAATATAATATTTATTTACAATTTTTTTACAATAATATTATTTTTATAACAAAACTTGAAAGAAACATAAAAATATGTTATTGTTATATTGGATTATTATGATATGAAAGGACAATTTTTTATGACTGGCAAAGAAAAGCTAAAATTAAAACTATATATAGGTGCGGCAATTATGCTGGTATCTATATTTATAATCTTCGCCTTGACTAATAAAACCGGAGCTCAGGGCACAATATGGTCACTTGTCCCTCCCATTGTAGCTATAATACTTGCATTAGTTACTAAGGAAGTTTATTCATCACTTTTTATAGGTATTTCAACAGGATTTTTACTCTATTGCAACTTAAATATTGAAAAAGCTTTTGTTTCAATATTTCAAGGTGTAGAAGTTGATGGTAAAATGACAGGAGGTATGATACCTAAAATAGCCGACAGTGGAAATGTAGGCATACTTATGTTCCTCATTATGTTAGGTACTCTTGTAGTAATGATAAATAAAGCAGGTGGTTCTGAAGCCTACGGCAAATGGGCTGAAAACAAAATAAAAACTAAAAAAACAGCTTTACTTGCAACTTTTGGACTTGGTGTACTTATATTTGTTGATGACTACTTTAACTGTCTTACTGTAGGTAGTGTTATGCGTCCTATTACGGACAAGCAACAAATATCAAGAGCAAAACTAGCTTATATTATTGATGCAACAGCAGCTCCTATATGTATCATTGCTCCTATTTCATCTTGGGCAGCAGCAGTTACTGGTGTAGTTGAAGGCACAAATGGGCTTGAACTGTTTATACGCACAATTCCATATAATTTATATGCACTTCTTACTATTGTTATGGTAATTGCTACTTCAATTATGAATATTAATTTTGGTTCTATGAAAGAACACGAAAGACTTGCCCAAAAAGGTGATGTTTTTGGTGGAAGAGAAATAATAATTGATAAAAACATTGTTTCATCTTCAAAAGGCAAAGTTATTGACCTTGTTCTTCCTGTTATAATGCTTATTATATTTTGTATAACAGGTATGATTTATTCTGGCGGATTTTTTGACATTGGAAACAAAAATTTTCACAATTTTATAAACGCCTTTGCTGGCTCTAATGCCTCTGTTGGACTTGTAATTGGTTCAGCAGCAGCAGTATTAGTTACATTTGTATTTTACATTTCAAGAGGTGTACTTAACTTTGAAGAAATAATGAGTGCTTTTCCAGAAGGATTTAAAGCAATGGTTCCTGCAATACTTATATTGACATTTGCTTGGACCTTAAGCGGTGTAACAAATCTTTTAGGTGCTGATGTCTATGTAGCCGGCATATTAGCAGATAAAGCAGAAAGTCTTAATAAATTTCTTCCTTGTGTAATATTTATTATTGCCTTTGGACTTTCATTTTCCACAGGTACTTCTTGGGGAACATTTGGTGTACTTTTACCAATTATAGTGCCTATACTTCCTATTGACAGTGAAATACTTATTATATCAATTTCGTCTTGTTTAGCAGGTGCTGTATGTGGTGACCACTGTTCACCTATATCTGATACTACAATTATGGCATCAACAGGTGCTCAATGCAATCATTTAGCCCATGTTACCACACAATTACCTTATGTAATATTTGTAGCTGTCATTGTATTTATTGGCTATATTTTAGCCGGATTTATTCAGTCTGTAATAGTACTTCCAATTTCTATTCTAATGCTTTTAATAGCACTTTATAGCTTTAAAAAAATATTCTTAAAATAAACAAGACGGTGCTCAGACACCGTCTTTACTCCCTAATTATTCTCAAATAAATTTCGCCATATTTTTTCACCTTATAGCTGCCCATACCTTCTACTTTTTTTAGTTCCTCAATAGTCTTAGGTTTTTTAATAGCCATATTCATAAGTACAGAATCATTGACAACAGAATATGTCGGTATATGTTCGTGTTTAGCTATTTCTATAGTTATTGCCTTAAGTTTTTTATATAATACTCTGTCTATAGTAGGAGTATAGCCTTTTATTTTACTACTCTTTAAACAATTACTGCAATATTTACAATCCTTCTCAGCTATTTCTCCAAAATAGTTTAATATATATTCTCTTAAACATCTTCGAGATAAGGCATACGCTTTCATTTTATCCAGTTTATACATTTCTCTGGCTTTTATATCATCTTTTTCATCTTGTGTTAAACTTTCGTTTTCGTCTACAAGATTTATAAGGAATTCATTAGTTCTATAGTCTTGTTGTGAATACAACATAATACATTGAGCCGGTTTACCATCTCTTCCCGCTCGTCCTGCCTCTTGATAATATGCCTCCATACTTTTAGGCATATTGTAATGAATAACATATCTAACATCAGGCTTATCTATACCCATACCAAAGGCATTAGTAGCAACCATAATATTTTTATCACCTTGTATAAAAGCATTTTGATTATTTTTTCTTTCTATATCTCCTAAACCGGCGTGATACTTAGTAACTTTATATCCTTTTAAACTAAGGTAATATTCTAATTCATCAACAGCCTTTCTTGATATGCAGTATATAATTCCACTTTCATCTCTATGGTCATTTAATATTTTTATAGTTTCTGCCATTTTTTCATAAGGCTTTCTAACAGCAAAATATAAATTTTTTCTGTTATAGCCTGTTGTAATTGTATAAGGTGATATAAGTTTAAGTTCTTTTATTATATCCCTTTTTACTTTATCTGTTGCCGTTGCTGTAAAGGCTGAAACTACCGGTCGTTTAGGCAGTATATTTACAAAATCCTTTATATTAAGATAACTAGGTCTAAAATCCTGCCCCCATTGAGATATACAATGTGCCTCATCAACTGCTACCATTGATATATTTACAGATTTAGCAAATGAAATAAAGCTGTCTGTTGTCAGCCTTTCTGGTGACACATATATTATTTTATATGTATATTTTCTTGCATTATCAAGTGCTTTAAAATATTGCTTTTGAGTAAGAGCAGAGTTAAGGTAAGCGGCTCTTACTCCACACTGTATAAGATTTTTAACTTGGTCAATCATAAGAGAAATAAGTGGCGATACAACTATTGTTATACCGTCCATTTTAATAGCCGGCACTTGATAACATATTGACTTGCCTGCACCAGTTGGCATTACAGCTAATATATCTCTGCCTCCTATTATGTTTTCTGCTATTTCTTGTTGACCAGACCTAAAGGAATTGTAACCAAATGTATTTTTTAATATGTTAAGCATATTTTAACCTCTTAAGTAAACATTCATAAACTAAATATAGAGTGGAATTAACTCCACTCTATATTATAAAACAAATGTATTATAAGTCAATAGAATTTACTTTTTCAAAATCATCAATAACTTTTTGAGATGGCTTAGGACTAATTAAAGAAATAACTACAATAAATATAATTGAAATAACAAAGGCTGGAACAAGTTCATAAAGAACAGTACCGTCCCTACCTACAAGTAAAATCTTACCTAAGAACTGTTTCCAAATTATTACGGTAGCACCACCTGAAATCATACCAGCAAGGGCACCTGACATAGTCATTCTCTTCCAGAAAAGACTTAATAACATTGTAGGACCAAAGGCAGCACCAAGACCAGCCCAAGCATAACTAACAAGACCCATAACAGAATTATTAGGATTAAGAGCTATTAAGAAAGCAACAACACCAACAACAATAATAGCAATACGGCTTAATGTAAGAAGCTGTTTATCAGTTGCATCTTTGTTAATAACTGCCTTGTAAATATCATTGGCAACAGCAGATGCTGTAACTAGTAACTGAGAGTCTGATGTAGACATAATAGCTGCAACAATGGCACAAAGAAGTATACCTGCAATAAAGCTAGGAGTAAGTTTTTGTACAAGAAGCATAAATATAGTCTCAGAACCTGAAGCATCAGTAAATATAGTCATACCGGTTTTTACCATATAAGCATAACCGGTTAATGCTACAACAACAGAGGCAACAAGAGTAATAAATACCCAGACAGAGGCAATAATTCTTGATTTCTTAATCATATCGGCACTTTTAATTGACATAAATCTAACTAAAATATGAGGCATACCAAAATAACCAAGTCCCCAGCCTAAGTTAGATACAATATACTGCCAAGAATAATAATTTCCGTCCTTACCTCTTATAAAACTCATATACTCAGGATTGCCTGGTACAGAATGAATAATCTGACTAAAGTCAGCTTTAACAAAACCATAAGCAATAATAGGAACAATCATAAGAGCAAAGAACATAAGCATACCTTGGAAAAAGTCAGTCCAAACAACAGCAAAGTAACCGCCTAAGAATGTGTATATCATTATTATAACAACACCAACTGTAAGACCAACTGTATAATTCATACCAAACACTGTATTAAGTAACTTTGCAGCAGCATTAAAACCTGATGCTGTATAAATAAGGAAAAATATAAATATGATAACAGCACAAGTAACCTTTAATGCTGAACTACTAGAATCAAATCTGTTTTGAAAATATTCAGGTATGGTTATTGAATCATTGGCAACAACAGAATATTTTCTAAGTCTTTTAGCAATTAAAAGCCAGTTTAAGTATGTACCAACACCAAGACCAACAGCAATCCAAGCCTCGCCAAGACCTGATAAATAAATAGCACCTGGTAAGCCCATTAGTAACCAACTTGACATATCAGATGCTTGAGCAGATAAAGCTGTAAGCCAGCTGTTCATACCACGACCACCTAAAAAATAATCGCTCATATTAGCCGATTTTTTTGAAAAAATAACTCCTATGCCTATCATTGCTAATAAATAAACAACAAAGGCGAGTATTGTCCATAAATTATACATTTTACTTCCTCCTTCTAATATATAAACAATAAACTTCATTATATATTAAAAATATCATATTTGCAACTCTTTTTGAAATATGTGGTAATTTACAATATATTATACAATGCTATTATATTAAATTTAAAACTACATCTTAAAAATATAAACCAATATTATTGTAAAATTAACATTTTTGTGGTAATATAAAGTAGATTAGATAGGATTAGGAGTGTTAATATATGAATATTGTTTTACACCAGCCAGAAATACCTATGAATACTGGCAATATTGGTCGTACTTGTGTCGCAACAGGTACTAAGCTTCACCTTATTAGACCTTTAGGGTTTAGAATAGATGACAAAACTTTAAAAAGAGCAGGAATGGATTACTGGAAAGACTTAAATGTAACTTATTATGATAGCTTTGATGATTTTATAGAAAAAAATCCCAATGCTAGAATTTTTATGGCTACAACCAAAGCACAACATTGCTATAGCGATGTAAAATATAATGACAATGACTTCATTATGTTTGGCAGTGAAGGTAGTGGTATACCAGAAGAAATTTTGCTTAAATACAAGGAAACTTGTGTTAGAATACCTATGCTGGAGCAATACAGAAGTCTTAATCTTTCAAACTCTGTAGCTATTGTTCTTTACGAAGCTTTAAGACAAAATGGTTTTAAAGGCTGTAGCTTTGAAGGTCATTTACATAGACACAGTTGGGACGAAATAGTTGAATAAGGGGGATTTTTTATGGACGATACTATAATTGTAATTATGCTTAAAAATAAAAATACAGGCTTTCTTGAAAAGGAGTTAGCAAGTCTTGACTTAACAGAAAATGTAGAATACATTGTCAATATTTTTGCTGTTGATGAAAATGAGGGCAGAAAACTCCATATTAAACTTTCTACTGAAAAAGATGTTGCTGATTGGGAATATTCCGCTATTTATGACTACTATGACACAGATAATTTCAGCGGCAAGGCACAAGTAATTGAAGCTGATGATGACTACAACCCAGTATGGGAACTTGTTATTGATTATATTGATGATATTCCTTCTCTTGAAGAAAAGGTTGCAGAACTTTTGGCTATTCACAAAAAAGAAATAGAAGATGTATTTGAAACAATAAAAGATAAGGAGAGTGAATATATTGATGGAGAATAGAAAGTCCCAAAAAGGTATAATAGCTATTATTGTAGCTATAGTTGTTATTGTTTGTGGTTGTGTTGGCTACTATGTATACAGAAAAAGCAATGTAACAGAAATAGCTGTTGGCTTATCTAATATTGAATTAGATGATGAGCTTAAAACAACAATGGCTACTGTAGCAAGAGATGCCAATGCTTATTACAACCAGCATAAGTCTGAAAAAACTCTTACTACACAGTATGGTCTTTTATACAGCTATACTGACAAAGCTAATATAACTGTTGATGAACTTGGTGAAAATTTAGATAAAGATATTTCTAAAGAAATGGATATTCTATATGTTAAATCAAGTGATATTATGAGTGAAGCTGGTGGCAGTGATTTAGGAATATTTGCATCAATTAATACTAGTAGTGGTTACTATGTGACTTCAAATGACGGTTTTGAAAAAATATTTACTGAAGAAGAATTTAAAAATCTTCTTATGAAATATGCTCCAACACACGGAAATATTAGAAATCCTCAAAGAGGTTCTGACGAACATACTGCTATTATAAATGTTGCTGGTATTAGTGGCAATAACTTTGATATTAAGCATATTGCTTGTGATGATAAGTACGCTATAGTCGTTGCTAACAATGTTACAAATCCGGCAGATATTAAGGAAATTGCACTTGTTAAAAATAATAATACTTGGACTGTTGTCAATTCTAACCTTGCTACAGCTGAAAACTCTTATACTGATATTAATACAGCTTGCCCTGATATGGATTTAGGTCTTATGCCTATTTATAACATTGCTGATTTTGGACCTATTGAAACAGCTAAAATGAAAGAGATAGCTGATGTTCTTGTTAAACAAGGCACAATAACCTCTGAAGAAAAGAACAATATGTATGCTTGTGGCTGTGAAAAATTTGCTTATATTCAAACAGCTGACGGCAAGCGTTTTATTGGTTTTATTAATGATAAAAAACAGCTTGAATTTAGTCAGGCTAATGACCTTAAAGAAACTCTTTCTTATATGGTTCAATGTCAAGAAAATCCACCAGTATTTATTGTTAAATTTGAATAATCTATATAAAAACAACCCTCATCTTTCAATAGATAAGGGTTGTTTTTATTACACTCTTTTTTCCATTTCACATACTAAAACCGGCACAAAACTAAGTAAAGCAACTATAATCCATTGAATTGCATTTAATGATATAGTACCAAAAATACTATTCATAAATTTAGGAACAACAACAAGCCATTGTAGTAATACACCTAAAATCAAAGCTCCTATTAAATATATATTTTCAAATATATTTATGTTTAACAAACTTTTTCTTGTTCTCATATTAAATGCGTGAACAAGCTGAGATATACTTAATACACAAAAACACATTGTCCTGCCAGTTCTAATATCACCTATAAAATTACCTGTAGCAAAAGCTAAAAGTGCCAAAGCTCCTATCATAAAGCCTTCTAATACTATTCTTGTCCACATTCCCTCATCTTTTCTTCTTCCTGTCATTATAGACTTATCAACATTATCTACACCAAGAGCAACAGCAGGTAAACTGTCTGTAACCAAATTAACCCATAAAAGCTGAACTGGCAACAAAGGAACTTGAAATCCCATAACTACAGAAAGAAAAATAACAAGTATTTCTCCTATATTAGAAGATAATAAAAAGTGTATAACCTTTAATATGTTTTCATATATACCTCTACCTTCTTTTATAGCTGACACAATTGTGTTAAAATTATCGTCAGCTAAAACCATATCGCTAGCTTGTCGTGCAACTTCTGTACCGCCTTTTCCCATAGAACATCCTATATCAGCTAATTTTATAGAAGGTGCATCATTTATACCATCACCGGCAAATGCCACAATTTCTCCTTGCTTTTTTAAAGCATCTACTATTCTGTACTTATCCTCAGGTGTTACTCTGGCATAAATAGAATATTTATTAACTGTTTCCATTAACTTAGAATTATCCATTTTATTTATATCTGTACCAGTGACAACATCAGAATATATACCAATTTCTTCACCTATTGCCTGTGCTGTTATACCATTGTCACCAGTTATCATAAGGGTTCTAACGCCTGCATTTCTACAAATATCTATAGACTCTCTTACCCCTTTTCTTGCTTTGTCGGCTAAAGCAATAAGTCCTATAAATTTAAAATCCCTTTCTTCTTTAACTATTGTTGATGACACCTTTTTTGCTACAGCCATTACTCTTAAACCGTGTTCCGCTAAATCATTAGCTTCCCTTAAAACTTTGTTATTATTTTCACCTTTACATATATTCAATATTTCTTCAACAGCACCTTTACTAATAGCTAAATAATCATTGCCAGACTTATGTACTGTAGTCATTCTTCGTCTTTCTGATGAGAAAGGTATTTCATATACTCGTGGCATATTGTTTTCTATTTCCTCTTTTTTAAACCCTCTTTCTGCTGCACCTTTTACAATACCAAGTTCTGTAGCCTCTCCCTCTTTTTCAGTAGCATCACAGCAAAGGCAGGCAAGTTTAATAGTTTCGTCATTACTGCCGTAAGTAAGTGTCATTTTATTTTCTGTTATTGTACCTGTTTTGTCGCTACATATTACTGTAGCATTACCTAATGCCTCAACTGCTGTAAGTTTTTTGACAATAGCATTTTTTTCTGCCATTTTTTGAACTCCTATAGCAAGTACAATTGTTACAACTGCTGTAAGTCCCTCTGGTATTGCTGCTACAGCAAGGCTAACAGCTGTCATAAACATTTTAAAAGCAGATAAACCTCGTAAAACGCCTACAAAAAATATAATCATACAAATTAAAATTGCACCAATACCCAACTGCTTTCCGATTTTACTTAATTTCTTCTGTAAAGGAGTTTCTTCATCATCAGTTGTTAGCATTGCTGATATTTTACCCATTTCGGTATATTTGCCAATATTAGTTACAACAGCCTTACATCTACCTTGTACAACGCTTGTCCCCATAAAAAGCATATTTTTTTGCTCTGCCATTGGTGTATCTTCATTTAAAACACATTCAGACTTTTCAACACCAACTACTTCTCCTGTTAAAAGAGACTCATCAGCTTTTAAAGCAGTTTCTTCTATTATTCTGCAATCAGCTGGCACAACATCACCAGCATCCAGTATTAAAATATCGCCTCTTACTATTTCTTCAGACTTAACTTCACATTCAGTTCCATTTCTAATAGCCTTTGTAACAGGTACTGTCATTTCCTTAAGGGCATCAAGGGCATTATCTGCTCTCAATTCTTGAATTGTACCTATAACTCCATTAAAAAATACTATTGTAAATATAACTATACTATCTACAAATTCTCGACCACCAGAATACCACTCTGCCAAGGCACTAATAATAGCTGCTATTATTAGCACAATAACCATAAAGTCCTTAAACTGATTAAAAAATTTAACTATTAAAGGTGTAGATTTGTTATTATAAAGTATATTTTCTCCTTCCTGTTTTTGTCTTAATATTATTGTATCATTATCTAACCCATCATTTATGCTTGTTTTTAAGTATTTTATAACTTGTCTTATATCTGAATTGTAATATTTCATAATATCCTCCTTATATGTAGTAAATTGACTTAATTAACTATATGCAACCAAGCACAAAACTATTACCAACACATAATGTAAAAAGAGGTGGTATAAATGCTAAAAATACTTATGCTTTCAATAATATTATCTATTGATGCCCTATCTTTTGGTTTAAGCTATGGCGCTAATAAAATAACTTTGCCATTAAAGTCAGCAATTATAATAACAGTTACAGGTTTTGTAATAATATTTGGAGCAATGGAATTAGGTAACATAGTATATAGCCTATTTAGCTTTGGAAAATTTTTAGGCGGATTAATTTTAGTTGGTATGGGTATATTTATAGCAGGAGATTTTAGAAGTAAAAAAGGACTAAAAACCATAATTTCTCATCCAGAAAAATCAGATAAAAACTTAAACGGCAATATTGAAACTTTTGAGGCTTTAGCAATAGGAACTGCCCTTTCATTAGACTCATCAGCTGTTGTTGCTGGTACTGCTTATATGGGATATATGTTGCCTTTAACTATTATGATAGTGCAAATTGTGTTTCTTGTTACAGGTATACATTTAAGCAAAAAAATAATACCAAATATTGAAGGCAAATATATTGCCTTAATATCTGGTATAATAATTATAATTATGGGGTTCAAACAGTTAGCTGGATAATTCCACAATGTTTCTGGGCAACCATTGGTTGCCCAGAACAAATACAACTATCTAAATATAGCTAAAATACCTCCACCAGACTCAACATCATCTTTTGGCTTTGGTTCCATATCTTCAGTAGTTTTTTCAGTATCATCTTCACTAGTGCCAAAAATATCAAATATACTTTTGCCTTCTTCCGGAAGAGCCTCTGTAGAAACCTCATTTTCTCTTTCTTTTTCCTTTGCAACATCTTTCTTAATAGATGCAATTTCAAAAGCTATAACAGCTACACAAATAAGCATAACAGCTACAATAACATAAATAAATGTTTTTACCCAAAAACTCTTTTTCTTATAAAAATCATTTTTTGGCTTGTCAGAAGGCAAAGAGTGTTTTTCCCAACGCCTTTTTGTATTTTTATCCTTTATTTCTTCAAAAAAACTTTCAACATCTTGAGTTCTATTTTCAGCTTTAATATTAAGAGCGTTCATAATAGCATTACAAATACCAGTTCTTAATGTAACACCCTTAACCTCAGAAATAGGAATAAGTGTATCTTGTTTAGCTCTAGTAGTTGCATCTACTGGAATTTCACCAGTAATAAGCTCATAAAAAACAGCAGCTATTGAATAAATATCAGCAGCAGTTGTAAGCTTAATCCCTTGTTGATACTCCTCTACAGGAGAATAACCCTCATTAGTATAGACAGGCATAATTCTTGCCATATATCCGCAAAAACCAAAGTCTGTAAGCATTACAGAGCCACTTTCATCAATTATAATGTTGTCAGAAGTAATATTGCCGTGAATAATACCAATATCGTGAACTGGCTCAATAGCCTTTAAAACAGCTACAATAACTCGTCTTGCATATTCATTAGTAATTTCGTAGTCATCATCAATAATTTCAGCAAGAGAAGTACCTTTTATAACTTTTCTAACAATATAGTATGTATTATTAGCATCAAATCCATCAATTATGTCGTTATGTTCAATATTAATTAAATCCTGACACTCATCAGCAAACGCCTTAAGACCAGCATAATACTTATCCTCTGCATCACCACTTTTAGTAATAACATCAGCTTGACCTTTAACTCTGCCAGCAAAGTTATTAGGCAAAAACTCGTTAATATAAACCTTAACATCTTCATCATTATCCCAGGCATTATATGTTACAAAAATACTATTAACATCTTTAGCATAGCCAATAACATATCTATCATTAATTACAGTACCAGGAGTTAAATGTTTGGAGTTTTCAGGCATTATAATATATTCAGCACCACAATTAGGACAAATATCCATAGACTCATCAAATTCATTCATACAATTAAAGCATCTGTGCATTAACTCACCTCCAAATTCATATACAATATTTAATTATATCATTTTTACAGTTTTTTTCAACAATAAATTTTAATGCTTTTAATAAATTCTATTCACAAAAAATTTACAATTAAATTTATTAAATTTTCTTTACAAATTTATGAAAATATTGTATACTAAATTTAAATTAAATCTTAGTTAAATAAATGTTTCTAGTTTTTTGGTTTTTAATTTTGCCAAACTCTATTATTCATATACAACTCTCCAGACAAAAGACAGCATTCTCCACGCTGTCTTTTGTCATTTTTATAATGGCTATTTCTATATACACTTTATTCTTCTTGTTAATTAAATATGCTTAATTGCTTTGGTAAATATGTCTAATATTTACTATTTATTTTAGTAATTATTACCAATCATATAATTTTTATAAAACCTTGACAAAAATTGTATTATATACTATCATTATATAATATTAATAATTATTATCAATTAAGAAAGGAGATATTCTATGAATCAGCTTTCTGAAAATCTTAAGGCAAATAAGTTAAAGGTTACGCCTCAGCGTCTTGCAATTTATACTTACCTTATGGGAACAAAAAGCCATCCTACTGTTGAAACTATATATAATGATTTAAAAAATGATTTTCCAACCATGAGTCTTGCCACAGTTTATAAAACTGTAGCATCATTGAGAGATGTGCATTTGGTAAAGGAATTTAATGTTAGTGAAGACAGTAATCGTTATGATGCTGATACATCTACTCATAGCCATGTTATATGCACAAAATGCCATAATGTAACCGATTATTTTGGTAAAATAGACTTAGAAAATACTATTGATGACTTAGAAAAATTATCTGAGTTTAAAATTAATAGTTATGATATTAATTTCTATGGTATATGTGATAAGTGTAAAAATGCTAATAAATAAGTGCAAGCAAATGCTTGCACTTATTTATTAGTCTAATATAATGTATTTACATCTTTTCAAACTTTAATGACAAATTTTATAAACAATATTATTTATAAATAGCTGTTTTAGTATTACTGTCCCATTCAACATCAACACCAAGAACTTCACCTAATACCCTAAATGGTATATACATTCTGCCATTACAAATTTCGGCACTTGTACCATTACTCATAGTAGACTTAACACCATTTACAACCATTTCTGTACTTCCTGCCGTAAAACTTACAGTATTTCCATTTAAATTAATATAAACTGTCTTAGAAACAGCATCCCACTTAATTATATTAGGATTATCACTTAACTCATTAGTATCTGATGATAATGCAAGAACTACAAACCTTAATGGTACCATAGTTGAATTACTTGAACTCTGAATATATGCAGCTGCATCAATTGGTACAGTTTTTCCATTAATTTCAACATTTTTGCTGCCTACAGATACCTTAACAATATTGCTTAAACTAGCCTCTGTAGTTAATTCTGTAGCCTCAGTAACTTTATTTTCCTCAGTCACTTCTTCAGTTGTTGACTCTGTAGTTGTTGCTGCTTTACTATAACCCTTTACAGTAATTTTTGATGCACCTGCACCGCTACTGGCTCTCCTTACAGTTGTAGTTTCATTAGATTCAGTTGTTATTGTAGCTGTAGTAGTTTCAGTTGTGGTATCCTTGTTATCTAATGTAGAATCCTTTATAATTGTAAATTCTGTATCAATTTTTTCCATTGTGTCAGTTCTATATGTATTTACAGTAAACTTGTTGCTAGATACATCAATCATAGAAAATGTTGGTACATCCTCTTGCCATCTAGCAGCAATGTAAGCCTGCTGATGTTCAACAAGATTATAATATTTGCTACCTGATGCAGAGTTAGCTGTTAAATATAAAATACCTTCCGGATTTTTTACAACATTCTCTCTTTCAGAAATATAGTCAGCATCTTCAATTGAAGAAAGATAATTGTTATACTTATCATCTATAGAAATTTCACCATCTATATAAGCGTCATAATCATCTTGACTAATGAACTTATCTGAATTCTTTACGCCACCTTTCATCATATAAGAACGGCTGTAAGTATGGTCGTGACCTGTAAGAACAACATCAATACCATTTTCTTCAAATACAGGTGCAAGTCCATATCTTAACTCCAAAATTTCAGGTTCATTTGAATGTTCACCTGAGCCATAAATATCTTGATGTAATGTAACTATCTTCCAAGGAGCATTGCTATATGTTGCACAAGCCTTTTTTACAAAAGATGCGTGTTCTTGAACATTTGTATTATTTGTATTAAGCATTATAAAAAGTGCATTACCATACTTAAAGTAATAATCACCACCTGCATAAGTCATTCCTACATTACTTGCATTAGGGTTATTAAAATGATATGTATAATTTGAACTTAAAGCATCGTGATTGCCAATTGTTGTTGCTACAGGCATACTTCTTAAAATTTCAGGTGATAAATAACCTGCATACTCAATTTCATTCTTAGTATAAGTGTTATGTGTAGAATCAGATGTTTTCTTATCTCTTGACTGAATTTGGTCACCAGCCGAAACCATAAACGCAGTATCAGGATTAAGTTCCATTGCTCTTTGGAGAGTATAATTCCAATTAAATGCGTCATTTCTTACAGCACGGTCTTGTCCAAGTTCACTATTTTCTCCTGTAGGTATGTTTTCAGATGATGAGCCAATCTGAGGGTCACCAAAAAACATAAAGCTAAAATCACTAGTTGTTGATGCAGACTTATATGGCATAGGCTCTGTCCATTGTCCATCCTTTGTATAGCTGTAGTAATATGTTGTACCAGGCTTAATATCTTTTACTGTTACCTTGTTACTTAAATATCCTGGAACGGCAGATGTTTGATTCACTGTCTCTGCTCCAGCATCTGAAACAGATATATCTTCAAACCATCTGAATTCAGGTGTTTCTCCATCTTCTTTAGAATACCAAGCAAAATTAAGCTCTGTTTCATCTGCACCAGGTGTAAGGGAAATATTTTCCCAGTCATTTTTTTCTGTTTCCCAGTCATTACACCACTTTTCCCATACTCCATTAGACGCAGCTTCTGTTAGTGGAGCCTCTGTCCAACCATCGTTATTAGCTGCACATACAATGGTACTAAATAACATTACTGCCGATAATGCTAACGAAATTTTCTTTCTCATTTTTTAATTTCCTCCTAATTTATCATTGTGTTTTTCCCACAATACTTAATTATAAATATATGGCTATTTATTTCTATCTGATTTATGTAAAACTTTATTTAAATGTTAGTAAATACTATTGACTTTAATTTATATCTAACTATAATTTACCCTATAAATAAAAATCGAGGTAATTCAAATGAAAAACAAAATAATATTTATCATTATTATTGGAATACTAATCGCAGCTATTGTAAAATTAAATGCAATTGAGTTTACACCTCTTGTTAATAGTGAGGGCAAAACATTTGCAAAAGCAAGAGTTGTGCAAGTTGTAAAAGATAATATAATAGAGGACGGCACCAGAATAGGACAACAAGATGTAATTGTTAAGATTTTAAGTGGACACTATAAAGGTCAAGAATTTAATGCTAAAAGTAATTCTGCATATTTATACGGTGCTAATTGCATACCTGGTATGAAAGTTATGGTCAGTATAAATGAACATAATGGGTATTATACTGTTAATGTTACAGGATACTACAGAGCCTTTGCATTGTATATAATAATAGGTTTATTTTTTGTTAGTCTTTTCATTATTGGTGGCAAAAAAGGTGTTTTATCTGTATTAGGTTTAATATTTACATTTGCAATGATACTGTTTGTTTACCTGCCTATGGTTTACAGAGGATTTTCTCCATTTCTTGCAGCAGTTATAGCATCTGCGGCAACTACTGCTGTAACTATGTTTCTTGTAGGTGGTATAACCAAAAAAGCTGTTGTTGCAATTATCGGTACTGTAGTTGGTGTTATACTTGCAGGTATACTAGCCTTTATATTTTGTAAAATGGCAGATATTACAGGATATAATGTATCAGAAATTGATGAACTTATGTTTATTGCTCAAAATACTGCTATTAAACCTGGTGAATTATTGTTTTCAGGTATACTTATTGCATCTCTAGGTGCTGTAATGGATGTAGCAATGACCATTTCCTCTGCCTGTGAAGAAATATATCATAGAAATAATACTCTTTCTAGAAAAGAACTCTTTATTTCAGGTATGAATATAGGAAAAGACGCTATGGGAACTATGTCAAATACACTTATACTTGCCTTTGCTGGTACATCAGTAAACACTATTGTAACATTATATGCCTATAATTACCAATATATTTATGTTGCCAATCTTTTAAGCATAGGTATAGAAATTATTCAAGGAATAGCAGGTAGTATGGCAATCGTTTATACAGTACCAATTGTAGCCTTTATTTCGTCATTTGTATATACTCATAAAAACAATTAATTGCAATAAATAAAACGGTGTAGATTATTTATTTTCTACACCGTTTTATT
>UMFG01027903.1_pt1 | contig 28989 bp, 27 predicted proteins | sample 1964961 | NCBI WGS metagenome assembly UMFG01 (sample SAMEA4836041, study PRJEB28245) | human gut metagenome | biome: gut microbiome; material: fecal sample | place: Denmark | collected 2008
ATTAACTCAACATTTGCTGATACAGCATCAAGAGATTATCTTATACTTAGAGCTAAAGAAATAGGCATTGAACCCTACCCTGCTGTAAATTCAATTTGCAAGGGCGTATTCAACATTAATGTGCCTATTGGTTCAAGATTTAATATTGACAAAATAAACTTTGTTGTAACAGAAAAAATAAAAGACAATGAATACAAACTTAAATGTGAAACTGCTGGAACAGAAGGTAACAATCACATTGGTACACTTATACCTATTGACTATATATCAAATTTAACAAGTGCAAACCTTACAGAAGTTTTAATTTCAGGTGAAGATGAAGAAGATACAGAAAGTTTTAGACAAAGATATTTTGATGAAGTTAAAAGTTCTGGGTTAAATGGTAATAAAGCAAGCTATAAGGCTTGGGTAAATGCTATTGAAGGTGTAGGAATGGCTAAAGCAGAAAGAAGTGGCACTGGTGGAAAAGTCAATGTATATGTAACTACACCAAATTTAACAACTCCTTCAAGTGAATTATTAAATAATATAAAAGAAAAACTTGACCCTAAAGCTCAAGAAGGTTTAGGTGCTGGTCTTGCACCAATTGGTCACATTGTATCTGTAATGGGAGCTAAAACAGCAAACTTAAGCATAAGTATTACATTAACATTAAAAAATGGATATACAAAAGAAGGAATTAAGCCAACTATATTATCAATACTCAATAGTTATATAGAAAATGCAAACCAAAAATGGGAAAACGAAAGTATAACTATATATTCAGCACAGCTTTTAGTTAAAATTTTAAATATATCTGCTATTGAAAACATAACTTCTTTAACTATAAACGGTAGTTCTTATATAAAAGCTCCTTCAAATAGTCTTGTTGCTATAAGTCAATTGGAGGTGAAGTAATATGTTGTATGAATATTTACCTAATTATATGACGGAATACAAAGAAATAAAAAATATATTAAATATTGAAAGCTCTATATTCTCTAAACTAAACAATACAATAAATACAACTAACAAAGAATTATTTTTAGAAACAGCAGAAAATTATGGCATTGATAGAATAGAAAATATATTAAATATTACTTCATCAAAAGAAGAAAGTATTGAATATAGAAAATTTAGAATTAAATCAATTATATTAGGCGTACATCAATCACTAAAAGAAACCTTATCCTCTTTAATTCCTAACAATGACTATACAATATATTACAACAGCGATACAATGACTATGACTTTAAAACTACCTGTGGCTAATGAAATGTACTTAAGTTCAGTAATAGATATGCTTGAAAAAACAATACCACTAAATATTAAACTAGACTGCAGTGTAGCATATACATCTCACAATTCAGTTAAAAAATATACTCACTCACAGCTTAGTAAATATACACACAAATATATAAAGGAGGAATTATATGAACAATAATTATAATATTACTTATCCCAGTGGAACTGATTACTATGACATAAATGTATTTAACAACAATTTTAGCAAATTAGCTGATGCTGTTGACTCTGTAAGGTCAAGTGGTTATCAAGGTGACATAATTGTGGCAGCATATAATAGTACTAACCCATTAAAAAACTACGCTCACTTTACTTGTACACAAGGAGATTGTTCAAACATACTTAATTCAGCATTAAGTAAAGTTAATGCCGGTGGCAGAATTATACTACTTGATGGGGACTTTTACCTAACTAATGTTTGGACTATAAATAAAAAAGTAAACATAACAGGTATGGGTAAATTTTATACTACATTTAACAAAAGAGATGATAATATGCAAGCACAACTTATAAAAACAACTGCTAATGAAATCCTAATCGAAAACATTGGTTTTAAAACTAATCCTAATACCAGTAATTCAAACATTATATCAATAGGAAGCAATAAAGTTGAAATTAACTCTTGTTATTTTTATATTACATATACTGGCTCTGGAGATAGTGCTTGTCCTATTCATTTTTCATATCAGTTTGCCTACACGGCAATTAGAAATTGCTTAATTGAAAAATATAAAGACAATAGATATATTGTAAGAGCTGAAAATAGCCAATGGCGTGGAACAATGACTGGCAATTTTGTCACTAATATTAGTGATAATAGTCAGCTAGCTGTTGCTGTAAATCTTATGAATCAAACAAGTAAAGACCAAATTGATTTTAGTGGTCAAAAAACTGCTATTTACATAAAAGGTTCTTTAGTTAATTAAATGAAAGGAGATTATTATGAATACATTTGACTTGTTTTTAAAAGAAAATAGAAAAGAAAGACAATGCTACTATGCTGAAGTTTGTAAAGACATTAAAGATGAAAAAGGCAATATTGTAAAATGGAAATTTACACCTCTTACAACAAGGGAAGAAGAAGAAATAAGAGAAGAAGTTACAGAAACAGTAAATGGAAATTTAAAATTAAATATGACAAAGTACATTGAAAAACTTATAACTGCATCTGTAATTTATCCTAATCTTTATGATGCCACATTACAAGACAGCTACAATTGCAAAACTCCAGAAAGTCTTTTAAAAGCCATAGTAAATATACCAGGTGAATATTCTGACCTTGCAAGACTTGTACAAGAAAAAAACGGCTTTAATTCATTACGAGAGGATATTGAAAAAGCAAAAAATTAATAAGAGAGGGTGACCTATACAGTAACCTTGCTTGTTACTGTATACACAACTTTCATTGGCCTCCCTCTCTAATACTAAATATGAATCAAAAAGAACGAGCCTTTACAATTGCTGCAATAGAAATAAAAAAAGGAAGTGATTAATATAACATACGAAGAAATTGTTAAAAAAATAAAAGAAAATATAAAAGAGAAAGAAAAAAATAAGCCTATTGTACACACAATGAGTGAAGTTGTGGGACAAGGCTACAATGACTTTTGGAATTTCAAAGGCAGATACAGAGTATGCAAAGGCTCTCGAGCCAGTAAAAAAAGTAAAACAACAGCTCTTAATTTTATTGTACGGCTTCTGGAATATCCAGAAGCCAATCTACTTGTTGTAAGAAAAGTTTACAATACACTAAAAGATAGCTGTTATACCGAGCTTTGTTGGGCAATAAAAAGACTTGATTTAGAAAAATACTTTACTTGTAAAACAAGCCCCCTTGAAATAACATACAATGTTACCGGGCAAAGAATATATTTTAGAGGTCTTGATGACCCTTTAAAAATTACATCAATAACAGTTGATACAGGTTGTTTGTGCTGGATGTGGCTTGAAGAAGCCTATGAAATAAATGATGAAAACGACTTTAATATGCTTGATGAAAGTATAAGAGGTAGTGTACCTGAAAATTTATTTAAACAAATAACAATTACATTAAATCCTTGGAACGAAAGACATTGGATAAAAAGCCGTTTTTTTGATGTTACAGATAATGATATAATGGCAAAAACAACAAACTATATGTGCAACGAATGGCTTGACAGTTCTGACTTGGCAGTATTTGAAAGAATGAAAAACACCAACCCGAGAAGATACCAAGTTGCAGGTTTAGGTAATTGGGGCATTACAGAAGGTCTTGTGTATGAAAATTGGAATGAGCTTAATTTTAATAAAGAAAGTATAATAAAAAACAATAAAGTAATTGCTGTTTTTGGACTTGATTTTGGATACACAAATGATGAAACTGCTCTTTTCTGTGGTTTATGCGATATTGAAAATAAAAAATTATATGTTTATGATGAAATATATAAAAAAGGAATGAATAATGAGGATATATATAATGAAATTGTAAAAAAAGGTTACAAAAAAGAAAGAATACGAGCAGATTGTTCTGAACCAAAGAGTATAGACAGACTACGACTATTAGGTCTGCAACACATAAGAGCTTGCAGAAAAGGTAAAGACAGCATAAATAATGGTATTGACTTTATACAAAACTACGAAATAATAATTTCACCTAAATGTATCGGCTTTTTAAAAGAAATAAGCAATTATAGTTGGGAAATTGATAAATTTGGAAAAAGAACTAATATTCCTTGTGACAAATTTAATCATCTTATGGACGCTATGAGATATGGTATGGAAGAAATTATAAGAGGTGGTGGCTTTAGTTTTGATTAAAAAATGAAAGGAGACACTAATATGATTGAATTATTAATTGACGGTGTTAAAGGTGTATTTATGCCAACTTTAGCAGATAATATTACACTATACACAGAAAAATGGAGTATGGGTGAACTTAAATTTAAGGTCTTAAAAGATGGTTCAATAGATTTTAAAGAAGGTAATGCTGTAATACTAAGAGTTAATGGCAAAAATATGTTTTATGGATATGTTTTCACTAAAAAAAGAACAAAAGATGGTATAATATCTGTTACTTGCTATGACCAATTAAGGTATTTAAAAAATAAAGATACATATACCTATTCAAACAAAAAAGCTAGTGAAGTAATAAAAATGATATGTGACGACTATAACCTTAAAACCGGTGTAATAACAGATACTGGCTATATTTTGCCAGAAAGAATAGAAGATAATACTACATTATTTGACATTATATATACAGCAATTAATTTAACAGAACTGCATACTAAAAAAAATTATGTTTTATATGATGACTTTGGTAAAATTGTATTAAATAAGTGCGAAAATTTAAAAACCAATTTGCTTATTAATAAAGAAACTGCTATTGATTTTGACTACAAAACAACTATTGATACAGGAGTGTATAATAAAGTTAAATTATTACACAAAAAAGATACTAAATATACTCACATAAGAAATGAATATCAATCATCTGACCCAGCTAAAATAAAAGAATGGGGTATTTTACAATATTATCAACATATTGACGAAAATACTGACGGTAATGCTACAGCAAAAGCTATACTTGATTTTAACAAAACTAAAAATAGAAAGTTAATCATTAATACATTTGGTAATTTATATATTAGAGCTGGTTCAAGTGTACATATAAATCTAGACATTGGTGATTTTATTATAAATGAAGAAATGGAAGTTTATAGCTGTTTGAACAAATTTAGCGACAACGAACACACAATGGAACTTGATGTTAGAGGAGGTATTTTAAATGAATGAAATAGGTAATATAATTAAAAAAATAGCAAAAGCTACTATTGAACAAGATAAGCCCGTTTCTGTAGTTATTGGCAAAGTTAATGAAAGCTTTGAAATTGAAACTGAACAAAAACTTGTTATTCCCAAAAATATGCTTATTGTACCTAAAAGAATAAATTACGATTCTCTTGAGGCTAATGATAATTTGATTTTGTTAAGGTGTGATGGAGGACAAAGATATTTGATTATAGATACTTTATAGTTTAATACACCAAAATGCAGTTACATTTTGGTGTATTAATTTTAAAAGACACCCACATATGTGAGTGTCTTAATAACTAATTACAAATAGTTAATTCAGTATCTTTATCAAAAACATGAATCTTATTTACATCAAAAGCTACCTTAATATTGTCGCCAACCTTAGCTGTACTTCTTGAATTTACTCTAGCTGTAATATTGTTACCACCAATAGAAAGGAACAAATTAATTTCTGCACCAAGTAATTCAGTAATTTCAACCTCTGCGTCAACAACACTTTCGTTAGATGTACTTAAGAAAATATCCTCATCGTGAATATCCTCAGGTCTAATACCGATAATTACTTCCTTACCTACATAACCACCGTCAATTAAAGCCTTAGTCTTATTTTCAGGAAGCTTAAATGAATACTCGCCAAACTGAATATCAACTTCAGAACCGTTTTTAACAACTTCAGCATCAATAAAGTTCATCTGAGGAGAACCAATGAAACCTGCTACAAACAAGTTGTTAGGCTTATTATAAAGATTCTGAGGAGTATCAACCTGCTGAATAACACCATCTTTTAAAACTACAATACGAGTACCAAGAGTCATAGCTTCAGTCTGGTCGTGAGTTACATAAATAAAAGTAGTCTGTAATCTCTGATGAAGTTTAGAAATCTCACTTCTCATCTGTACTCTTAACTTAGCATCAAGATTTGAAAGAGGTTCGTCCATAAGAAATACCTTTGGAGAACGAACAATAGCACGACCCATAGCAACTCTCTGACGCTGACCACCTGAAAGAGCCTTAGGTTTTCTATCAAGTAAATGCTCAAGGTCAAGAACCTTAGCAGCCTCTCTAACTTTCTTATCAATTTCAGCCTTTGGAACTTTTCTTAACTTAAGAGCAAATGCCATATTATCATAAACAGTCATATGAGGATAAAGAGCATAATTTTGGAAAACCATTGCAATATCTCTGTTCTTAGGGTCAACAGTATTACAAAGCTTGTCACCAATCCATAATTCACCACTTGAAATATCTTCAAGCCCAGCAATCATTCTTAATGTAGTAGATTTACCACAACCAGATGGACCAACAAAAATAATAAATTCTTTATCTTCTATATCAAGATTAAAGTTCTTAACAGCTACAAAGCCATTAGGATACTTTTTGACTATATTCTTTAACTTTAATTCTGCCATTATTAATATCCTCCTTATTAAGAGCTAATGATTGCTCTTTTAAACTTAATATTAATAATAAACTATTTTTTTTAAACTCTCTATATTACATTTACACAAATAAACAATTTTATTTTTATGCAATTCGCCCTCAAAAAATATTTTTTGTTCACAAACTATAAATTTAACCACATATTGAAGTAAAATAACACTAAAAAACTAAGTTAAATAGGTAATTATTCACAAAAAGGTAACAAAAAAGTAATCTTTAACAACATTATTAAAAACAAAGTACCAATTTTTGTACACTAAATACATTGTATTTTTATTTTTAATTATTATGACAACAATAAATATTATTTTTTTACATAATATTACAGCTCTCCTCTATTTTTTAATTCAATGTAAATTTTTTCAATAGCTTTATCGTGCCATCTTTGTATATTTCTTTTACACATTTCAAAGGGTAGATTTAATGGCATAAGTTCCCAAGAAATGTTTTTAACATAACGAGCTTTTAATATATATTGTTCTGTATGTGATAATGAATCAACAATGTCATCAATTTTTTGTTTACTTTCCATATTTGTTTTAATAAGATTGTTTAGTTTTTCAAGCCTCCCTTGACAAAGTTTTATATTTTTTTCAAATGAATCTTTTAAAGACTTATTTATTTTATTTTCATTAGCCATAGAGTCAATACAGTCTGTTTGAAAATCCTTCATAGATTTATACATAAGTTTTATATCTTCAAGTTCTCTTTTCTCTACTGTTATTATATATTTATAACTTCCCCAAGCATTAAGCAAATTTTTAAGTTTAGTTTTTTCTTTTTCTGTCAATATTTATCACCTCAAATCAGATTATGCTATTTTTTACCTACTAATATAATATCATTAGAACATTTGTTTGTCAATATATAGAACATATTTTCTAATATTTTATAATAAAAAAAGACGAAAGCTGTAAATATAACTTTCGCCTTTGTTACTATATATAAAAATAACAATGAAAAGACACTAAAAATATTTATTTATATCGATATTATTAAAATCAAGTTGCTTATGAACCCAGCCCCTAAACAATGTATAAAGAACTGATGACAACGGAATAAACACAAGCATACCAACAATACCAAACATATTGCCACCAATAGTAACAGCAACAAGTACCCAAATTGAAGGTAAACCAACTGAATTACCTACAACGTGAGGATATATTAAATTTCCCTCAATCTGTTGAAGAATAAGAAAAACAATAACAAATATAAGTGCTTGTATAGGACTTATCATAAATATAAGAAGTGCAGATATAACACAACCTATAAAAGCCCCAACAATAGGTATAAGAGCCGTAAATGCAATCAAAACACCTATTAAAAGACTATAAGGCAATCTAATAATACCTAATACAACAAAGAACATTGTTCCTAATATACAAGCCTCAAGACACTGACCAGTTACAAAAGATGAAAAAGTCCTATAACTAAGTTTTGCTACAGATAAAGAACTTTCAGCAAATTTTTTAGGCAATATTGCAAACATTATCTTTACAGCTTGTACAGAAAGTTTTTCCTTTTGTAAAAGTATATATACTGCAAATATTATACCAATCAATATATTTACAGTTGTACTAAATATAGTTGTAACAACACCAATAGTTGAATTTAAAAAACTTCCTCCACCTTTTAAAAAGTTTCCTGTATAATTAGCTACAGTTTGCCAATCCATATTTTTTAATTTGTCAATATATTCTGCTGCATCTTCACTTTTTACAACTGTTGAAAAGAAATTTACAGCTTTAGGTAAAAATGAATAAATACTATTAGCTATACTATGAAAAGTATTAATAAGCTGAGGTACAACTGTATTTATAACACCAGAAAATATAAGTACAACTAAAATAATAGATAATATAAGACTAATAGGTCTATATTTTGATTTATTAGGTAGTTTTTTAAAAATTTTTTTATTATTAAAAATATATTTTTCTATTGCATTCATAGGCACATTAAGTATAAAAGCTATTGCACCACCTATTATAAAAGGCAATGAAATACTTAATGTTAATCCTATATAATAAAATATTTTATCAATTCTCTGAAAAGCTGTAAAAACAGCTATAGCAAAAACAATAATCAATAGAAGTTTTTTAATATTATCTCTGTTTAAATCCAACCAATACACCTACTTCTTAATTTTTTCAATTTTAACCTTATTTCCATTTTCATCAATAGTGTATAACTTATCAAGATAATTTTTCTTAAATCCTTCTTTAAAAAGTTTTAAATATTCTTTTCTTAATTTAGCTCTTTCAACTTCCTCATCGGGAGTAAGCCCTATAGTCTTAGCTTTATGAGCTAAATGATTAATTTTCTTTACTAATTCTTCCATATTATCTGACATAACATCACCCCCGATGGCACATATATTTTATTATTTTGCCGGCTTAATGATTTTCTTACCACCCATATATGGCTGTAAAGCCTTAGGAATATTAACAGAACCATCCTCATTAAGATTATTTTCAAGGAAAGCAATTAACATTCTAGGAGGTGCAACACAAGTGTTATTAAGAGTATGAGCAAAATACTTACCCTTTTCACCGTGTACTCTAATCTTAAGTCTTCTAGCCTGAGCATCACCTAAGTTAGAACAGCTACCTACTTCAAAATACTTCTGCTGTCTTGGAGACCAAGCCTCAACATCAATAGACTTAACCTTTAAATCTGCAAGGTCACCTGAACAGCACTCAAGTGTTCTAACAGGAATATCAAGTGTTCTAAAGAAATCAACTGTATTCTGCCATAACTTATCAAACCACATTTTACTATCTTCTGGCTGACAAACAACTATCATTTCCTGCTTTTCAAATTGATGAATTCTATATACGCCTCTTTCCTCAATACCGTGAGCACCCTTTTCTTTTCTAAAACAAGGTGAGAAACTAGTAAGAGTCTGAGGTAAATCTTCATCCTTTAAAATAGTATCAATAAACTTACCAATCATAGAATGTTCACTAGTACCAATTAAGAATAAATCTTCACCCTCAATTTTGTACATCATAGAATCCATTTCTGCAAATGACATAACACCAGTAACTACATTACTTCTAATCATATAAGGAGGAATACAATAAGTAAAACCTCTATCAATCATAAAATCTCTTGCATAAGCAGTAACAGCAGAATGAAGTCTTGCTACATCACCCATTAAATAATAAAATCCATTACCTGCAACTTTTCTTGCAGAATCAAGGTCAATACCATTTAATTTTTCCATAATTTCAGTATGATATGGAATTTCAAAATCTGGGACTACAGGTTCACCATATTTCTGAATTTCTACATTTTCGCTATCATCTTTACCAATAGGAACACTAGGGTCAATAATGTTAGGAATAACCATCATTATTTCAGTTATTTCTTTCTGTAAAGTCTGTTCCTTTTCTTCTAATTCAGCAAGTCTTTCACCCTGAGAATTAACCTCTGCCTTAACAGCTTCTGCCTCATCTTTCTTACCTTGACCCATTAAAGCACCAATCTGCTTAGAAAGTTTCTTCCTATCAGCTCTTAATCCATCAGCCTCCTGCTGTGTAGCTCTAGCTTCTTTGTCAAGTTCAATAACCTTATCTACTAATTCAATTTTCTTATCCTGAAATTTCTTTTTAATATTTTCCTTAACTACATCAGGATTTTCTCTTAAAAACTTAATATCAAGCATTTTCTTCCTCCAAAAATAAAAATAAATAAAAAAGTCCCATAGTATAAACTATGGGACGAATATTATCCGTGTTGCCACCCAAATTGCAATAAAAATTATTGCCACTCAATTAGCTATAAAGGGCATACCCTTTTGACTTTCATCAAAATGCCTGCTATGCTTGAAGGGTGGAATTCCTATATCAATAATTATCTTTCACCAACCGATAACTCTCTGAATAAATCCATAGGTTTAGTCCTTCTCAAAGGCATTATCTATTATTACCTTATTATTATAACATAACACCAATAAAATGCAAGTATTTTTTTACAATTAATTAAGTATAAATTTATTAATCACTTCAGCTACTGCACCTTCATTATTATCTGTTATTGTAACATAATCAGCAAACTTTTTCACTCCATCTTCACCATTAATACAGCATACACCTAATCCAGCAGCTTTTATCATTGATAAATCATTATAGTTATCTCCAATAGCAATAGTTTCTTTTATATTAACATTAAGAATTTCACTAAGTTCTTTTAACCCAGTACCCTTATCAATTCCAATAGGGTTAAACTCATACAAAATATCAGCAGAAAAAAAAGTTGTCATTTCATTTTTTATATTTGTTGACATAACTTTATTTTCAACTTTTTTAAGTTCTTCATTATCACCTATTATAATAACCTTTGATACTGGCTCACTGGCAACTTCTATTAAATTATTAACTATAGTTGTATTTACCATATTTCTTTTGGCATAAGTATCGGTCCTAATAGTTGGTGCATCAAAATAAAGCATTTCATTTTTATAAACCATAATATCTACATTAAATTTTCTACACATATTAATAGCTTTAATTGCACAAGTTGAAGGAACTAAATGTTCCACAAGTTTTTTCTTAGTATTAGTTTCATAAATATAGGCACCATTAAAAGCTACAGCATAATTTTTTATTTTGTCAAAATTAAATATTTTATTAAAATAGTCAATACTCATATTAGAGCGACCACTACAAATAACAAACTTACAACCTTTTTCAATAGCTTTATTTATTGCATTTTTATTAATATCTGATACATTTCTATTGTCGTCTAGTAATGTACCATCTAAATCACAAAATATAATTTTATACATTTTATTTTCCTTTTGTTTCACGTGAAACATTTTCAATTATTAATTTATATCAATCATTTTAGACTTAATTAAACCAACAATTCTATCTAAATCATCAACGCTACTATATTCTATTTCTATTTTGCCATTACCCTTATTTTTATTATTCTTAATATTTACTTTTGTACCAAAAATATTCTTAAGTTCGTTAGAAATTCTTAAACATTCTCTAGCAACTTCAGGATTTACAGTTGTTTGTTCTTTTTCTACCTTTTCTTCAAGAGGCTTGTTCAAATTTTCAATAGTAGCTTTAACAAGTTCTTCTGTTTGTCTTACACTTAACCCATCATCAATTATTTTTTCAGCCAATTCAAACTGAAGCTCACTATCCTCAATACCTAAAAGAGTTCTGCCGTGCCCATTAGATAACTTGCCCTCTTTAACAAAAATTTGTACTCTAGGGTCAAGATTTACAAGTCGCATAGAGTTGGCAACTGCTGAACGACTTTTGCCAACCTTTTTAGCAATTTCTTCTTGACTTAAATTAAATTCATCAGCAAATCTTACATAAGTAAATGCTTCTTCCATAGGATTTAAGTCCTCTCTCTGTACATTTTCAATTAATGCAGCTTCAAGAGTTTTTAAATCATCAAAGTCCTTTACAATAACAGGTACTTTTCTAAGACCAGCCATTCTAGCTGCTCTCCATCTTCTTTCACCTGCTATTATTTCATAAAATTCACCATTTTTTTTAACTATTAATGGTTGTATAATTCCAATTTCACTTATTGAATCAGCAAGTTCCTGTAAAGCATCATCATTAAAATAAGTCCTTGGCTGATTTTTATTAGGATTAATTTTGTTAATATCTATTTCGTGTATTTTATTTCCAGCACTTTCTAAGTCGTTTGATGACATTAAAGCACCTAAACCCATACCTAAACCTTTCTTTTGTAATGCCATATTTTTTACCATAGCCTTTCTAATTAATATAATAATAAAATTATTACTCCATTTTTATAGTGGACTTTTAAGTTAAAAACTTAAATTCCTTTACAAAGTAAAAAATTTATGATTATAAGATTTTTTTGTTTTTCCTGTATTTAATAAAAAACATTCATCACTTACTATTCTTTATTAATAATACCTTCAGCCAGTAACTCATAAGCCTCAGCACCTTTATTTTTTCTATCATATAGATTAATAGGAAGACCGTGGCTAGGTGCTTCACTTAATCTAACTGTTCTAGGTACAATACATTTAAATAAATCAGCACCTAAATAATTAGTTACTTCTTCAACTACCTGCATTGATAAGTTAGTTCTAGCATCATACATTGTAAATACTACACCTTCAATTTCAATAGCCGGATTAAGTTTTTCTTTAACTAAGTTGTATGTATGCAAAAACTGACTAAGACCTTCTAACGCCAAAAATTCGCACTGTAAAGGAATAAGAACAGAATTAGCACAAGTCATAGCATTAAGAGTAAGAATATTTAATGATGGAGGACAATCAATAAGAATATAATCATATTTATCCCTTAAATTATTATCATCAACAATATTTTTAAGTATGTATTCTCTCCTATCAAAATTAATTAACTCAATTTCAGCACCAGAAAGCTGAATATCTGTAGGAAGTACATCTATTTGAAACTCATCAAAATTTGTACTTTCTACAGCGTCATTAAATGCCATATTGTTAGTTAAAACATCATAAAATGTTCCATTTACATTATTTTTGTCAATACCTAAGCCTGTTGTAGTATTACCCTGAGGGTCAGAATCCACAACAAGAATCTTTTTATTCATTTCAGCCAAATAAGCAGCCAAATTTATAGTAGTTGTAGTTTTACCTACACCACCTTTTTGGTTTGCTATTGCAATAACCTTACCCATAACAATTTATCCTTTCATTTTAATGTTTCACGTGAAACATTTACATTAATATTACTAACAATAGTATAACACAAATTTCCTTTACCTTAAATATCAATAAACAAAAAAAATACACAAATTTCAGTTAAAAATTTGTGTATTTTTGTTTTATTCTGTAATTTTATATAATTTTACATTTGTTCTGGAGCTTTTACACCTAAAAGTTCTAATCCGGCTTTAAGAATATCCCTTACAGCAAATACAATATTAAGCCTTGCTTTTTTCACATTTTCTTCACTATTAATAATATTGTTTTCATTATAGAACTTATTAAATGCTTTACAAACTTCAATAACCTGTCTAGCTACTATATAAGGTTCATTTTTTTCAGCAGCCTCTTTTACCTTATCAGGAAAATCATTTATAACCTTGCAAACATTAAAACTTGACTCATCACATAAAAGACTATAATCAACATTTTCATAAGCCTTATTAATTTCAGCCTTTTTAATTATACTGCAAGCTCTAGCGTGAGTATACTGTGCATAAGGACCTGTTTCACCATCAAAATTAAGCATTCTATCAAAATCAAACACAACATTCTTAATTCTGCTATTAAATAAGTCATCAAATACAATGGCACCAATACCAACTTCTTCAGCAATTTCCTCTTTATTTGGAAGATTAGGATTTTTTTCTTCTATTATATTCTTAGTTTTATCAACAGATTGGTTAAGAATATCCTCCATTAATACAACATGACCTTTTCTTGTACTTAACTTGCCATCTCCAAGACTAACTAAACCAAATGGAGTATGCACTAAATCCTTAGCCCAATCATAACCCATTAATTCAATAACCTTAAACCACTGAGCAAAGTGTAAATTTTGGTCAAGAGCAGTTACATATATACACTTGTCAAAATTATAAGTTTCTTTTCTATAGATAGCAGCTGAAATATCTCTTGTAGGATATAAAGTACCACCATCACTTCTTAAAATAAGACAAGGAGGCATTTTATATTCCTCAAGGTCAACAATTTGAGCACCTTGACTTTCTGTAAGAAGATTTTTCTCCTTAATTTCATCAACAACAGCCTGCATCTTATCATTATAAAAACTTTCTCCTGCATAACTATCAAATGTAATTCCAAGTCTATCATAAATTCTGTTAAATTCTTTCATACTAATTTCACAGAACCACTTCCAAAGACTTAAAGCCTCTTTGTCACCCTCCTGCATTTTAACAAGCCAACTTCTAGCTTCATCATTAAGAGATGGATTTTTTTCAGCTTCTTCGTGAAATTTAACATAGATTCTTGAAAGTTCCTTAATATCATCTCTTTCAACAGCATCTTTGTTGCCCCACATTTTGTATGCAACAATAAGTTTGCCAAATTGAGTTCCCCAATCTCCTAAATGGTTAATACCTACTACATTGTAACCTAAAGCCTTATAAATCTTATATAAACTATTACCAATAGCTGTTGACCTTAAATGACCAATATGGAAAGGTTTTGCAATATTAGGTGAAGAATAATCAATGACTATAGTCTTTCCCTCACCAATACTAGAGTTAATATACTTGCCACCCTTTTCATTTACAGACTTTAACACATTTTTAACAAATACAGCTTTGTCTACATAAAAATTAATGTAAGCATTAACTACCTGTATTTCAGATACAAAATCCGGCTTAACAATTTTTTCAGCAATATCCTTTGCTATTATAGGAGGAGCTTTTCTAAGTACCTTTGCAAGTCTAAAGCAAGGAAAAGCATAATCACCCATACCTGCTTTTGGAATTTCTATAGCAACTTCTGTTTCATTTATATCTAAATCAGCAGCTTTAGCTATTGCTTCAGCTATACCTTTAATAAAATCCATTGTTTTATCTCCTTTGTTATATAATACACCAATTTAATTATATCACTGATGTAAAAATATTTCAATATATATTTGTCAACAAATGTTACTTTATTTATGCTAATGTGTATATGTATAAAAATACTAAAATCTACACAAATATTTAGTGTAAAATTTAGTAGAAAAACCACCCCTTTTATGATATAATAAAAAAGTCAATTATCTATAGAGTTATCAACAATTTGTGGAAAACTGTGTGGATAACCTTTAAAATTACACACATTTAATAACATTTTGGAGGTTAAACTGTGTATATATATACTTATCCACCATTGTTAATAAAAGTTAATTTGTGGATAAGCAAATTTGTATATTACTATATTTTATTATAAATTTAATTCAAAGTGAAAGGAGAACACAATGGCAAACATTGATTTGTATTGGCAACAAATTATTGATGTTCTTAAGCAGGATATGAACGAAATTACATTTGATGCCTTTATATCACCTATACAGCCTGTTAGATATACTGACAGTCTTTTTATTTGCTCTATTAGTATGGGCGTCTCAGCTTACAAAGATATTATTAAAAAGAAGTATTCTGACAAATTAAATAAGGCTATTAGTCAAGTTTTTTCAAAACCTATGACATTTATATTTGAGGACGAAGTTCCAGATGATAATGAACCTGTAGTTATAACTCAAGAAAAACCTCAAGTTAAACAAGGTTCTAATGGACTAATTCCAGACTATGTTTTTAGTAACTATATAGTAGGTGCATCTAACAATATAGCTTATGCTGCAGCTGTTGCTGTTGCAGACAATCCCGGAGAAGACGATATGTATAACCCACTATTCCTTTATGGTGGTGTTGGTCTTGGTAAAACACACCTTATGCACGCTATTGGTAACCATGTTACAAAATGTAACCCAAACGCTAAGGTTATGTATGTTTCTTGTGAAAAGTTTACTACAGAACTTGTTGAAGCTATTAGAGATAAGCGAACTATTGAATTTAAGGAAAAATATAGAGAACTTGACCTTCTTCTTATTGATGATGTTCAGTTCCTTTCAGGTAAAGAAGCAGCACAGGAAGAGTTCTTCCATACTTTTAATGCCCTTTTTGACGCAAAAAAACAAATTGTAATGTGCTCTGACCGTAAACCACAAGAAATTAAAACACTTACTGACAGACTTGTTTCAAGAATGTCTAAGGGACTTATTTTTGATATTAAAGCTCCTGATTTTGAAACTAGAACAGCTATTCTTGCAAAAAAAGCTGAAACTATGAATATTAAAATTCCTAATGAAATTTTACAGTACATAGCTTATACCATTACTTCCAACATAAGAGAAATGGAAGGTACTTTAAAGAAAATTGTTATTTATGCTAAGTTTAATAATAGAGTTATTGATATGGAATTAGCAGAAGAAGTTATGAAAGATGTTATTCGTGACAATAAAGCTAATGTTACAGTAGCTTACATTCAAGAAACTGTAGCAGATTTTTATAAAATATCAGTTGATGAGCTTTTATCTAAAAGAAGAACTAAGCCTCTTACTACCTATAGACATATAGCAATGTACCTTTGCCGTAAACTTCTTGAAGACAGTCTTGAAGAAATAGGCGATAAGTTTGGTGGTCGTGACCATTCTACAGTAATGAATGGCTGTGATAAAATATGTAAAATTCTTGAAACAGATAAAGAAAGAGCAGCTGAAATAAAAAGTATAGAAAAAAGAATAATTGGCAATTAATATTGCTCTCTAAAACAACACACATTATATATAGTAGAAACTCGTACTTTTCTACTCCTGTTTATAACTTAAATTTTAAAGACATATCCACAGTAATTGTGGATATGTGGATAACTTTGTGTTTATTAATGTTTATTATTTTAGCAAAATGTGAATACTTTTTTATTGTATTTTTCCACTGTGGATTTCTGTAAATAAAATTTATATTTTTGCACAGTCACTGTTAATTAATTTTTATAGATTTTATCAAGGGTTTGTGGACTTTTCAACAAATTCACAGCCTCTACAACAACAACAATTTTATATATAAATATATTATAATATATATATTATATATACAGTATATTTTAGCTTTTCGTTTAAAGGAGATATATTATGCATATAGAGTGTAACAAAAACAATTTAATTAACGCTATCAATATTGCTCTTAAAGCAGTTACAACTCGTTCAACTATGGAAATTCTCTCTTGCTTACTTCTTGTAGCAGATAGAGATGGTTTCAGACTTATAGGTAATGACCTTAAGTTAAGTATTGAAACAGCTAATGTTGAATCAGAAGTATATGAAAAAGGAACAGTAGCTCTTGACGCCAAGCTTTTTTCAGATATTATAAGGAGTTTACCTACAGAAATTGTAACATTAAAAGTCGATAATAATTTTAACTGTACAATTACATCAGGTAAATCTATATTTAACATTAAAGGTATTGATGGAGAACAGTTTCCTAAGCCGGAAACATTAAATAGAAATATTGGTGAAACAGAAATTGGAGCTTTAACTTTAAAAAATATGATTAAACAAACTATATTTTCAGTTTCAGTTGAAGATAATAGACCAATTCTTACAGGAGAACTTTTAAAATTTGATGAAAATGAACTTCATATTGTAGCTATTGATGGATATAGAGTAAGTTGGAGAAAAGAACCAATTGAATACTCCAGTTATACAGAAATTGTTGTACCATCTAAAACATTAAATGAAATTTGCAGATTATTGCCAGATGACGATGAAACTAAGGTAAAAATAGTATTTTCATCAATGCACATTATGTTTATGTTTGACAAGTGTACTATTGTATCAAGGCTTCTTGATGGTGACTACTTAAATTATGAAAATCTTTTCAGTAGTGAATCACCTCTTGTAATTACTACTAATACTCAAGAGCTTTTAACTGCACTTTCAAGAGCAACTATTGTATCTGATGATAACAAAAAAACTGAAATAACTATTACTATTAAAGATAGATTTTTAAATATTAATACAATTACATCAATTGGTACACTTAATGAAGATGTTGCTATTAATATTGAACGAGGTGAAGACCTTATTATTAAATTTAATGCTAGATATTTAATAGATGTGTTAAATGCTATTGATGAAGAATATGTAAAACTTCACTTTAATACTAATAAATCACCTTGTATTGCTACTGGTATAACTGGTGACAGTTTTAAATATCTTGTATTACCTATTAATCCAAGAAGCTAAAGGAGTGTAATTATGGAATATATTAAAATTCATACTGATTTTATTAAACTTCAGCAGGCTTTAAAACTTGCAAATGTTGTGGGACAAGGTTCTGATGCTAAGGCTATTATTCAAGATGGTCTTGTTAAGGTAAATGGAGAAGTTTGTACTATGAGAGGTAAAAAATGTGTACCAGGTGATGTAGTAAGTGTTAGTGGCGAACTTTACGATAATGGTGAAGATTTTACTTTTGAAGTTGAGTAAATTAATGTTTAAATCACCAAAATGCAAGTGCATTTTGGTGATTATGCTAATGTAAGAAACAATTGTGTCTTTCATATTACAGTTAACTTTACCTATTACTTGTTTATTTATTATAAACTATAATTTATTACTTAATTTATTTATTATGCTAATTAAAAACATTTCATTAATGGATTACAGAAACATAAAAAAATTAAATATTGACCTATCCCCTAATGTAAATGTTTTTTATGGAAACAATGCTCAGGGGAAAACAAACATACTAGAGTCTATTTATATGTGTGCTACGGGCAGAAGTCAGCGTACTCATATTTCAAAAGAACTTATAAGTTTTGGTTGTGACTCTGCACATATTCAACTTACAATCCAAAAAGAAAGCTATCAAGATAAAATTAATATTCATATTAAGTCAAATAACAAAAAGGGTATAGCTATTAATAATATTCCTGTCAGAAATGTCAATGAACTTTTTGGTACTGTTAATGTTATATTTTTTTCTCCAGAGGATTTAAATCTTGTTAAAGAGGGTCCATCTAACAGACGAAAATATATGGATATAGAGCTTTGTCAGCTTAGTCGAATATATGCAGATAATTTAAGCCGATATTATAGAATACTTAAAGAAAGAAATTTACTTCTTAAGAAAAATACAAACTTAATTACTCTTGATGTATATGACCAACAGCTAGTTACTTATGGAGAAAAGATTATAAAGGCTCGTCAAGAATTTATTGAGGATATATCTAATAGAGCAAGTGTTATCCACAATGACATTACTTCTGGCGAAAGTCTTGAAATTAAGTATTGTGGAAATGTTTCTGCTAATGAGTTTATCCACAAACTTAAGGCTAATAGAGAAAAGGATATTTACTATAAAACAACATCAGTAGGTATTCATAAAGACGATTTACTGTTTAACATTAATGGTATTAATGCCAGAGATTATGGTTCACAAGGTCAACAGAGAACAGTTTGCCTTTCGCTTAAACTTGCTGAAGTTAGTATTGTTAAAGAAAAGACAGGATATATGCCTATTTTGCTTTTAGATGATGTACTTTCAGAACTTGATAGAAATCGTCAACTTTACATTTTAAAGTCAATAAATGGCGTTCAAACTATTATTACATCTACTGGTGTTGATGACATTAAAGATTATGTAAATGAAGTTAAATTCTTTTATGTTAAAAATGGTGTGGTTACAGAGTAAATATATAAAATATATTGAATTAAAAAATGGCTGTACACAATAATTTTAAAAACACTTATCCGAGGCTCTGTAATATAAAAAACACTTTATTTTTACCTTAAACTGTGTTATAATGGATTTATAATTTAGGGTACTGTACCCCTACGAAGGAGCTTTAAATATGTCACAGCAAGAATATAACGAAAATCAAATACAAATATTAGAGGGTCTTGAAGCAGTAAGAAAGCGTCCTGGTATGTATATTGGTTCAACATCATCAAGAGGCTTACATCATTGTGTATATGAAATTGTAGACAATTCAGTTGATGAGGCTCTTGCAGGCTATTGTACTCATATTGAGGTTACCGTACACGAGGATAATACTGTTTCAATAAGAGATAATGGTCGAGGAATACCAATAGGTATACATCCTCAAAAAGGTATACCTGCTGTTGAAGTAGTATTTACTATTCTTCACGCTGGTGGTAAATTTGGTGGTGGAGGATACAAGGTATCTGGTGGTTTACACGGTGTAGGTGCATCTGTTGTTAATGCCCTTAGTGAGTGGCTTGTTGTTGATATTTGTCACGAAGGTAAGGTTTATGAACAGAGGTATGAAAGAGGTAATGTTATTCACCCACTTAAAGTTGTTGGTACTTGTCCTGAAGATAAAACAGGTACTTATGTTCACTTTAAGCCTGATGCTGAAATTTTTGAAGAAACTGTTTTTGATTTAGATACTTTAAGACACCACTTACAGGAAACAGCTTTCCTTACAAAGGGACTTAAGATTACATTAACAGACCTTAGACAAGAGGACAAGCCAGAATTTGTTTATCACTATATGGGTGGTATTAAGGAATTTGTAGAAAATATTAACTCTGCTAAAAATCCTATGTATGAGCAAGTTTTTTATTGCGAAGGTACTTATAACAACATTATGGTTGAAGTTGCCTTTCAACATAGTGATAGCTTTAATGAGGTTAATTATTCTTATGTTAATAATATTAATACAGTTGATGGTGGTACTCATATTCAAGGTTTTAGAACTGCTCTTACTAAAACCATTAATGACTATGGTAGAAAATTTGGACTTTTAAAAGCTAGTGACAAAAATCTTACTGGTGATGACATTAGAGAAGGTCTTACATCTATTGTCAGTGTTAAAATTGAAGACCCACAGTTTGAGGGTCAGACAAAGGGTAAACTTGGTACAAGTGAGGCTACACCAGCTGTTGCATCAGTTTTAGGTGAAAAACTTACTTACTTCCTTGAAGAAAATCCAGAAGTCGGTAAAACTATACTTGAAAAATCACTTCTTGCATCAAGAGCCAGAGAAGCTGCTAAGAAAGCCAGAGAGCTTGTAAGAAGAAAAGATGTACTTGAAAGTGGTAAACTTCCTGGTAAATTAACTGACTGTTCAGAAAAAGACCCAGCACAGTGTGAAATTTATATTGTTGAGGGTAATTCTGCCGGTGGTTCAGCTGTTAAAGCAAGAGATGCTAAAACACAGGCTATACTTCCTCTTAGAGGTAAAATACTTAATGTTGAAAAGGCTAGACTTGATAGAATACTTGGCAATGAAGAAATTAAGTCAATGATTACAGCTTTTGGTACTGGTATTCACGAAGATTTTAATATTGAAAAATTAAGATACCACAAAATTGTACTTATGACTGATGCCGATGTTGATGGTGCTCATATTACTACTCTACTTTTGACATTTATATTTAGATTTATGCCAGAGCTTATTCAAGATGGTTATGTTTACTTAGCTCAGCCACCTCTTTACAAACTTGAAAAGGGTAAAAAGGTTGTTTATGCTTATTCCGATGAAGAAAGAGATCAGGCTATTGCAGAAATGGGTGCTGAGGGTATGAAGCCTATTCAGAGATATAAGGGTCTTGGTGAAATGGACGCTTCTCAGCTTTGGGAAACTACTATGGACCCTGAAAAGAGGATTCTTGTTAAGGTTACTATTGATGATGCCAGATTGGCTGATGAAATTTTTGATAAACTTATGGGTGATAATGTTGAACCTAGAAGAGAATTTATACAGCAAGAAGCTAAGTATGCTACATTAGATGTATAATAAAATTTTTATTTATCAAAAAGTTTATAAAGCTAATAATAGAGAAAAATGTCAGTGGACATTGCACATTATAACAGCGTATTTAACAAATAAACTAGGTTACAAAGAAATAAAGATTAATAAATATAGATATGTAATGTAAATAAGTCTGTATACTAATACAAAACGAAGTAACTAACAGTTAAGAGGTAAAAAAATGGACGAAAACAATAAGCCACAGTATGACAAAATAATTACTGCGGAAATTTCAAAGACTATGAAATCATCATACATAGACTATGCAATGAGTGTAATAGTATCCAGAGCATTGCCTGATGTAAGAGATGGTTTAAAGCCGGTTCATAGAAGAATACTTTATTCTATGAATGAAATGGGTCTTGCACCTAACAAGGCACATAAAAAGTCAGCTAGAATTACAGGTGATACAATGGGTAAGTATCACCCACACGGAGATTCAGCAATATATGATGCTCTTGTAAGATTGGCACAGGATTTCTCAATGAGATACCCACTTGTTGATGGTCACGGCAACTTTGGTTCTATTGATGGTTATCCTGCTGCGGCAGCTAGATATACAGAGGCAAGACTTGCAAAAATTTCTCTTGAAATGCTTGCAGATATTGACAAGGACACAGTAGATTTTATACCAAACTATGATGGTGACTTTTTAGAGCCTACTGTACTTCCTTCAAGAATACCTAATCTTCTTGTTAATGGTTCAAGTGGTATTGCTGTAGGTATGGCTACAAATATTCCACCTCACAACCTTTCAGAAGTTATTGATGGTCTTGTTAAAATAATTGATAACAGAATAAATGAAAATAGAGATACTGACATTGATGAACTTTGTTCAGTTATTAAAGGACCTGATTTTCCTACTGGTGGTAGCATTTTAGGTAAAGCTGGTATTTTAAGTGCTTACAGAACTGGTAGAGGTAGGATTAAGTTAAGAGCGAAAACCGAGATTATTACTAAGCCTAATGGCAGAGAAGAAATACTTATTACTGAAATTCCTTATCAGGTAAACAAGTCAAGAATGATTGAAGGTATTGCAGAACTTGTTAAAGATAAGAGAATAGAGGGTATTTCAGGTATTCAGGATAGTACAAACGACAGAAATGGTATTCATATTCTTATTGAAGTTAAAAAAGATGCCTCAGCTGAAATTGTACTTAATAATCTTTTTAAATATTCTCAGTTACAGGAAAATTATAGTATTAACTTCCTTGCTATTGTTGATGGTATTCCTAAGGTACTTAATCTTAAAGAAATCCTTGAGCATTATCTTAAGTTCCAAGAAGAAGTTGTTACTAGAAGAACTAGATTTGACCTTAAAAAAGCCCTTGAAAGAATGCACATTTTAGAAGGTTTTTTAAGAGCTTTAGATAATATTGATGAAGTTATTTCTATTCTTCGTGGTTCACATACTACTCCTGAGGCTAAGGCAAGACTTATTGAACGCTTTGGATTTACAGATGTTCAGGTTAATGCTATTTGCGAAATGAGATTTAGAAGCCTTGTAGGTATGGAAAGAGAAAAACTTGAAAACGAGTATGCTGAACTTGAAGGTCTTACTGAAGAATGGAAGGCTATTCTTGCTGATGAAAATAAGCTTTTTGCTGTTATCAAAGAAGAAATGCTTGAAACTAAGAGAAAGTATGGAGATGAAAGACGAACACTTCTTGTAGATGATATGGGCGAAATTAATATGGAGGATATTATTTCAGATGATATGTCTGTTATAACTATGACTCACCTAAATTATGTTAAGAGAATACCTCTGGATACTTACAAGTCACAGCATAGAGGTGGTAAGGGTGTTATTGGTCTTCAAATGAGAGAAGAAGATGGAGTTAAAAAGCTCTTTGTAAGCTCTAACCACAGTTATATTTTATTCTTTACAACTAAGGGTAAGGTTTACAGAAAGAAGACTTGGGAAATTCCAGAAGCAGGACGAAATGCTAAGGGTACACCTATTGTTAATCTCCTTGAACTTGAAAAGGACGAAGAAATTTCAGCTGTTATACCAACTAAGTCATTTAATGAAAATGAATACCTTGTTATGGTAACTAAGTATGGTATAATCAAAAAGACTCCTGCTGAATATTATAACAATATTAGAAAGGGTGGACTTATAGCTGTTAATTTAAGAGATAATGATAAGCTAATTTCCGTATTTATTACTACTGGTAAAAATGATATATTTGTTGCCACTAGAAATGGTATTAGTATTAGATTTAATGAATCGGATGCTCGTCCATTAAGCAGAACAGCTACAGGTGTTAAAGCAATTACTCTTACTGATGATGATTATGTAATTGGTTCAGATGTTATTACTGATGGTAGCAAGCTTCTTATTGTGTCTGAAAAGGGTTATGGCAAGTGTACTATGCCAGACAACTACAGAATTCAGTCAAGAGGTGGTAAAGGTCTTAAGACTTACAAGATAACTGATAGAACTGGTTACATTACTGCTGCTGCTGCTGTTAATGACAGTCAAGAACTTATTATGGTAAGTAGTGAGGGTGTTGTTATTAGAATTAAGGTTAAGGATATTTCTACTGTAGGTAGAGTAGCACAAGGTGTTAAACTTGTAAACCTTAATGAAGGTGTTAGGGTAATTAGTATGGATACTATTGATGAGGAATATGTTAATAGTGAAAGTTCTAGTGAATTAGCTAATGAAAGTTTAGTAGTTAATGAAAATGTAAATACTGATAAATAATACAAAAATTTTGAGAGCTGTTGTATTGCAATGGCTCTTTAATTTTGTCTAAAAAATTTAACAATAATTAATAAACAATTATTGACAACTTTACATAATTGTTGTATCATTAGTATAATCCTTGTGAATGGAGGAAGAATAGATTTATGAATGATAATGATAAGTACGAAGATGATATAGACAAGGAAGAAAAAAAGACATTTATGCAAGAACTTTTAAGTTGGATTGGTACTATAATTTTTGCTTTAATAATGGCTTTTCTTATTACTAAGTTTATTATTGTCAATGCTGTTATTCCTTCAGGTTCTATGGAAACTACAATTATGACAGGTGACAGAATTATTGCTAATAGACTTGAGTATGATTTTTCGTCCCCTGAACGATATGATATTGCAGTATTTAAGTTTCCTGATAATACAGACACTCTTTATATTAAAAGAGTTATTGGTATGCCTGGTGATAAGGTAGAAATTAGGGATAATGAAGTTTATATTAATGACAGTCAAGAGCCTTTAATTGACTCTTTTGTAAATGGTCAAATGGATACACCAAATGCTATTTATAATGTACCAAGTAAAGGTGATAGTTTAAATGATTATAGTGCTTTCATAAGTGATACATCACTTTATGACAAGGACGGTGATGGTCTTTTTGATGAGGATTGTTATTTTATGATGGGTGACAACAGAAATAATTCTGCGGATTCCAGACTTTGGAATAATAAATTTGTTCCTGAATCTCTTATGGAGGGTAAGGCAATATTTAGGTACTTCCCTGTTAATCAAATGAAAGTAATAAAAAATGACTTTAAAGGAGAGTAAATGTTATGGCACAGACAGTAACTAAAGATATGATTATTGGCGAATTAATTACGATTGATAGAGGTATTATACCAATTCTTATGAATGCTGGTATGCACTGTATTGGTTGTCCTTCTTCTCAGGGAGAAACTCTTGAAGAGGCTTGTATAGTTCACGGTATGGATGTAAATGATTTATTAAAGAATATTAATGATTATTTAGCATCTAATTAATTTTGTTTACAAAGTATTTTAGCATATACGCAAAAAGGCAGACCAAGTAATTGGTCTGTTTTTTTGTAATTATAATATTGGAGTTTGAAATTAATATTTATAATAAATAAATTAAAATAAAATACTTTTTATTGACAAGCACTTTTTTATATGATAAAATAACATTTGTTAGCAATAAAATGAATTTAATGCTTGACATAAATAGCTTGTTATGTTATTATGATAAAGACGCGTATCGTCTTTTTTTTGTGTGGAATTTTCACACTAACAAATTTAACAAATAAAATTTAATTATTCAGAAAGAGGTGGAAGTCTTGAGAACAAGAATTACATTAGCTTGTACAGAGTGTAAGCAGAGAAATTATGACACTATGAAGGACAAGAAAGTACATCCTGACAGAATGGAAACTAAGAAGTATTGCAAGTTCTGTAAAACACATACTTTACACAGAGAAACAAAGTAATCCAATTTTGGATTGACTGCATTTTACCTCACGAAAGGGGAAGTCAGAATGGAAGAAAAGAAGTTCAGTTTTTCCGATTGGGTAAAGGTTCATATTGCTGAATTTAAGCGTGTTGTATGGCCTTCCAAGGAAGATATTATTAAAGAAACCCTCTCAGTTATTGCAATTTCATTAATTTTCGGTGCAATTATTATAGGCTTTGACTATATTGTAGAATTTGGCTACAACGCATTAGTAAATTTATTAGGTTAATGAAGTGAGGTTATAACAATGTCAGAGGAACTTTCAAATCAGCTTAGATGGTATGTTATCCATACTTATTCTGGCTATGAAAACAAGGTTAAAACCAATATTGAGAAACTTGTCGAAAACGGTGGTCTTGAAGATTTTATTCAAGAAATTTCAGTACCAATGGAAGAGGCAGTTGAAATCAAAAATGGTGTACAGAAGACAGTGCTTAGAAAGAAATTTCCGGGTTATGTTCTTCTTAAAATGATAATGAATGACGATACATGGTATGTTGTAAGAAACACTAGAGGTGTTACAAGCTTTGTTGGTCCCGGCAGTAAGCCAGTTCCTCTTACAGATGCAGAGGTTATATCTATGGGACTTGAAGAAAGCTCAGGAATAACAGATATCGACATTGCTGAAGGTGACTATGTTACAGTTACTTCAGGAGCTTTTGCAGACAATGTCGGCGTTGTTAAAGAAATCAACTTTGCTAAGAAGACAGTTACAGTTGCTATTTCTTTATTTGGTCGTGAGACTCCAATGGAGCTGGATTTTACACAAGTTCAGCCATTAAATTTGGACAAGTAAACTGATATTATTGAGGATGTAATCCTCAGTGGGAGGGAAAATCCCATTATCCCGCTAATTACCACATTATAGGAGGTGCCTTAAAATGGCAAAAAAGGTTGAAGGTTTTATTAAGTTACAGATTGCTGCTGGTAAAGCTACACCAGCACCACCAGTTGGTCCTGCTTTAGGTCAGCATGGTGTTAATATTATGGGCTTCTGTAAGGAGTTCAATGAAAGAACTGCTAAGGATGCAGGTCTTATTATTCCAGTTGTTATTACAGTATATCAGGACAAGAGCTTTACATTTATTACAAAGACTCCTCCTGCAGCTGTTCTTTTAAAGAAGGCTTGTAAGATTGAGTCTGGTTCAGGTGTTCCTAACAAGACTAAGGTTGCTACTATTTCAAAAGCTGAGGTTCAGAAGATTGCTGAATTAAAGATGCAGGATTTAACTGCTGCTTCACTTGATGCTGCTATTAGTATGGTTGCAGGTACAGCTAGAAGTATGGGTATCGTTGTTGAGGACTAATTTTAGGACTATTTGTTGTTGATGCGTGGGAGGGAATACTCCCGATATTACCACTTAAGGAGGAACTATTGTGAAAAGAGGAAAGAAATATCTCGAAAAGAGTAAGCTTGTTAATAAGGCTAATTTATATGATGTAACTGAGGCTTGTGCTTTAATTCCACAGGTTAGCACAGCTAAGTTTGACGAAACTGTTGAGGCTCATATCCGTTTAGGTGTTGACAGCCGTCACGCTGACCAGCAGGTTAGAGGTGCTGTTGTTCTCCCACACGGTACTGGTAAGACTGTTAGAGTTCTTGTATTTGCTAAGAATGCTAAGGCTGATGAAGCAACTGCTGCAGGTGCAGATTTTGTAGGTGCAGAGGATTTAGTAGCTAAGATTCAGCAGGAAAACTGGTTTGACTTTGATGTAGTTGTTGCTACACCAGATATGATGGGTCTTGTTGGTAGAATCGGTAGAGTTTTAGGTCCTAAGGGTTTAATGCCTAACCCTAAGGCTGGTACTGTAACTATGGATATAGCTAAGGCTATTGAAGAAATTAAGGCTGGTAAGATTGAGTACAGACTTGATAAGACTAACATTATCCATGTTCCAGTTGGTAAGGTTTCTTTTGGTGCTGAAAAGCTTCAGGAAAACTTCCAGACTCTTATGAGTGCTATTGTTAAGGCTAAGCCATCTGCTGCTAAGGGTACTTACTTAAAGTCAGTTGTTCTTACAACTACAATGGGTCCTAGCGTTAAGGTTAATGCTGCTAAGATTTCAGAGTAATTTTGAATAATTAAATTTGTTAATAGAAAAAAGGACTACTTAATTGTGGTCCTTTTTTAAATAATATATAATTTGTATGAAAGTAATGGATTGTCATTATGGGCAATTATGAAAAATATGTTATTATTATTATTATGACTAATTATTACTACAAAACAGTTATTTGATTGATAATTATACCTATTCTTTATTTAACTTTTCCAGCTTTAATTTACTTACACCAACAAATTCCACACTATCCCCTACTTCTTTTAAAACCTCATTTATAGCATTAGCAGTTACTTTACCACCTTCAGCACCAACATGACCAATGGCTACACTATACCCTTTTTCCTTAGCAATATTTATAGCTTTTCTCAAGTTTTCTTTTATCTTTTCTTTACTTTGTGTACTATCAAGAAATACATCTCTTTTTACTGTAGGAATTCCAAGTTCTTTAGCTGTATCATAAGCAACGGATTTTCCTGTTGTAACACTATCTACATAGTACCACCCTTTTTCTTTAGCAATTTTAAGTATTTCAGTCATTTTTTCTTTATCTTCAGTTATAAGAGAACCCATATGGTTATTAAAGCCTAGAGCTTTATTTATTTGATTTGCATTTTTAGTAAATGTTTCTTTAACTTCATCAATAGACATATTTCCCAAAATAGGAGTAGCACCAAGCCAACTTCTTTTGCCTGTATGTGCTTCCATAGGTTGATGTAATATAACTTCTTTACCTTTTTCTATTAGTTTATTCATTTCATCTTCACTATTAGGCATATATGGCATAACAGCTCCGGTAAATTCAATAGGCAGGTTAAGAATTTCTTCAGTGCCACTTTGATTATTTCCAAAATCATCAATAACTATGGCTACTTTAGGTT
>UMFG01023537.1_pt1 | contig 28506 bp, 20 predicted proteins | sample 1964961 | NCBI WGS metagenome assembly UMFG01 (sample SAMEA4836041, study PRJEB28245) | human gut metagenome | biome: gut microbiome; material: fecal sample | place: Denmark | collected 2008
GATGTACAGAATTGACATTACAAACATACTGGTTCCAGCAATGGTTGCCAGCTTCTTTAACGGGTTTAAACCGCGGCTTGCAACCCAGCAGAAAAAGAGCAGAACAGCCAGAGTAGCCAGCTGAACCCAGATAGTCGGGAACTTGTCGTAGGTGGTTCCGTTCTGGAAAATCATCCAGCTAAGAGCCTTTAATCCGCCGCTTCCCTTACTTGCAATATAGGTTACATGGCATGCCCAATAGGTCCAGCCTGCATAATATGCAAATTTGGGGCTAATGGTTTCATGAATCCAGGAGCTGACACCGCCGCCAGAATGCTTAAATGCAGACCCGAGCTCACCTACCATAAGCGCATAGGGAACAAAGTAGAGGGCAAACATCAGAATCCAGCTGAATATAACCTGGATGCCATTAAAATACACAAAGCCGTTCAGTACATTGCCAAAGCCCCATACGGTAGAAAACGCCATAAAGGCCAGGGTGTACCAAGTCATTTTTTTTGAATTGTCCATTCACTTACCTTCCTTTTCTTTTGATCATTCAGCAACTTGTCCATTATATCATATATTTTATTTTTTTGAAGAGACTATTCAAAAATAATTTTTTCCAGCTCTGGAATCTGAAAAACAGTTCTGCTTTCATGATTACAGCCTGTGTACATACAAGGCGCGGATTGCATTGAGAACAGCCAGAATCATAACTCCTACATCGGCAAAAATAGCAAACCACATATTGGCAATTCCCACTGCTCCCAGCGCAAGACAGCCAAATTTAATTACAAGAGCAAAGACAATATTCTGATACACAATGCCCAGACATTTACGGGAAATCCGAATTGCCTTTGCAATCTGCATGGGATCATCATCCATCAAAACCACATCTGCTGCCTCAATAGCAGCATCGGAGCCCATAGCTCCCATGGCAATTCCAATATCTGCTCTGGAAAGAACCGGGGCATCGTTGATTCCATCGCCTACAAAGGCCAGTCTTGCCCGATCCGGCTTTTCCTGCAAAAGCTTTTCCACCTTAGAAACCTTGTCATCCGGCAGAAGCTCGCTGTAAACCTCATCAATTCCCAGTTGAGATGCAACCTGTTCTGCCACCTGTTTCCGGTCTCCAGTCAGCATAACAGTTCTGGAAACACCAGAAGCTTTCAGGCGGGAAACCGCTTCCTTTGCATGAGGCTTCACCACATCAGAAATTACAATATGACCTGCATATTCCCCATCCAGAGCCATGTGAATAATAGTTCCAGTACAGTGGCATTCCCGGTATTCTACCTGCATACTTTTCATCAGCCGATCATTTCCTGCCGCAACACGAATCCCGTCCACTGTTGCCAGAATTCCCTGTCCGCTGATTTCCTGAATATCCGTCACCCGGCTTCGATCCAGAGGGGTTTTGCAGGCCCGCTGCAGGCTCTTGCTGATTGGGTGAGAGGAGGCACATTCTGCCAGAGCTGCATACTGAAGCAAATGCTCTTCCTCCAGCTTATTGTGATGAACGCCTGTTACCTGAAAAGCGCCTTCTGTCAGTGTTCCCGTCTTATCGAAAACTACATATTTCGTTTTGGATAAGGTTTCCAGATAGTTAGACCCTTTTATTAAAATTCCCTCTCTGCTGGCCCCTCCGATTCCGGCAAAAAAGCTTAAAGGAATGCTGATGACAAGGGCGCAGGGACAGCTGATTACCAGGAAGGTAAGTGCGCGGTATACCCATATGTTCCACTGAGGAGATGCAGAAAAAAACATCAGATTTATAATCGGCGGAACCACTGCCAAAGCCAGGGCTCCATAACAGACTGCCGGTGTATATACTCTTGCAAACCGTGAAATAAATGCCTCAGATTTTGACTTTCTGGAACTGGAATCTTCTACCAGCTCCAAAATTTTGGATACCGTAGATTCTCCGAATTCCTTTGTTGTCTGAATCTTCAAAACCCCTGTCATATTGATGCAGCCGCTGATAACCTCATCTCCCTCCTTTGCATCTCTGGGAAGGCTCTCACCTGTCAGAGCACTGGTATTTAAAGAAGAGAAACCCTCCAGTACAATGCCGTCAATGGGAATTTTCTCACCTGGCTGAACAATAATTACAGAACCCTTCTCCACCTCATCCGGATCCACCTGAACCAAAGCTCCGTCCTGCTCAATATTGGCATAATCCGGCCGGATATCCATCAACGCACTGATATTTTTTCTGCTTTTGCCTACTGCGTAGCTCTGAAACAGTTCGCCAACCTGGTAAAAGAGCATTACTGCAATTGCTTCATTATAGTCGCCGCTTCTGTCATAAATTGCCAGGGCAAAGGCACCTACTGTGGCAACTGCCATAAGAAAATTCTCGTCAAATACGCGGCGGTTTTTTATTCCCTTTCCGGCCTTTTTCAGTATGTCATAGCCTATTACCAAATAGGCTGCAAGAAAAAGGAAAAGCCGGAGAATTCCCGTAACTGGAATCACATTCCATAAAAGAACCATTCCTGCTGAAGCCAGAATACGGTACAGCATTTTTTTCTGCTTTTTCGTCATAATTTCTCCCTCTTTTTCTCCAATTTTTTCATAAAAATAACCCCTTTCTTCGGCCTGCTTATTTTGCTTCTGTTTTTTTAATTAACAATTAAGCACTTGTTTAATTTATGTATTTGCAGTATAATATGTACCAAACAGGAAGTCAAGGCTTCCTGGGAATACTCTCCCAAACGGGAGAAAACCATTTCCAAATGGGTGAATATTAAAACGAAAGGAGATGTGGCCATGCCTGCATCAGCACTGCCTCATCAGCATGAAAATTCAACAGAACTGAATTATCTGGAAAGCCAGCTTTCCAGGATCGACGATTTTCAGATTGTTGCAGAGGTTTTCAAGCAGCTGGGTGACACCAGCCGGATTCGTATTTTCTGGCTGCTGTGCCACTGTGAAGAATGCGTTATCAATATTTCTGCTATGATGAATATGTCAAGCCCTGCCGTATCCCACCATCTGCGCCCTTTAAGAAACCGAGGGCTGATTGTCAGCCGGAGAGTCGGAAAGGAGGTCTATTATAAGGCCGCCGACACACAGCAGAGCCAGCTGCTCCACCATATGATTGAACAGGTTATGGAAATCACCTGTCCGCAATAAAAGGAGATCGATTACATCATGAATCATAGATTTCTGCAGCTTGAAGAAACACTGCCCTGCCTCCAAAACGGCAGCCATCTGGAGTCCCATGCCCTCTATCCGGGAATTGAACTGTTTTTCCTGACTCTTCGAGGTGATACTCTATCTCTCTGCCACGAGGCTCTGGATCATGTTCTGGAAATCAGCTACTGCCGTCAGGGGCGCCTTGGCTGGGAAATGGAAAACGGAAACCATGTCTATCTTGGTCAGGGAGACTATGCCATCCAGACTATGAAAACCTGTGCCAACTCATTGCTCACATTGCCTAACGGATATTATGAAGGACTGATTCTCTGTGTGGATCTGGATATTATTACTGCCTGCCCGCCCCATCCTCTGGACGAATCCGGGATTACCGGAAACCTGCTTTATGAAAAATTCTGCCGGGAAAACGGCACTGTTTCTCTGGCCGGAAACAGCAAAACTGATGCTGTATTTTCTTCCTTTTACGGTCTTCCAAAGGAGCTGGAAACTGCTTTCTGGAAGCTGAAGGTACAGGAGCTTCTTCTCCAGCTTTCCCAGCTACAGTGCTCCTCAAAGGAACAGCTTTCCCAGTACCAGTCCCGTCAGGTAGAACTGATTCGAACTATCCACGATCAGCTGATCAGCCATCTGGATCAAAGAATCACCATCGAGGATCTGGCCCGCCGGTACCTGATGAATCCAACCACCTTAAAGACACTCTTTAAAGCTGTTTACGGCAATTCCATTGCTTCCCATATTAAAGAACACCGAATGGAGGCCGCCGCATCCATGCTGCTTCAGACTGATCGAAGCATAGCACAGATTGCCCATTCCGTAGGTTATGAAAATCAAAGCAAGTTTGCCACTGCATTTAAAGAATTTTATCAGGTTCTTCCTACAGAATACCGTAAATTTGCAGGAATCAGCCAACAGCCTCCCTGCCATTCCTGTGTCCTGAACAAAAGCCATAAAAAAATTCATGAAAAGAAGCCATGAAAAGTCTAGTTCAGACTATTCATGGCTTCCCGCGCATGTTCGGCAAATAAAAGACGGATTTTTTCCAGCTCTCCCAGCCCCTTGAGCAGGCAGATCACCTGGTATCCTTCTCTGGAAAACACACTCCTCCAGCTGTCCTCTTCATCACCGGCCATATCGTTATTTGCATGATCACCTGCAACCAGCATAAAAGGGGCCAGAACTACCCTGCTGTAATTTCCAGCTTTTACTGCTTCTGCCACCTCCTCTACTCCGGGATTCGCCTCCACAGTCCCAATGTAATAGTGTTGGTGTCCGGCTTCTCTCATTTTTTTCTGTATTTTTTCATAAACCAGATTCGCTTTATCCTCTGTCCCGTGTCCCATCAGACAGACAGCTGTTTTTCCATCATCATAAGGCGCCAATTCCTCTGTAACCGCTTCTATGACAATCTGAAAATCCCGCTCAGATGCCAGAAGCGGCTCTCCCAAAACTATTTCATCAAAAGCTGCCCTGTGAGCTGCCGCCTGTTTGGCCAGCTTCTGGTATTCCAGTCCGTGCATCAGATGAGTGGGCTGAATCACCAGCCTTTTGACCCCGTTTTCCTCCGCTCTTTTCAGCGCCTGCTCGGTATCATCAATCAAGAGTCCGTCGCGTTTTTTCAACCGCTCAATAATTCTTCTGCTGGTAAAGCCACGGCGCACTGCATAATCAGGAAATTCTCTTTCCAGAACCTCCTCTACTGCGCCTATCGTGAGGCGCCGGCTGTCATAATAGCTGGTGCCAAAGCTCACAACAAGAAGCTCTTTTTCGCCAATTCCGTTTTGATTTCTGGAAGATTCCATTTTTTATCTCCTGTATTTTTATCTCTTAATTCTGCTTCCATTTTTAGCTGCAGTGTCCCTTACAGCGGCTGCAGTCACCGCCGCAGGAAAGGGATTTTCCATTTCTTTTATCTCGCGCCAGCTTTCTCACAGCCACAACAACCAGTCCTGCTACTGCTGCGCCAACAATCAAAGTCGCCATCATATCAGCCTCCTTTTCTTTCTGCTTTTTCAGATTATGGCAATTATATGTGATTTTATCTGTATTTGCAAGTCCCTTCTCTGTTCTGCCAAGCCTCTGTCAACGCGCTGCCGTTCCAAACTTCTGCCAAGCCTCTGTCAACGTGTTCTGTCATTTAAGGCCTCTGCCAGCCCCCTGTCAACACGTTCTGCCAAAACCTTGCTGTTAATCCTCTGCCTCCTTGCTGTCAGGCCGCCACCGTAAGCTGTCCCACCGTTCTTCCAGCTTTCCAAAGACGCCCATAGGTATCCTTGCATTTTCTGTATTTTTCAAATGTCCGTACAGCCGTTCCTGCATCCGTATATACCTTCCACAGTCCTCTGCACTTATAATTCTTTCCTCCATTTACCATAAACCCAATCACATCTCCCAGGGGATATCCCAGAAACAGACCGATTTCATGCGGAAATTCTTCCTGGCTTTCCAGCCTGTTTCGCAGCTGACCAAGAGCATGAACCGGATCAGTCTCCCGGTATCCGCACTGTCTGAGAAATTCTGCCGCTCCCGGCTGCTTCATATCCCTTGCCAGACTGGAAAATCGGCAGACATAAATCAAAGCCATAGTGCCTCGGATTCGCATCACAGAAAGAAAAATTCCTTTTTCCGCCAGCTGACGATTCCAGTCATCCACACTTTCCCAAAGCATCTCCTCCTTTTCAAAGGAACATGTAAACATATTTGCAGTCTTAATTGAAGCCAGTGTTGGTGAGCAGTACTCAATTAGTTGTCTTTCCAGCATTCTGTATTATCCCCCTCTGTCCATTTTAATTTTGCGCAAAAGTTAGTTTCTGCTAATCTCTCTTTGTTAGTATAAACTAACCATCAGGTATCTGTCAAGATGGAATATAAAAAAAGGTAAAAAGCTGTCCAGACAGCCTCTGCTCAACTGGCAGCTTCTGTCTGGACAGCCCTGTTCTTCCTTTATTCTCTGCAGCTTAATACATCCTTGTAAAACAAATCCATCTCTTCCTTTGTATCAAATAACGCCACAAACATCTGATTTCCCATAGCTCCGGCTAACACATCCGGAATTCTCTGGTTCATCTTCAGCCGGTTCTCATATTTCTCTGCCACCTGGCTGTCATTAAGAAGGAAATTCTTTCCATCCCTACGCCCTGCATAAGCACAATACGCATGAGGCCCTGACTCAATCTCCGTTTTATCAAAAGCAACCATGTCAGCCCAAATCTTATAAACATTAGTGCTGTGGGCAAAATCAATCATATCCGGAGTAAATCCGCCGCAGGGACGCATATTAACCTCCAGCGCAATAATACTGCCCTTTGTGCCCAGTCCCTTCTGATCCTTCAGAAGACGGAAAAACTCAAAATGCACAAAACGGCTTTTCACCCCAAAGCTTTTCACTGTGGCCCGTCCTGCCTGACGGGTATCACTGGGAAGCTCCTTTAAAATATAGTAAATGGAATTGTCCTGATTGTTGACAATATCCATAATCGACATCGGTGTCACATTCCCGGTCTCAAACAGCGGTTCTCCATGAGAGTCAATGATAGCATCGTAGGAATTTACTTCTGCATACACAAACTCTTCCATAATGTAGGAAACATCCGGAGTTTTCTTTTTCAGAAAATCATCCAGTTCTTCATCGGACGACAGCTTATAGGTCTGAGAAGCGCCTACTCCATTGTCCGGCTTTACCACAACCGGATATCCTACCTTATCGATAAATTCCAGACAGCCCTCCCGATCCTCTACCAAATAATAACGTGCTGTGGAAATTCCCACATTCCGATAATATTCCTTCATTTTAGATTTGTATTTGATCCTGGGAATATCCTCCTCCTGAAAGCCGCTGGTAATGTGAAAGGCTGTTCTCAGTCTGGCATCCCGCTCCAGCCAGTATTCATTGTTTGACTCCAGCCAGTCAATGGGGCCGTACTTGAAAATCAAAAATGCCACTCCGCGATAGACTTCGTCATAATTCTCCAGATTGCTTACCTTGTAGTATTCATGAAGATTTTCCTTTAATTCCGGATTCAGCTCCTCATAAGGCTGATCTCCAATTCCAAGCACATTCATACCATTCTTTTTCAGTTCCCGGCAGAATTGCCAGTAGTTGGTCGGAAAATTCGGTGAAATAAATACCACATTTTTCATAATCTTTCTCCTCCTCGCCTTTGATCCATACTCCCTCAGATGATCCTCTCCCCTAACCTAAAAGCCAGGGAACAAAGTACGCAGTCTGCTTATGCCACCAGGGCCAGTCATGAGAACAGTCATAGCCCCAGTAGTCCACCCAAACGTCAATATGTTTCCATTTTAAAATAGCCTCCAGCTTTCTGGTGGAATCCGGAAGCTCCCAAGGCCCCTGTCCCACACAGATAACCGCCTTTTTCCTGTTGTAAAGGTCAATAAATGGATGATTTTCCGGCATATTGGACAGATAATGGATGGGAGAATTCCGATAAACCACCTCATCCATATAGGAATCAAATCCAAATTCTGCCGAGTATACACCGCTGAGAGCCATCAGCCGGTCAAACAGATCCGGCCTTCTGAAATAAAGATTCGCTGCATGGGTGGCTCCCAGGCTGCAGCCTGCTGCCATAATTCCAGGATAACCACTCCAGCCATTTCTCTCATTCACCATACTTCTCATAAAAGGAACCATTTCATCTGTAATATAATCAAGCCACTGTTCATAGCGTCGTATCCGCCAGTAAGGGTCGCCGCTTTGATTGGACCAGGTTTCCTGATCCAGAGTATCAATGGAAAAAATCATCACCTGTCCGGTATCAATCCAGGGTGCCCATGTTTCCGTCATATGAAAGTTCTCAAAATCATAGAACCTGCCGTCCTGACAGGGAATAAACAGCACCGGCCGTCCCTTATGGCCATATACCTTACACTCCATATCCCGTCCCAGAACAGGACTGTACATTTTGTAATAATTCATTTCCATAGATATCCTCCCTTCTGCTACTCCAGTCCATACATCAGCGTCGGAATCAAAAAGGGCAGCTGGCGTTCCCAGCATGCCTCACAGTGGGTTCCTCCCGGCACAATCCTCCTTGTCACCATCACATCTCTGCTCTCCAAAATATTTGCCAGCTTAGAAAGCTGTCCGGCAACCTTCGGACGCTGCCTTCCCTCCTCAGAGCCATAATCTGTATAAATCACAGTCTCCCTTCCCAGCTCAGCTTCTCTTGCCAGCTTAGAAAGCTTTCCAGGCGCCACCCATACAGAGGGTGACAAGGCTCCTGCTCTGGAAAATACATGATTAAACTCCATGACTCCGTAAAGGCTCATCAGACCGCCCATAGAGCTGCCTGCCAGAAAGGTATGCTCCCGATCCGGCAGGGTGCGGTACTGTCTGTCAATCTCCGACTTAAAATCATGAATCAGCCACTCCATCGTTTCTCTTCCCAGCCCTCGGAACCGTCCAAGCTGGGGATCTGCAAAATCATAAGGCGAATACTCCGAAAGCCGTCCGTTGTCCGGGCTGTGGCTGCACTCCACTGCCGCCACAATCAGCTGAGTCTGGGTTCGATCCAGATATTCCTTCATCCCCCAGCTTTTTCCATAGGTGGCATCCTGATCAAAAAAAACATTGTGCCCATCAAACATATACAGCACCGGATATCTCCGGCACTCATCCCATCCATAAGATTCCGGAAGATACACATACGCACTGCGCAGCCTTTCTCCCGCAAGCTCTGGAAGCCTAACCTGCCATTTTAAAACCATGATGTCTCTTCCCTTTTCTTCTTATCGTTTCCGGTTTTCTGCCTTTACCGTTTCTTCAGTTTACCATATCACAGTGTAAAACACAATTATTTTTCCAGCTCAAAATAAAAAATATACTGCTGCATTACCCCTTGAATTCCCCGGTATCTCCGGTTGGGAAACCCTCTTTTATAATGGGCATCCAGAACCTGGCGAATATGGGTATCCACAGGAAATGCCTGCAGCTGGTGAAGAGCAAACAAACAAATACAGTCTGCCACCTTCTCCCCTACTCCAAACAGAGTCATCAGACAGGGCTTCGCCTTAGAATACGACATATTTTTCACTGCCTCCAGATCAAATTCTCCTGAAGCAATCATTTTCGCAGTCCGCACCACATATTTGCTCCGATATCCCAGATTGCACTCCATCAGTGCATCCTCTTCCAGCCCTGCCAGTGTCTGCGGCTCTGGAAATCCATAATACACAATGCCATTTCCATCCTCACACCGCTGTCCATATTTTCCACAGATGTTTTCCACACATCGGCGGATTCTTGTAATATTGTTCTGCTGGGAAATAAGAAAAGTTGCAATCATTTCCCACAAATCCTGCTGCAGAATCCGAATTCCCCATCCAGCCCGGGCAGCCTGAACCAGATAAGTATCTCTGGGGTTGATCCGTTCCAGATACTGACTGTAATCCGTGTCCAGATCAAAATAATTCTTCCAAAAACCGTCAAACTCTTCCTGCGTACATTCAAAAATGCACCGTTCTCCGTCCTGACTTACCTCCAGACGCCGATTCCCTGCAATCACCTCAAAAACGCCTTTCCGGTATTCTCTCATGCGAAAGCACTGACCGGAACGGCAAATCTGGGCAAAGGACAGGTTGGCCACCTGTTGTTCTACCATATTTTATTTTCTCCTTTCTGGGGCTCTCCAGAAAATTCTCATTTGCATTTTAAGGACTTCCCCATCTGATTGTTCATCAGCAAACCCAGACAAAACTGGCAGCAGCAATGCATTTATACGCTGTTTCCCCTGACTGTTGATTGTCTCGGCTGACTTTGATATCCCCCCGATAAACTGAAATTTCACATCGGAGAAATATCCGATGCTTCTTGCACCTTTTTATTCTATCACAATTCCGAGAACGTGGAAACAGCTTCTATTCTATCTGACATTTTCTATATTCTCTAGGCGTCATTTTATATCTTTCTTTAAAGACCCTGTTGAATGTTCGCTGGCTGTCAAAACCACTATCCATGCAAATCTGCGTAATGCTCAACTCAGAATGTTCAAGACACATAATCGCATACTTTAGTCGCTCATCATTCAAATACTGATTGAAATTCCTGTGAAATGTCCTTGAGAAAATACGTGACAACACATACTTACTCACACCTATATCTTCTGCCATCATTCCAAGTGTCACTTCTTCCCTGAAATGAGAAGATATATATGCAACTATCTGATACACAAGATCTCCTTGCCCTACAGCATCCTTTGGAATCAATTCAAATATAGGTATGGATTTTGCCAATACGATCTGAATATATGCCTGTGCCATAACGGTTTCATCATTTGACAAATGCACTAACTCTATTATTGCATTTTTTGCTTCCCTGCAAAGCATATCTCTTTTGATTACCGGGTTTGCCGGACATTGCTTTGCTATTGTTTCAGAAAAAGCCATGCACATGGTATTTGCCGCCTGAACATAATATGCTCTGTTATCCCCTTCTGAAAAAACCTGATAATGATGGATCAGATCAGGAAAAACAATCGCAAAATCTCCCTCTTCCATATGATACAGTTCTGTTCCGACACCTATCTCCAATGTTCCTTTTGTCACATAAACCATTTCTAAAATACTGTGAAGATGCGGCGCAATATGATGCAGCCTTCTGTCGGTTATATCAAGTAATGCATCCGTTTTCTTATAGCTCAAGACCATAAAACCATCACCTTTTCTTATACAATTATAAAATGTCCCCTTTGCAACATTTGACCACTTTTTAATATCATTTGGCAAGTAATTCAATCATCTGCAGCATATAATATCATCAGAACGAAAGGAAAGAAGGATATACAAAATGAGTAAAATTAAGAACTTTATCAATGATCTTTTGAATTTCTATGAGCCATATTTCAAGCATATGTATCGTGCATAATGAACCTAAAAGGAACTAAGGACATGAGGAATCTGCACATGCTTCATCCTCATGCCCTTTCTGTATCCCTTTGCGTCGATAACGTCGATATTTTCTACAGCATTCACCGCTCTGCTCTTAATGTCTCATTCGCTTTTTCCACATTCAGCTTAAATAATACGAAAGTAATCAAAAGATTGAATATCATGGGAAGCCACAAATACATGATATGGAGCATATTCATACAAGATGCGCTCTGTGTTGCAGCGTTCTGAACGTATCCACTGGCTGCAAGCATCCAGCCTGCAATCGCTGTTCCGATACCACCGCCAACCTTTGTTCCGAAAGATGTACAAGAATACATGGTTCCATCAATCTTTTTGCCAGTTGTAAGTTTTGTGTATTCAGAAGTTGTAGCAATCAGAGCATTCATATCTCCCTGAAGAGGGCTCATACCAAGTGCTGCAATCGCTGTACATGCAAGCATAAGTGGAATATTTCCCATATATCCGGCAACAACAACACCCAAACGGCCAGCAGTACCAATGATATATCCTGCAAGATTTAACTTATACATTCCCTGACACTTCTTTACTAATGTTGGCGTAATCAAAAGTCCAACAATCATAGGAATGTTTATAGCCCATGAGAATGTTCCAAACAAGCCTTCGTCTTTGAGTACATACTTCATAAAGTAAATACCCATTCCAAGGGTTGCGGAATATAACTGCATTAAAAGATATGCACCACAAATCATAAGGAAATACTTATTATGTACAAGAATCTTGAATGCATCAATCAAATTATACTTTTCTTCTGGTTCATCATCTTTCTTTCCTTCAGCAAGCTCTTCCTCTGAAAGCTCCTTAACAGACAGGACCGAAAGTGTATTTGATATTACACCGATTACTGTGTAAATAATTGCAACTGTTCTCCAAGCGGCTGCGCCACCACCAAGTTTTGCAACAAAACCAACGGTAACAGCCTGAATCAACATGCTTGTGCCGAATGCAAACATGAAACGGATAGAGCCCATCTGAACACGCTCATGGTTATTTTTTGTGATAAGCGCTGTAAGTGATGAATAAGCAATGTTATTTGCTGTATAGAAACCTGCATTAAGTACGGTGTATGCAATAAAGAACCAGGCATACTGTGCTGTCTGTCCCATATCAACCGGAATACAGAAAATTGCTATTAAGCAAAGAGCACATCCAAAGTATCCATAAAGCATCCAGGGTCTGGCCTTCCCCATCTTGCTGTGTGTCTTATCAATTAAGGAGCCAAAGAAAATATCACTGATACCATCAAAGAATTTTGAAACAAAAATCAAAGTTCCAACGATACCTGCATTTAATCCGATTGTATCGGTTAAGAATACCATTACGAATGCAGAAAGTAATGCGTACACTACATTACCAGCGATATCACCAGAGCCATATCCTACTTTGTTATACCACTTTAAATATTTTTTCTCTTCCATAAAATTCGCTCCTTCTCATCTTAATTGTGCTAACCCCGCCATGTCCCCAAACATCTGGAGTCGTTAGTGTTGTTTTATTACCTGTTATTTTTTACCCCTTAACAAATGGAACCAGTTTGAATCCAAATTCAAATTCTACATCATCAAATCGATATTCATCCATTACAACAGGCCCACAGCTGTTGGAACCTATTCCGTTTAATGCATAATCAATACATAGCACTGTGCTGTCAGACTTTACAAGTTCATAATTATGCTTTGCATGTTCCAGCTCCTCCTGTGTATAAACAGATGCATTAAAGGAAAACGTCTTTTCTGATACTGCAGCAAGACCAAACTGATCATTTGCAAGCTCTACATAGTCACAATCATAATGGCTTCCATTTTCCTGCGGCTTTATGTAGTCCTCATGCATTTCGTCAACCTTTGCACGATATAATCCGTGGCTGGCTGCTCTATGCTTATCCCGGTAGCTCTCGTAAGGACCCATACCGTAATAAGAAACGTTCTCCAGCTTGTTATTTAAGAACAAACGCACACCGAATCTTGGCAAGTCAGGGAATTCCTCATCTTTCTTAATACTCATGAATGAAGTAATTCCTCCGTTTCCATCGATCCTCCAAACAATCCCGATGTTCATCATTTTCTGTACTGCTGCAGCTCCCATCGATGCGGATACTCTGATCTCAACAGCTTCCTTATTCTGATAAACAACGGTCTCATATGCTCTGATATAGGCATCATCATAATGAGCCTTCTTCCATTCAAGTTTTGCATACATATCATTATCAGTAGGTGCTCTCCAAATATTAACCTCCATCGAATGATTGAAGTATTCTCTTCCAGCATAGCAAAGGCTTGTAAACATTCCATTTTTCTTTGAATATGTGTAGCTGAATGTCTCTCCTTTAATCACAACCTGACTATCCGTTTCAACTACATTCATTTCCTTTTCTTCCTTTGCCTGCTCAAGCCATTTCACTGCCGTTTGATTTTTGCCATCTTCATTTTCAACAAGCACCTCATCAAAACCAAGTATATGCCCAGCAGGAATAAGAGCCATCTCCTTCTTTAGCTTATAAATAACTTTGAGATATACTCTTCCTTTTGCAGGGATCTTAATATTAAGATCTACTGTCTTTTCTCCATGTGGAGCAATCGATACAGCACCCATATTGCCGCTGTCAACTTTTATTCCATCTGCTGTCACTTCATAACTGATATCTACAAAATCCTTTAAGTCATCAAAATCCATATAGTTGTGAAGAGTTAATTTTCCATTCCTGCAATCGTATGAAGCCACTCTTGCCGGACGATACACATTCTTATATTCCAGGAGCGCTGTATGAGGTCTTCTGTCAGGATATACAAGTCCGTCCATACAGAAGTTTCCATCATTTACCTTCTCACCATGATCGCCGCCATAGTAGTACATTGTCTTTCCGTTTTCAGCTGCACCCTTGTCTATTGCGTGATCACACCATTCCCAAACAAATCCACCGCACAGAATGTCGTGCTTCTGGATGAGCTGGAAGTAATCCTCAAAATCGCCTGGACCATTTCCCATGCTGTGACAATATTCAACCAACAAAAATGGCTTGCTCGCATCCTTTTCTAAGAACTCGTATATCTCATCAAAAGCGGGATACATTCTGCTGTAGATATCCAAATCCTCATAATTGTATGTCACATCATAATTTCTATATCTGGCACTTTCATACTGTGTAATTCTGCTTGGATCAAATGCCTTTGTCCACTTAAGTGCCTTTTCGAAGTTACATCCATATGCGCTCTCATTCCCCATTGACCATATAACAATACACGGTCTGTTCTTGTCTCTTTCAACCATTAATTTCACACGGTCTAAAATCGACTTCTCCCATGCCGGATCATCAGCAATCTGTTCATTCCAGCGCTTGAATCGATTGTAATCCGTATCTTCTTTTCTATAGATTAAGAAAGGTCCGTGTGCCTCAATATCAGCTTCATCAATAACCATAAATCCATATTTGTCACACAGCTGATAAAAATAAGGTGCATTTGGATAATGACTGCTTCTAATAGAATTGAAATTATGCTGCTTCATCATTGTAAGATCTGTTAAAATCTGTTCCATGCTGGTTGCAAAGCCTGTAACAGGATCCGAATCATGACGATTCACACCTCTGAACTTAATGTTCTGTCCATTGAAATAAATAACCTTATCCACAATCTCAATTGTTCTGAACCCTACATATTCAACGATTGTCTCGCTCTCAGCTTCAAGAACCAATGTGTAGAGGTATGGATCTTCCGTATTCCAAAGAACTGGATTTTCAACTTCTAATGTAAGTGTTCCTTCCTCCGTGATTTCTTGTTTGCTTACAATGTTTCCTTCTTTATCTTCTAAAACAGCCTTTACCTCTGTTTTCTCTGTCAGCTTCACATCAAGAAATATGGTTGCTTTGTTATCATTTATCTTTGTATTGACACGATAATCACGAATTGCCCTTTTGGGTCTCTGCAGAAGATATACATCCCTAAAGATACCACTCATACGGAATTTATCCTGGTCTTCCAAATAAGAGCCGTCACACCACTTCATAACAAGAACTGCTATCTTATTATTGCCCTCTTTGATTAACTCTGTAACATCAAATTCACTTGTGGCATGAGGAACCTGACTATATCCTACATACTTTCCATTCAGCCATACATAAAAGCAACTGTCCACACCTTCGAAATTGAGATATGTTTTCGGAGCTTTCTCACATTTCTCATATGTAAACTCATAAACATACTCGCCGCAAGGAATATCTTGTGGGACAAAAGGCGGATCAAATGGGAATGGATATTTGATATTTGTGTACTGATGATTATCATATCCATCCATCTGCCACACACCCGGAACCTTTGTATCAGCAAAATCCTCTGTAAGAAATCCCTCTTCGTAAAAAGCTTCTGTCACATCATAAATACTTTCAAAATACTTAAACTTCCAAATTCCGTTCAGGAACTGAATTCTGTCAGAATGCTCTCTATGCTCTACCAGATCATCCATTCTCTTTGATGCAGGAATGTAATATGCTCTGGTTGGCATAGTGTTTTCATGCAGTATCGAAAGATTTTCATAATATCTTGGTACTAACATCTTGTAACCTCCTTTAAAACATGCACATTTTTTCATAGTTCTTTCCGTTCTAATCCCCACTAAGCAATCCCTTAGCTTTTATCTCTGTCTCTATATTCTAATGTTATTATATGAATTTTTACTAATTGAGTCCATAAACTCAATTGGACAAAACATGTACAAAATGATACAATATAGAAAAATCCTCAAAGGAGTGTCCCTATGTATATTAATTCTGGTTATTATCATAACTCTCGCCAAGATTTTAAGGATAAATCGAAACCTCTCATTGTAGGCAGCTGCGGCAACTATAGGGTTTTGTCTCATCCTAAAATGCCTACCTATCGTCCCAGAGGAAGACTTGACTATCAAATAATATATATCACTTCCGGAAAGGCATATTTTCATTTTGATAATGCAGAAAATGAGACAGTTATCCCTGCCGGAAATATGGTTCTATATAGGCCAAAAGAATTTCAAAAGTATGAATATTATGGCAAAGATAAGACGGAGGTATTCTGGATCCATTTTACCGGAAGCGATGCAAAAATGATTTTAAGGAAATATGGTATCAAAGATGATATGAGAACCTTCTTTGTCGGCTCTTCAATAGAATATGAAAGAATCTTCAAAAAAATAATATCTGAACTGCAGCGATGCCAGACCAATTATGAAGAATTAATTGCTATGCTTCTTCGTCAATTACTCATTGCCATCAACAGGCAGTTATCAAAAGAACGCATACTCAAAAACGAATATCTTGATAATGAAATGGACTTGGCCACACAATATTTTAATGACAATTACAATACTGAAATTAACATTGAAGAATATGCGCTGTCACGAGGCATGAGTATCAGCTGGTTTATACGCAATTTCAAAGAATATACAGGTACAACTCCTATGCAGTATATCGTTTCAACAAGAATAACCAATGCACAAATTCTTCTGGAGACCACAACTTATTCTGTAACTGAAATAGGAAGAATTGTTGGATATGAGAATCCTCTGTATTTTAGCCGCATTTTTCGTAAGCAAAAAGGGATTTCTCCCAGCAATTACAGAAAACAGCTTGATCTTGATTCATAAAAAAGGAAAGGCCATGCATATTCAGGCCTCTCCTAATACAAATTTAATATATTCTAAGACAGGGATCCCTGTATCTGATATCGCATGTTCTTACGCCAGATTCGTGTATCCCATCAGATGACAGTCAATCTGTCTGGCAGCCTCACGGCCTTCGCGGATCGCCCATACCACCAGGGACTGCCCCCGGTGCATGTCACCGGCAGTAAAGATATTTTCTGCCGTTGTAGCATAGCTTCCTTTTTCCGTTTCCACGTTGGTGCGGGCATTTAAATCCACACCAAAAGCCTCTGCCACATAGCTCTGAGCTCCCAGAAATCCGGCGGCAATCAGTACCAGATCAGCGGCGACCTCCCTTTCGCTGCCCTCAACCGGCACCATAGAGGTCCGCCCTGTCTCCGGATCCTTCTGAGATGCCAGAGAAATCAGAACTGCACGACAGACCTTTCCGCTCTCATCCTTAATAAATTCTTTTACTGTAGTCTCATATACCCTCGGATCCTTTCCAAAAACTGCCGCAGCCTCCTCCTGACCGTAATCGGTTTTGCATACTCTGGGCCACTCTGGCCAGGTGTTGTTTTCTGCCCGTTTATCCGGCAGCTTCGGCATCATTTCCAACTGAATCACTGACGCACAGCCATGGCGGACAGCTGTTCCCACACAGTCATTTCCCGTATCTCCGCCACCGATTACAAGGACATTTTTATCCTTTGCCGAAATATAATTGCCATCCTCCAGACCGGAATTCAGGAGGCTTTTTGTCGTAGCTTTTAAAAAGTCCACAGCAAAATGAATCCCTTCTGCATCTCTTCCCGGAACCTGAATATCCCTCGGGTTAGATGCTCCGCAGGCCAGAACCACACAGTCAAAATCCCTCTTCAGGCGGCTGGCCTTATAGCCATTCCCTACATCTGCTCCGGTTACAAAGGAGATCCCCTCCTCCCTCATCACCTGGATTTTCCGGTCAATAATATGCTTTTCCAGCTTCATATTGGGAATTCCATACATGAGAAGACCGCCGATGCGATCCTCCCGCTCAAATACCGTTACATTGTGTCCTCTCTTATTCAGCTGATCTGCTGCCGCCAGTCCGGCCGGACCAGAGCCTACTACGGCAATCTTTTTGCCAGTTCGGATTCTCGGCGGACGGGGGCCTGCCTTTCCTGTTTCATAAGCCTTCTCAATGATAGCCCTCTCATTCTCCTTAATGGCAACCGGATCCCCATTCAGCCCGCAGGTGCAGGCAGCCTCGCAGGGTGCAGGACACACACGGCTGGTAAATTCCGGAAAGCTGTTTGTCTTTTTCAGGCGGTTATAGGCCTGAGACCAGTTTCCTGTATATACCAGATCATTCCATTCTGGAATCAGATTGTTCAAAGGACATCCCGAAACCATTCCTCCAATCATCATGCCGGACTGGCAGAAGGGAACGCCGCACTCCATGCAGCGTGCTCCCTGCTTTTTCTGCTGTTCCTCTGTTAAAGGAGTATGAAACTCATTAAAATGACCGATCCGGCTCAGAGGCTCCTGCGCTTTGCCAGTCTTTCTTTCATATTCTAAAAATCCTGTTGGCTTTCCCATGGCTTCCTCCTCACCCTTTCTTATTGGCATAAAATGCTTCAATCTGTGCCTGCTCGCTGCTGAGTCCCTTTTCCTCCATCTGTACAATGGTATTCATCATACGCCGGTAATCATGGGGCATAATCTTTTTAAACTTGGGCAGATACTCTCCAAAATGCTCCAGAATCTCTTTTCCACGGGCAGAATTGGTGTATGCCACATGCTCCTGAATCATCTCCTTAAGCTCCTGCACATCGTATTTTCCCGTTACCTCTTCCAAAGAGACAAGAGCCTTATTGACACGCTTGTACAGATCCCGCTTTTCATCCAGAACATAGGCAATTCCGCCGCTCATTCCTGCTGCAAAATTCTTTCCTGTAGGGCCAAGCACCGCTACGCGGCCGCCGGTCATATACTCACAGCCATGATCTCCCACGCCTTCCACAACTGCCATGGCTCCGGAGTTTCGGACACAGAACCGCTCTCCTGCCACACCATTAATAAATGCCTTTCCTGAGGTTGCACCATAAAGAGCCACATTTCCAATAATGATATTGTCCTCAGCTGCGAACTGGGCAGATTTCGGCGGATACACTACCAGCTTTCCGCCTGACAGTCCTTTTCCAAAATAGTCGTTGCTGTCTCCCACCAGCTCCAGGGTCAGTCCTCTGGGAATAAAAGCACCAAAGCTCTGTCCTCCGCTTCCGCTGCACTGAATTGTAAAGGTATCTTCCGGCAATCCTTCCGGATACTGGCGCGTAATCTCAGATCCTAAAATCGTTCCCAGACTTCGATCCACGTTGGACACATCAATCTGCAGACTCTTCTTCTGTCTGTTTGCCAGAGCCGATTTCAGCTTCTTTAACAATACACGTTCATCCAGAGTATCCTCCAGCTTAAAGTCATATTCCAGCTTATTTTCATATCCGCAGAAATGCTCTCCTGCATAGGGATTTTCCAGAATATTGGATAAATCCACTTTTCGGGCTCTGGGATTTGCAATATCCTCCTTCATTTTCAGAAGATCGGTCCGCCCCACCAGTTCATCTACGGTACGGATTCCCAGCTTTGCCATATACTCCCGCAGCTCCTGAGCCACAAAATGCATAAAATTCACAACATATTCCGGTTTTCCCTTAAAGCGTTTCCGAAGCTGAGGATTCTGGGTTGCAATTCCCACCGGGCAGGTATCCAGATTGCAGACACGCATCATAACGCATCCCATAGTTACAAGCGGCGCTGTGGCAAAACCAAACTCCTCTGCCCCCAGCATACAGGCAATCGCTACATCCCGGCCTGTCATCAGCTTTCCGTCTGTCTCCAGAATCACCTTGTCTCTGAGACCATTCATAATCAGAGTCTGGTGGGCTTCGGCTACTCCCAGCTCCCAGGGCAGTCCTGCATTGTAAATAGAGTTTCTCGGAGCTGCACCTGTGCCTCCGTCAAAGGAGGAAACTAAAATTACCTGGGCGCCGGCTTTTGCCACGCCTGCAGCTACTGTTCCAACGCCTGCCTCAGATACCAGCTTGACAGAAATCCGCGCCCTGGTATTGGAATTTTTCAGGTCATAAATCAACTGCGCCAGATCCTCAATGGAATAAATATCATGATGAGGCGGCGGAGAAATGAGTCCTACTCCCGTAGTAGAATGACGAGTCTTTGCCACCCACGGATAAACCTTTCCGCCGGGAAGCTGTCCCCCCTCTCCAGGCTTTGCGCCCTGAGCCATTTTAATCTGAATTTCCTGGGCACTGACCAGATACCGGGATGTAACGCCAAAACGGCCGGATGCCACCTGCTTAATGGCAGAGCACCGGTTGTTGTTTTTCGGCCCCGGAATCAACCGTTCCAGGCTCTCGCCGCCTTCACCAGTGTTGGATTTGCCTCCCAGGCGGTTCATGGCAATAGCCAGTGTCTCATGGGCCTCCTGAGAAATGGAACCATAAGACATAGCGCCAGTCTTAAAGCGTTTGACAATAGACTCTACGCTTTCCACCTCCTCAATGGGGATGCCTCCGTTTTCATCATACTTAAAATCCATGAGACTGCGAAGATTCACCGTCTGCCCCTCCTCATTCAGGGCATGGCTGTATTCTTTGAAAATATTGTAGTCTCCTGTTCTCGATGCCTCCTGAAGCAGATGAATGGTGCGGGGATTGTACAGATGCTCCTCCTGCCCTGCCCGTTCCTTATGGCTTCCTACACTTTCCAGAGTCAGATCCACATCCAGTCCCAGGGGATCAAAAGCAGAGGAATGAAGTGCGTCCACATCACTGGCGATATCCTCCAAAGTAATACCTCCTACCCGGCTGACTGTATTAGTAAAATACTGGTCAATCACCTCTTTGGAAATACCGATTGCCTCAAAAATCTGCGCGCCCTGATAAGACTGAATCGTAGAAATTCCCATTTTTGATGCAATTTTTACAATTCCATGGAGAACTGCTGAATTATAGTCATTCACAGCCGCATAGTAATCCTTATCCAGCATTCCCGAATCAATCAAATAGCGAATGGATTCCTGTGCCAGATAGGGATTGATGGCGCATGCGCCGTAACCAAGGAGAGCTGCAAAGTGGTGTACCTCTCTGGGCTCTCCGCTTTCCAGAATCAGCGCCATAGAGGTCCGCTTCTTTGTCTTTACCAGGTGCTGCTGCAGCGCAGAAACTGCAAGCAGAGACGGAATCGGCACATGGTTCTCGTCAATATCCCGGTCAGATAAAATGATAATATTTGCTCCCTCTCTATGAGCCCGGTCAACCTCCAGAAACAGCCGCTCAATCGCCTTTTCCAGAGAGGTATTCTTATAATAGGTAATGGGAACCACCTCTACGCAAAAGCCCGGTTTCTTCATATATTTAATTTTCAGCAGATCTGTGCAGGTAAGAATCGGATTATCCACCTTGAGAATCTTGCAGTTTTCCGGATACTCCTCCAGAACATTTCCTTCTTCCCCTACGTAAACCGTAGTCGATGTCACAATTTCTTCCCGAATCGAATCAATCGGCGGATTTGTTACCTGAGCAAACAGCTGTTTAAAATAATTAAACAGTGGCTGATGCTTTTTTGACAGCACTGCCAGCGGACTGTCTGAGCCCATAGCAGACACCGGCTCGGCTCCATTTAACGCCATGGGAAGAATCATGGTTTTGTACTGTTCGTAGGTATAGCCATAGGTTTTCTGCAGTCTTGCCCGCTCAGCCTTTGTCATAGACGGAACGCCCTTATTGGGAATCGGAAGCTTATCCAGCTCCACCAAATTAGAATCCAGCCACTCTCCATAAGGACGACGGGAGGCATAACGCATTTTCAAAGCCTCATCGCTGACCAGCTCCCCTTTTACCGTATCAATCAAAAGCATCCGGCCCGGACGAAGACGTTCCTTTTTCACAACATGGGAGGGATCCACCTCAATCGCACCTACCTCGGACGCCAGAATCACCTGATCATCATCCGTAATGTAATAACGGGAGGGACGAAGTCCGTTTCTGTCCAACACTGCCCCCATCACATCACCGTCACTGAATACGATTGAGGCAGGGCCATCCCATGGCTCCATCATAGTTGCATAATACTGGTAAAAATCCTTTACCTCCTGAGACATAGACTTGTCATGAGCCCAGGGTGCAGGAATCGTAATCATCACTGCTAACGGAAGCTCCATACCGCTCATCATCATAAACTCCAGAGCATTGTCCAGCATGGCAGAATCCGAGCCCTCCTGATTAATAATCGGAAGAACCTTGTGCATCTCTGACTTGAAAAACTCCGATTCCATAGTTTCCTCACGGGCCATCATCTTATCGACATTTCCGCGAATGGTATTGATCTCTCCGTTATGGACAATCAGACGGTTGGGATGGGCCCGCATCCAGCTGGGATTCGTATTGGTGCTGAACCGAGAGTGAACCACCGCAATGGCAGACTCATAATCTGGATCCTGCAGGTCCTCAAAGAACCTTCTCAGCTCCTTAACCAGAAACATCCCCTTATATACAATCGTTCTGCTGCTTAAGGACACCACATAGGTATTGTCATTACTTTGCTCAAACACGCGGCGGGCCACATAAAGTCTGCGATCAAACTCCAGCCCCTTTTCCACCTCTGCCGGTTTTCCAATAAAGCCCTGGACAATATAGGGCATTTTCTCCACAGCTCTGGCTCCAATCTGCTCCGGATGAATAGGCAGATCTCTCCAGCCCAGAAATTCAAGTCCCTCTTTTTTTACAATAATCTCAAACATCTTTTTGGCCTGATTTCTGGCAAGCTCATCCTGAGGAAAGAAAAACATACCGACGCCATAGGTTCTCTCCTCTCCCAGCTCGATACCAAGAAGCTGTGTCACCTTCTTAAAAAAACGGTGAGAAATCTGAAGCATAATTCCTACGCCGTCTCCTGTCTTGCCCTCTGCATCCTTTCCTGCCCGGTGCTCCAGATTCTCTACAATGTGCAAAGCCTGGTCCACGGTTTTATGACTTTTTATGCCTTTAATATTAGCAACCGCACCAATTCCGCAGTTATCATGCTCAAATCTGGGATCGTACAGTCCGAAACGTTCATCATTTCTTTCAGCCTGCTGGGCAGCAGCGGCCCCTGTAATTCTCTGAACATCTTCCATATCTGTTTCCTTTCCAAAATACTGTTTTGGGGTTTCCCTTTCCATCATTTGTTCCTTGGTTGCTTTCGCACAGCAATTCATTAAAGTTAAGTGTTTAAAAAGAAATTGCGCGCAGAGCGCCTTGCTCTGCATCACGCAATTCCTATCCATAACTTTTTGATTAGCTGTCTGCCAGTAACATGATAATGATAATACTACATTTTACCCAGTTTGTAAACAGGTTTTTTGAGGAAGTTTTCAGATTATTTGTTATTATGTTGCTTTCATCATTATTGTCAGACTATTTTTATTTTATTAAATTTTTTCAAATTTTCTGGTAATTATAATTCTACTGGACCATTAATTCTGGATGATTCATATATTCCCTGCACAATCTCCAGTGTTTTTTTTGCATCTTCTGCTGCCCATGGCATCTTCTTTCCCTCTCTCAATGCCTGATAGCATTTTTCTATCTGATAAAAGTGATAACTTCCCCAATAGCTTTCCCCCTTACTATTCGGACAAGCTGATGGTAAGATCTCTTCTTTTTCTCCAGATGCAAATGTGATTTCCATTTTATTATAAGTTAAAAGTGCCGTCGCTTTCTCACAGCTTATTTCTACTCGTATCGGACTATTTGTTGTATAATAGTTGCACGCATAAAAGGAATAGACTGCTCCGTTCTCCAGCCAAATCGCTGCATCTGCTTCATCCTCTACTTCAATCCCCGTCAAAACGCGCCTTGCCGTATGCCCCAAAATCCTTTTTGCTTCCAGCCCCGTCATATAACGTACTAAGTCAATGGAATGAATTGCCTGATCAATGATTACACCGCCGCCCTCTGTATCCCAATGCCCTTTCCAGTCACATTTATAATAACTTTCTGGACGATACCAGTTCAGTGTAGAAAAGGCTCCTTTCACTTTGCCAAACTCTCCAGACGCAATTCTTCTTTTAACTTCCTGAACACCTTCAATAAAACGATTTTGATAAATTACCCCAAGCTGCATTCCTGTTCGCTCTCGCACTTCAATCAGCTGATCTGCCTCTGCAAGGCTTATGGTAACTGGTTTTTCTGTAAGAACATGAACACCACATTCCATGGATACAACCGAATATCTGCCATGCAGGTGATGCGGAAGCAAAATATGAACTAAATCGGGCTTCACCTGCAATAAAATCTGACGAAACGAATCAAACTCTACTTGATCAGATGCATAGCATCCCGGAAATTTCTCTGCAAATTTCTCTGCCCGCTCAAGTACTTTATCCATAGCCAGAACAATCTCTGCTTCTTCCTTTAACTTATAAAATGCCTCTTCATATACCGATGCAATTCTTCCACAGCCAAGCACCGCAATTCGCAGTTTTTTCATTTTAATCTCCATTCTGCCATCTTTCTGCTAATAACACAAACTTTTTCTTGTCTTCAGACTAACGTCCTCTGTGCATCATATCATTCAGTCCTCGCAGATAGCTAAGAGCACTGGCATAACTAGTCTCATCAAAATTTCCAATTTCGTACTCTACGATCGCCCATCCATTCTTACCCAATACTCGATCTAAAATTGGAAAAAGATTCACATAATTCATGTCTCCGGTTCCAAGATTTACATAACCGGAGTGTACTTCAGAGAATTTCTTCTTCTGCCCCTCTTCCGATTTTTTATAATCCCTTAAATGAACATAATCAATTCGTTCTGCACAAGTTTCTAAAAGGTTTACCGGTTCAAATCCAGATACCGCAGCCCACCCTATATCTAATGCAAACTTAAGATCTGGAGCCTCACGAACCAGTGTATTCCAAATCAACCCGTTATCTGCAAATTCCCAGCTGTGATTATGATAATGCACCTGAACTCCAAGTTCATCTTTTATTTTTTTTACCATTTCATTTAGCCTGACAGCTGCCATTTTTACTAATTCCGGATCGTGAAGTTCTAGTTCTATCGCTCCTGCTCCAACCGGAAGATCCTGTATCTCTTCAAATGCAGCTCCACCTGTAGCAATTACATTTTTATTTTTCATGGGTGCCACAAATCTCGCTGTGCTGTATAATGCCGCCTCTGCTTTCTCCGGTTCCCGAATTAAATCGATCAACTTTAATCCACCACAATGCATTCCACTCATTTCTACATGATTGTTTTCCAATGCAGTCAAAAGTCCATCTCTGTTTTCTGTTCCAAAAAAACGTTGTCCTATCTCACATCCTTCTGCACCGGCTCTTGCTAATCTTCCAAGAACCCCATCAGGATTTGATGCGATTTCTGTTCCATATAATACACAATGTGCTCCAAATCTCATTCTCTGTATTCTCCTCTATTATTCCTATATTCACATAGTCTTTAAAATAATTTTACTGTCATACCGGTTTCTGCAGATTCCTGTGCTGCCTGAATCAATTCCTGAAGATATAATCCACGTTCAAACGTCAAAAGACTTTCTTTTCCTTCCTGAATCGCATCAAGGAACTGACGTATCTCGTAATAAAAATTAATCTCAAATGGAATTCTCGGAGCACGTTCATCCGTACCGTAGCAACTTTCTGGTACCGAAACTACTTCTGGAGCCTTTGTATAACCACCATCTTTATCCTTAAGCTGAAGTGTAAGTTCAAACGGCTTTGAGCCATTAAATATCATCTTCCCCCCAGCGCCTACAATTTCCAATACAAAGGTAGCTCCTACACGGCTTGCTGTAAAGCTATAAAGCGTTCCATTTTCCGTACGGCAATTCCAGCATGCCACATCATCATTGGTAACTGTACCAAAAACACCCGGCCTATGAATCAGTTCACGCTTCTTGATCCCTGTGTGCTCCATGCAGTGAATCTCCTGAATTTTTCCACATGTATCACGCAATAAATAATCACATATATCCATCATATGACTTCCAAAATCAGCCAATGCCCCTGGTCCAGACAAATCTTTCTGCATTCTCCATTCTAGTTTTACATTTGGATTCGCAATCCGATCTCCTCCCTGCTCCTCTCTTACAAAATATACATCACCAATAACTCCTTCATCCAGAAGCTGTTTCATATAAGCAAAGCCTGGAATATCTCGATAACACAGCCCTATCATTGCAACTTTATGTGTCAATTTTGCGTATTTAATCGCTTCTGCACAATCTTCCGGCTTAGGCGCAAACGGTTTTTCGCATAACACATGACATCCTGCCTTAAGCGCAGAAACTGCCAATTCGACGTGAGTAGCATTTGGAGTACAGATACTAACTGCATCGCAGGATTCTAACAATTCATCCAAACATTTGCAGGCTTTTGCCTCTTTCAATCCATATTTTTCAATATAATCTTCTGCACGGCCTTCAAGCAAATCATACACCGCTGTAATTTGTGCATCAGAGCAGCACTGGTAAGCTTTAATGTGATTTCCTGCAATACCAATTGTATATCCTGTTCCTATAATACCAATTCGAATCATTCTCTTATCCTCCATATTCTATTTAAGATGCTGTTCAAGAAATGTACGACTCTTTAAAATTCCTTCTGATACTGCTTCCAAACTACCTTCATACTCCTGATCTTCATGCTCAATACTAATCGTACCATCATAACCAATCTTCTTTAGTTCGCCAAGCATTCGCCCCCAGTCTATTTCTCCTCTTCCTGGAATTCGATATGTCCACCAGCTAAAATCTGTCAGAATTCCCGTGCGGGAAAGCTGCTCTCGATCGATTTTTGTATCCTTCGCATGAAAATGAAAAATTTTATCTTTAAATTCTGATATCGGTGCATAGGGATCCATCATTTCCCAGACCAAATGACTCGGATCATAGGCAAGTCCAAGGCACTCACTTTCTAACCGCTCAAAAATCTTGTGCCACATAACTGGTGAAATTGCGATATTCCCCATTAAAGGACAATTTTCAAAGCATAGGCGTACATGATTTTTTTCTGCTAATTCTACTAATGGTCCAAAAGTATCCACAAAAGCATCAAGACTGCGAACCGGAATTCTGCGAATCATGTTTCCTCTATCCTTCACCTCTGGATCTCGATCATAAATTCCCTCTTCTATTGATTTATTAATTCCAGTGGATGTTATAACCTTCTGTATCCCAAGCCGGCCAGCAAATTCAATTCTCTTCTTCAATTGAATAATGTGCTCTCTCGCCTCATCCGCATCGGTACTGAGATAATTTCGACAATAAATCAATGCCGTAATATGAATCCGTCCTTCTCCCAAAACCCTTTCATATTCTTCCAAAGAAAGCGGCAATGACGGCCCACACTCCAAATCTGTAAATCCATGATCTGCCGCCCAGTCAGCTACTTGTCTCAATGACTGAAACTCGCTGCTCTTTTGCCTTTTTGCTTCTTCTACCAAGCTATTAGTTAAAAACCCAATCTTCACAAGCTCCTCCTTTCCTAGTCAATGCTCTCGCGCTATTATATTAATTAATTTATTTAATTATATATTATCATTTTGTATATTTAATGTCAATGAGTTTCTTATTTTATTGTTATTAATGCTGTAATTTTAAAAAAATAGTGCTGAAACTATACTTCAGCACTACTCTCTGCTAATATTTTTAATTACAAATTTTTCTATTGCCATTGCGCAGGCACCTCTTGCCCCTGTATATCGATTTGCCTGAATAAATTCAATTTTCAAATCTAATTCTTCCTGAAACAAATTATTCTCAAGAACAATTTCGCTCAGATATTTTCTCAAAACCTGACTGTTCATCAGTGCACAGTCAACTACAACTAATTCTGAATTTAATAAATTCACTATGTTAGCAATGGAAATTCCCATATATCTAACTGCCGGAAACACAATATCCTTCAGTTCTTCATCACCACAATCAATTGCCATCGCTACTTCAACAATTTTCGGTTTCTTCGGATCCTCACAAAGTTTATGAAGCGTTTCTGCCTTTCCCATTTCCAAAAGATTTCGAATCTGCCGAAGCAGAGGATCCTCACCTACAAAAGCTTGAAGACATCCCTTTTTTCCACAATCGCAAACAGGCCCATCCCATTCCATAATGGTATGACCAATATCACCAGTTCCAAACCGTCCTTTTCCAAACGGCTCTCCATCTGCCATCACACAACAGGAAATTCCCATTTGAGCAAAATAATACAAATAAACATCTGGCCGCTCTTTTCTTTCAAACATATCCTGGCCTATAGCTCGCGCTCGCACATGGTTTTCAATACATACTGGCATTTCTAAAAGCGATGATAAATTTTTCTGAATTGGTTCATCATGCCAAGATACATAATTTACAGAACTGCATACCAAGATTCCATTTTCTGATTCTACCATTCCTGGCGTTGCCCATCCTGCTCCTATAATTTTTTCATGGTCAACCCCCGTCTCTTTAATAAGTTCATCTACGCAATGCTTTGTGCGCAAAAGCATTTCTCTATAAGATATGTTTTTAATATCAAATGCTATCTTTTTCTTACCTGCAATCTTTCCTCGTAAATTCGTTATGCAACATATAATCCCCACTGGACTCCATTCGATCCCTACTGCATACCCGGAATCTTCTGCAAAATCCACTAATGATGCCTTTCTTCCTAAGGAGGGAAAGTTTTCTCGAAGAGGTTCTTCCTGCAAAATTCCATCTTCTAAAAGCTGCTTAATTGTAGTTGTTACTGTTGGAAGTGTAATTCCCAGCTGGTTTGCAAT
>UMFG01014804.1_pt1 | contig 27827 bp, 28 predicted proteins | sample 1964961 | NCBI WGS metagenome assembly UMFG01 (sample SAMEA4836041, study PRJEB28245) | human gut metagenome | biome: gut microbiome; material: fecal sample | place: Denmark | collected 2008
ACGATGGTGTCCGGGTGCTCTGGCTTGATAAGCTTGCACAGTTCAAAACCGTTCCCGTCCGGCAGGTTGATGTCCAGCAGCACTAAATCAAATTCCCGCTGGCGGATGGCTTCGGCTGCGGTTCTGGCATTTAGGGCAGAAGTCACGCCGTAGCCGTCTGCGGTCAGGTTATAGGCCACCATCTTATTCAAAAAACTGTCGTCCTCGACAATTAAAATCTGCTTCATATTCTCACTTCCTTTGCTTTTTGCAGATAGTATAACAGGCAAATGTCCGAGAATTGTTACAAGGACAAATATATTTTTCATTTTACAGCTTTTTTATGTGTACTGCAATTTTATAAAAGAAAGGACAGCAGTATCATCAAATTGCTGTCCTTGCGGTTTATTATAGCTGGTAGTGTATAAGCGTGGGTTCATCATATTTGGTGTGGTATCTTTAACTATGGGAAACTCCGTCACCCTGACCGGTGACCTGACGGAGAAATACGTCCGGTTCCGCGATATCAACGAAGATGGTTCTGCTACGGTGCGCCTGCACCGCCAGAAGGGGTATCTGAAATCCTTTATTCAGAGAGCCAAAGAAAGCCAGACAGCGGATAAAACAACGATTACGCGCCTGGTAGATGGCATCCAGGAAAAGGCGATCACCAATATGGCAAAAGACCAGTACATGGACATGGGACTTGCAATGTTAAACAGCCCGAAAACCATGGAGGACGGCGATTTTATCGAGCTGTCGGGAGAGATTTATCAGGGTAAATTCGAAGAATTTTATCCGGATATGGATGAGTTAAAAGAGATTGTTATCAATCTTTTTTATAAAGAAAAAGCTTAAAAGGCACAGGCTTAAAAAGCTGGAAAGGAAAGGGAAGTACAATGAAAAAGAAGTACGCAGCACTTCTGGTAGCAGCCGCTATCATGGCAGTGCCGGGCACTCTGGCCATGGCTGCCGGAAGCCCGAACACAAACGCGACGGTTAGTCACGGAGGAGGACATAGCTCAAGCGCGTCTTCCAAGTCTGCAGGTCTGAATGTGAATGCAGGAACCATCACAAACAAGACCACCACAGGTATCAAGAACAACGGACAGAATGGTTCCAACGGAATCACTGTTTCCCAGGGAACTTCTGGAAGCAACAATGCAGTTGGATTTGCATCCGATCAGCAGATCAAAGACGGCAACAGCTGGGCAGTTGCTGAGAAAGTATTTGAGATCAATGCAGGTATCCCACTGTATCGTGTAACCGGTGATCCGGCTCTGGTTGGATACTCTCCGCTGATGCCGGCACAGCAGCTGCAGGCAACTGATGCAAACGGCGCTGTAACGAAAGAAGCAGTGATTGTCAACATTTCAGTTGCAGCCCTGGGCAACGTTCAGAACATCCAGCTGTATTTCTACAATGAGACAACCCATGCATGGGAACTGGCAGCTGTAAACAGTGTTGATTATGCGACCAACACAATCAACGTTACTATGCCGGGCAACGCCATATTTACACTGGTTCATAAGAACTAATCTGTAGATAGGCGGAAAGCGGCAGGAACCTGTTTGGGAAAGCCTGCTGCTTCCCTAAAACAATAAAAATAATTTCTAAATTTCTAACTTTGAGTGGGACAGACCATTACAAGACCAATACAGATAAATGGTCGTGACCTGTCAATGTCAAATAAGAAAGTCAGATTCGTTAGATTATCGGAACGAAAACGAACTGGCGGAATATACCCGAAAACAAAATATCGTTGATTTTGCCGGAAACGGATAAGGGATTTATCTGGAATATAGGTTTCATCCAGAGAACAGGGCAAAAATTGACAAGGGGGAAGAAGTATGTACAAAAGAAATTCGGGCGGCTGGATGAAACACGTTGATTTTATCATCCTGGATATACTCTGCCTGCAGGTAGCACTGACGCTTGCATATGCGTGCAGTGGGTATGGATGGGATATATACACACCGATCTTATATCGGAATGTGGCTATGTTTCTGGGACTGGCAGATCTGATGCTGCTCATATGCCGGGAAACGATGAAAGGCGTGATACGGAGAGGACATTTCCGGGAATTTACCATGACGGTAAAGCAGGCAGTTTTTATAGAAGGAATTGCACTTTTATATCTGTTCCTTTTACAGGAAGGGCAGAACTATTCGAGGCCGGTATTGCTTCTGATGCCGGTATGCTACAGCGTTGTGGCATATGCAGTCCGGGAGCTCTGGAAATGGCACCTACAGAAGAAAAAGACGAGCGACGAGGGAAAAAGCGCCCTTCTGATTGCAGCGAGTGAAGATGTCGTCGAGCGCGTCGTCAAAACAATTAAAGAAAATAACTATGCACAATATATAGTTGCAGGTGTTTCTCTCATCGGAGGTGGAAAATATTCCGTCGGAGAGAAAATAGATGGAGTTCCGGTCGTGGCAGAGGAAGCGGGTATTCCGCACTATGTCTGTCAGGACTGGATCGATGAAGTCCTGGTGGTCACCTCAGACGAGGTGCCGTATCCGGGAAAGCTTTTAAGCCAGCTGATGGAAACCGGCGTGACGGTGCACCTGAGTCTGGCAAAGGTAATGAGTGAGCCGGGGAAAAAACAGTTTGTCGAAAAGATAGGACCGTACACGGTGCTGACAACCAGCATCAACTATGCGTCCTCCTTCCAGCTTTTCTTAAAGCGCGCAATGGATATCATGGGCGGTCTGGTCGGCTGCACAATTACAGTACTATTGCTTCCGTTTGTCGGCACAGCAATCTACCTGGCGTCCCCGGGACCGATCTTCTTCGCCCAGGAGCGTGTTGGTAAAAACGGAAAACGGTTCAAGATGTATAAATTCAGAAGCATGTACATGGATGCCGAGGCACGAAAAGCAGAGCTGATGAAAGATAACCGACTTGGCGATGGAAAGATGTTCAAACTTGATTTCGATCCGCGTGTTATCGGAAACAAGATCCTGCCGGATGGAAGCCACAAGACCGGAATCGGCGATTTCATCCGCCGTACCAGTTTAGATGAATTTCCGCAGTTTTTCAATGTGCTGAAAGGTGATATGTCGATCGTCGGCACGCGCCCGCCGTTGATTTCGGAAACCAATCTTTATGAGCTGCATCATAAAGCCCGGCTGGCGATCAAGCCGGGGATTACCGGGATGTGGCAGGTAAGCGGTCGGAGTGACATTACCGATTTTGAAGAGGTTGTAAGGCTTGACCGAGAGTATATCAGTAACTGGAATATCGGGATGGATATCAAGATACTGGTGAAGACGGTGATGGTGGTTTTGAAGGAGGATGGATCGATGTAATGACCGGTAGAAGAAGAGCCCAGAGACGGATTGGATGCTTGGATAATAAATGTCTACTCAACAAAATCAGTTGAGGTCTGATGGTCTATGGTGGAGTTGAATATGGACAACCAGAGAAAAGCCTGATTTCATGCGGGTTTGCGCGGCTTGACCTTTTCGCCTCAACTTGTTTCTGCTTGTCATGGTGCGTTATGACCAGCGTGTTTTCGGGAGTTAATGGCTTCTGGTTGCGCTCTATACTTAACCCACCACAGCGAAAGCTGATAGAGCAGAAAACAGAATGAGGAGGTACGAGGACAAGCCTGCGTATAGATTGTTGCTGCAATCTGTATACAGGCTTGTTGTTGTGCTATGAAGTAGGAAAGGTGAATAGTGAAAGACGAGCATGACAATTTAAGGAAAAGAACTGCTGGGATTGGTGTATAAGCCTAGGACAAGAATAGAAACTATGGAATGACGGTTGGAGAGAAGTAATGGAAGAAAAAATCAGACTTGCGGTTTTCGGACAGAAACGTCTTTCGCGTGAAGGCGGGATAGAGATTGTTGTAAAGGAGTTATGCACCCGAATGGCACAGAATGGTTGTGATGTGACTTGCTACAATAGAGCAGGCCATCATGTAAGCGGTGCAGAGTATGACAAAACAATTGAATATGATGGTATCCGTCAAAAGGTTGTTCCGACCATTGAGAAGAAGGGACTTGCAGCGGTAAGCTCTTCCTTTTTTGCAGCACTTTGTAGTGCATTTGGAAGATACGATGTGGTGCATATCCATGCAGAAGGCCCTGCCTTTTTCTGTTGGATACCAAAACTTTTTGGCAAGCGTGTAATCAGCACTATTCACGGTTTGGACTGGGCCCGCGAGAAGTGGCGCGGAAGCGTTGCATCCAAGTTCATTCGTGGCGGCGAAAAAAACGCCGTGAAATATGCGGACGAAATCATCGTTCTAAGCAAAGGCGTTCAGAAGTACTTCATGGATACGTACGGGAGGGAGACGCATTTTATCCCTAATGGTGTCAATCGGCCAGAGGTTCGGGAGGCAAAGTTAATCACTGATAATTTTGGACTGAAAAAAGACTCATACATATTGTTCCTCGGTCGTCTGGTACCGGAAAAGGGCATTCGATATCTGGTTGAGGCCTTCAAGAATGTCAAGACGGATAAAAAGCTGGTCATCGCAGGCGGCTCCAGCGATACGGATTCCTTTATGGAGGAATTGAAAGAACTGGCGAAGGGTGACGATCGGATTCTCTTTACCGGGTTTGTGCAGGGAGCAATGTTGGATGAACTATACAGCAATGCTTACATTTACACGCTGCCGTCTGATTTGGAAGGAATGCCATTAAGTCTGCTGGAAGCAATGAGCTATGGAAACTGCTGCTTGGTATCTGACATTCCAGAGTGCGCAGAGGTTGTGGAAGATAAGGCATTGATTTTCAAAAAGTCAGATGTAGAGGACTTGCGAGAAAAACTGCAAGAGGTCTGTGACCATCCAGAAATGGTTATGAAAATGAAGAATCAGGCAGCTGACTTTATCTGCGAGAAATACAACTGGGATGAAGTTGTAAAGGAAACGATGAAACTGTACAGGAGAAAATAATAGATGAGAGTATTGATAATAAATAATCTCCTCTAACCGAACGCAGGTGGTGAGATGTACATAGTGAAAACGCCGGAAAAATAGCGTATTTACGGCACTTTTAAAGAGATGGGTATGGTTGCGGGAGCAGTTTTTATCTCGCTACCTAGGTTTGGCAACAGCAGATGATTTTATCATAAGGACTTTCAGTATCACTACCTGCGTTTGTATGGAGCACTCTGGTTTATGAACAACACATTGGAAGTGCTTCATCTGAACAGAGGTAGTGAAATAAAGTAGAGCACATAAGGAAAAATAACATGAGTAAACAAATTGGAGCAAGAACAAGAGAAAAATGAGTGGATGATGTAAAAGTAATCGCCTGTATATTGGTTGTGGTGGGGCATTTCTTCCAAAGTATGGTGAAGGCAAGTATCCTGCCAGATAGTGGTTTATATGAGTGGTTTATTACTACAGTTTATTATTTCCATGTGCCGCTGTTCTTTATCTGTAGCGGATACCTTTATCAGAAGTACAGCAAGGTAAACAGTGTGGGAAGTTGGCGCAGAAATGTGGCGAAAAAGGTGTTGGCACTCGGCATACCCTATGTGACCTTTTCTACAGCTACTTGGGTATTGAAAAAGGCATTTTCGAGCAGTGTTAACAATCAAATTGGTGGATTGGGAGACACCCTGCTATTTCATCCTGCTTCGCCATACTGGTATCTGTACGCATTGTTCTTTATTTTCCTTCTTACACCAACTTTTAAGAGTGTAAAGATGGCTATAGGAGGCTTAATTGTAGCAATAGCTCTGAAAACCATTGCATTGAGTGGGGGGGGGTACGACGTTTACGCAGTATCAACAGTTCTATCAAACGAAATCTGGTTTGTGCTCGGTATGAGTATTTGCACGTTTAATGTGCAGCTGAAGGGCAGAAAAGTACAAAGAACGATATGCGGATTGCTATTTATGATTTTGAGTGTGGTGGTGTATAAGGCAGAAATTAGTGGTGGTGTGATTCCTTTCGCAATGGGATTGCTGGCTTGTGTGGCCGTTATCCTGATGGTAGCGGGGGGGGAAAAGAAGGTTTGGCAGAGGCATGGATTTTCTTGCAAAATACACAATGCCGATTTTTCTGATGCATACGTTGTTTGCGGCACCACTGAGATCAGTTTTACTGAAGTTGGGTATCGGAAGTTCTGTGATTCATGTGGTGTTGGGACTAGGAATTAGCTTTATAGGTCCAATCATTGCAGCTTGGATTATGAAGAAGACGAAGTGGTTAGAGTTCTTCCTGTATCCGAATAAATTTGTGAAGATAAGAAATTGAGGAGTAAAAATATGAGCACAGTAACTTTAGATAAAAAAACAATTTTAGTCACAGGCGCGGCGGGCTTTATAGGATCCAACCTTGTGAAGAGAATTTACCAGGAGGCTCCTTCTGCTACGGTTATTGGCATCGACAATATGAATGCCTACTATGATGTGGCACTGAAAGAATTCCGACTGAATGAGCTGGCCAAGTATCCCACATTCACTTTTGTAAAAGGCAACATCGCTGATAAGGCACTGATCACCGAGCTGTTCGAGAAGTACAAGCCGTCTGTGGTCGTCAACCTTGCAGCACAGGCTGGTGTGCGCTACTCCATCACCAACCCGGATGCTTATGTGGAATCCAACTTGGTCGGCTTCTTTAATATCCTCGAAGCCTGCCGTCATTGTGAGAGTCTGGAGCATTTGGTTTATGCTTCTTCCTCCTCCGTCTACGGTTCTAATAAAAAGGTTCCGTACAGTACAGATGATAAGGTGGATAATCCTGTTTCCCTTTATGCAGCCACCAAGAAATCTAATGAGTTGATGGCACACGCATACTCCAAGCTCTACAACATTCCTTCCACTGGTCTGCGCTTCTTCACCGTGTATGGTCCTGCAGGTCGCCCGGACATGGCCTACTTCGGCTTTACCAATAAGCTGGTGAAGGGCGAAACCATCAAGATCTTCAACTACGGCAACTGCAAGCGTGACTTTACTTATGTGGATGACATCGTTGAGGGCGTTGTCCGTGTGATGAAGAAGGCACCGGACAAGAAGAACGGTGAAGATGGTCTGCCGATTCCGCCGTATGCAGTTTACAACATCGGTAATCAGAACCCGGAGAACCTGCTAGACTTCGTGCAGATTCTGAGTGAGGAGTTAGTAAGAGCGAAAGTTCTGCCGGAAGATTATGACTTCGAGGCACACAAGGAACTTGTTCCGATGCAGCCGGGTGATGTGCCTGTGACCTATGCAGATACCAGCGCACTGGAGCGTGACTTCGGATACAAGCCGAGCACAAGTCTGCGGACTGGATTAAGAAATTTCGCTGAGTGGTACGCTGAGTTTTATAAATAAGGAAAGTTTTATATTGGCACTTTGCTGATTACAAATAAAGGAGATAAATATCATGAGAGAATTTAAGGATTTGAAGATTGCTGTGGCTGGTACGGGTTATGTGGGCCTTTCCATTGCGACGCTGCTGTCTCAGCATCATAAAGTGACTGCTGTGGACATTGTTCCTGAGAAAGTGGAACTGATTAACAACAAGAAATCTCCTATTCAGGATGAATATATCGAAAAGTATCTGGCGGAAAAAAAGTTGGATCTGACAGCAACTCTGGATGCTAAGGAAGCGTATAGTGACGCTGATTTTGTAGTGATCGCTGCTCCTACAAATTACGATAGCAAGAAGAATTTCTTTGACACCAGTGCGGTAGAAGCCGTCATCAAGCTGGTCATTGAGTACAATCCGGAAGCCATTATGGTTATCAAGAGTACGATTCCTGTTGGTTACACTGCAAGTGTTCGTGAGAAATTCCACTGCGACAACATCATTTTCAGCCCGGAGTTTCTGCGTGAGAGCAAGGCTCTGTACGATAATCTTTATCCTTCCCGTATCATTGTAGGTACTGATGTGGATAATGCTCGTCTGGTGAAGGCAGCACACACTTTTGCAGAACTCCTGCAGGAAGGCGCAATTAAGGAGAACATTGACACTCTGTTCATGGGCTTTACCGAGGCAGAGGCTGTTAAACTGTTCGCCAACACCTATCTGGCATTGCGTGTCAGCTACTTCAACGAATTGGATACTTATGCCGAGATGAAGGGGTTGAACACTCAGCAGATCATCAACGGTGTTTGCCTGGATCCGCGTATCGGCACTCATTACAATAACCCGTCCTTTGGCTACGGTGGATACTGCCTGCCGAAAGACACCAAGCAGCTGCTGGCGAACTACGCCGATGTACCGGAAAACCTGATTGAGGCTATTGTTGAGAGCAATAGAACTCGTAAAGACTTCATCGCCGACCGTGTTCTGGAGATTGCTGGTGCTTATGAAGCGAATGACAGTTGGGATGAGAGCAAAGAAAAAGAAACCGTGATTGGTGTATATCGCTTAACTATGAAGAGTAACAGTGACAACTTCCGCCAGAGTTCTATCCAAGGTGTCATGAAGCGTATCAAGGCCAAAGGTGCAACTGTGATCATCTATGAGCCGACGCTGAAAGATGGCGAGAAGTTCTTCGGATCAGTGGTGGTTAATGATTTGGGCGAGTTTAAGAAAAAGAGTCAGGCAATCATTGCAAACCGCTACGATAAGAGCTTGGACGATGTGAAGGATAAGGTTTATACAAGAGATATCTTCCAGAGGGATTAAGGATATGAAAATTTTACTGGTTAATTATAGATATTTTATTTCGGGTGGACCGGAAAAATATATGTTCAACATTAAAAAGATGTTGGAGGATAATGGTCATGAAGTGATTCCGTTCTCCATCCATTCTAACAAAAATGTTGAAACAGAGTATTCCAAATATTTTGTAGAGCCGATTGGAAGCCGTGACGCAACTTATTTTGAAGAATGTAAAAAGACCCCAAAGGTCATCTGGCAAATGCTGACTCGCAGTATCTATTCCACTGAGGTTGAGAAAGCTATTAAGAAAGAAATCAAAGATGTAAAGCCGGATTTGGTATATATCATCCACTTTGTAAACAAGCTTTCACCGAGCGTGATTTGCGGTGCAAAGAAGATGGATGTTCCGGTAGTGCTGCGACTGTCAGATTACTTTTTACTGTGTCCGAGATTTGATTTCATGTACAACAAGAAACCATGTGAAGAGTGCCTTACGAAGGGGTATAGGACCTGCATAAAGAAAAGATGTGTAAAGGGGTCGCTGTTTGCATCGGTCGTTCGAGTTTTTTCTATGAAAGTACATAAGGCGATGAATGTATATAAAGGTGTGGATGCATTTATTACACCGTCTGAGTTTTTAAAGAAGAAACTGATTGAGAATGGTTTTGATGAAAATAAAATCACCTGTATTCCGACATTTACGGCAAGTAAATCAGAAGTCGGCAAGCCACAGGTTGGAACATATGGTTTGTATTTTGGACGTGTGACAGAGGAAAAAGGTGTTGATACTGTTGTCAAAGCATATGAGATGATGCCAAATCGCCATGTAAAAATAATGGGCGATGATACAACAGACGAGGCGAAAAGATTAAAGGCATATATCAAAGAAAAGAACATTAAGAATGTTGAGTTCTTGGGCTTCAAAGCTGGAGAGGAATTGGAAGAGATCATCAAGGGCGCACGATTCACACTGATTCCGTCTATTTGGTATGATAACCTTCCAAATACTGCATTGGAGTCTTTTCAGTATTCAAAACCGGTTATTGCGAGCAATATCGGAAGCTTACCAGAACTTGTTTTGGATGGCGTTAATGGTTATCTGTTTAAGCCTGCCGATGCTCGGGAACTGTGCGAAAAGGTTGCCTTGCTGGACGACAATGCTGTGGTAGAGAAAATGGGAGCTGCAAGCCGGGCTAGATTAGAAGATCGGTTTGCACCGCAGACTCATTATAATACCTTGATGCGTATTTTTGATTCTGTAAGGAGAAAATGAAATGGATAGTGTTTTAAAAAAAGTAGTTAAACATCCTGAAAAAATAGTTTACGGCCTTGAACGAAAAGGATTGTTGGACTGGCTTTCAGAAAAAGAATATATAAAAATCACATACAGATTGGCGTTTGGACGTAAATTGAACCTGGATGATCCAAAGGCACTTACAGAAAAAATTAATTGGTATAAATTATATTATAGAGATCCACTTATGCGTAAATGTGTGGATAAATATGAAGTTCGTCAATATGTAAGAGAATCTATAGGTGATGCGTATTTAAACGAATGTTTTGGAGTATGGAACAGCATAGAAGAAATCGACTATAATGCTTTGCCTAATCAGTTTGTGTTGAAACCTACAAATGGAAGTGGAGATATTGTTATTTGTAAAAACAAGTCACATTTTAATTGGGAGGAAGCTAAAAGAACACTGACAAAATATAGTAAGCGTAGTTTTGCAACAAAGACAAAAGAATGGGCTTATTATGATGTGCCTTTCAGAATTATTGGAGAGAGATTAATAAAAAGTTCAGATGAAAATCAGATAAAAGACTATAAATTTTTCTGTTTTAATGGTGAACCGGAATTCTTATTTGTAGCAAGTGATAGAGGAACAGAGCATCTTAAGTTCGATTTTTTCGATAAGAAATGGAATAGGCTCCCCATTACTAATGCACATGAACATAATATGACTCTAAACAAACCCCAATACTTCAATGAAATGCTTGAAATAGCAAGAAAACTTTCAAAACCATTTCCGCATGTAAGAGTAGATCTTTATGAAGAGGAGAATAAAGTATTTTTTGGAGAACTAACATTTTATCATTTTGGTGGATTTACAAAATTTGAACCAGATGAGTGGGATTACAAATTAGGAGAGTATTTTGATTTGAAATCTATACAGAAAAAACACTAAAGATATCAGGTTCGAACTTTACTTGTTTTGCGTGTTAATTTTACTGTGCACTTGAAATAATGCTCTTTGCTCATCTGTTTGATAATGGTTTGATTCTATACATTTTTACGATAGTCTCAGTCATCTGTGATTCAATCGTGTTCTCAGTATGTGCAAAGTGGTTCTTAAATAAAATCGAAACATTCTTAAAAGAGAGAGTTAGGAGAGTTAATCATGTCTGAAGAAAAGAAGTTAAATGGTACGGTCATCGTCACTTATCGTTGCAATGCGCGTTGCTCTATGTGCAATCGCTATAAAGCGCCTTCCAAGCCGGAAGAGGAAATCAGCATCGAAACCATTAAGAAGCTGCCGAAAATGTACTTCACAAACATCACTGGCGGCGAGCCGTTTATTCGCACCGACCTGAAGGATATCGTGCGTGAACTGTACAAGAAGTCCGACCGTATCGTTATTTCCACGAACGGTTTCTTTACCGATCGTATCGTAGACCTGTGCAAGGAGTTCCCGCAGATCGGTATTCGTATCTCTATCGAAGGTCTGGAGCAGACCAATAACGAGATCCGTGGTCTGCAGAATGGCTACCAGCGTGGTTATGGCACACTGAAGAAGCTGCGTGAAATGGGTATGAAGGACGTCGGCTTCGGCATGACTGTTCAGGACAAGAACGCTCCTGACCTGGTTCCTCTGTACAAGATTTCCAATGAGATGGGCATGGAGTTTGCTACCGCCTCTCTGCATAACAGCTTCTACTTTGTTGAGGCAAAGAACATTATCCATGATCGTCCGATGGTTGCTAAGAACTTTGAGAATCTGGTCAACGAACTGCTCCGCAGCAACAGCCCGAAGAAGTGGTTCCGTGCTTACTTTAACCACGGTCTGATCAATTATATCTACGGCCAGAAGCGTCTGCTGCCTTGCGATATGAGCTTCGATACCTTCTTCATCGATCCGTATGGCGATGTTATGCCTTGTAATGGCACCAAGGACAAAGAGGTTATGGGCAACCTGAACAATCAGACTTGGGACGAGCTGTGGAACAGCTCGGAGGCTGAGAAGGTTCGTGCAAAGGTTCGCTGCTGCGACCGTGACTGTTGGATGATTGGTTCTGTTTCTCCGGCTATGCATAAGTATATCTGGAAGCCTGCTACTTGGGTTCTGGTACATAAGTTCAAGGCACTGTTCACCAAGCATCCGTACAGCATGTATGAGCTGAAGATTTGCCGTGATTATCGTGATGGTAAAGTTACTAAAGAGGATCTGGATAAGTGCAGCACCTGCGATATGAACTGTGTGATCAACAACGGTCTGAGTGAAGCTTCTAAGGAGCAGCTGAAGCATAAGACCGGCGAGGAAATCGTGGACGCTGATATCGCACAGCAGATGGAAAAATGATAACTTTGTGTCTAGATAAATATGAAAATTGCGATATTTATAGAGGGAAAGCGTGTAAAAGGTATAATATGAAAAAAGTAGCGATTGTTGCTCAAGGGCTAGGCGATGGCGGTGCTGAAAGAGTTGCTTCAATATTAGCAAATGGATTGTCAAAATACTATACAGTATTATTTGTAGCGGCTTATTCATCGGATAAAGAATATGTCCTAAATGATCATGTTCAGTATACATATATTGATGTTTCTGCTAAGAATGGGATTGAACGTTTGGAAAAACGAAATAAGAGAATTAAGAAGGTTATAAAAGAATTTGGGGCAGATGTAATTATCTCATTTGTGATTAACGAACTGTTATACTGTAATTTAAGTAACGTAGCACCAATTATTTATTCCTTGAGAATAGACCCTGCAAAAGTTTTAAAACAACGTATAAAAGGAAAAATGTGTTTGTTTTTGTATAGACGTGCGAATGCAATAGTTTTTCAGACGAGGGATGCAAAAAATAGTTTTGAAGAGAAAATTCAAAAAAAGGGGGTTGTTATAGGCAACCCATTAACGAGTGATTTGCCATACTGGAATGGTACTAATTGTAAAAGAGAAATAATTACTGCCTGTAGGTTGACAGAACAAAAAAATATCCCATTGATGCTAGAGGCATTTTCTGAATTCCATAAAACGCATCCGGAATTCAAATTAAAAATATATGGTAAGGGTTCCGAACTTAATAGACTTCTAGGTATGGTAAAATCGTTACAGCTAATGGAGTTCGTTGACTTTCCGGGGCATAGTACTGATATTCATGAAATTATGTCTAACGCAATGATTTTTACTCTGACAAGCGATTATGAGGGACTTTCAAATTCAATGCTTGAAGCATTAGCTATAGGAATACCAACTGTATGTACTGATTGTCCTCCGGGAGGAGCAGCAGAATACATTACAAATGCAGAGAATGGTTTTTTGGTTCCTGTTGGAGGTAAAAAGGAGATAGTGGAAGCTTGGACTAGATTAGCTAAAGATGAAGATTTGAGATGTGCGTTTTCCAAAAAATCTATGACGATTAGAGATGAGCTGGAAATGAATAGAATAATTGAGAAATGGCATTTGCTAATCGAAAATAGCTTTGGAGGAAAAAAATAATGAGGCTATATGTAGATGGCGATAAGATTATAACACCAAATACAGTGTTTACCCTATATTTTACTCTAATGTTTTGCCTGTATACAAACACATATGTTCAGTTGATTGCCCAAATAATGTTAATAGCATATGTCTTGATGCCTCTGTTGAAACGTGGCTATGTAAGAAAAAGTGAAATTAGTAATCTTCCTTTTTATATAGGGTGGTACGGAGCTTTTACCGTATTAATGTTTTTGTCAAGAGGTTGGGCATATAGCGTATATAGTGGTTCGAAAACGCTGATTACAGTGTTTAGAATATGCATTATGGGATTTGTGATTTTTATATATGCAAATTCTAAAGAGCGAGTAATCTCGATAATGCAGAGCTTTATTATTGCTTGTAGTGTAATGGGCGTAATGGCACTTTTTACGACTATTCTTTCGGGTGGAACGATTGGAACAACTTCTTTTGGTGTTGCAATTGGGCAGCACAGAAATCAGATAGGCGCTGTGGCGGCCCCACTATCCGTCTTATGTGCATATTTAAAAAAATACTGGAACATGAAATATGGAAATTTATTGTGTGTATATTTCTTGTTTTTAACTGTCTGCACAGGATCTCGCACATCCATTCTGCAGATTATAGTGATTTATGCAATTTGTATACTGCTAGAGAAAGATGCAAAAGTGGCGATAAAAAAGATTGCACTTGCAGTCCTTGGTATGATAGTAGTTGTAGTTTTGGTACAATCAATTCCGTATCTGTATGATATGATTTGGCTTAGAATTGAAAACGCAATTAATACAGTACTTGGTAAAGATTCATCTGATACTAGTGCAATGGGAAGAGATTTCTATAAAGCAATAGCTTTTATCATGTTCAAACAAAAACCATGGATTGGATATGGTGTGGATGGATTTGTTTGCTTTTTACGAGACCATCCTACAATTATGGGTGTGTATATGAAGCCGGTTTATTCTCATTGCAATTATTCAGAGTTGGCTGCAGATTTTGGAATTGTCGGACTGCTGTTATGGTATATCCCAATAGTGAGAATTTTCTACTGGGGATGGCAGACTAAATCAAGTGGTTATATTGAGGGGTGCATTTATGCGATTTTTGTATCCATTGTCATTTCGGACTATAGTAGATTTCCATGGGATACACATCTTTCAATGTATTTATTATTCATAATTGTTTTACTCATAAGATTTGATTTTTTGGATAAGAAGAGAGGTAATACTTAAATGGATGTTTTTAGAAAAGCAATATCTTTTATTAATCATAGAGGTGGTTTTGATTTTTTAAGTGATGAGTTGTATCTGAAGCTAATATATTGGCAGAAGATGGGGAAGAAATTAAATTTAAAAAATCCAAAACGCTTTAACGAGAAGTTACAATGGTTGAAACTGCATGATAGAAAGCCAGAATATTCTGTAATGGTTGATAAGTATGAAGTAAAGAACTTTGTGACGAGTAAAATTGGGTCTGCATATGTTATTCCAACATTAGGGGTGTGGGACAAATTTGAAGATATTGACTTTGGAGAGCTTCCGGATAAGTTCGTTTTGAAGTGCACACATGACAGCGGTGGACTTGTTATATGTAAAGACAAAAATAAATTAGATATGAAAGCCGCAAAAACCAAGATTAACAAATCGTTGCAAAATAATTACTATCTTCAAGGACGTGAATGGCCGTATAAAAATGTGAAACCGCGTATTTTGGCAGAAAAGTATATGGTTGATGAATCAGGATTTGAATTAAAAGATTATAAAGTAATGTGCTTTGAAGGCGAACCAAAATTGATCCAAGTTCACAGTGGGCGTTTCGCAAGTCATACGCAGGATTTTTATACTACAGAATGGGAGCACCTTGCAATAACACAAGGAGTACCTTTGTCAGATATACAGGTCGAAAGACCGGCTTGTTTACAAGAGATGTTGGAGATGTCTAGAATTTTAGCAGCAGGATTACATCAAGTCCGAGTAGATTGGTATTATGTTGAAGGGCAGCTTTATTTTGGTGAGATTACTTTTTTTGATGCGTCTGGATTTGATGATTTTGAACCAGATGAGTGGAATGAATTGGTGGGAAGTTGGATAAAAATCTCTGTTTAAAGAGCGTCAAGTGTAATTGAAAAAAGTGAGGTATCCAATGTGAGAAGTAAAAAAGCACTAATTAATTCAATATCATCATTGCTAAGTCAATTAGTTACAATTATATGTGGCTTTGTTTTGCCACGATTAATATTGAGTCAATTTGGCTCTAGTTATAATGGAATAACGTCATCTATTACCCAATTCTTGAACTGCGTGATTTTACTACGTGCTGGAGTTGGAGGTGTGACGAGAGCAGCATTGTATAAACCACTTGCTGACGGAGATAATAATCAAATTAGTGGAATTGTTAATGCAACTCAACAATTCATGAAAAAAGTATCCGCAATTTTCAGTATTCTATTGCTGGCGTTTGCTATAGTTTATCCTTTAATGGTTTTGGATGAGTTTGACTATTGGTTTTCTTTTTCACTTGTAATTATTTTAGGAATTAGTACAGTTGCTCAAAACTATTTTGGAATAACATATCAAATGTTAATTCAAGCAGATCAACGACAATACATATATTCAATCTTAACAATCGCGACAACAATACTAAATACTATTGTTGCGGCCATTTTGATTTTAAGCGGGGCTACAATTCACGTTGTTAAGCTGGGTAGTGCGATTGTTTTCATTATTAATCCAATCATTCTTAATCTTTATGTGAGAAAAAAATACAATATAAATAAAAATGTAGCTGTTAATAATACAGCAATTTCACAGAGATGGGATGCTTTTGCTCAGCAGGTTGCTGCATTTGTAAATAATAATACCGATGTCATAGTTCTGACGATGTTCGCAAACATTAGAGAAGTTTCTGTTTATACTGTTTATTATATGGTTGCAAATGGTTTAAGAAGAATAGAAGAGACATTGACAAACGGAATTGATGCTGCTTTCGGTAATATGATTGCAAAAAAAGAGGAAGATCTACTTAGAACAAATGTTAAATTAATGGAATTTATAGTGTTTTCGTCAGCAGGCTTTGTTTTTCTTTGCGGAGCACTTTTGATAGAACCTTTTGTAATGGTATATACAAAAGGAATAGACGACATATCGTATAGTAGAATTTGGTTCGGTGTATTGATGTGTTTAAATCAATATCTGTTTTGCGTGAGACTACCGTATCAAATGTTAGTTGAGGCTGCTGGCCATTTTAAGCAAACGAGAAATGGTGCAATTGTTGAGTGCGTTTTAAATATTGTTATTTCGGTTATTCTTGTTATAAAATGGGGGTTGATTGGTGTTACTATTGGAACATTTTGCGCGCTGGTTTATAGAACGACTCAATATGCAATATATTCATCAACCCATATTTTGCGGCGTAAAATATGGGTTGCGGGTAAGAATGTTTTAATTAATATTATTGAAGCAGTTATAGTTATTTTTATAATTAAATGTATGCCCGTATGGAATGTAACTAGCTATTTGAGTTGGTTGATTTATGCGGTTGTAGTTGGGATGATTACAATGTTTGTTATTGGTGCGTCTTCATTTCTGTTTTATAGAAGTGAAATTTCTTTGTTGAGTCAAAAAGTTAAAAATGCTTTAAAAAGGAGATGAAATAATTGAATGTTTGTATAGTGACCGTATATAATAGCGAAAACTGCGGGAGTTTTTGGCAAGCCTATGCATTGGGAAAATATATTGAAATGATGGGTCATAATGTGACTTATTTAAAGCGAAGCTGTATCGGAACATCACATGATATAAGGAAAACAATAGAATTTAGCGTTAAAGCAATAGTTAAAGGGAGAATTGGTCGAGTCAGGAGATATATAAGAACTTACAGATCATTTGAAAAGGCAATTCAAAACTTTCCAGTACGAGAAGATATTGAATCGGATGTGGACTATGTCATTTACGGAAGTGATACTATATGGGAATTAAGCGATTCTTATTTCTATCGAAAGAGAAATATTTACTGGGGAAACACGGCACCTAAAGGTGTGAAAAAAATTTCATATGCTCCATCGATTGCAAATACAATGGAAAATGTATTTGAAGAAGAAAAAGAATTTTTAAATTGTTTGGATACATTTAGCGGAATCAGTGTTAGAGATGATTATTCATATGAAACACTGAAGAAATATACAAAAAATGAAATTGATGTAGTTTGTGATCCAACTCTTCTAATGGATAAATTTTTTTATGAGAATTTTATTACGCAAAAGGTGCATCAACAGTTTCTTTTAGTGTATTGGTTTGGAATAATTCCCAATTCAGTTATGCGACAAATACAAGAAATCGCAAGGAGTAAAAATTTAAAGATAGTCTCTTTTGGCGAAAGTTTACGTGGTGCCGATACAAAATTAGAGTTTGATCCTTTTCTGTTTGTTTCTTATTATTCAAAGGCGAATTATGTAATAACAAACACCTTTCATGGAACGATTTTTTCTATAATATTTCGTAAGCAATTTATTGTAGCTGCTACCGGGAAAAAGAAAATACTTGAATTGCTAAAAAAATTCAAACTGGAACAAAGAAATACAGATACCAATATGTATGAGAAGATTAACGAGGAAATTCGTTATTTTGAAGTTAAAAAAATCTTGGATGATTATAGAAATGAATCGAAAGAGTTTTTAAATAAAGCCTTAAAGGAGTAAAATGATGGACATATTTACTAAATTGAATATTTATAGAAATGCCATAAGGCATATTAATTTCTATTTCTCTGAGGAAAAGAAAGAAAATGCATTACCGGGAAAAATGATGGGAGAAATAATTAGAAATGTTCATTCTATCGAAAAAGGATTGTCGCTGGAAAAACCAAGAAAATTTTTTGGCTACAAGAAGATAATGGACATGTTTGAATTGCTTGATTCTTATGTTAAATGTGATTTTTACGAAGAAGAAGTGGTATATATGGCATTAGATGCTGTGAAGGAGTATCTGGAATTTCATAAGAGTGATAGCAGTGATAATCGTATTCTTGAAATCCAACGTAGATATGAAAACTTAAAGCAACAACATGACCATGATGAGCTTGTATTATTCAGAGGCCGATTTTGCTGTGCAAAAAATGGAAGAAACTGCAAAAAGAATTTAATATTCCGAGTGATGAACAAATTGTTTTGATGCTTGGAATTGGAATTCTGAAGGATGAATACAGAGTGCCAGTTTCGCACCGACTGAGTGTAGATAAACTTGTTACAATGATTGAGTGATAAAACTTGGATTGGGCAAGTAAAGTAGAATAATTTCTTTTGAATGATTTTGCTAATGAAATAGCTTGGCAAAGATGTTAATAATGAGCCTGGGGAATATTGTGGTCAGGTGTCATTGAGGTCAACTGAAGGTGGACTTAAGTTTCGTTGCCAGAAGAAGGATATCTTAGAAGAACTTTGGAATTCAGAGACTTTTGAAAAAATCTGTATGAAGTCACACTTTAACAGATTCTTATTGAGACGTTTCTCAAAAGAGTTGGATTTTACTGAAAATCGGAATGGCACCTTTTGTTAGAAGTGTGTCAAGTCTCTTAACCTGAGATGAAGTAGTAAGAGAATTGTTAAAGCAATTTTAACTCATAAGAATTGATTTATGTATGGTAAAAAATATCTACTTTGGTGATTTCCTTTTACAGATTGTGCTGATTCTGATTCGTTTAAACCGTGATCGCCTGATTTCAAAATGGCAAAGCGGATTAAACCTGGTTGAGTACTGCAAAGTGATTAAAAAAGAAGTGGAGGAGCGCACTGTGGAAACAATTGTTAAAATAAATGAGGTTGTCAACGGCATCGTGTGGGGTGTTCCCATTATGCTTTTGATTCTAGGAACGGGTATCTATTATACAATCAGGTTTGGTTTTATTCAGTTTAGACACCCAGTATGGTTAGTTAAGCAGACTATTGTGAAAGTGTTTCAGAAAAAGGATGAAGGACCTACTGTCCCGGGAGAACTTACTAGTTTTCAAGCAGCAATGACGTCTGTTTCTGCAATCGTGGGTTCTGGTAATATTGCAGGCGCTGCAACAGCAATTGTTATGGGGGGACCTGGCGCGCTTATCTGGATGATTCTGGCTGCATTTGTTGGAATGGCCACTAAATTTGCTGAGATTGCATTGGGTGTTAAGTATCGTAAAGTTCATGAAGATGGAACGGTCAGTGGTGGTGCAATGTACTATTTGTCAGAGGGGCTGCATCAGAAATGGCTTGGAATGGTGTTTTCAATCTTAGTTATCCCATTTGCATTTGTGATTTCGGGCATTGTTGACACTAATACGATTGCCTTAACTTTAAATGAACGTTATAGTGTTCCAACACTAGCGACAGGGATTGTTTTGGCGGTCGTGGTAGGAATTATTGTTTTTGGGGGAATTGGCCGTATTGGACATGTTTGTGAGGTAGTGGCACCATTTATGGGTGGCGCATATATTCTTGCTGGATTACTGATTATTCTGGTTCATATTACTCAGGTTCCTGGTGCTATTACTGAAATATTTACTGCAGCATTTAATCCGAAGGCAGCAACGGGTGGTATTGTAGGCTCTGTTTTTGTTTGTATGCGCTATGGTATTGCAAGAGGAATATATTCTAATGAAGCAGGACTTGGTACGGCTGCAATGGTGCATTGTGGAGCAAAGGTAAATGATCCGATTGAGCAAGCAGTATGGGGGCCAGTTGAAGTATTTCTGGATACGGTTTTTATTTGTAGTGTGACAGGTATAGCAATTGTTCTTTCTGGTCTGTGGAATAGCGGTCTTGATGGTGCAGTACTTACAATGCGGGCATTTGATCAGTTGCTTCCTGGCGGTATTGGTGGATTTATTTGCTTGGCATCAGTTGTTCTTTTTGGCTTTTCCTGTTTGGTTAGCTATTACACTTATGCTGAAAGAGCAGGTGAGTATATCTTCGGAAAAAAGGTAAAACCCGTGATTAAGATTTTTTGGGTTATTGTCATTTTAATTGGCTCTCAAAGTACACTGGGGTTCGCATGGGATTTGGCAGACACGTTTAATGGTTTAATGATTATTCCGAATCTTATTGGCATTATTTTCTTGAGTAATGAAGCAGTAAAAATGAAGAATGATTTTTTTAAGAAAAATGTTACCTTCCGATAAAATGTGCAACTAGGGAAAATTGCGCACAACCGAACAACTATGAAATGTAAATAGCTCGAACGAACATGTCCTAAAAGTTATCTAAAGAAAGTATAGTATGATTTTTCAGTGGGTATTTGAGTTTGAATCTAAGAATATAGCAGATCGGAACAAATAATCATAAGTGCGGTATGTGTTAAGGGGTGTCCAGGTAAAGTGAGAGAACGCAGTAAGGAGAGAGTTATGAAAACAACGTTACTTATCATGGCTGCTGGTATCGGTAGCCGCTTCGGAACAGGAATTAAGCAGTTGGAGCCAGTGGATGATGCTGGACATATCATCATGGACTACTCAATCCATGATGCGATTGAGGCTGGTTTCAACCATGTAGTATTTATTATCCGTAAGGATATTGAGAAAGAGTTCAAAGAGGTCATCGGTGATCGCATTGCCTCCATTTGTTCTTCTCATAATGTAACAGTGGATTATGCTTTTCAGGATATCAATGATATTCCTGGAACTCTGCCGGAAGGTCGTACAAAGCCGTGGGGAACCGGTCAGGCTGTGCTTGCCGCAAAGAAGGTTATCAAGACGCCATTTATCGTTATCAATGCAGACGATTACTATGGAAAAGAAGGCTTCAAGGCTGTTCATGAGTATCTGGTGAATGGCGGAAAGTCCTGTATGGCTGGTTTCGTTTTGAAGAACACTCTGTCTGATAATGGTGGCGTGACCCGTGGCATCTGCAAGATGGACGAGAATGGAAACCTGACCGAAGTTGTAGAGACAAAGAATATTGTGAAGACCGCAACCGGAGCAGAAGCGGACGGAAAAGTGATTGATGTTGATTCTCTGGTTTCCATGAATATGTGGGGATTGACCCCTGATTTTCTGGATGTGTTGGAAGAGGGCTTCAAAGAGTTCTTCGAGAAGGAGGTACCGGATAATCCTCTGAAATCAGAGTATCTGATCCCAATCTTCATCGGTGAATTATTAGAGCAGGGAAAGATGTCAGTGAAGGTTCTGAGGACTAACGACACCTGGTACGGAATGACCTATCATGAGGACGTTGTAGCAGTAAAGGACAGTTTCAAGAAGATGCTGGAGAACGGTGTGTACAAGGCTGATCTGTTCAGTGATCTGTAAACAGCGATGAAGGAAACGATTGATTTACTAGGAAAAATTCTCACAAACATCCTGACTGCTTTGTATGAACCGTTTGGATTCTCAATTCTTCTTTCCTTTTTGGCTATGTTTTTCTACCTGTATGCGTATGAGCCAATACATGCGGGCAAAGGATGGAAGAGCGCCATAGTGACCTGGTATCAGAAGTTCAAGGAGAGTGTGTTCTTTCGGAAACTATTTTTCCTGGCTTTTGTGACTTCACTTATTCTGTTCCGAACCCTGTTAAACCGTCAGCTGTGGATGAATCCTTTATCCGATGTCATGGGTGGCTGGGGCATCTGGGAAACAGTGAACGGCGAACAGAAGCTGACAACCGAGTGCATCGAGAACGTAATCATGATGATGCCGTTCTCAGCAGTAGTGCTGTGGACATTCGGAGAGAAGATAGGAAACGGCTGGAAGAAAATACTGTGGCAAAGCGGGAAGATAGCGTTCATCTTCTCGATAAGCATTGAGATGTTGCAGTTGTTGCTTCGCTTGGGAACATTCCAGCTATCAGATATCTTCTATAACACAGTCGGTGGGATGATTGGCGGATTGATGTATTGTTCAGTAATGAAGGCAAGAAAGCGTCTGTAAAACTGGATAAAATTGTGATATACTGGGAGCGGTAGCTCCCTACGCTGCTCTGATAATCACACACCTCTTCGTGGTGAGCAGCAGGCAACGATCTTATGATCGGCTGAGATGTGAAGATGTGATAATGAAAAGATGTGAATAGATGAACAGATATAATGTGAAGGTAAATGATCAGATATACCAAGTGGAAGTAGCCGATGTGGAGGCAAACACAACAAATAATGAAGAGTCAAGTGCTTCCATATGCTTTGAAGCAATAAAAGCTGAATATGACTATTGTGTAACACGTGCAGAAAAGCTAGAAAATAAGGTGTATATTCTATTGGCGGCTTGTGCATTTATATTTGTCCTGTTGACAACACAAATCGAAAAAGCTGGAAATGTGAATTTGCCTCAAACGAAACCAGAATTATATGGGATAATAATCTATGCCCTCTTACTTGTTATAGCTATTGTAAGTAATGTTGCGATGCTTATTATGTCGGTCAATCTATTAAGAAGCCTGAGATTCGGACGATTAGATGCAGGACTTTTATTAACTGAAGGTCTGCCGGATGAAAAGGACACGACAGCGGTAAGATTTATCGGAAGTATTTACGCTCAGAACACAGATAACAATAATGCAATTTTGGAAAAGAAGTACACAGCATTTAACAAATGTGTTGGATTATTTTGTGTGAGCACGGTGACGTTAATATCCCTTGCGGTGGTTAGCATTTTTATAGGCATATAAAAGAAAGAAGGAAAAACAATGTCAGATAAAGAAGATATTAGAAAAGCACTTGAAGCGAGCAGAAAAAGTGGACCGATGGATGAAAGTATGGTACGAGGTACAGCGGAGCTAAGCACAAAAAATGACGGTGGATATTATGCAGACGCTATACGAGGCACAAAATATCTCCAATTTTCTCAGGATGAAGAGGACTGTAAGGATAAGAAATAAGTACGGCTAAACAATACAATATGAACATAGAAATGAGGTCTACATATTATGCCCAGAACCAAAGGAAGCAAGAACCACACCAAATCTGATATCGCGTCCCAGATTGCAGAGAAGCAGTCTGTCATCCAAACTCTTACCGCAGAGGTAGAGGAAATCCAGAAGGATATCGAAGAAAAGAAGGCCGACCTGAAAGCTAAGAAATCCGAACTGAAGTCCGCCGAGAAAGAAGTGGTCAAGCTCGAAGCCAAGAAAGCCAAAGCAGATCAGAAAGCAGCTGAAGAAGCAAAGAAGGCTGAAGCCGAGAGTGTACTGAAGAAGCTGCTGGCAAGCGGCATGAGTGCGGACGAGATCCTCGAAAAGCTGAAATAAACAAGAACCAAAAAAAAATAAATGCCGTGTGGACAAACTGAACTCCAGCGAGAAGTTCACACGGTATATTTTGAAGGTGGCTATATAGTTTATAACGAAAATAAAAAGGAGCGTGACACAAAATGAACTTATCAAAAATACATCACATTGCAATCATCGTATCCGATTATGAAGCCGCAAAGGATTTCTATGTAAACAAACTGGGATTCTCAGTCATCAGAGAAAACTATCGTCCAGAGCGTAAGGACTGGAAGCTGGATCTGCGAGTGAATGAACACACAGAGCTGGAGATTTTCGCTGAGGAAAATCCTCCGAAGCGTGTGAACCGCCCGGAAGCCTGTGGGCTACGTCATCTTGCGTTCTGCGTGGATAGCGTGGAGCAGACGGTCAGAGAACTGGTAGAAGTTGGCATTGAATGTGAGCCGATTCGAGTTGATGATTATACCGGCAAGAAAATGACTTTCTTTCATGACCCGGACGGACTGCCGCTGGAGTTGCACGAATAATTATGGGAGAGAAAAGAGCATATAAACCCCGGAAGCCCGGCGGAGGCCGGAAGAAGCTGAAGCCGGAGTACGATGCCGGGAAGAATCTGAAAGAGCAGATGGATGCTGCTGTGGCACTTTATGATTCTGAGATGTCCTTGCAGACCATCGGCGATGCTCTGAACCTAAATCCTATCAAAGTCCGGAAGCTCCTCATCACAGACGGTGTGTATGAATCGGAAGTGGCCGAGAAGGTGCAGGATACATTTGAGGAGTACAGAGAAACACAAGCCTACAAAACCTCCATACTCTCAACCGCAAAGGCGCTTAACCTTTCCAAAGCCTCCGTTACTTCGTACCTACCTTATCAGAAAGGCGTGTACTTTCCAAGTACAGAAAAGGAGAAAATCAGTGTTGGAGCAGAGCGGCAACGGAGATACAGAGCGATGAAGCGGTGGAGGGCTGATCCGACAGAAGAGAACTTATGGGGTGTGGTTCTGGCCTATGCCGGAGTGAAATTCAAAACTTACTCTGGGTTGCCATTCTCTTACGAAATTAAAAAAGGCAGGAACGGTGAGTACACAAGAGAACTGTGGATCGACCGCCGGGAGAAGAGTAAAAGTCTGGCATGGAGTTCTATAGTTTTGGCACTGGGAAATATAAAAGGTGAAGTAGTAGAGAGACCCAAAGCTCTGGGGGATATCCGGGGCGTGACTTACATCTACGGGATGTTCTATCGGTTCGGGTTGATCGATGTGCCAGATGAAGTAAAGGAAAAGATGGGGTGTACGAAAGACCGCAAAAAATAGGTTGCTATGTGCAAAAGTCTACGGTAATATGTGCCGTAACTGAGGAGGTGAATCTCAGTTGGGAAGGACGGTAGCATTATAGAAAAACTGAAGGAAATGCTGGAGGAGTATTTGAAGAAAACAGAGCCGGAGTATTACCCACCGGTGGAGAATCTGCTGGATCTGATCTACGAGCATTACACGGAGAATAATCCAGTAGAGAAAAACACAGTTGCCGGGAAAACCGCAAAGGCCAAGGAAAAGGAACTGGAAGAGTGGCTGCGTGGCTTGGAAGGTATGAATAGGCTCGTAGATGACTATGTCGGAGATAAGATTCCCCTCTGGGAGAAGATTATGGACCGGCAGGGAACAGTGTGCTGTGCATGGGAGAAGACTGCTTTTGAGGAAGGTCTGAAAGTCGGGATACGGCTTATGATGGAAGTATATAGTTTGTAACGAAAATAGAATGAACTCCTGGAGTTCAAAAAAGCCCTCGCTGTGTGTGATACACAGTGGGGCGCTGGTCAGTTATTATCTTCTGCCCGTATTCTGAGCAATTCCTCTATTTCATTTTTATTCGCCAAGCGCACCGCTGGCTTCTCTTTATATATTTGTGCTCCGCAGTCGGGGCATCGATCTGGCAGCTTCTCAGCAGAGAAGCAGTAACGGCAGGCATCGCAAAAATAGTAATTCAAGTCATATTCACCCCAATCTCTAATATATCTTCAAATGCAATAATGGTCGGCAGCTCTTTGTCGGTATTATTTATAAAACCTGTGTAAATTCGCAGTTCTTTGCTTATCGCATACACGGAGCTGGAGATTTTCGCTGAGGAAAATCCTCCGAAGCGTGTAAACCGTCCAGAGGCCTGTGGTCTACGCCATCTTGCGTTCTGCGTTGATAGCGTGGAGCAGACGGTGAATGAAATGGCGGAGGTAGGCATTGAATGCGAGCCAATCCGCGTGGATGATTACACCGGCAAGAAGATGACTTTCTTCCACGACCCGGATGGACTGCCGCTGGAGCTGCATGAGTAAAATGAAGAAAACCAGAAAGCCCGGTGGTGGCCGGAAGAAGCTGAAGCCGGAGTATGATGCCGGGAAGAATCTGAAAGAGCAGATGGATGCTGCTGTGGCACTTTATGGGGAGGAATGCTCCCTCCAATCCATCGCAGATGCGCTGAACCTTAACCCTATCAAAGTAAGAAAGCTCCTCATCACGGCAGGTGTGTATGAATCAGAAGTGGCGGAGAAGGTGCAAGCTACCTTTGAAGAATACCGTGAAACACAAGACTACAAAACCTCCATACTCTCAACTGCAAACACCCTGAAACTTTCCAAAGTCTCTGTTACTTCGTATCTGCCATATCAGAAAGGCGTGTACTTCCCAAGTACAGAAAAGGAGAAGATCAGTGTTGGGGCAGAGCGGCAGCGGAGATACAGAGCAATGAAGCGATGGAGGGCTAATCCGACAGAAGAAAACTTCTAGGGTGTGGTTCTGACCTATGCTGGAGTGAAATTTAAGATCTACTCCGGGTTGCCATTCTCTTACGAAATTAAAAAGGGCAGGAATGGCGAGTATACAAAAGAACTGTGGATCGACCGCCGAGAGAAGAGTAAAAGTCTGGCGTGGAGTTCTATAGTTTTGGCGCTGAAGAATATTAAAGGGGAGGTAGTAGACCGCCCGAAAGCTCTGGGTGATATCCGGGGAATGACCTACATATACGGAATGTTTTATCGGTTCGGACTGATTGATGTGCCGGACAAGGTAAAGGAGAAGATGGGCCGTCTAAAAGACCGCAACTCAAAGTAATAAAACGTATTATGTATGGCAGAAATAGTTTTGAATTATTGAAGGCAAAAGTACTGCTTCATGAACAATTTCGCTGTGAAATCAACTAAGTGTGGAAAGAGCCCTTACTGCCTTTTTATCGTTATGTTCTAAAGCAAAAACCAGACAACCGTGCTTATATTACGAACGAAATAAGCACAATCGTCTGGTGGTAAGGCATAGAAATCCCCCAGTCGTACACAACTGGGGGAGAAAGAAGGTGGCCCGGAGGTCATCTTCCCGGCCTCGGACCTCGCAAGGTTACCGAAACCTGATCACTGTTGAAAGTATAGCCGATGTAGTAGTGCTAGTCAAGCAGAAAGAAAACTTAGGCAGTCTTTTTAGAATTGCAATAGTCATAGAGATTCAGAAGATAGTCGGGGCTTTCTCTCCAAATTCCGGTATCATAGTCGAAAAGTGTTTTATATACCTTTGAATTTATGAAGCGTAACAGTGCATCTTCATAGGACATAGTATCACGCAAAGCGAGTTCTTTGACCGTATCGCGCATGAGACTGACAGCACAGCTTTCTTTCTGCGTATCTGTGAAGTTATAGTTTGACATCTCCATAGCGGTCACTCCTTATATATTCAAGATGATTAACGGCGTCCTGCGTGCGAAAACAGAAGTGGTCTTTTAGGCGATTGGGAAGAAGTTTTTCAATAGCTATTTTGTCTGCTTTCGGTGTGCCGGGGATACCAAAGTCAACGCCACCGATATACTGCTGTAAGGTGTGGGCTGTTTGGTCATCTGCAATTTTTCCACCGATGATGTCGATGGTGCCGTATTTTTTCAAAAGTTGTGGGAACAAATCCTTTTTTCGGTTTTCTGCTACAAAATGAAGCCATTCAACAGAGGCTCCTTGGAAACAGTAAGCTAATATGTTGGGATCGTAGTGGAATTTGTAAACAGATATCTGTCCGTCTTCCGGGTTGAAATCTTTTGGAAGGATGCCATTGAAGCTACCAAGGAAAAGCTGGCAACTCTGAAGACTGCCTCACAGCAGGCCAATGAGCAGCTTGCCAATGGTGAGATCACCCAGCAGCAGTATGCTGCTCTTCAGCGTGAGATCGTGGAGACCGAACAGAATCTGCGATCCTTACAGGATCAGGCGGCTACTACCAATGCGACTCTTGCCAAAATCGATGAAGCCGGAGAAAAGCTCCAGAACATCGGGTCTTATGTGGAGAATGTCGGTAAGAAGTTCCTGCCGGTGATTGCCGCTGTAACGGGTCTTGGTACGGCAGCAGTAAAAACCGCAGCCGA